>Ga0105240_10003103_pt1 | contig 26133 bp, 19 predicted proteins | sample KBSC54metaG_FD_80426 | JGI IMG/M metagenome (GOLD analysis project Ga0105240, IMG submission 80426) | Corn rhizosphere microbial communities from Kellogg Biological Station, Michigan, USA - KBS C5-4 metaG | ecosystem: Host-associated > Plants > Roots > Rhizosphere > Soil | place: Michigan, USA...
CGAGATACGTCGGCGAATCGTGGCCTGGCGTACCCAACAGCACCATGGCAGCAGTGATCATGCCGCTCATCAGCAGCAGCGCCACCGACAGCATGCCCCATTCGGCGAAGACGGAAATCGCCAAACCCAAACGGGGCGCGGCGGGCCGCTCCACAAGCAAGGCCACAAGACACACAAGCTGCCGATCCAGTAGCCGCCGGTGAGCAGATGCAGTGCGTCGCTGCTAGCGCCGATGATCCCGAAGCCGCCAGGGCTGGCGCCCGCGGTGTGGCTGGTGACCGCGATCAGGATGAGACTCAGGCCTGCAAGCCACAGCGTGGTCTTCATCCGGCCCAGCCATACCGCCAGCCCCAAGCCCAGTATCAACACCATGCGAGCCAGGAAGATATGACCGAACAAAGTTTCGATCGCCACCTGCCACAGGGTCTCCATGTTGGTGGCGGCCGCTGGTGTGCCCGTCATCTCGGCCGCGACCAGGGCCATCCAGAGCGGCGCCGAGATCAGCGCCGCCAGCGCGGCCAGGCGGCGCGCCAGAATCAAAGGCGCGCTTTCCAAGGCCAGTTCGGGGACTTTCGCGGAGAGCAGCGACAAAAGACAGGCGCTGCCGAACAACGCCATCAGACTCGCTTCATGCAGGCCGCGCATGAAAGCGAGAAACTGGGTCATGGCCGGACGCGAAAACGCAGACGACCTTCCAGCCGATGGGCGTCATGGCCGACCGAATGCCAACTCACGGTATAATCGCCCGGCTCCAGGTGCCCCGGCTTCAGCGTGATCACCCGGCCACTGACCTTGACCGGCTCGCCCGAGAGATTGCGGCCATCCTTGTCCATCAACAACGCACCAGAAAAGGCGGGCTCCAGCGCCTCGCTGAAGGTCAGCACAATGCGCGCGGGACTTCTGATGCGTGCTCCTTCCACGGGTTGCGATTTGATGAGGCGGGCATGACCGAAGGCCGGTACCGCTGTGAAGGCCACCAGCAACAACGCCGATAATGAAAGAGTTTTCATCTTGTTCCCGGGATAGCGCCGTTCTTCTAGCCTTGTGTGCTATCGCCCGCCAGCCCGCCTGCCAGTTCATAAGTGCGTGTCCGCAATTCCGATGCCAGCGCGGCGAGGTTGAAGAGACGCTTGAGCAGCGCGTCACCCGGCGCGGCATGGGAGAATTCGTCGAATGAAGGTTCATGCGGCGTCGTGAAAAATGACTCCCAGCGTATAGCGTTCTCCCGTGACAAGCGCGCTGACGCCATGGCGATGATTGACGGTATAAGTTCCCTTTTTGCCCTTCACCGGCCGCCGATGAACCGCAAAAACCACGCCGTCACCCTGACGCAACGGAATGACGCTGGCACGGGACTGTGACCTAGGCCTCTGTTCGGTCATCACGAACTCTCCGCCGGTAAAATCCGACCCGGGCTCCGACAAAAGGATCGCCACCTGCAGCGGAAAGACATGCTCGCCGTAAAGATCCTGGTGCAGGCAATTGTAATCGCCCGGGCCGTATTTCAGCAGCAAGGGCGTGGGCCTGGCTTGACCCGCTTGGTGACAGCGGTCGAGAAAATCGCGATGGCGGGCGGGATAACGCGTCTCTTCGTTTCGAAGCGCTGCCCAGCGATTGGCGATGGGCGCCAGCTGCTCATAGAGCTTGGGCCTGAGTTCCGTCAGCGGATCGGGCAGGGGATAGGAAAAATATTTGTATTCGCCCCGGCCGAAGCCGTGCCGCCCCATGATGATATGGCTGCGGAAAATCTCGCGATCATAAAGCGACCTGACCCGGGCCGCCGCCGAAGCGGGGATGAGCTTCGGCAGCTGCGCCCAACCTTGGGTATTGAGATCGCTCTCTATGTCTTGCCAATCGCGGCGCATGGCACTTACGCCGCCTCTTCGCGCGCCAGCAATTCTTTCTTGCGCGCCACGCCCCAGCGATAGCCGGAAAGACCGCCATCATTCCTGACCACCCGGTGGCAGGGAATGGCGATGGCGAGATTGTTGGCGGCGCAGGCCTGGGCCACCGCGCGCACCGCTTGCGGCCGGCCGATCTTGCGCGCGATGTCGGCATAGCTGGCGGTCTTGCCTGCTGGAATGGAGGTCAAGGCTTTCCACACGCGCTGCTGAAAGGCAGTGCCGCGAATATCCAGCGGCAGGTCGAGGTCCTTGCGAGGCCGTTCGACCAGGCCCACGACTTTGGCCACCAGCTTTTCGAACTTGCCGTCGCCGCCAACCAGCCTTGCATGGGTAAAACGATCCTGAAGATCGTGAAGCAGCTTTTCCGGATCATCGCCCAACAGGATGGAGCAGACGCCCTTGTCGCTGGCCGCTACCAGCAGCGCGCCAAGCGAGGTCGCTGCGATGGCGAAGCGGATCTCTTCATGGGCGCCGCCGGCGCGATAACGGCTGGGCGTCATGCCCAGAAGCGATTTCGATTTCTCATAGAAGCGGCTGCCGGAATTGTAGCCCGCATCATAGATTGCCTGAGTGACGCTTCCCCCCTGCACCAAGCCATCGCGCACCTTTTCCCCGCGATGGGCGGCGGCATAGTCCTTGGGGGTCAGGCCCGTGATCGCCTTGAAGACGCGGTGGAAATGATGCGGGCTGAGGCCGGCCTTCCGCGCCAGGGTGGTGAGGGACGGGGTTTCCTCGCTGGCGGCGATGCGCCGGGCCGCTTCGGCCACCTTTGCGGCATGGGGCGCTTCGGCGCCCAGATCGGGCTTGCAGCGCTTGCAGGCGCGAAAGCCGGCCGCCTGTGCCGCTGCCGGGGTGAGGTGGAAACGGACATTGGCGGGATTGGCCAGGCGCGCGGCGCAAGAGGGGCGGCAATAGACGCCCGTGGTCGCCACCGAATAGACGAACTGGCCGTCGGCGGCGCTGTCCCGGGTCACGATCTTGCCCCAGCGGGGATCGGCTTCGGTTTGGATGCGGGCCGCTTCGCGGGCCTTGGTATTTTTCATCTCATTCACTCCAGATCATGCACGGCCAATCTGGCAGGGGCGGACAGGCAAACACTCCGGCGCTTGCGCTCAAATCGGGCCCTTGAAGGCCCCCCAGGCCAAAAGGCCCCAGCCGGCGATGAAACAAAGCCCGCCCAGAGGCGTGATCGCACCCAATATGGGGAGGGAGGTCAGCGCCAGCAAATAAAGCGAGCCGCAAAAAAGCACGATACCCATCGAAAAAGCCCAAGCCACTTTCGGGGCTGGCACCAAAGCCGCCAGCCCGATCGCCAGCGCGTGATACATGTGATAGCGCGCCCCGGTTTCAAACACCGAAAGCATGTCCGCGCTCAGCCGCGTCTTCAGGCCGTGGGCGGCGAAGGCGCCCGCAATGACCGCCAAAGCGCCATTGATCGCGGCAATTCCGAGCCAATTCCGGTTCATGCGCGTCATCATAGACAGGCCGCCTGTGGTTCGGTAGGGCTTGCTCATGACCGAGTTCGTCACAACCACAGACGGAATTCGCATTGCTTTTGAACGGATCGGCAATGGCCCGCCCGTCATGCTGGTGCACGGCTTTGCCTCCAGCAAGGAGCAGAACTGGAAATCCACCGGCTGGTATGGCTCCTTGACCGAAGCGGGATTTTCCATCATCGCCATCGACAATCGCGGCCATGGCGAAAGCGACAAACCCCACGATCCGCTGCTCTATCATCACGACCGCATGGCGGAAGATGTCGCAACCGTGATGGATGCGACTGGCATCACAAACGCGCCTTATGTCGGCTATTCCATGGGTGGTTTGATCGGCCTTCGCTTCCTGGCGCTTTTCCCCGGCCGCATGATGCGCCTAGCGCTTGGCGGCGTAGGCGAGACTTATCTGAAAGGTCCGCGTGTCTCCGATCCCGAGCGGCGCGACATGATCGCGGAAGCACTTCTCACCGACGATAAGGACGCGATCACCGACCCGCGCGCCCGCATGTTCCGCGACTTCGCCGAACAGAAGGGCAAGGACCGGCTGGCACTGGCGGCCTGCATGCGCGGCATGAGTCCGCCCCTACCGGTTCCGGTGCTGCAATCCTTTGATAAACCCATTCTGGTCGTGGATGGCGACCAGGATTTCGTGGCGGGCCCGGCAGGCCCACTTGCCGCCATATTTCCGCACGGCTCCGCCGCAATCGTGCCAGGCCGCGACCACATGTCGGCAGTTGGGGCGCGTCCCACCCGCCAGGCCGTGCTGGATTTCCTCAAAAGCTGAAACTCCCACCGGCGGGGAGCGTTTTTAGAGAGCGGGTTCCGGTTCCTTCCGGTCCGCCTGTGTACCCGCTATTAATCCGTACACAGAGTATATTTGATCAGTAGACGGAGCATTTGCATGTCGCAACGCATGAGAAATTGCACCAAAGCCGTACGTTTCCGTACTGAAATAAGCGTGGGAATTTGGTCCGGGCTCGCTAAGTTCTCTCCGTGGGCTTTGCCGAGTCTCGGGGCGACTCATTTCACAAACAAAAGGATTACCGGCCATGTCTGTTGAGGCCGGAACAAGAGTCATGAACGATGCGACGCCCGCAAGGGCCGATACGCGCAACCATTTGCTCGCCAAGATGGCTGCCCATGATTGGGCGCTGGTTGCACCGCATCTGGAAAGCATCACCCTGAAGGAACGCCAGGTGGTGGAAGTTCCTCACAAGCCCATCACCCATGTCTATTTCGTCGAAACCGGCGTGGTTTCGGTGGTCGCCGTGAATGCCGAGGACCACCGCATTGAAGTCGGCGTGATCGGCAAGGAAGGCATGACGGGCGTGCCCCTGGTGTTCGGCGATGACCGCGCCCAGCACTCCGCCTATATGCAGATCGGCGGCAGCGGCCGGCGCATGCCGGCAGCGGCCTTTGTGGAGGCGATGAAGCAGAGCCCGTCGCTCCGCGCCCTGGTGCTCAAATCCGCCCAGGCTTTCATGATCCAGACCGCCCATACGGCGCTGGCGAATGGCCGCGCCAAGCTGGAAGAGCGGCTGGCGCGGTGGCTTTTGATGGCGCATGACCGGCTGGACAGTGATGCGGTGCCGCTCACTCATGAATTCCTGGCGGTGATGCTGGGGGTGCGCCGGGCCGGCGTGACGGTGGCACTGCACTCCTTCGAACGAAGAGGCATGATCACCACCCGCCGCGGCCAGCTCACCTTGGTCAACCGGGCCGGCATCGAGCAGGTGGCAGGCAGCTTCTACGGCATCCCCGAAGCCGAGTTGAAGCGGCTGATGGCGGAATCAGTCTAAATTTTCCTCGCCTTTTTGAGGCCGCGCATGGGAAAAATCCCCCATGCTGCCTCAACGTTTTGCGCATTGGTTTGCCGCCAAGGGCTGGACTCCGCGCGCCCATCAGCTGGCGCTGGTGGAGAAGGCAGGTGCGGGCGAGAGCGTGCTGCTGGTGGCGCCCACCGGCGGCGGCAAGACCTTGGCGGGCTTCCTCCCCAGCCTGATCGAACTGGCAGAGCGGCCCAAACGGTCGCGGGCGCGCAAACTCCACACCCTCTACATCTCGCCCCTGAAGGCCCTGGCGGTGGACGTGGCGCGCAATCTGGAGACACCCATCGCCGAGATGGAATTGGCGCTCACGGTGGAAACCCGCACCGGGGATACTCCGGCGGCCCGCCGCCAGCGCCAGCGCCACACGCCGCCGGAATTCCTGCTCACCACCCCCGAGCAGCTGGCGCTTCTGATCGCCCACCCCAGAAGTCCGCAGCTGTTCGAAGGCCTGAAGACCGTGGTGCTGGACGAGCTGCATGCCCTCTACAATTCCAAGCGCGGCGATCTTTTGGCATTGGGACTGGCGCGGCTCTCGCAACTGGCGCCGGGCCATCGCCGTGTGGGTCTTTCCGCCACGGTGGCCGACCCGAAACCCCTGCAACGCTTCCTCGTCCCGCAACCCATGGAAGGCGAGGCGCTGGCAAGCCTGGTGATCGCCGAGGGGGGCGCGAAACCGGACATCGCCATCAGTGCTTCGGATTCTTATGTGCCCTGGGCGGGGCATCTGGCGCGGCACGCCATGCAAGATGTGATTACGGCGATCAGCGAGGCCAAGACCGCGCTGATCTTCGTCAATACCCGCAGCCAGGCGGAGCGCACCTTCCAGGAATTGTGGCGCCTCAATGAGGAGAATTGGCCCATCGCACTGCATCACGGCTCGCTGGCGCCGGAGCAGCGGCGCAAGGTGGAAGCGGCGATGTCCAAAGCGGCGCTCCGGGCGGTGGTCTGCACCTCCACGCTCGATCTGGGCATCGATTGGGGGGCGGTGGACAAAGTGATCTGCATCGGCGCCCCCAAAGGCGCCGCGCGTCTGGTGCAACGCATCGGCCGCGCCAATCACCGGCTGGACGAGCCCAGCGCCGCGCTGCTGGTTCCAGCCAACCGCTTCGAGGTCTTAGAATGCAATGCCGCCCGCGATGCGGTTTTGGCGGGTGAACTGGACGGTGAGCGGCTGAAGCAAGGCGGGCTGGATGTTCTGTGCCAGCATGTCTGGGGCATGGCGGTGGCGGCGCCCTTTCATGCCGATGCGCTGTTCGCGGAGGTACGTTCCGCCGCCCCTTTCACCCGTCTCTCCCGCGCCGATTTCGATGCCGTGTTGGGTTTTGTCGCCACCGGCGGCTATGCCCTGAAAAGCTACGACCGATTTGCGCGCTTGCGGCAATTACCCGATCAGCGCTGGCGGCTGGCGCATCCGCGCCTGGCCCAGGCTTATCGCCTGAACGTGGGTGTGATCGTGGAAGACCCGATGGTGGAGATCCGCTTGCAGTCGCGGGGCAAACCCACTGGCGCGGGCGGACGGAGGCTGGGGCAACTCGAGGAATATTTCGTGGAGCAATTGTCGGCCGGTGACACGTTCGTGTTCTCAGGCGATGTGCTGCGCTTCGAAGGCCTTCGGGAAGACGGTGCTTACGTCACCCGCACCAACGATCCTGAAGCGCAGATCCCCAGCTACAATGGTGGCAAATTTCCGCTCTCCACCTTTCTCGCCCAGCGGGTGCGCGAAATGGTGTCGGCGCCGGAGCGCTGGCATGTATTGCCCGATCCGGTGCAGGAATGGCTCAAGATCCAGGAATGGCGAAGCCTGATCCCCCAGCCCGGGCAATTGCTGGTGGAGCATTTTCCCCGCGGCAGCCGGCATTATCTGGTCTGCTATCCCTTTGAAGGCCGTCTGGCGCACCAGACCTTGGGCATGTTGCTGACCAGGCGGCTGGAGCGGGCGCGGATGAAGCCCTTGGGCTTTATCGCCAACGAATATGCGCTCGCGGTGTGGGCAGCGCGCGACATGAGCGGCCTCGATATGGGCAAGTTGTTCGACGAGGACATGCTGGGGGATGATCTTGACGCTTGGCTGTCCGACAGCAATCTCTACAAGCGCACCTTCCGCAACTGCGCCATCATCGCCGGCCTGATCGAGCGCCGGCTGCCGGGCAAGGAAAAAAGCGGACGGCAGGTGACATTCTCTTCCGATCTCATCTATGACGTACTGCGCGAGCATGAGCCCGATCACGTTTTGCTCCGGGCCACTTATGCCGATGCGGGAACCGGGCTTCTCGACATTGCGCGCCTGTCCGATATGCTTGCCCGCGTCAGATCCCGAATCGTGGCAAGAAAGCTGGACCGGGTATCGCCCCTGGCGGTTCCGGCGCTGCTGGAGATTTCGCGCGAGATGGTGGCGCGGGGCGAAGTGGAAGAAGAAATTCTGCGCGATCATGAAGACGCGCTGATTGCGGATGCGATGCGTGTGGACTGACCTTTCTGTCGACGTGAATGGCGAACGCCTGATCCTGGACAAATCCGGCGCCGCCTGGTGGGAGCGGACCCGCACTCTGATCTTTGCCGACCTGCATTTCGAGAAGGGCAGTTCCTATGCCCGGGGCGGCCAATTTCTGCCGCCCTATGACACCCGCGCCACCTTGCTGCGCATGGCGGAGGTGGCGGGACGCCGGGCGCCGGCTCGCATCATCGCCCTGGGGGATTCCTTCCACGATCCCTTTGCCGCCGAGCGGTTGGGCATGGAGGAGCGCGGCATGCTTCAGGCGCTTTCAAGCACAGCGCATTTTCTCTGGATCACCGGCAATCACGATCCCCATCCGCCGGCCTGGCTGGGCGGGGCGGTGATGGAGGAATGGCGCGAAGGCGGCCTTTCCTTTCGTCACGAGCCGGAGTCTGACGCCGCGTTCGGCGAAGTGGCGGGCCACCTGCATCCGGCAGCCACCGTGGCCAAGTTGGGCCGCGGCGTGCGCCGGCGTTGCTTTGTCGCGAATGCGGCGCGGCTTTTGATGCCGGCTTTCGGTGCCTATGCCGGTGGGTTGGATGTGGGTGATGTCGCCATCACGAGCCTGTTTCCCGGCCGCTTCTACGCTTTCATGTTGGGGCAAGACCGCGTTTATGCGATCCCCCGTGGTCAGGTTGGGCGGCGGAACAGGAGCGATGAAATCCAGCCCATGATCACCGCTATCAGAACAGCGGTAAGACCATAACCGAAAGGCTGGTTGTGGGCGAAGTTGAACAAGCGCCGCTCTAACCCGGTCTGATCGATGAAGAGTGGCGTGGATTGGGCGCTTTCCACCACCCCATCGCGGAAGAGATAGACCTCGACATTGTATTGTCCGCGCGTGACCTCCGCCGGCACCGGCACATGGGCGCGGAACAGGGTCTCGCTCAAAAATTCCACCCCGCCGGGCGTCTCGGTGTAGAGCCGCTCCTGGACCAGATGGCGCAGGGCCGCCTGGCGGAAGGGCTCATAGTCATGATGGCTGTGGACCGTATCGGGCTGCAAATTCTGCAATCCGATATTGTAGTGGGTCAGTGCATCCGGGGGCGCGATGTTCTTCAAGGGCCGTGTGCTGGCCAGAAAATAATAGGACGGCATACCCGAGAGATTGGCGGCGTCACGGTTGACCCACACACCCGCCAACCGGTCACGGCGGCGCACATTGATGCTGGTATCAGGCCCGCGCACCACCACCACCACATCGCGAGGCGTGCGGTTGTCCGGATTCTGGTCGCCCTCCACCGCGCCGAACACCACGATGTCGCTGCCGGTATAGTTGGAGGTGATTTGGATAAGGTCCTGGCTGATGCCAGAGACGAGTTGCTCGGCCGAGACCGGCGTTGCTAAGAGCAGAAGGGCCAGAAATAACAGGCGCCGCATCACGACCCCGCGATGCTGTAGACGTCGGACGGCGTCACCACCAGGCCCCACAGCAGCCTGAGCGCTACCCCCAGCACCAGAAGCGCCAGGAGAAGTCTTATCTGCTCGCCGCGCAGCTTGGCCCCGGCGCGCACCCCGAACTGGGCGCCGACAACGCCGCCCGCTACCAGAATGGTTGCCAGTACGATGTCCACGGCATAGTTGCTGGTTGCCTGCAACAGGGTGGTGGCGATGGCGATGCCAATGATCTGCACCAGCGAGGTGCCGATCACCACATTGGTGGGCATGCGCAAGAGATAGATCATGGCGGGCACAATGATGAAGCCGCCGCCCACGCCCATGATGGCGCTCATCGCCCCCACCACAAAGCCGATCACCAAGGGCGGAATGACGCTGATGTAAAGGCGCGACTGACGGAAACGCGCCTTGAGCGGCAGCCCATGGATCCAGACATGATTGACGGGATGGATGCGGGCAGGGGCATTGCCTTGCGCCTGGGCGCGCAGCGTCTTGAGGCTTTCATTCAGCATGATGCCGCCGATGATCCCCAGCATGGGAACGTAAGTGAGCGACACCACCAGATCCATCTGGCCGGCGCGGCGCATGATGGCGAACAGCCAGACGCCGACGCCGGTGCCGCCAAAGCCGCCCAGCATCATCACGCCTGCCATCTTGAAATCGATGGCGCGCTTCTTCCATTGCGCGATGGCGCCGGAAATGGAGGAGGCGGTGATGTGGCTGAGCGTGGTGGCCACGGCCACGCCGGAGGGAATGCCGTAGAACACCAGCAGCGGCGTCAGCAGGAAGCCGCCGCCCACCCCGAACAGGCCGGAGAGGAATCCAACGCCCAGCCCCATGCCCAGAATGACGATCCAGTGGACCGACATTTCCGCAATAGGCAGGTAGATTTCCATAAACCCAGTCCGTCAGAACAGGATCAGTCGCGAACCCCTCCGCGATATCGGAATGTGCGCGCGTGATTTTTTCCGGTCAACCGCGCCTGGCGCGATCAGAAACTTTTTCTGCCCTGCGTTTCAGAAAAGGCGCGCTGTTTGAATCAATTCGATGCAATGTCGGCCGCTTCCGGCGGGACATTGGCGATCCGGTTCAGCGGCAACACGCGGAAATTCTGCGCCGCGCGCGTGGCCGCGCCGCGATCGGCCTCGGACAATTGCGTCTGCAGCACGCCGAGCCGGGTGCGGGATTCCGCATCGCCCGCGGCGGCGGCGATGGAATACCATTTATAGGCATCGATCAGGCTTTGCGGCACGCCGTCGCCGCGTTCATACAGCACCGCGAGATTAAACTGGGAATCCGACAGACCCAGCGCCGCGGCCTTGGAGAACCAGCGCGCGGATTCCGCCATGTCCTTCTTGCCCGCCGCGCCTTCCGCGTAAGAGACGGCTAGATTGTGCATCGCCTTGCGATTGCCCTGGTTGGCAGCGGCAAGATACCATTTGGCGGCCAGTGTGGGATTGGCGGTGACGCCTTGGCCACGCTCATACATCGTGCCCAGGCGATATTGCGCCACGGCCTGACCGGCATCGGCGGCTTTCTGCAACCATTTGACGGCCTGCGTGGCGTCGGCGGGAATGCCCTGGCCATCGAGATAGCGCAGGCCGATGACTGTTTCGGCAATGGCGTTGCCCTGATTGGCGGCGGCGGCGACCTTGTCCACCGACGGCGTTGCCTTGGCCCCAATGGGCGGCGCCTTGGCGGGCGGGAGAGCAGCAGTCTGGGTTGCGGGCTTTTGCGCCGCGGGCTTTTGCGGCGCAGGTTGGGCCTGTGGCGGGTTCTTCAGCATGGAGGGAGGGACCAGTGCCAACGTGGTTGGCACCGATGTCGTGGGGGCAGCGCTATTGTTCGGTGTGGGCGCGTTCTGCGGGCCCTGGAGCGCCGCCGTAGACGAAGCTTGCGGCTTTGCAACGGGCGCCTTGGCGGCTTGAGCCTTGGCCGATGTGGGCTTCACGGCTGGTGTGGTGCGCGAGCTGCGCTGATTGAGCATCAGGCCGACCGCGACCGCCAGCAAAGCGACGAAGCCGACCACCAGCACGACCAGGTTGCGGGATTTGGGTTTCTCTTCGCCTTCGCTCTCGGCGCGGCCCCAGCTGAAGCTCTTGGGCGAGCGTTGGGCTTCGGCTTCGGCGGCAGCCTGGGCTGAGCGGCGTGCCGCGCTGAGGAAATTGTCGCCTGCCGGCACCGACTGCGCCATGGCGTCGGCAAAGTCCTGGGGCATTTCGAAATGATCGGCGAAGGCGTCTTCCCCGAGCCCGCTGGACGCGAAGGCATCCTGCTCCGGCGCTTCCGCTGAGAAAGCCGAAGCCTTGGGGGCAAAACCCTCTTCCAGCGGGGCATCGATTGGCGCCGGTTCGGCAAAAAGAGAATCGGCCTGCTCCGCCTTGAACGGTTCGGCCTTGAAGATGGGTTCGTCGAAGACCGCCTTATGCGAGTCTTGAAGCGATATTTGGGGCGCTTCCGGTTCGGGCTTCGCCTCGGTGAGAGGCTCGAATTTCGGGGCCGCCAGCGGCATTTCGGTGGGCATTTCGAAAGCGGATGCTTCGAATTTGGGGACTTCGAACACCGGCGGCGGTTCGGCGGGCGCCGGATTGAAGCTGGGGGCCGCAACCACGGGCGCGGGCTGGGGGGCATGGCCCAGGCTGGAGCGCAGCTCGGCCAGCATCTCGAAATGACTCTTCTCGACGGAGTCGAGACGCTGATTGACCTGGCGCAACGTATCGGCCAAGGCCGCGATCGGATCGGACTGTGCGAGCTTGGACACCATGCCGGCCAGCGCCTGCTCGATATTGTCCAGCCGGCGCTCGATGGCGATGTCGGGGCCTTTGTTCTCCAGCCGGGCGATGCGGTCTTCGATCCGCTCCAGCGAGCCCAGATGATTGGCTTCCCATTTCTGGAGCTCGGCCAGATCGTGGGAACGAATGGCAGCCTGGGCTTCCAGCTTTTCATGGGCTTGGTCGAGGCGGCTGGTGGCGCGTTCCAGCGTGTTTTCGGCGCCAACGATACGAACTTCCAGCGCCTTGGCAGTGGTGTCGACCTTGTCGATCAGCTTGCTGGTCTGGCTCAAGCCGTCCTCGGCCGTGACCATGCGCACTTCCAGCGCTTTGGTGGCGCTTTCGGTATCGGCGCGGGCCTGACCCAGGCGGGCGGCAAGTTGCTCCAGATTGCTGGCGACGGTGGAAATCTGGCTGGCGGAATGGCTGGCGGTCTGGCCGATCTGGTCGGCCAGGCGGGAAAGCCCCTGATGCAGGCCTTTGACCGCGTCCTTGAGCGGGTCCTGGGCGACGTGGCGCTCCAGGCGTTCCAGCCGCTCGGACAGGCCCAGAACCTGGGTGCCCAGCGAATCAAAGGCCTGGGACTGTTCGCGGCTGGCGACATTGATCTCAGTCGTCGCCTGGCTCATCACCCGGGTGCTCTCGGACTGGCTGCGTTCGGCATTGTCGAGGCGGCGGCCGACATTGCGCAGCTGGTCTTCGATGCGGCGATAGGATTCGGTGGTCTCGATATCGGTGCGGGCTACCCGCGACAGCATATCGTCCTCGCGCCGGGCGGCGGGGGACTGGGGCAGGCCCCAGGAATCCAGGTTGGGACGGTCCAAAGTGGCGCGGTCAAACGGCGGCATGGGCTCTGGCTCCTCTCCCATGTCCGACGACAGGCTGCGGAGGATGCGCCGGGTGAGCCATTCGCCCACCGACAGCCCCTCGCGACGCGCGGCGGCGCGGGCAGCTTCCCGCGCTTCCGGCGGAATACCCGCGACGTTCCAGGGTAGTTCGGCACGCATTTCGAATCACCAGCCCCAGCGGCCCACCAGGAAAGGTAAATGCGCCAAGATATAGTGTAAAGCAACGATCCCGCACCGAGACGATGTAAGCGGGGTTCAAGGAGCCGTGGCGCCTAGTCATGCACAGGATGTTGCCGGGATATAATTAACGGGGAGTTTACTCTGAATTTTGAACCCCTCCGGCCTCCGCATCGCAAGCGCTGCTACGGCCACCTCTCCTTCCAGGCGCTTCGCGCCGAAGAGGAGGCGGGACCTCGGCTAGGCTTCGAAAAAGATTTCGTCTAGCCGCTGTATCTTTTCACAGGGCAGTGCGCCCTGGCTCCGGCTTTCTTCCCCCGCGCGGCGAAGTCGCTGGCGGGGGAAGATGTCTTTCGAGGGTTTATCCCGAGAAAGACAGATGGGGGCATAAAAGCGAACGGATCAAATATCGGCTAGTTTATGTATCTGGCTATTAGCGAGCGTCAGCTTCGCGATGGAAAGTTCGCCCGTGGTTTCCAGGGCGCCCAGGAACGACCGGGTGCGATCCAACGCATCGGCCTGCAACCCGGCCCAATGATCAAGGGCCTTGAGCGCATCGGCGGCCGTGGCGGTGGACGGCAAGTCCGCCAACAGCGACTGCGATAGAGCCCGCTGGGCGGCGAAAAGATCGTCCACCAAGCGGCGGATGGCGAGCCGGTCCCAATGTTCGGAGGCGGTGATGCGGGCTGCCAGAAGACGCAGGCGGTCCAACCCCAATCGCGCACCCACGCCGAAATAGAGCGCCGCCACCGGCGCGAAGTCATGACCGGTGGTGCGTGCCAATTGCGCGATTTCCGGCGCCACGCCCAGAAGCGGCAACAGACCGATATCGCGCGCCAGATTCTCCGGCACGCCGGGCGCGGTGAAGCGCGCGATGCGGCCTTGCGCCTCCTGGCTCTGTTCCGGCGAGATGAGATCCTTATAACTGCCGCGCAGCGCCTCGACGCCGGCACGATAGAGCGCGATGGCGCTCGCCAGATCCTCGCGTGGCGGAATATGGGTGAGGAACCAAAGGCCCAGCCGGCGCAGAATCTCCGCGATCTCGGTGTAGAGCCGGATCTGCATCTGCGCCTCGACCTTGCCATCCAGCGCATCGATGCGGGCCTTGAGCGCCTCCAGACCGAAAGCGCCTTCGGCCACGGCGAAGGCGCGCGCCACTTCCGCGCCGCTGGCACCCGACATCTCCTTCATGCGGGCGACGAACATCGGACCCGCAAGATTGACGATGCGGTTGGCGATGCCGGTGGAAATGATCTCGCGCTTGAGGCGATGCTGCGACAGTTCGGCGGCGAAACTCTCGACCGCCTTCTTGGGGAAATAGGCGGCAAGCGTGGTCGTGAACGCTTTCTCGTCGGGCAGATTGCTGCTCAAGATCTCCGCATCCAAATCGAGCTTGGCATACGCCATCAAGACCGCCAGTTCCGGCCGGGTGAAGCCTTTCTTGTCATTCTCCAGCTTCTGGATGTCGGCGTCGCTCGGCAGGAACTCCACCGCACGGTCGAGTTTGCCTTTGGCTTCCAGCACGCGGATGAAGCGGGCGCCCGCATCGATATCGCGAATGGCGGCGGTTTCCGCCACGGACAGAGCGAGCGTCTGGTCGTAATTGTCGGCCAGGACATGGGCCGCGATGTCGTCGGTCATGTCCAGCAACAAGGCGTCGCGTTTTTGGGAATCGATCTCGCCGCGGCGATAGGGACCGCTGAGCAGGATTTTCAGATTCACTTCGTGGTCCGATGTGTCCACGCCCGCCGAATTGTCCACCGCGTCGGTGTCGATGCGCCCGCCGGCGCGGGCATATTCGATCCGGCCCAACTGGGTGACGCCCAGATTTGCGCCTTCGCCCACCACCTTGGCGCCGACTTCGTTGCCATTGATCCTGAGCGCGTCATTGGCGCGATCGCCGGCATCGAGATTGGATTGGCTTTGGGACTTGATGTAGGTGCCGATGCCGCCGAACCACAGCAGATCTGTCTTCGCCTTGAGCAGCGCCTTGATCAGCGCTTGCGGCGAAAGCTTGGCATCGCTGGTGCCGATCAGTGCCTGCACGTCCGGTGTGAGCGGGATCTCTTTCAGCGAGCGCGCGAAGATGCCGCCACCTGCGCCAAGGCAATCGCGATTGTAATCGTCCCAGCTGGAACGTGGCAGGTCGAACAGGCGCTGGCGCTCCGCGAAGCTTTTGGCGGTGTCGGCATTGGGATCGAGAAAAATGTGGCGGTGATCGAAAGCCGCCAGCAGCCGGATATGCCTGGACAGCAACATGCCGTTGCCGAACACGTCGCCCGACATGTCGCCCACGCCAATGACAGTGAAGTCTTGGCTCTGGATGTCGCGGCCCATTTCGCGGAAATGCCGCTTGACGGCTTCCCAGGCACCCCGCGCAGTGATGCCCATCTTCTTATGGTCATAACCATGGCTGCCGCCGGACGCGAAGGCATCGCCCAGCCAGAAGCCGCGGCCTTCCGCGATGCCATTGGCGATATCGGAGAAAGTGGCCGTGCCCTTGTCGGCGGCGACCACCAGATAGGGATCGTCTTCGTCATGACGCACCACCTCGGATGGCGGCACCACCGCACCATCGGCCTTGAGATTGTCCGTCACATCCAAAAGCGCGTTGATGAACATCTTGTAGGCGGCGACGCCGATGTTCATGAACTGGTCGCGGGTCGGGTTGGCCGGCATGGTCTTGGGATAGAAGCCGCCCTTGGCGCCCACCGGCACGATCACCGCGTTCTTGACTTGTTGCGCTTTCACCAAGCCCAACACTTCGGTGCGGAAATCCTCACGCCGGTCCGACCAGCGCAGGCCGCCGCGCGCCACTTTGCCGAAGCGCAGATGCACGCCTTCCATCTGGGGTGCATAGACGAAGATTTCGCGCCAGGGGCGCGGCGCCGGCAGATCGTCGAGTTTTGCGGAATCGAGCTTGACCGCAACGGTGGCGGCACCGGCCTGGTAGTAATTGGTGCGCAGGATATTGACGATCACATTGCGGAAGCGGCGGATGATGCGGTCATCGTCCAGGCTGGGTACGTCGGCCAGCGCGGTTTCGATCGCTTCGCTCAGGCGCGTCGCCTCCGCTTCGGAATGTGCTTTGGGATTGAGGCGGGCATGAAATAGTGCAGCTATGAGAGCGGCGATCTGCGGATTGCGCGCCAGCGCCTGCTCCATATAATCCTGACTGAAAGAGAAGGCGGCCTGACGCAGGAATTTTGCTACCAGCCGCAGGATCACCACGTCGCGCCAATTGAGGCCGGCGCCGATCACCAGACGGTTGAAGCCGTCGCTTTCGGCCTGGCCACCCAACACGGCGTGAAAGACATCTTCCAGCGGCTTGCGAATTTCCTCCAGCGCGGCCGCCTGGTCGTCCGCCCGCTCCATCAGGAAATCCAGGATGGCGCCTTCCTCGGTCCAGCCATCGTCGCGCTTGAAACGCACGGGGAAGGCATCTTCGGCGATGACCCGAAGGCCCAGATTTTCGAACACCGGCAGCGAAACCGACAAAGGCAGCACATCGCCCAGCACATAAAGCTTGAGCCTGAGCGCGCTATGTTCGTCAGCGGCTTTGCGATAGGCGCGGGCTTCTACTTTCAATCCGTCTGGACGCGTCGCCAGCGACTCCAGAATCTCCAGATCTTTTGCAGCGGTCTCGGCGGAAAAGATCGTGCGGTAACCTGGCGTGAACTGGACCGCGCGGGCATTCATGCGGCGCAGCCCATCGGCCCGGCCATGACGGACCGACAGCGCGTCCAGGAACGCATCGTCCCAGGTGCGAATGGCATCGGCGATCTGGCGTTCCAGCACTTTCGCATCGGCAGGCGGGCGCGGGCCTGGATTGCGGCCAACGATGTAATGGATGCGGACCAGATTGCTTTCCTCGATCGCGGGGATCGCCGCCGACATGCGGCCATTGAAGGCTTTTGCCAGGATGGCGTGAATCTTCTCGCGCAGATCGGCATTGATATTGTCGCGGGGCGCGAACAGAAGCGCGGACACAAAGCGGTCGAAGCGGTCGAACCGCAGGAAGAGCTTGATCTTGGGCCGCCCGCCCAAGCGCAGAATTCCCATCGCGGTTTCGAACAACTCGTCTTCGGAAATCTGGAAGAGTTCGTCGCGGGGAAAAGAGTCGATAATATGCGCCAGCGCTTTGCCGTCATGGCTGGCGGGCGCCAGTCCCGCCCGCGCCATCACCGCGGCGCATTTCTTACGCAACAGGGGAATTTCGCGCGGCGAAAGATTGTACACGCCGGAAGTGAAAAGGCCGACGAAGCGCCGCTCGCCGCTGAAACGGCCTTGGGCATCGAAGGTCTTGACGCCGACATAGTCCATGTGCGCGCGACGATGCACCAGGCTGCGGGCATTGGATTTGGTGACGATCAAGGCTTCGGGCTGATCGAGATAAGCGCGGACTTCGCGGGTGAGGGCGGGACGTTCGGCGCTCTGGCGGATCACGCGGGCTTCTTCGTCGGACAGGGCGCCAAGGCCGCTGCCGGGCACCGGATCGACCCGGCCATGATCGCCATCCGGCGCGAGCGCATAATCGCGCGCACCCAAAAAAGTGAAATGATTGTCGCCCAACCAATCGAGGAAAGCCAAATCCTCTTCGATATCGGTATCCTTGCTGCCTTCCTGAGGCGGGTGCGCCGCAAGGCTGGCGCGAGCGTCTTTCAGCCGCGCGAGCATTGCCTTCCAGTCACGCACCGCATCGCGGCCCTGCACGAAGCTGAGGCTGAGATTGTCCACCAGCGCGGTCTGCGACGCCTCGCCCAGAACCGCGTCCAGCACCAGCACGATCACGCTGGTAGGCTTGCCTTCGATGGCGAGGATGGGGTGGAAGGCAGCGCGCACCCGTGCCCCAGCCGCGATCACGGCCGCCAGCGCGGAATCGAACAGGAACGGCCGGTCGTCATTGACCGCCACCATCACGCTTTCCGGATCCTGGATATCGTTGCCGGGCAAGAGCGCGATCTGAATGTCACCCGCTTTGTGCTTCTTGGCCTCGTCCCAGGCCTGGCGTGCCAGCGCCGCCAATCCTTGAGCATTGCTCCGCGTAATGTCTTCGCCGGCGGCCCCGGCGAAAAGCACATCAAAAAACCGCAGCTCCGCCTCATCCTTCAGAAGTGCGCGCGCCTCCTTCAACAAGACCTGGGCGGTGGCGTCTTCGGAATGGATTGTGGGATTGATGGTCATGGCATCTCTCGCGTGCGGGAAAAAGATTATGGGATCCCGATTATGCTGCTGCGACATTCTCGCGGTTGCATGAGTTCAGCGCCATCAAGGCAGCGCCCATTGAGCGCCATCCGCTCAGCGTAAGGCAAGGCCTGCGGGAAAATGCGTGCGGCGGCGCAACAGAGTGGCCAAAAACAGACCCCCCTGCAGCAGCGGGATCAAGACGGCGTCCAGCGAGGCCTCGGGCCAGGACCGCGCGAAAGCCGCGTAAACAGTCCAGGCGCTGGCAGGGACCAAAAAGGCGAGGAGTCCCGCCGCATCTTGCAGCATAAGCGCCAGGAGCAGCACGGGAATCACCGCTAAGGAGATCGCTTGAGACGCGGGGAAGGCGGCGGGCACGGCCAGGAAAGCGCCACCACCCCAGGCAAGTCCCATGTAGAAAAGAACTATCCTGAGATTGCGCGCGGCTTCCGAAATCGGAGCGCGGTCGAACGCGGCCGCCATATTGCGGATATAAGAATAAAGTAGCGCCACCACGCCTAAAAGAATCAGCACCGCCCATGAGAATGTCTGCGCAAAGCTCACGCCGCCGCCCAGAAAAAGCACGCAGGTGCCCAACAGCATGAAAAGGGACGCGACATGGACGGAACTGCGCAAAAACAGCGTCAGGCGGCTGGCTTCGCTGGTTTCCACATGCAGACGCTCGAGTTGATCAAGCGCGGCCAGCGGCAGCACCGGCAAAGGCGGCTCATGATGGACGGTGCTGTCGTTTGCGCGTGCCACGTTTCCCCGCAAGCGGTGAAAAAGTCAGCCACAGGCTCGACGGACCCGGTTAACAAGACCTTAACATAAGCTGATAAATGATTCGACCTATCGATTCCGTGACAGCCCCTCAGTTTGTTATTTTCGACCTGGAGTTCACCGCCTGGGAGGGTTCACTGGCGCGGCATTGGCTCGCCCTGGGCGAGTTCAAGGAAGTGGTGCAGATCGGCGCGGTGCGCCTCGGCCACGACTTTACGGCCCCTGAAAGTTTCAATTGTCTCGTCCGCCCGCGCATCAATCCCCGCCTTTCGGATTATTTCGAAAGCCTCACCGGCATATCCGATCACCGATTGTCCGCCGAAGGCGTAGATTTCGAAGAAGCCTATCGGCGCTTTCTGGCGTTTGCGGGGGATAGCGTCATCGCCGCCTTCGGCCGCGATGATTGGGTGCTGGAGGAGAATATCCGGCTTTATGGCTTGAAAGACGTTCCGCCTTTGCCGCCGTTCCGGAATTTGCGCGATTGGTTCGATGTGCAGGGCTTCGACACAAGCCGGCTTCATTCGTGCGACATCGGTCCGCTTCTGGGCGTTCCGTTCGAAGGCCGTGAGCACGATGCATTATGCGACGCCCGCTCCATCGCGGCGGGGATGGCGGTGCTCCTCAAGCGCGGCGCCAAGCTCTGGTGAAGTTTGCACGCTGACGCCGGGAAATTGATTGTTGAGGCTTGGTCGTGACCCGTCGCCCCCCGCGCATGCGAAGCGTGCTGGCGGGGGAGATGCCCGTAGCAACCTCTCGAGGTTGCGCAGGGCAGAGGGGGTAATAAAGAAACTAACCTGCTTCCGGCACCGCGAGGATTTTTCCCAACGCCAGCGTGATGGCGCGGGAGGAGGCGCGGCCGTTGGCGCCAGCACTGGGCACGAAACTCACCAGCAAGGTGCGGCCGGAAATGGCGATGGTGGCCTTGTCGCCTTCCACGATACGCACTTGGTCGAAGCGTTTGGTGAAAGCGGCACGGCCGGCGGGCGTCGCGATCAGCCGCTCGATCCCCAGCGCGCTGTTGACCAGCGCGTCGAAGGCATAAGCCCGCACATCGTCAGTGTCTTTGAGGATCGCGGTGTCGGCGGAGAAATGCAGCTTCAGCTTCTGCACATAGGAGAGATGACTTTCCTCGTCACTGAGCGCGGCGGTGAGATTGGCGGCGGAAACGGCAAATTTGGATGGCGCCAGCGCGTCGCCAGTGCGGGTTGCAGGCAGACCGTTGGGCGCGTCCACCGTATAGAGCGTGACTCCGCCCCAAACGGAAATCTTAAGCGCGAGAGCGCCGGTATCGTAGCGCAATTCGCGCCCGCCCAAGGCCACGCGATCGCTGGAAAGGACGAAATTCTCCGGGCTGTCGTCGAAGCGCAGGAGATACCTGTCACCATAGGGCAGGATGGTGAAATTGATGTCGTCGGCGGCGGTGTATTCGCCCACCGCCACGTCGCTGACCCGTTCGGCGGAGAGGCGGGCCGCCATCGGATCGGAGGGTTCCTGCGCCACTGCTCCGCTTGCGCCCAAAAACGCCAGACCAAGCAGAATCGAAATCGCGCGCGTGTTCATCGCTCTTGTTCTTTGCCCGCTGCACCGCTTTCGCGCGCGCATCCCTTGTCCACATCGGGCCACGGGAATTGGGCGATTTTAAGCCTCAAAAAGCTAAGAACCCGCCAAAAGCGCTATCTTTTGGTATGGATTTTGACTAAATCCGGCGGCAGCCGAAGCAAACAAAAAGGCGCTCCCGTGACGACCCATCCCGACAGTTTCAAATGCCGCCGCACCCTGAAAGTGGGAAGCAAGAGCTACGCCTATTTCAGCCTGCCGGAGGCGGAGAAGCGCGGTCTCAAAGGCGTTTCCAAATTGCCCTTCTCCATGAAAGTGCTGTTGGAAAATCTGCTGCGTCACGAAGACGGTCATACCGTCACCAAGGAAGACATCCAGGCGGTGGTGGGCTGGCTCAAGACCAAGACGTCGGATCGCGAGATTGCCTTCCGTCCCGCGCGCGTGTTGATGCAGGACCTGACGGGTGTGCCCGCGGTGGTGGATCTCGCCGCCATGCGCGATGCCATGAAAAAGCTGGGCGGCAATCCCGAGAAGATCAATCCGCTGGCCGAAGTCGATCTCGTCATCGACCACAGCGTGATGGTGGACAATTTCGGAGGCAAGGACTCCTTCAAGAAGAATGTCACCATCGAGTATGAGCGCAATGCCGAGCGCTATCAGTTTCTGCGCTGGGGTCAGCAGGCTTTCGCCAATTTCCGCGTGGTGCCGCCGGGCACCGGCATCTGCCATCAGGTCAATCTGGAATATCTGGCCGAAACCGTGTGGGTGCGCAAACAGAAGGACGGGAAGAAAAGCATCGACGCCGCGTTCCCAGACACGGTGGTGGGTACCGACAGCCACACCACCATGATCAATGGTCTGGCGGTGTTGGGCTGGGGCGTTGGCGGCATCGAAGCGGAAGCGGCGATGCTGGGTCAGCCCATTTCCATGCTGATCCCGGAAATTGTGGGCTTCAGGCTGACAGGCAAGTTGCGTGAAGGCGTGACCGCCACCGATCTGGTGCTGACCGTGACCCAGATGCTGCGCAAGAAAGGCGTGGTCGGTAAATTCGTGGAATATTACGGCCCGGGACTGGACGAGCTATCGCTGGAAGACCGCGCCACTATCGCCAACATGGCGCCGGAATATGGCGCCACCTGCGGCTTCTTCCCGGTGGACGGCGAGACCGTTCGATTCCTGAAGAACACCGCCCGCAAGGCGACGCGTGTGGCGCTGGTCGAAAAATATGCCAAGGCACAGGGGCTCTATCGCACCCAGAAGAGCGCCGATCCGGTGTTCACCGATACGCTGTCGCTGGACATGAGCACGGTGGAACCGTCCATGGCCGGTCCGATGCGGCCGCAGGACCGTGTGGCCTTGTCGGGCATCGCCGGCAATTTCGCGGAAAATCTGATCAATACCTTCAAGAAAGAAGACAGCGCCAATAAGCGGGCCAAACTGGAGGGCTCGGAAACCTCCATCGGTCATGGCGATGTGGTCATTGCAGCTATCACCTCTTGCACTAACACCTCCAATCCGTCGGTGATGGTGGGCGCCGGTCTTGTAGCCCAGAAGGCGATCAAGCGTGGCCTGAAAACCCGGCCCTGGGTGAAGACCTCGCTCGCCCCCGGCTCGCAAGTGGTCACCGACTATCTGAAGAAAGCCGGCCTCGACAAAGCGCTCGACAAGTTGGGCTTTACGTTGGCCGGTTATGGCTGCACCACCTGCATCGGCAACTCTGGCCCCCTGCCAGATCCCGTCACCAAAGCGATCACGGAAACCGATCTGGTCGCCGCCGCGGTGATCTCCGGCAACCGCAACTTCGAAGGCCGGGTGCATCCCCTGGTGCGCGCCAATTATCTGGCCTCGCCCATGCTGGTGGTGGCCTACGCGCTGGCCGGCTCGGTCAATCTCGACCTCACCAAGGAACCGGTGGGTTATGACAAGAACAATGAGCCCGTCTATCTGAAAGAGATCTGGCCAAGCCCGAAGGAAATCGCCGCCACCATCCGGAAGGCAGTCAAAGCCTCCAGCTTCAAGAAGCGCTATGGCGATGTCTTCAAGGGCGACGCCAACTGGCGGAAGGTCAAGCTGGTCAAGGGCCAGACCTATCAGTGGGACATAGGTTCGACCTACGTGCAGAACCCGCCCTACTTCGACGGCATGAAGATCCAGCCGACGCCGGTGAAGGAAATCAAGAAGGCGCGCGTGCTGGCGCTGTTCGGCGATTCCATCACCACCGATCACATCTCGCCCGCCGGCAATATCAAGGCCACCGCGCCCGCCGGCGTCTATCTGCAGGAACGCCAGGTTGCGCAGAAGGACTTCAATTCCTACGGCTCGCGCCGCGGCAATCACGAAGTGATGGAGCGTGGTACTTTCGCCAATATCCGCATCCGCAACGAAATGATGGGCGGCAAGGAAGGCGGCAACACCGTCTATTATTCCGACGTCAATGGCGACGGCCAGCAGATGTCCATCTTCGACGCTGCCCAGGCCTATAAGAAAGCTGGCTTGGACACAGTTGTCGTAGGCGGCAAGGAATACGGCACCGGCTCTTCCCGCGACTGGGCGGCCAAAGGCCCGAAGCTCCTGGGCGTGCGTGCGGTGATCACCGAAAGCTTCGAACGCATCCATCGCTCCAACCTGATCGGCATGGGCGTTGCGCCCTTCTGTTTCGAGGCCGGCAGGACGCGCAAGGATTACGGCTTCACCGGCCGCGAGGTGATCGATATTCCGGGCCTTTCCGGCGACATCAAGCCCCGCATGAAAGTGGAAGCGACCATCCATCGCCCCGACGGCAGCACGCAGAAGTTGCCGCTGGTGCTGATGATCCTTACCGCTGATGAGGTGGCGTACTTCAAGAACGGGGGAATTCTGCCGTATGTGCTGCGGAACCTCGTCGCCGCTTAAATAGCGGATTCAAAAACAGCCATGCGGCGTGCATACTTGTACCGCATGGTTTTTTTGTTTGATTCGCTTTGCGCCCTGGCGCTTCTTTTTTCGGCCATCCTGTCCTGGTGGATGGCGGCGGATAGCCTGCCGAACGCACGCATCAATCTGCGTTTTGCGGCGATGATGTTGGCGGCTTTTTCCGCCGCACGAGGTCTGCCCAGTTCCGCGCTTGCGCTCGATGCGGCGCTGCTGATGCCCAGCCTTGCTGCCGCCGCTGCTTTTCTCGCCTTATCGTTCCCGCGCCGTGTCCCGGTCTGGCTCTCCTGCCTGATTTTGAGCGCCGCGCTTGCGGCTGGATTGCTGGCGGCGCTTCGGGCGATGCCGGCTTTGGCGTTTGGCTATCAGACCAGCGCGGCGGTGGCTTTGGCGGTTTGGGGCCTGTCACGCTTTGGCGAAAGCCCTTACGCGGCCGTTCTGGTAAATCTCGGTGCAGCGTCACTCCTGTCCGGCGCGATGGCAGCGATGAACGGATCGCTGAGCGCGGCGATGCTGTTCTTCGCCGCTTTTCTGCTGCTGATGATCCGGGCATTACAAGCGGCGGTCGCAGACAAGCGCGGGCGTGATTCCGTGTTCGTAAGCCGCGCGCGCGCTTGACAGAGGCTTCGCACGATCCGGCATCGCTTGCCCGAGAAGTTGCGCGACAAAAGCCGCATTGAGGCGCGGTGCGCTGGCGCTGTGCCGGAATGGCACGTCGTGCTTTGCGCCGGGGTGGGACAAGTTTCTAGGCCGCCATGTGCCTTGCGGACTGTCGCCCTCGCGGCCAGAGGCGCCCAGGTCTGTTCCTAAGCTATTGACACACCTGTCATTTTTTAAAGGCGCAGTCTTTGCTCGCGCCGATCGGCGCGTCTCGATGACCAGAATATTGTTGGCGCCGACGGGGCTCATGCTCCTGAGCCAAGGCAAGCTTCGCGCCGTCGTCTGACAACCAGCCGTTACCCCTTCTTAAGCCGTGGCGCGGATACTCCCAGGTCGGGAAAAGGCCGGAGAAACCGGCCAGGACGGTGGTTTTGCTTCAGCAGTCGCTTCAGAGAGGAACTGAGGCCCGCGCCGCGATCGGCGCGGTTCACGACAATACGCGCATGCGGCTGGCGTCGCAGGCGGCGCGCGTGGTTGTGCTCGACTGGGTGATCGCCGAAGAGCGCATCCATTGGGACGGCGCCACCGACATTCTGCCTTTCCCGATGGGCGGCGGTCATCCTCAGGCGCTGCTCGATGCGGTAACCCGCAGCGGACGTGATGCACTGGCGGCGCTGCTGGAAAGCAATTCGCCCTATTCTTCCCAATTCGAACTCAATCTGGAAATGGCTTCGGCGCTGGGCGCGGTGGGTTTCACCTTCGCCGGCACGCGCGTGCCCGACGCGGAAGGCCGCACCGAGCGCTTGATCGGGCTTTTGCGCGAGAGTACCGAGAAGCAGCGCGAGATGCAGCGCCTGAATTATCTCGCCACGCGCGACGAACTCACCGGGCACCTCAATCGCAATGCGCTGCGCACCGAATTGCAGCTCGCCATAACCCGCGCCAAGGAAGAAAGCCGTCATTGCGCCTTCCTGGTGGCCTCGATCGACCGGCTGGCGATGATCAACGACGGTTATGGCTTCGACGCCGGCGACGAAGTGATCGTGGGCGTGGGCGAGCGGTTGTCGAAATCGCTGCGTGCCAGCGACATCATCGGCCGCACCGCCGGCAACAAATTCGGTGTGCTGCTGCGAAACTGCAAGGAAAGCGAGATTGCCGTCGTTGCCGACCGGTTGAAGCGTGCAGTGCGCGATCATGCGATCGAGACCCGCGGTGGCAAGGTTGCCGCCACAACCTCTGTGGGCGGGGTGTGGCTGCCGCTGGCCGCCGCCAACAGCCAGGAAGCCATGCTGCGCGCCGAACAGGCGTTGGAGCGCGCCCGCGCCAATGGCCGTGATGGCTTCGCCGTCTATGCGGAATCGCCCCAGCGCGATACGGCCCGTCTGCGCCAGATGAGCATCGCCGACGAAGTGACCCAGGCGCTGAAGGAAGACCGCATCAAGCTCGCCTACCAGCCCATCGTCGATGCCAAAACGCGCAAGCCCAAGCACTATGAATGCTTGCTGCGCATGCTGCGTCCCGATGGCCAGGAAGTCACCGCCGGCTATTTCGTGCCTGCCGCCGAACAGATGGGCATCGTGCATCTCGTCGATCGTTTCGCGCTGGAAACAGCCGTCCATCAGCTTCGGCGGCATGACGATCTGGTTCTGGGCGTCAATGTCTCCGGTACCGCGGCGCTTGATCCCGCCTGGCTGCAAGACTTTGTCGATTATGTCCGGGAAAACGGCATGGTCGCCGACCGGCTGGTGGTGGAGTTGACCGAGACTGCCTCACTGCATCAATTCGAAGAGAATGCGCGCTTTGTGTCGCAACTGCGCGAACTCGGTGTGCGGGTGGCGATCGATGATTTCGGTGCCGGCTATACCTCCTTCCGCAATCTGCAGATGATGCATGTCGATGTGGTCAAGATCGACGGCTCCTACATCAAAGACCTGTCCGCGAACCCCGAAAATCAGGTCTTTGTGCGCACCTTGACGGGCCTCGCCAAGAATTTCTACATGCGTGTGGTGGCCGAGTGGGTCGGCTCCGATGAAGACGCGGCTCTCCTGGAAAGCTTCGGCGTGGATTATTTCCAGGGTTTCCATTTCGGCCAGCCGACGCTCCATCCAGAATGGATGTCGCGCTGACTCTTTAGCGACCCCCTCCGGCCTTCGCATCGCAAGCGCTGCTACGGCCACCTCCCCCA
>Ga0105240_10003109_pt1 | contig 26114 bp, 23 predicted proteins | sample KBSC54metaG_FD_80426 | JGI IMG/M metagenome (GOLD analysis project Ga0105240, IMG submission 80426) | Corn rhizosphere microbial communities from Kellogg Biological Station, Michigan, USA - KBS C5-4 metaG | ecosystem: Host-associated > Plants > Roots > Rhizosphere > Soil | place: Michigan, USA...
AGCGCCACGTCGCCTATGATCAGATACTCGGCTACCATCCCGCCGTCGAACCGATCATTCGGCCGCTGGAACTGAAGCCTGGCCTGCGCGTGCTCGATGTCGGTTCCGGCCCCGCATATACCACCATGGAACTGGCGCGGCGCGTAGCGCCCTTGGGACATGTAGCGGTGTGGACATAAATGCTGGAGATGCCGCTAAAGAACTGATCCGTTTACCGCTCTAAAAGTGAGCCACCCGGCCATAGACTCCGGCAGGAAGCCGGAGGACGGGGATACTGAAGATGGATCAGGTGCACGTACTGCGACACAAGGTATTGAAAGAGGGGCAGAGCATCCGACGGGTTGCGCGGGAACTTGGGTTGAGCCGCAACACGGTCGCCAAGTATCTGGATCAGGCCGAGCCGAATAGAAGTTCTCGGCAACCGCGCGAGCGGCCGGTATGGGAAGCGGTGCAGCTGCGACTTGAGGAGTTGCTGGCGGAGTGGGAGCCGCGCACCACCGCCAAGCAACGCATCACGGCGACGCGGCTACATCGGCAGCTCAGGGCGAAAGGTTATCGAGTCGGCAGGACGCTGGTGGGCGACTATTGGCGCGAGCGGCGGCGGCAACGCACCGCGGTTTACGTGCCGCTGATCAACCGCCCGGGCGAGGCGCAGATCGACTTTTTCGAGGTAGTGGTGGAAGTCGGCGGCGAGCGGCGCAAAGTCTGGGAGTTCCTGATGCGGCTGATGCACTCGGGACGCGAGTTCGCCTGGCTCTACGAGCGCTGCGATCAACTGGCGTTTCTCGATGGCCACGTGCGGGCGTTTGCATACTTGGGCGGAGTCGCACGTCGTTGCGTGTACGATAACCTCGCGGCCGCGGTGCGCAAGATCGTCGGCGCGCGGCGCGAACTCACGGGCCGGTTCCTGGCGCTAGTCAGTCACTATCTGTTCGAGCCCGACTTCGCGCGCATCGGCGAAGGACACGACAAGGGTGGCGTGGAAAGCCGCGGCAAGGCGATCCGGCTCGCGCATCTCACGCCGATCCCGCGCGGCGACAGTCTCGAGGCGATCTCACGCCAGCTACTCGGTGAACTCGACGCGGCGTTTACGGCTCGGCACGATGCCGGCAGATCCGCCAGCGAGCTGTGGGAGGAAGAACGCGCGCAACTGCTGCCGGTTCCGACCACCAGCTTCGAGGTGCGCAAGCCAATCCCGGTCGAGATCAGCTCGCGCGCGATGGTCAGGATCGAAGGTGCCTGGTACTCGGTGCCGTCGCGCTGGGCGCGGCTGGATGCGACCGCATACCTGGGAGTGGACGATGTCCGCATCACCTGCATGGGCGAGAGCGTGACACATCCGCGGGCGGGATTTGGAACGCGCCAAGTGCGCTATCGGCATTATCTCCCTGAGCTTTCGCGCAAGCCGCACGCCGTGCGCCAAGTCGCGCCGGAGTTGATCGCGGAGTTAGGCGCGCCGTGGAGCAGATTGCTGTTATGTGGAACCCACGGCGAACTGGAAGCGGCGCGCGTGCTGGCGTGGCTGCTCGGCGTGGTCTGCGAGCACGGCGAAGATCGCGTGCGCCTGGCGCTGGAGGCCGCGATTAAACAACATCGCAGCGAAGCACCAGATCTCGCGGCGGCTGAACCGCGCATCGAGAACGTCGCGGTGCCCGATGCGCTGGCCGCCTACGTGGTCGAAGCCGGACGCGCATCTGATTACGATCATCTGCTGGCCGCCGGAGCGGTCCATGAGTAACGCGGCGAGCGAGGCGGTGATCCAGGAGTACTGCCACGAACTCAAGCTCGCCGCAGTGGTGCGTGATTATCCCGCCATGTGCCGGCGCGCCCGCGATGGCGGCTGGCCCTACGAAGATCTGCTGCGCGAATGCTCGAAGCCGAGATCAATAATCGGCATCAAAGCACCGCGCGCCGCCTGCTGCGCGAGGCGCGCTTTGCCGACGTCAAGACCTTCGACCAGATCGACTGGGCGGCGCTTAAGTGCGTGTCACGGCCGAAGCTGATGGAGCTGGCGAGCTGCGGCTTCATTGGGCGCGCCGAGGATTATCCTGGCCGGTCCGATCGGCACTGGAAAATCGCACGTTGCGATTGCCCTCGGAGTCGAGGCCACCCGCCGGCGTCTGCGAGTTCACTTCACGCGCGCCGCCGACCTGGTGCAGAGCTTGGTGGAGGCGCGTGACGAACGGCGGCTCACCGCGCTTGATGCACTGGGGATTGCGCGGTTCGCAGCGCAAAAGCGACCCGCCCCGACCCCGATAGCGGATGAGGTGACAGCGGAGCTGCGTGAGCTGGTGAGGCTGCGAACCCGTTACGTCGACGAGCACAGCGATAGAATGCGCCAACTCCATCGGGCCGTCGACCTGGGTTTTCCAGAGTTCACGCGTCACGTTCGGATGAACACGATGCTGGCCACCTCGATTTTGGCCCGCTATCCAACAGCAAGATCGTTTGCGAGCATTTCTCTGCGCAAGCTCGCGCGTCTCACCTATGACGGGCGCCATCAGGTGGGCGAATTACTGGCACGGACTCTAAAAGACACGGCCAAGATCTCAGTGGGTAGTCATCACTCCGAGGCTTACGGGCTGCAAGTCAAATATACGTGTTCGGATATGGAGCTCTTGAGAAATCGAATCAAGCAGCTCGACCGAGAGATCGAGCGCAAGCTTCAAGATCATGAAGTTGGCAGACTCCTCACCACCATTGACGGCATCGGCGCACGGACTGCCGCCTGCCTGATCGCAGAGTTGGGCGACCCGAGCCGGTTCCGGGTGCCGCTGCGCTCGCAAGCTACGTCGGTGTGGTGCCGCGCTTGCGGCAATCGGGCAAGCGCGCGTTCTCCGGCGCCCGCGGCCTTCCGCTCGGAAATGCGCGCCTGCGTCATCGGCTGTGGATGCCGACATTGGTCGCCGTCCGGAAAAACCCTTTGTTGCGCGCCCATTACGAGCGCTTCGTAACTGCCGGCAAGCGGCCGAAGGTCGCGCTGGTGGCCTGCATGCGCAAGTTGCTCACCGCCGTCTACAGTGTTGCTCGCAATAGGCGTCCATTCGTTCCGCGTCTGGTTGAGATGAATGATGAAATGCTTACGTGAAATGGTTCACAGAAGGGTTCTAGTGTTAAGGTGCGGGTTGCGCGGCTTCACGACCGCTCTAACTTTGTCGTAATATGAACGTTCTGCCAAACGGGGCGACAGCTGTCAGGCCATCGCGAGCGAGCGTCCCGACTGTCGAAGAAATCCTCTGAGAGGGGGGATGAAGACTGCGAACAGCGGCTGGAGGTGCGGTGGAAGAAGTCTCTGGCAATTAAAACTGCCGCGCACGGTCGGTACTGTCCTAAATAACAGCTAACTTGGGCTGGCCGTCCTAAGTGTTGCGAGCGTGCATCAAAGTGGCGATTCTTACTCCGAGAACGTACGAGTGAATTCAATGCGCACCGCGTCGCCCATTTGAGCCGCCGCCTTATCCACTGCCTCATCTTCGCTATTCGCGGAGATAATCATCGAACGAGACGGTGACGCATCGTCCCATTTGTCGAAAAAATCCACACACCAGGTCACATTCTTCCCAGTCCTCAAGCGCGAGAGCTGCAGCTTGGTGAGGCTCATTCGCGGGCGTTTCTCGCCGTCCACCGATGCAGCCATTAGTCAATTGGCGACGGCATTCGCCAGGACAGCGATTAAATCGGAATTTGAAAATCGAATTAAGCGCGTTTCAAAAGAGCCCAGATGGAAAATGCTAGAATGATGGCCATTAAAACGATCGCAGCAGTCAACGGAGTGTTTTTAGTGAAGCCATCTAATCTGAACTTCTCTTCTTCAACTTTCTTGGATCAAACGGCTCGAGAGACGTCGTGATCACCTTCCTGAAAAACTTTGCTGTAGGATCGCACCCAAGCCAACCGGCCTTTGCTCTACTTAGTAGTTCCGTGATCTCTGACTCCTTACGTTTGTGATCCGAATGCAGATGCGTCCAGGTCGAACGCTCGCTGAGGGTTCGCAGACCACATAGGGGGCATTGGTTAAGATCATTCATGCTGCAATGCTGCGAGAATCATCAATGAACCGATATGGAAGCGGTGAGGATTCTTGTGCTACGGATTGGCTGCCATGCTCATTCCATCCCGTTCTCGTCACGATTCAATCGCGATGACAGTTGCATCTTGAGTTGCATTCGAAACTTTCGCCTTTTCCCTCGGTCGAGACTTTTTGACCGGAGGTGTCGTAGCGCTTGCAGGTGCGTCAACGGCAGCGGTCGTCGTGTTCGAGAGCTCGATGTCGCCGGCGGTGCTCTCGGCTTTATCAGGTGTGACGAAAATCGCGCTCGGAACAAAATTTGGTCGATCGTCACCCCTTAGGTTAGGGTCGCGGAGTTCAAGATAACGCATTCGAGTGGTGCTGATGCCAACAAAGGCTGGTCCGTCGGTTCCATTTTTTCCCGCCGAGCGACACTTGAAGCGGGTGTCGATCCTCGGAAAGGGTTCGAGTGCATTGATGGATAATACGGAACCCGGCCACCACCGCCCTTTACCCACTCGGATGATCCAGACCCAGATGAGAGTGCCTGGACCAAGTTGGCTGATCTGCTGAACTTCCATCAGGTAGTCTTCCTCCACCTCAGTTCCGTACGTGACTAACTTTCAGTTCGTAGCGAATTTGGAAACTCAAATCGCGGGAAAGCTCTCCTGACCGCGATTGTCATGGTAGTTTTCTCAGAGTGTCGCTTGTCACCGCTACACTCAAATCTCGCTCGGCGTTGGAGAGCGCCGCAAAGATCAAGTCGGCAGTGCCGGCGGCCATTAAGGTCCGCAGCGTCTCAGGTCGCGAACACATCTGCGGGAGCTTTGCCAGCCACGGAAGGTGCAGCTCGTGATATTTGAGGCCGAGTACAAAAAACAGATGAGTAGGCTTACCGTCGAGAGCATCAAAATCGACACCGTTCAGTGATCGGCCAAAAACCATGAACGGTTTGACCACGTGCTCGGGATGACGATTGAGCGTGTGCAAGAAGGCGAGTCCGTTTCCCGTCGCGCTCGGCATGATATTCTCGCGCTCAATAAGAGCGCCGACGAACCACGTCTTGTCCCTCACCAAATTCAAGTAGCTAGCAAGGTTCGCGAGTTCCTCGATGACGCCGTTTTTTGTCCAGGCCTCCAAGTCAGGAATTATGTGGCTTGGTTGAAAGCAACTGGCGAGATTTAGCATTCTGCGCGCGGCAGGCGCGCCCCTCGGAAAGTCGACGCTCTGTGGGGTAACTCCCAACATTTGATCGTCGAGCCAAGCGTCGAGCATCGCCTTGCGGAAGCGCCATTGATTCCCGATTTTGACTCCGGGTAACTCACCCTCGGATACCAATTTGAGCACTGTCCGCTCGTTGAGGTTCAGATAATCGGCGAGTTGGCGAACGGTCATCAACCTATCGGTTGATTTGGGAGAATCTTCCGTTGCTTTACGGACAATGTTTGACACAATCGCTAAATTACGCCAAAATTCTTGAAAATGCAAAGGATTACTTCAGGTGCGAGCCGAACCGGCTACGGACACCCAGATATCTGCTTGAACTGTCGTATGGACCGGGCTCGGCGCCGCGCTTGAACCCGACAAAAGCTGAATCTCTTTGAGACTTCGAGCGCTAAAGGAGCTACGCGCGGTTAGCGCGCCGCACGGTGGAGAGCTGTCCTCATGCAATTGAATGTCAGGGAAGTGTCGAAATTGCTAAGAGTCTCGGAGAAGAGAGTTTACGACTGGATCAAGCGCGGAATCCTCCGGGCGGATCGCGTCAACGATCAGTACCGATTGCATCGCAGCGATCTGCTTGAGTGGACATCCTCGCGCGAAATCGACATTCCGGCGGAAATTTTCGCAGATCCATCTCCGGTCGGAGTTCCCGCACCGCGATTGGCGGATGCGCTCCGCGCCGGTGGGATCTTTTACCGACTTCAGGGGGACGATATGCCGGCTGTTCTGCGTGCAATCGTGGACAGCCTGGCGTTGCCGTCGAACAGTGATCGGGAATCGATCGCACAACTCATACTGACGCGCGAGACACTTGGTTCAACCGCCATCGGTGAAGGCATCGCAATCCCTCATGTCCGGAGACCAATCTTATTGAATACCTCGAGCCCGGCGATTTCGCTGTGCTTTCTCGACAAGCCGGTTGATTTCGGCGCTTTCGATGGTCAGCCGGTCTTCGCGATTTTCCTGCTAATCAGCCCAACCGCTCGCATGCATCTTCATCTACTATCTCGGCTTTCATTCGCATTGCACGATTCTCAGTTGAAGGCCGCGCTCGTGCATCGGATGGCACGGGACAAAATCCTCGCCCAGTTTGATCGCGTGGAGCGCGCGGTGGAGGACCGGCACGGCCATGCCGAGGATGACGCCTGAAAAATGCCGGCGCTGCTGATAGCGTTGCTCTCCTTTGCCGTCGGCACAATAGGGGCGCTCATCTACGCAAACCATGAACGCTGGGCGACGTTCTTTGGTGTCGGCGGAGTCCTCATCGGCGGCCTGTGCGGAATCATTCCTGCCATCCGCGTGGTGCTTGGCGAACCATCTCAGTCGCTGCGGATGGCATGGAATATCCCTTACGGCAGCTTTTCTCTCGGACTCGATCCGCTCTCCGGTTTCTTTCTGATTCCTGTTTTCCTGCTGTGCACGTTAGCCGCGATTTATGGCGCTGGTTATTTGGAAGCGTACCGCGGCCGCAAGGCACTGGGTCCGCCGTGGTTCTTCTTCAATCTGCTGGTCGCCAGCATGGTAATCGTGCTCCTTGCGCGCAATAGCGTCCTGTTCCTGATGGCGTGGGAAATGATGGCGCTATCCACCTTCTTCCTGGTGACCTTCGAAGACGAAAAGGAAAGTACGCGCCAAGCCGGATGGATCTATCTGGTCGCCAGCCACATCGGTACTGCCTTTCTGCTGGTGTTGTTTATCCTGCTCGGCAGGGCAAACGGATCTTTGGATTTTGATCGGCCTTCTGTGGGCGGGGGACTTCTTTTCGTGCTGGCGTTGTTCGGATTTGGAACCAAATCGGGTTTCATCCCACTCCACGTATGGCTTCCCGAGGCTCATCCGGCCGCGCCGAGTCACGTTTCGGCTGTTATGTCGGCGGTGATGATCGCGACCGGAATTTATGGCTTGGTTCGCATCATGATGCTACTCGGCGCGCCCGAAGCCTGGTGGGGATGGGTACTATGTGGGGTCGGGCTCACATCCGGGATCTGCGGCGTTCTGCTCGCGCTTGCGCAACAAGATTTGAAGCGCTTGCTCGCTTACAGCTCCGTCGAAAATGCCGGGATCGTAGCACTAGGTATCGGCGTCGGCTTGATTGGATTAACTAACGGGATGCCGACGATTGCCGTGGTCGGATTTGCCGGAGCCTTCCTGCACGTTCTCAACCATTCCTTGTTCAAGGGGTTGCTATTTCTCGCCGCGGGAAACATCGTCAGCAGCGCACATACGAAAAATATCGATCAACTCGGAGGCCTGCTGAAGCGGATGCCGTGGACCGGCGCGGCCTTTCTAATAGGTGCGGCGGCGATTACTGGTCTCCCGCCGCTGAACGGTTTCATTAGCGAGTTTTTAATCTACCTCGCGAGTTTCAAGGGGGTGCTGTCGCTCGACGCGGCCGGGAGTGTGCCGATGCTGGCGACGATCGCCGGACTCGCGTTGATCGGAGGTTTGGCTGCGGCCTGCTTCACGAAGGCATTCGGGATCGTTTTTCTCGGTCAGCCACGAAGCGAGCACGCCGAGCAGGCACACGAAGTCGAACTAGCCATGGTGCTGCCCGGTTTCGTACTGGCGGCCGCATGCATACTGATCGGTCTGCTAGGCGCGAACGTAGTCTATGCGATGGTTCCACTAATCTCGGAAGTAACTGGACTGTCGGTGGCGATTGTCAGCACAAGCCTCGCGGCCGCCGCACGCTCGGTCGCATTCGTGAGCACGACCGGTGGCGCGCTGGTCGGCCTGACAACACTCCTCGCCTTGGGCCGCGCGATCGTACTTTCCAAGCGTTCGGTCTCCACCAATGTGACCTGGAATTGCGGATACGCCGAACCGTCACGCCGAATGCAGTATACGGCGTCATCCTTCGCTCAATCTTTGACCGACACCTTTGACTTGCTGCTGCAGACGCGCCGTGTGCTGAACGCGCCGCGCGGCTTCTTCCCCAAGGATGCCAATATGGCTACAGAGACTCCCGATCCATACCAAGAATACATTTTTCGACCGCTGTTCCGCGCTCTCGGCCGCGACCTCCTGCTGCTGCGACCGCTGCAGCAAGGCAAGGTTCAGCTTTACATCTTTTATATCGCCGTCACGCTCCTTTTGCTCCTGCTCTGGCAGCTCGCATAACGCATGAGTACGCGCTCATCATTTCCATTGCTGCTGGCGATGGTGCTCGCTCCCCTCATTCAGGGGGTTATCAATCGTACCAAGGCCATCGCCGCCGGCCGCATTGGTCAGCCGCTCTTGCAGACCTATCGCGACCTCTGGAAGTTGCTGCTAAAAGGCGCGGTATATAGTGAGACGACGACATGGATCTTCCGAGCCGGACCAGTAATCGGTCTTGCATCCACGATCTGCGCCGTTGCGCTGCTTCCCTTCGGAGCTTTTCCAGCGTTCGCGCCGTTCGCAGGCGACCTCATCCTGGTCGCATATCTATTGGCGCTCGCTCGGTTCTTCACTGTCCTAGCAGCACTGGACACTGGGTCCAGCTTTGAAGCAATGGGCGCCAGCCGCGAGGTCACGTTCTCGGCACTCGCGGAACCCGCTCTTTTTCTGGGCCTGGTGGCGTTGGCGCGGCAGACTGAAAGTCTGTCGCTAACCCCCATGCTCGCATCGATTTCTACCGGCACCTGGATGCGAGCCGCGCCAGCGCTCGGTCTCACGATCGCGGGTCTCGGCGTGGTTTTCCTTGCGGAGAATGCGCGTATCCCGGTGGACGACCCCACGACGCATCTCGAGTTGACGATGATTCATGAACTTATGGTGCTCGACCACAGCGGTCCCGATTTTGCGATGATCCAGTACGCCGCGGCACTCAAAATGTGGCTCCTAGGCGCGGTCATTGTCGCCATCGCCGTCCCCTGGCATTCAGGCAATCGGCTGCTCGACGGCGGCTCGGCGATCGCAGGGATGCTCGGCGTGGCAGCGGTAACTGGGATCATCGAATCTTCGATGGCGCGTTTGCAATTGTTGCGCATAACGCAACTGCTGATCGCCGGTATCGTACTATCTGGTCTGGCTCTCGCGCTGGTTCAAAGATGAATCCATGAACCAGTTGGAAAATGCAATTCTGGTGTTCCTGGTGCTGACCGGCTTTATGCTTTTGGCATCCAGCCGGCTGGTTGCCTGTATCCGCGCCGTTGCGATTCAGGGAATATTGCTGGGTCTCTTGGCCATCGCTGCGCAGGATGGGAAGCTTTCCGTTGTGGGCGCGCTGCTCCCGCTTACCAGCGCCGCCGTCAAAGGATTCCTGTTGCCATGGCTACTCATTCGAGCCATGCGCGACGCGGATACCGTCCGCGAGATCGAACCACTCATCGGTTACAACATATCGGTCATTATCGGAGCGATAGCGCTTGGAGTTTCGCTGTGGCTAGGTCAGCGCCTGCGGCTTCCCAACCAACCTGTTTCTTTCCTGTTGGTGCCGGCCGCGTTTTTCACCTGCCTGGTGGGCCTTGTTCTGCTAACCACCCGGAGCAAGGCAATTACCCAGGTGCTGGGCTACCTCACTCTGGAGAATGGCGTATATGCATTTGGGGCCGCGGTTGGCCTGCAGATGCCCATCCTCCTGGAGCTGGGAATTCTACTTGACGTTTTTGTCGGGGTGTTTGTGATGGGCATAGCGATCTTTCATATCAGCCGCCAGTTTGATCATATCGATACCGATCGGCTCGTAAGTCTCTCCGACCGAGTCCGATGATCGTTCTATTGGTATTGATTCCGGCGCTGGCGGGTGCAGCAGCATTCGTCATCAGTTCGGATCCGTTGCGCCGCGGGCTCCTCGTGGCTATTGCGATCCTGCAATTCATGTTGAGCGCGGTAACCTGGATGGTGCCTCCTGCGCCCGCTCTTGGAGGTTGGCTGGCTGAAGACGCGCTGGGCCGATTGTTCCTGACGCTCACCAGTCTCCTCTTCCTGGCGTCAAGCTTTTACGCGGTTGCATATCTGAGCGGAGAACTCCATCAGTCGCACGCTGATGTCGAAGAAGGATTTCTTTTTTCCAATGTTCGCGAGGCGAGCTTCACGGGGTGCTTGCTACTCTTTCTTGCGGCGATGATTCTGGTCACTCTCAGCCAGCACTTGGCGCTGCTTTGGGTAGCGGTCGAGGCGACCACGCTCGCCAGTGCCCCGCTGATCTACTTCCATCGGCATCATCGTTCCTTGGAGGCGACGTGGAAATACTTGCTCATTTGCTCCGTAGGAATCGCACTGGCGCTGCTCGGAATTTTCTTTCTCGCAGTAGCCTCCAGTAGTCCCGGGGCCAAAACGGTCTCCCTGGTTATGAAAGATCTGCTTTCAGACGCGCCGCACTTGAATCCGCTCTGGCTCAAAGCGGCGTTTGTGCTGATGCTTGTCGGCTACGGCACCAAGATGGGGCTCGCCCCTTTCCACACGTGGTTGCCCGACGCTCACAGCGAGGCACCTTCTGTCGCATCAGCGCTGCTTTCGGGCGCTCTGCTCAACTGTGCATTCCTCGGGATTCTCAGAATCCATCAAATCTGCGTCGCGTGCGGTCTCGCTGATTTCAGCGAACGGCTGCTGCTTGTTCTCGGCTTGCTCTCCATGGCGGTCGCTGCGGTATTCATCACCGGTCAGACTGACTACAAGCGCATGCTCGCGTATTCGAGCGTTGAGCATATGGGGATCCTGGCAGTGGGCGTGGGACTGGGCGGCGCAGGCATGTTTGGCGCGATGCTCCACGTGATCAATCATTCGCTGACCAAGGTGATGCTGTTCATGGTCGCTGGAAACCTCCTCGCTGTCTACCAAACCAAGGCTTCGAAAAATGTCGTCGGAGCTTTGCAAGTCTTGCCGGTATCCGGTCTGCTGTGGGTATTAGGCTTTCTTGCGATCACCGGCTCGCCGCCATTCGGTCCGTTTCTGAGTGAATTTACGATCCTGAAGGCGGCTCTGGATCAAAGCCGGTTTTTCGTCGCGATTGCTTATCTGGTTCTTTTAGCGATCATTCTGGCGGGAATGGCTACACCTGTGCTTGGTATGGCACAGGGCACTCCAGACAAGGACGTCGTCGTCCCTGCCGGCCGAAGTGTCGCGCTAACTGCGGTGCCGGCAACACTTGGTGGCGCAATTCTGCTGATGGGTATTTACGTCCCTTCTTTCCTGAGCCGGACAATTCAGGAAGCCGCGCGTCTGCTCGGTCAGCGTTGAGTATGGCGATAGCTCTTTCACCGTTCCACGCCGGCCAACCGGTTCCGCTTCGCAATGTTCCCGATCTGTCGATCGTCGAGTTCAGAGAGGCGATTCTCTCTGCTGTGAGCAGCGGCTCCGCATTGGCAGCGCTGTTCGGAATGCCCGCCCAGAATCAGCACGTTCGACTGATTGCCGTTGTGGCTGACGCGCGGACGAATAGCATCGCCATCGTTAGCACAGAAGTGGAGAAGTCGTACCCATGCCTTACGCTGGAATGTCCCAAGGCTCATTGGTTCGAGCGCGAAATCGCCGAGCAGTGGCAGGTTCATCCGGAAGGGCATCCTTGGTTGAAGCCGATTCGATTTCATGCGCCATACCGGCCCGGAGACAATACGTCTCTGCCGCCAGAAGCGGGCGTTACTGATTTCTTCGCGATGGCGGGAGAAGAGGTTCACGAGGTCGCGGTAGGCCCTGTGCATGCGGGAATCATCGAGCCCGGCCATTTCCGCTTTCAGTGTCACGGCGAGCAAGTGTTTCATCTTGAAATATCGCTCGGCTACCAACATCGGGGAGTTGAACGGGCACTCGTGGGAGGACCCGGTAAGCGAACCATCCATTTGATGGAAACGCTATGTGGTGACACCTCGATTGGGCATTCGACTGCGTTTTGCGAAGCAATCGAGGCCTTGAGCGGCACTGCGGTTTCAGCCCGGGCGCAAGTGCTGCGTGGAATAGCTTTGGAGCTCGAGCGTCTAGCAAACCATACCGGCGACCTCGGCGCGCTCGCGGGAGATGTCGGATATCTCCCAACCGCCGCCTATTGCGGTCGCATTCGCGGGGACTTCCTCAACATAACGGCGGCACTGTGCGGAAGCCGCTTCGGCCGAGGATTGATCAGACCCGGCGGGGTCGGATTCGATTTGGATAGGCAACTCTCCGCCAAGTTACAGCAGCGGTTGGAGGCGGCGTTGAAGGACGCCGAAGACGCGGTCGCGCTGCTATGGGGCGCACCATCGGTTCAAGCGCGTTTTGAGCGCACAGGGACGTTAACGCGCGAAACCTGTGAGGCGCTCGGGCTAGTGGGTCCGGTAGCCCGGGCGTGCGGTGTCGAGCGTGATATCAGACAAGACTTTCCGAGCGGCATCTTCAGATTCGCTCAGATCCCGATCTCGAAATGGCCGAGCGGCGATGTCTTTGCGCGGGCATGGGTGCGATGGCTCGAAATCCAGCGATCGGTTGCATTCCTACGAGAGCAACTTGCCTGCGTACCAGAGGGTTCTATCTTGTCGTCAGCAGGGCCGCTACTCCCCGAACATCTTGTCGTGTCTCTCGTCGAGGGATGGCGCGGAGAAATTTGCCACGTCGCCATCACTGATGCATGCCGGCGATTCGCACATTATAAGATAGTCGATCCATCGTTCCACAATTGGATGGGATTGGCGATTGCAATGCGTAATCAGCAGATCTCCGATTTCCCACTGTGCAACAAGAGCTTCAATCTGTCGTATTGCGGTCACGATCTCTGAGGATAGCAAGTGCCGAGTTTAATACTCAGTCGATTCCGTCAGGGCAAACGCACGCTGCTATACCCTGAGACTGAACCGGTTATGCCGGAGCGATTCCGTGGTCTACCAACCCTGGATCAGCCACGATGTCCGTCGAACTGCACGAATTGCGTGGATGCCTGCCCGACCGACGCAATCACGAGCGACGGAGGTTTGAAACTCGATCTCGGACGCTGTCTCTTCTGCCCCGAGTGCGCAAATTCATGTCCCGAAGGAGCGATCCGTTTCACTGCGCAATATCAACTCGCCACAAGCAATCGGAATGACTTGGTCTTGACCGAAGGGGAAACCCTGCGACTAGCATGTCGTCTTGCTGAACAAATGCACCGGATCCTCGGGCGATCTCTCAAACTCAGACAGGTCAGCGCCGGCGGATGTAACGGATGCGAGGCGGACGTTAATGTTCTGAATACCGTGGTGTTCGATCTCGGCAGATTCGGGATTCAATTTGTCGCGTCCCCACGCCATGCGGATGGACTGCTGATTACCGGTGCCATTAGTCAGAATATGCGCTTGGCTCTTGAAAAGACCTATTCGGCGATACCGGAGCCGAAGATTGTGATAGCAGTCGGCGCTTGCGCGATCTCAGGCGGTCCATTCCGCGATCATTCTGAAGTTCTCAACGGCGCAAATAATGTCCTTCCAGTCGACCTTTTCGTTCCTGGATGTCCCCCTCATCCGATCACCATCCTCGACGGTCTGTTGCGCCTCCTTGGAAGAATTGAAGACTCAAAGGGAAATCCTCCAAGTATAGAAGCATTAAAGTGAAAGGAAATTAAGGGACCATCCGCGATATTCTTCGACATCGCTAACTTCCGATTGATACCCCAAAACGGGGTAAATTGTGCCCGAATACTACACCGAGAACCGGCACAACCGTGGCTAGCAGTCACGAGAAATGGCGCATTTTGCGACAGCGTCGGATTGGAGCAGGCGAATAGCGGTTACCGTTTAAACAAGATTCTACGCCGATGGGCAGACCCGCAGGACCCCTGTTCCAACGATGCCGAATGTCGGAAAGAGATCTGGGACTTGATCGACCTTACGGTATCTTCCCGTCATCGGGCAGGGCGTGCTTCGTGTTGCTTTCATTCCCGCGCAACATTTTCGCGGAGACCTCTCAACCTGAACTGGAGGTCCCTGCGCAGATTTCTAGGTGCGCGAGCGGAGCGGGCGGCAGGACGTGCCAGAGCGCAGCGGCCCGTTTCAGGGCTGGCGCGGCGTGCTTGTATGATGTCCACTGCCGATGCTCCTGCTCGTTCATAGTGAAAGAGGAACTGAACATTTTTTCCCTCGGCCTCTCACCCAATCTGGAGGCCGAGGAAAAAATGTGGCGTGGCGGGGGGGGGGATGGGTTTAGAATCCGAGATGCGAAGCCGCGACGATCTGCGGAGGCAGGCCAGGACTCCTTTCCCTGGCCAACGACGCCGATCGCGGCGAGCTAACCAATGAATGAGATCGGTTAATATGCGGAAGGTTTCCCGGAGAGGTGTCGCCGCCGGCCGTGCTGAAGGTAAATCCTTGTGCGCTAGATTGGCGCCCTCGTCCGGGCTCAGGGCTCGAACGGTATCCAGAGGCGCAAGCGGCGTCCTCGAATGGACAAGCAAGAGCGCGAGTTCCGGCTCCGAGGCTCGGAGAACCAAGTCGTGGAAGGAGGAAGGTTGATGAGGTTTGCAGGAATCGACGTCGGAGCCGAGCGTCACATGGTGGCAATGGTGGGTGAACAGGGCGCCCTGCGACGCAATAACGGAATGGGAAAAACCAGTTGATGCGAATCCGCTCCGCCGGGATTCCTGCTTCTGCGATTAGGCGCCGCCAATCCACTGCCGTAAAGGCGCGAGCCACCGAGATCGGTCCGTCATATTGGACCATGGGACCGAATCTGAAAATGCGCGTCGCATAACGGATCATATAAAAAGGCAGCGGATGGCGATGTAGATCGTTGATAAACCATCCTTGCGTTGCATGACGATCCATCCACCGAAGAAACTTCACAACTTCGCTATCGCTCAAATGGTGCGTGAAAAGAGAGCTTATAATAAAATCGGCGTGGCGATCCGGGTCGAACGAAAAAATATCGGAGGTTTCATACTGAATCGGCGCGTGAGACGGCGTTACACTTTCTGCCGACTTTTTAGACCAAGGATTTAGATCGACGCCCGTGAGACTGGTCTCGCGCCCGCGCCGGCGAGCCCAATTCCATATCTTGCGCAGCATGCCCCCGCCACCACTGCCGATATCCAGGATGGAGACAGGCTGCCGGGATTTATTACCGCGCAAAGCCTTTTCCAGCCAATGGAGAGTTGGGCGGTAAGCGAGCGTGCATACGTTCACAATCTCGAGATCGTGCAAGCATTTCTGGAAGTCCTCGAAACCTATGGCGTCTCCATCCATCATCTCCGCCTCATCGCTGCGGCAGCTAAAATTCTGATTCATCATTTCCGTTCTATTGTTCTACATTAGGCAGGACTTTCGCGGACCGTATCATGCGCTATTCGAATCGGGCTCGTGGCCTACTTGAGGGCAATGGCAGGCGCTTACGCCTGAGGAGCATTCTTTCCCAATTCGAGGCCCGCGCGGAGCTCCATGGCGTTCATGGCTCGCACGAATTGCGATCAGGCTCTGCGCCCGCTCCGCTGGCATCATCCGCATGCGCGATGCAGTACGAATGATGCCGGTGCAATCTATATTTAGTGAACGGTGAGCACGCCTCCGAACGCGATGTAAAGGCCTAAAAATCCCACGGGTTCTGTGATGCGAATCAGAAAGGCCGTATCTTGGGGCGCTGTGGTACATGAGGGATCGATGGAGCCGAAGGAGCCTTTGAACGACGCATTGCCTTCGAAGCCGAGCGGAACGCTAGCGGTATCCATTGTGACGGAGTTCCCGGTCCCACCGGTCAAGCCGTCGACGTTGCAGACCAGAGTGCCCTCGACTCCGGTGACGCCCCCCGAGGTTCCGATGCCCTGACCGAACAGCGAATCCGCCGGCGCGCTTCCGACCGCAAGAATCAATCCTGTCACACTGAAGGAAACCTTCTTGCTCGTCAGATCGACGGTGGCGGTTCCCTTCGTGGTATTCCACGGAACGGCACCTGTAACCTGGCCAGTGCCGACGCCTACCAGGTCGCCGGTTTGCGCGAGGCCAACGATACTGCTCCATTTTAGAGTTGTGTTTGCGGCTTGAGCTTGAACCGCACTCAACGTCAAGCCGAGCAACATGAAAAGACCCACCATACGCGCGCTGAAAAACCTAAAAGATTTCATGCTTCCCCTTGTTCTCATGCGTTTGAGCCAGTACATTGATGTTCCCTCCATCATGTGATTGGTTTCCCGACGACTGTTCGACGTTAGGGTCGGCGCAAATTGTATTCCCGTCAATATGGAAAATTATTCCTATCAGCAGCGGCCGATCACTGAAGGCCGGAAACGCCGTCGCCCCTTGTTTCGCGCGCGTGAGACCTCCGCATGAAGCACCGCGCGTGACAGGATTCTGCTCTGGGTTAGTATTGGGCCTCCAGCCGGCGCAACGGCTCGTCGTGAACCTGACCGCCCTCGATCATCGGACTGGGACATCAGCCCCGCTGGCCTATACAGTTGCCGCCCCCGTGTTCGATCATTTCTGAATGTCGATAATCAGCCGCCGTGGTATGTGGTGCGCGTGAAAGTGATGGTTAGTTTGGTAGCAGTCGCCTTGTCGAAACGTTGTAAGGTGTTGGTTGAGGGAATCCTTCCGGCTTTCTCGATCCGGGCAATGTTGGTAAGTGCAGTCTTGACCTTTACGGTGAGTTCCGCTTGAGAAAGTACCGCGGCCGTGCCGGCCCCCGCACCGCCGTACAATGACCTGGTGCTAAGGCATCGCGGAACCCGACGGACCATCAGGACGAAAAGCCCTGCGGAGCAAGCCTGAATGCCTTCGCAAACTTACTCGCGAAGGTTTGGTAGCCGATTATGAAGGCCAGCTCGACGATCTCCGTGTGCGCGAAGTGTTCATGCAACCGCACCAAGCACTCTTCAGACACATCGAGGTCATCCCGGATGGTCCGCTCGCAGAATTCAAGCGCGGCGCGCTCCCGCTCATTGAAGTACGGGCTCTCTCTATACGCCAAAACGTCAGTGAGTTTGTCGGCCGAGACGCCTTGTTTCACGCCAACGGCGTGACGGATATCCATTCAGTAGAGCACGCCGTAGAGCGTAGCCACCTGCACGTTGAGCAATGCGCGAAGCTCAGCGTCGATTTTGCCGAACCACTCGATGGCGCCGTACAGGCCGCCCAGCCCCAACATGAGCGGCAGGCGATGAGCCATGAGATGTTCAGGAGTTGGGACTTGGCCGAACAGTCGTGCACCGATTCTGAAGAAAATCCGCGTCAGCAGGCCCGGCCGTTCGATGTTGGCAATTTGTTCCATGAGATTCTCCATAGTCCGATGAAAACCGGCCCGCTCTCCACTGGCCCGCTGGTTCACCCTGCGCGATCCTCTCCCCGCTGGCAATCGACAATCCACACCTGCAATCGCAAAATAGGTGATTATGTACGGTCTCTACGCAAAGATCATTTTCCCAAGGTTGCTGGAGCTCAGCGTCGGCGGTAAGGCCTTCGCCCGAGAAAGGACCAAAACCCTGAAGTCCGTGCACGGAGATGTGCTCGAAGTGGGCTTCGGTACAGGCCTCAATCTGCCTCATTACCCGCCAGGCGTAACACGCCTCGTCGCTTTAGACCCCGAGGAAATGCTACCAGTGAAGGTTTCACAGCGGGTTGCGGTGGCAAGCTTTCCCGTCGAGCGGGTACAGCAAGTCGGCGAACATCTGCCCTTCGGCCCCGGTCGATTTGACTGTGTGGTGACGACCCTGACGCTTTGCACCATCCCTGATCCCGTATCCGCGCTGTCGGAAATCCGGCGGGTTCTCAGGATCGGCGGAACCTACGGCTTCCTGGAGCACGGGCGCAGCGCCGATCCAAGAAGGGCCCGGATCCAGGACCGGCTGAATCCGCTATGGCGGCTGAGTGGCCTTGGTTGCGGCTGCAATATAAACCGCCCGATCGATTCGCTGCTCGCGCAAGGGGGCCTCCGGCTGGCATCGCTCGAACGCTACGTTCTCGGCTGGCCGCGAATCATGACGGAGATGTACCGCGGGCTTGCAACTCCAGAGCTGCGGGGATCAGACAACACACTATAGGCGGCGCCAATTGTCTGAACGCGGCGAGTGATGTTGAAACGAGCCGGGACTGTCGCGTTCATTTCGTTGAGATGCGCATGAGTCTCTCCTGATCGGCGCGCGACGCTCATCACTTGCGTGCGACTTTTGCTTGGCGGTGGGCGTATCGCGCGTCGTACGCGGCGAACTGGCTGCGCATGTTTTGGAAATCGTCCGAGCTGAAGCGCCTGAAGCCGTTCGCTTCCAAACCGATCCCTTCGGGCGCCCAGTCCTTTCGTGGAGTGTCCGCCGCCCGAACGATTTTCCCGAGTTCCACGAGCGCCGGATCCTTGTCCAGCCCGTAGCGCGTGATTATCGCGTCGAAGGAACCGTATTCGCCGTGGTGCCCAAGTTCGGCGTTCGGAACATCGAACACGGTTCCGTCAGTAATGGCAGAGCAGTTCGTGTCGTGTGGCAGACAAACGAATTCGGCATCGGAATCGACGAATTTCGTGATCAGCCATGGACACGCAATCCGATCGATCTTTGCCTTTTCACGCGTGATGCATTTCATGCGACAGCATGACTCAGATGATTCAACTGTTATTTGGACTATTGCAGCTGGATCTTCTGAGTGTCAAGACTGGATCTATGTCCGAAGAGCGCGAAACTCGCTGGCTTCTCCTGATCCACCAGATTCCTCCGAAGCCGGATTATTTCCGGGTCAAAATCTGGCGACGCTTGCAACGCGTTGGCGCCGTCGCGATCAAGAACTCGGTCTACGTTCTGCCCAAGAGCGACCAGACGCTAGAGGATTTTCAATGGATCCTTCGTGAAATCGTCGAATGCGGGGGCGAGGCGTCCCTGTGCGAGGCGGGCTTCGTCGAGGGACTGTCCGACAGTCAGATCGAAGCGCTGTTTCGAGCTGCGCGAGACGCGGATTACGCAGCAATTGCGGATGAATCCAGAGAACTCAGCAAGAAACTTCATCCGCGACGCGCCGATGAAGACACGCGCAGCGAACTTGAAACCGACGCATCGAGATTGCGAAAGCGGCTGTCCGAGGTCACGGCTCTCGACTTCTTCGACTCGCTGGGACGGCAAACGGCAGAGGGGCTGGTATCAAGCCTCGAGGCGCGCGTGCGTCCTGCTGACAATAGCGTGCCTCGCGAGTCTGCCAAAAACCTGGCCGATTATCGAAGGCGCGTTTGGGTCACTCGCAAGGGGATTCATATCGATCGGATGGGAAGCGCATGGCTCATCAAGCGTTTCATCGACCCCGACGCGAAATTCAAGTTCGTTCCGGCGCGCGGCTATCGCCCAGAAAAGGGCGAGATCAGATTCGATATGTTCGATGCCGAGTTCACGCACGAAGGCGATCGCTGCACGTTCGAGGTCCTTGTCGCCCGCTTGGTGCGAAATGGCGGTGCGCTGCACGCGATCGCGGAAATCATTCACGACATCGATCTGAAGGACAGCAAATTCGAGCGCACTGAAGCGGCGGGCATCGATGCGCTGATCACTGGGATCTGCACTCACTACAAGGATGACGATGAGCGCCTGCAACGAGGGTCCGCAATCTTCGACGACCTGTTCGAATCCTTTTCGAGGAAACGCCGATGACATTACATTCGTGCTTCCTATTCCTGCTCGCGGCGCTGCTCGTATTTTCCGCCACCGCGCGCTGTGAGGAGAATCAACCGCTGCCTTCACCGATGACATTGGAGGCCGCCGTCAACTACGCGCTGGCCCGCCAGCCGAGCTCGCGTGCCGCGAGGGCAACTGAGGCGGGCGAGGAAGCAGGCCTCGAATACGCGCGCACGAATTATCTCCCCGAATTGGATCTCTCCGCGCAGGAAACGCGAGCGACCGCCAACAATGTGCCGGGCCTTTTTCTCTTAATGCCAGGCTTTCCCACAATCGAGGAGAACAAGAACGGCGGCAAGTTCGGATCGAGCGCATGGAACAGCTCGGCGAGCCTGTTCCTGTCGAAGGACGTTGCCGGATTGCTGCGTGAGATGGCTTTGGTCGATGTGGCTCTGGCCCAACGCGAGCGGGCAACGGCTGGACTTGGCGCAGACAAGCTGACGGTTGCATTTGGCGCGGCCGACGCCTTCATCGGCGAAGTGGCCGCCGCAGAAACGGTGAGGGCCGCTCAAGCTGGTGTTGAACGCGCGCGTGTGTTTGCAGTGGCGGTTAAAGGCCGGGCAAGCAGCGGTCTGCGGCCGGGAGCTGACGCGTCGAGAGCCGATGCGGAAGTCGCTCTGGCGCTGAACCAGCAGATATCAGCGCAGCAAGCGGAACGAGTGGCGCGCGCGACGCTGGTGGAAGCATTGGGCGGCGGAGTCGATAGCGGCGTCAAAGTCGTCAGCGGGCGACTGCTGGAGCTGCCGTCGAGCGCTCCAGTCATGGAACACGCCTCCCCCGTCGATCCTTTCCTGCATGAAGCTCTGGCTGAAATTTCCGCAGCTCGCGCGTCCACGCATGCAGCAAAGTTCGAGTACCTCCCAAGAGTGGAATTGGTGGCGGGAATCTTTCTGCGTGACAGTGGGTTTAGAGTTAACGCCACGCCCGGACCGGGCGACGGCTCTGTGCCCAACACCACGAATTGGGCGGCCGGCGTGGTCGTGACACTACCCATCAAGGGACTCTTCCAGGCGCGGGCTGATGTTGATGCTCAAGCGGCCAAGGAACAGCTGGCGGCGGCTCGCTACGACCAGGTGTCAATCGCGATTCAAAAGCAGATCGACAGTGCCCGGGCCATTCTGGCCGGCGCGCGGGAGATCGCTGCTAATACTCCGTCCGAGTTGGCCGCCGCCAGCGCGACCCAACGTCAGGACACTGCGCGCTATGAAGGTGGGCTGGCCACGGTCGTCGACGTGGCCGAGGCCAATCGAATACTCACGCAGGCCGAAGTGGATAATGCGGTCGCGAGAGTGAATGTCTGGCGTGGAATGTTGCTACTGGCGCGCGCCGTTGGTGACTTCGAGCCGCTGTTGACCGAAATTCGCAGCGCAAGCGTAGGCCATTAGTTTTCTATGTGGATGGTCAGAATAGCTTTGCGCCGACCGATCGCGGTCGTGGTTATAGTCTTCGCACTTGTTCTTGGCGCGGGTCTCGCGTTGCTTCGAGTGCCCGAGGATATCTTTCCCAATCTCGATGTCCCGGTGATCTACGTGGCGCAGCCCTATGTAGGAATGGCGCCCGATCAGATGGAAGGGCAGTTCGTACAATATTACGAATACCACTTTCTGTACGCGACCGGCGTCGAACATATCGAATCGCAGTCAATCCAAGGTCTCGGACTGCTCAAGCTCTACTTTCATCCGGGCACCGACATGGGACAGGCGCTTTCTCAGGTGGTTGCTCTCGCGGACCGTGCCCGCTCATTCATGCCGCCTGGGACGCTGCCGGCCTTCATTCTTCGCTTCGACGCAGGAGCAATCCCAATCGGGCAGCTGGTATTTTCGAGCGACCAGCGCAGTATCAAGGAAATCCAGGACCTCGCTCTCTATCGCGTGCGCCCGGTGCTGGCGACTCTGCCCGGCGCGTCCTCAATTCCGCCATGGGGCGGCAAGGTACGTACGATCGTCGTCTATGTAGACCCTGACCGTTTGCGCTCGTATTCGATCTCGCCGGTGGAAGTGGCAAATGCCATTGGCCATGCAAACCTCACTCTCCCGTCGGGCAATATCGGAGTCGGCGATCTGAATCCGATGGTCGCTACCAACGCGATTGTGCGCGACCCACATGAACTTGGCGACGTCCCGCTGCGGCTTGGATCCAATCCAACGGTATTTGTTCGGGACGTGGCTCGGGTCGTTGACGGCGCCGACATTGTCTACAACGTCGCGACGGTGAATGGCCGCCCCACCGTCTACATGACCGTCATCAAGCGCGCCGATGCGTCCACGGTGAATGTGGTCGACGCGGTCAAGGCGGCACTCCCGCAGATGCGCCTGCAGGTCCCGCCCGATGTTCACATCGATTTCGAGTTTGACCAGTCTGTCTACGTCAAGAATGCGATCCGCAGTCTGTTGGTAGAAAGCTTGTTGGGAATCGGTCTTACCGGGCTCATGGTCTTGCTCTTTTTGCACGATTTGCGCTCCGCGCTGATCGTGGTTCTGACCATCCCGTTCTCGCTGCTGGCCGCGTTCGTCGCCCTGCGTCTGGCCGGCCAGACGGTGAATATCATGACGCTTGGGGGACTCGCTCTTGCCGTCGGTATCCTGGTCGATGAAGGCACGATCGCGATCGAGAACATCCATGTGCATCTCGAGTCGGCGGGCACGACGGCCCGCGCAGTAGTTGAAGCGATGGGTGAAGTGCTGAGGCCGCGCTTCGTCGCGATGTTGGCCGTGATCGCAGTCTTCATTCCGTCGTTTTTCATGGTCGGCGTGAGCCGCTCGCTGTTCGCTCCGCTCGCACTGGCCGTCGGGTTCACAATGGTCGCGTCGTATCTGCTCTCGAACACGCTGCTGCCAATCCTGGCAGTCTGGCTGCTAAGGCCTGCTCGCGCGCAGAATGGCGACACTTTCCTCAGCCGCGTTCGACCGAAGTACGAGGCCTTTCTGGAGTGGTCGATTGATCACTGGGTGATCGTTCTAGGTCTGTACGCAGCGTTCTGTCTGGTAGCGATGTTCATGCTGCTCGGACTCGGGACGCAGCTCTTTCCGGACGTGGACACGGGGCAATTTCAGGTTCGAATTCGTGCTCCTGCGGGCACGCGGATCGAACGCACACAAGAGATCGTTCGCCAGGTCGGAGACATCATAAAGCAGCGAGTCGGTGGACAATTCGTCGAGGCGACTTTAGGGAACATCGGTCCTGCGCCGTGGACTTACCCAATCAATGCGATCTTCGAATTTAACAGCGGGCCGCACGACGCCCTGCTGATGGTGGCGCTGCGTTCGGGAAACCGCCCGTTGGTTCCTGCTCTTGAGGACGAGCTGCGCCGGGAGCTCGCAGCGCGTTTCCCCGATGTGCGTTTTTCATTCGAGGCCAGCGACGTGGTCTCCCAAGTGCTCAACCTGGGTTCACCTAATCCTATTAACATTACGATCTCGGGCAACGACCTTGCTCAAACCCGCGTATTCGCTGAGCGGCTGATGCGCATACTCAAAGGCCTTCGTACGCTGCGCGACGTGCAAATCCCTGAAACGCTCGACTTCCCCACCGTCGACGTGACCATCGATCGCATCCTGGCGGGTCAGTTAGGCGTTACGGTAGGTGACGTCAGTAACTCAATCGTCACTGCTTCGTCGTCGAGCCAGCTAATCATTCCTAACTTCTGGACCGATCCAAAAACCGGAATTCCTTATCGAATCTCGGTGCAGGTTCCTCAGCATGTGCTCGCTTCGCTAAGCGAATTGCGCAACCTGCCGGTGATGACTGATGGGCAGTTACACCCGCTGCTCTCGGATGTGGCGACGGTTAATTCCGGTACCGCTTATGGTGAATTTGATCATTACAACAATCAGCGAATGCTGAGCGTGGTCGCCAACCTCGAGGGTAGCGATTTGCGGGGCGCCACGGATGCGGTCGAACGCGCTATCAAGTCCGCCGGCTCTCCGCCGCGCGGCAGCAGCGTGGTCCTCCACGGACAGGCTCAGCAGATGGTGCTGACGCTCGGCAGCCTGCGAGAGGGGTTGGTGCTAGCAGTGGCGGTGGTGATGATGCTGCTGGTAGCCAATTTCCAATCGTTCACCGACATGCTCGCCGTGCTGTCGACTATTCCAGGAGTTCTCGCCGGCGTGGTGATGATCCTCTTCCTGACCGGTTCGACGCTTAACATCGAATCGTTGATCGGCGCGATTATGGCGATTGGGGTGGCAGTCGCCGACTCGGTGCTGCTCATCAGCTTCGCGAGGGAGCGCCGGGAAGCCGGAGACGAACCTCGCCACGCTGCTATCGCGGCCTCGCTCGCTAGACTACGCCCCGTGTTGATGACGGGGTTCGCGATGATGGCGGGGATGATTCCGATGGCCATCGGTCTGAGCGAGAGCGGCCAACAGACCGCGCCCCTGGGACGCGCGGTGATTGGCGGCGTACTGGCTTCGCTGCTGACCACCCTGCTGGTCATGCGGACGATCTACGTGCTGATTACGCCGGGCGGGAAAGCAAGCCAACCGTCCCTTGATCCGGATGATCCCGCAAGCTCGTATTTCGAGGGGACCGCGCGATGAAACGGGGAGTGCTTGTTCTCGCGCTCGTGATCGCAGGGTGCAATGGCGCCGCGCCCGCGAACGATACCCGTCACAGTGTTGATCCCGTCCCACAGGTCGATGTGGTCCAGGTGGTGTCGCAGAAGCTTGAGGCCACCGAGCGGCTGCCCGCCGAGCTTTCCCCGTGGGAGCAGGTTGCGATCTATCCAAAGGTGCAAGGCTTTGTTGTCGAGATTCCGGTCGACCGCGGATCGGTTGTTCGACGCGGACAGTTGCTGGTGCGACTCTCTGCACCGGAGCTTGGAGCTCAGACCGCACAAGCACGGGCCACATTGTCGGGCGACAAAGCGACGTTCGAGCGCCTGCGTGTTGCTTCCCATACACCGGGAGCGGTCTCTACCAACGAGCTTGAACTGGCTGAAGCGTTGTTCAAGGCTGACCAGCAGAAAGTTAATTCTCTCCAGACACTAGCCAGCTATCTAGTTGTAGTCGCTCCCTTCGACGGCATTATCACCGAACGCAACGTTCACCCGGGCGCTCTGGTAGGTCCCCCGAATGCACCGCTTCAAAGCGCGGTGCCGATGCTGCGCATTGAGCAGGTCGCACATCTAAGGCTCACAGTACCAGTACCAGAGGCCGATGTAGGTACGATTGCGGAAGGGACCGAGGTCAAATTCCAGGTGAAAGCATGGCCTGGGCGCGATTTCACGGGCACGATCAGCCGGATCTCCCACTGGGTTGACACCAAGACTCGAACGATGGCCGTCGAAGCGGACGTGGACCAAAGCCAGTCCGCTCTTGATCCGGGCATGTTCGTGGAAGTGGTGTGGTCGCTGCGCCGCGATTCTCCGTCGCTCTTCGTGCCACCCACGGCTGTGGTCGATACGTCTGAGGCGACATTCGTCGAGTGCGTTCGCCAAGGCAAAGTTCAGCGCGTGCCCGTTCATCGTGGTGCGACGATGGGAAATCTGGTTGAAGTCTTCGGATCGCTCAACGCAGGAGATTCGGTGGTTGTTCGCGGCTCGGAGGATCTTGCCAACGGCGCGCTCGTTATTTCCCGGCGTTCGCGGTCATAAATATGCCTTCAATTCCTCCGAGAATATTTATGCGACAGTTGTTTCTGTTCGTCGTCCTCGGGACACTCGCGTTCTGTTGCAACACCTATGCGCAGCCTGATCAGAGCTCCAATCTGCTGACTCAAGTCCAGACCATACCGCTGGATGGCGTCGAGGGCCGGATCGATCACTTCGGGCTGGATGCGAAGGGCAAACGGCTCTTCGTGTCCGCTCTCGGAAACAACACTGTCGAGGTGGTCGACCTAGTGGCCGGCAAGGTCACCAGTCACATGAGCGACCTCCGCGCGCCGCAGGGAATCGGCTTCGCTCCTGAATCCAACCGGCTGGTCGTGGCCAACGACGGGGACGGCTCGGTTCGATTATATGACGGTACATCGATGCAGCAGACCGCGAGCGTTGATCTTAAGGATGACGCCGACAATGTCCGATACGACAAAGCCTCCCATCGCTTCTGGGTGGGCTATGGCGAAGGTGGGTTGGCTGCGATTGACCCCGAGAGCGGCAAGCAGGTCGCAGACATTAAGCTGGAGGCGCACCCCGAGTCGTTCCAACTCGAGACCAATGGGAAGCGGATCTTCGTGAACGTGCCTAACGCCGGCCACGTCGCCGTCGTCGACCGCGCGACGGGAACAGTCATCGAGAAGATTCCTTTGAAAGAGGCCCGCGCGAACTTCCCGATGGCAATAGACGAGGCCGATCACCGCCTGTTCATCGGATGCCGTAGTCCCGCGAAGCTCCTGGTATTGGACACGGAGACTGGCAAGACGGTCGCGACCGTCGACATCGTCGGCGACACCGAC
>Ga0105240_10003110_pt1 | contig 26112 bp, 11 predicted proteins | sample KBSC54metaG_FD_80426 | JGI IMG/M metagenome (GOLD analysis project Ga0105240, IMG submission 80426) | Corn rhizosphere microbial communities from Kellogg Biological Station, Michigan, USA - KBS C5-4 metaG | ecosystem: Host-associated > Plants > Roots > Rhizosphere > Soil | place: Michigan, USA...
AACAATACCGGAGATGGCGCCGGTATTATGATCCAGACGCCCCACGAATTCTTTTTTGACGAATGCGTTCGTCTCGGCATCCACCTCCCCCCTTATGGCAAGTACGGTGTAGGCATGCTCTTCTTCCCCCGCGATATCCGCCTGAAAGAAGAATGCCGAGACATCTTCGCCCGCTCGGCGGAAAAGCTCGGACTCGAGATACTAGGCTACCGCAAGGTACCCGTCAACCCCGACGGCATCGGCCCCACCGCCCTGTCCGTCGAACCCGAAATGGAACAGGTCTTCATCGCCTGCCCCGATCATATCAAACAGCCCGATGACTTCGAACGCAAGCTGTTCCTGCTGCGCAACTACGCCAGCCACACCATCAACAACACGATAAAAAAGGACGCCATCGGCTTCTACGTGGCCTCCCTCTCCTATAAGACCGTCGTATACAAAGGCCAGCTCACCAGCGGCCAGGTAAGACCCTATTTCCCGGACCTCGGCAACAAACGCGTCGTTTCCGCATTCGGACTCGTCCACTCCCGTTTTGCTACCAACACCTTCCCGTCCTGGAAACTGGCTCAGCCCTTCCGCTACATCGCCCACAACGGCGAGATCAATACCCTCCAGGGTAACCTCAACTGGCTCAAGGCAAGCGAAAAAAGCTTTACCTCTCCCTACTTCACCAAGGAAGAGATGGACATGCTCCTGCCCATCATCGCAGAAGGCCAGTCCGACTCCGCCTGCCTCGACAACGTCATCGAGCTCCTCACCCTCTGCGGCCGCTCGCTGCCACACGTCATGATGATGCTCATCCCCGAAGCATGGGACGGCAACGATCACATGGACCCCGTGAAAAAGGCGTTCTACGAATTCCACGCCTCCATCATGGAACCCTGGGACGGCCCCGCCTCCATCTCGTTCACCGACGGCCGCATCATCGGCGCTACCCTGGACCGCAACGGCCTTCGGCCTTCCCGCTACTGCGTCACCACCGACGACCGCGTCATCATGGCCTCGGAAACAGGCGTCCTCCCCGTCGATCAGTCAATGATCAAGGAAAAAGGCCGCCTCCAGCCCGGCAAAATGTTCGTCGTCGACCTCCAGCAGGAACGCATCATCAGCGACGACGAGCTCAAAGCCACCATCTGCTCGCAACAGCCCTACGCAGAATGGCTCAACAAATACAAGATCCGCCTCGAAGAGCTGCCCGAACCCCGGGTCCTCTTCACCCACCTCGAAAGCGAACAGATATTCAAATACCAGAAAGCCTTCGGCTATTCTACTGAAGACCTCGATACGATCATCGCCTCGATGGCCCTCGACGGAAAAGAACCCATCGGCTCCATGGGCACCGACGTGCCGCTGGCAGTCCTCAGCGACCAGCCCCAGCACCTCAGCAGCTATTTCAAACAGCTGTTCGCCCAGGTGACCAACCCGCCCATCGACCCCATCCGCGAACGACTGGTCATGTCCCTGGCTACCTTCGCCGGAGGCAACAGCAATATTCTCGAAGAAGACCCCCTCGCCTGTCACAGCGTAGCCCTCAAAAATCCGGTTCTGGGCAACCACGAGCTGGAAAAGATACGCTCCATCGACACCGGCGTCTTCCAGGCCAAGACACTACAGACCTACTTCCGCGCCGACGGCAAACCAGGCTCCCTCAAGGCCGGCATCGACCGCCTCTGCCGGTACGCAGTAGACGCCGTAGAAGACGGCTTCGAAGTGCTCGTCCTTAGCGACCGGGCCATCGACTCCGACCACGCCCCCATCCCCTCCCTGCTCGCGACCGCCGCAGTGCACCACCACCTCATCCGCAAAGGATACAGAGGACAGGTCGGCATCATCGTGGAAGCAGGCGACGTATGGGAGGTACACCATTTTGCATGTCTCATCGGCTTCGGCGCTACAGCCATCAACCCCTACCTGGCCCTGTCCAGCATCCGGGATATGAAGCTCAGCGAAAAGCTGCAGACCCCGCTCGACTCGGAACAGCTCAAAAAGAACTATATAAAGGCAGTCTGCGACGGCCTGCTCAAGGTCTTCTCGAAAATGGGGATATCTACCCTCCAGTCCTACCAGGGCGCACAGATCTTCGAGATCATCGGCCTCAACAGGACGGTCGTCGACAAATACTTCACCGGCGCTACCTCCCGCATCGAAGGAATGGGACTCGACGAAATAGCGCGCGAGACACTCGCCAAACACTATTTTGCCTTCAGCCGGAAAGACATCCCCGTGGAAAGACTCCCCGTGGGCGGCATCTACCAGTGGAAAAGAAAAGGTGAGTTCCACCTCTTCAACCCCACGACCATACACCTGCTGCAGTACTCCACGCGCACCAACGACTATAACACGTTCAAAAAATACTCGAAGGCCGTCAACGAACAGACCGAGAAGGCAGCAACCCTTCGCAGCATGTTCGAATTCCGACGCAACCGGCCCTCGATCTCCATCGACGAGGTCGAACCCGCAGAAGCTATCTACAAAAGATTTGCAACGGGCGCCATGTCCTTCGGCTCTATCAGCCACGAAGCCCACTCCACCCTCGCCATCGCCATGAACCGCCTCGGCGGCAAAAGCAACACCGGCGAAGGCGGCGAAGACGAAATGCGCTACGAGACCCTGCCCAACGGCGACAGCATGCGCTCCGCCATCAAGCAGGTCGCATCCGCCCGCTTTGGGGTCACCAGCTACTACCTCACCATGGCCGACGAACTGCAGATCAAAATGGCGCAGGGCGCGAAACCCGGCGAAGGTGGCCAGCTGCCCGGACACAAAGTAGACGAATGGATCGGTAAGGTGCGCCACTCCACTCCCGGCGTAGGCCTTATCTCTCCTCCACCGCATCACGATATCTATTCAATAGAAGACCTTGCACAGCTGATCTTCGACCTGAAAAATTCCAACCGCGCCGCCCGCATCAGCGTCAAGCTGGTGTCCAAAGCCGGCGTCGGCACCATCGCCGCAGGCGTAGCAAAAGCAAAGTCCGACGTGATCCTCATCGCCGGCCACGACGGCGGCACAGGCGCATCCCCGCTCAGCTCCATCCGCCACGCAGGCCTGCCCTGGGAGCTCGGCCTCGCCGAATCCCACCAGACCCTCGTAAAGAACAAGCTGCGCAGCCGCGTCGTCCTCCAGGCCGACGGCCAGATGAAGACCGGCCGCGACATAGCCATCGCTACTTTGCTGGGTGCCGAAGAATGGGGCCTGGCCACAACCGCCCTCGTCGTAGAAGGCTGCATCATGATGCGCAAATGCCATCTCAATACCTGCCCCGTTGGCGTAGCCACACAGGACCCCGAGCTGCGCAAACGCTTCACCGGTGACGCCGACCACGTCGTCAACTTCTTCAAGTTCATTACCCAGGAGCTCAGAGAGATCATGGCCGAGCTCGGCTACCGCACCATCGACGAAATGGTCGGACAGGTCGATAGCCTGCAGATCAGGGAGAACATCAGCCACTGGAAATACAGCAAGCTCGACCTCTCCCCCATCCTGTACAAAGAGCCGGCATCACTCTATACCGGCCTCCACAAACAGGAAGAGCAGGACCACGGCATCGCAGACGTTCTGGACTGGAAATTGCTCGAGGCCGCCAAACCGGCCCTGCAACACCAGCAGAAGGTCTTCGCAGCGTTCAATATCAAGAATACCGACCGCACCGCAGGCACCATCCTGTCCAACGAGATATCAAAAAGGTACAAAGGCGCAGGCCTCCCGGAAGACACCCTCCACTTTAAGTTCACTGGCACCGCCGGACAGAGCTTCGGCGCCTTCAATACAAAGGGGGTAACCCTCGAGCTCGAAGGCGACGCCAATGACTACTTCGGAAAAGGACTCTCCGGCGCACGCCTCGTCGTCTATCCCGCACAGAACGCTGGCTTCATCCCCGAGGAGAACAGCATCATCGGCAACGTCGCCTTCTATGGCGCCACCTCCGGTGAAGCCTTCATCCGCGGTAAAGCTGGCGAACGCTTCGCCGTCCGCAACTCGGGCGTCAAGGCCGTAGTAGAAGGAGTGGGCGACCACGGCTGCGAATACATGACCGGAGGAAGGATCGTCATCCTCGGCGAGACCGGCAGGAACTTCGCCGCTGGCATGAGCGGTGGTATCGCCTACGTCTACGACGTCCGCGGAAAGTTCGCATCCCGCTGCAACCGCGAGATGGTCGAGCTCGACCCCGTCGAAGAAGGCGATATCAACGAACTCAAAGACATGATCCAACGCCACTACGCCTATACCGGAAGCACCGTCGCGAAATTTGTGCTGGATGACTTCGAAAATCAGCTGCAGCACTTCGTCAAGGTCTTCCCGACAGACTATAAAAAAGTATTACTGGAAAAAACCGGACGGCCACAGAGAACAACTCATAAGTAAGACTTTGAGAACGCGGAGTAGGCTCTCATGTGTGACTCAGCCACTCCGTTGTTCTCTGTAGCCGCCGCCCCCTCCAGGGATGCCGCCGGAGGCGGCTCCGCGAACAACCCAGGATGCCGCCGGAGGCGGCTCCGCGAACGAAGTTCGCAGACATTAGATAACAAGAAAACAGTGCACGAAGTGCACGGTAAATAAAAGAAGAAAAAAATGGGTAAACCCACAGGATTTTTAGAATATACGCGCGAACTCCCCTCCAAACGCCCCGTGCAGGAGAGAAAGAACGACTACCGCGAATTCGTAAACACCTGGTCCGGCCAGGAACTCAATCATCAGTCAGCCCGCTGCATGAACTGCGGCATCCCCTTCTGCCACAGCGGCTGCCCCCTGGGTAACGTCATCCCCGAATTCAATGACGCCGTATACCGCCAGCAGTGGCAGGAAGCATACGACATCCTCAGCTCGACCAACAACTTCCCCGAATTCACCGGCCGCATCTGCCCCGCCCCCTGCGAAAGCAGCTGCGTACTTGGCATCAACCAGCCCCCGGTAGCCATCGAGGAAATAGAAAAACATATCATCGAGGTCGCCTTCGATAAAGGCTTCGTAAAACCCAATCACCCGGCCATGCGTACCGGCAAAAAGGTCGCCATCGTCGGCTCCGGCCCCGCCGGCCTGGCCGCGGCAGACCAGCTCAACGCAGCAGGCCACACCGTCACCGTCTTCGAAAGAGACGACGAACCCGGCGGTCTGCTCCGCTATGGCATCCCCGATTTCAAGCTGGAAAAATGGGTCGTCGCCCGCCGCGTTCGCCTCATGGAAGAAGCCGGCGTCACATTTAAATGTAATTCCGAGGTAGGCGTCAACGTTGGCATCAACGACCTGCTCCGCGAATACCACGCCATCGTCCTGGCCGGCGGATCCACCATCCCCCGCGACCTGCCGATCCCCGGCCGAGACCTCAAAGGCGTCCACTTCGCCATGGACTTCCTCAAACAACAGAACAAACGCGTCTCCTCCCTCCCCGTCCAGGGCGAGGACATATGGGCCACCAATAAGAACGTCGTCGTCATCGGCGGCGGTGACACCGGCAGCGACTGCGTCGGCACATCCAACCGTCACAAGGCGATGTCCGTTACCCAGTTCGAGCTCATGCCCAGACCCCCGCACGCCCGCACCGAATTCATGCCCTGGCCCACCTACCCCATGATCCTGAAGACCTCGTCTTCCCACGAAGAAGGCGCCGACAGACACTGGGCCATCGCTACAAAAGAATTCATCGGCGACGAAAAAGGCAACCTCAAAGCCCTCAGGACAGTAAAGCTGGAGTGGAAAATGACAGAGGACGGCCGCGCCGCCAAATTCACCGAAGTACCCGGCAGCGAAGTAGAGCTCCCCTGCGAACTCGCCCTCCTCGCCATGGGCTTCGTACACCCCCAGCACCACGGCCTGCTCAAACAGCTCGACGTCGAGCTCGACGAAAGAGGCAACGTAAAAGCCAGCGAGAAGAACTACGTGACCAACATCGCCAAGGTCTTCACGGCCGGCGATATGCGCCGCGGACAGTCCCTCGTCGTCTGGGCCATCAGCGAAGGCCGCGAATGCGCCCGCAAGGTCGACGAATACCTCGTAGGCACATCCCTCCTCGAACGCAGAGACCAAAGCCTCATCGCCCTATAAAGGTTTTTCTATAACCGCTTTCAAAACAGACAGGCCGCTCCCACCAGGGCGGCCTTCGTTTTTCCACCCCCTCGCCCCCTACTTCCTTCCTCTCCCCTTCCTCGCCTTCCTCCGCCCTCGGCACTGTCCCCATCCCCTACCACCTGATCCTATCCTTTCCCTTCCTCCCCCTTCTTCCTCCCTCGACACTGCCCCCTCCCTACCACCTGATCCCATCCTTTCCCTCCTCGCCATTCCCACCCATCCATCCTCCCACGTCATCTCCATTGACCTCCTCCCCTATCCCCTCTTTTTAATACGTCATTTTTACACTTAAACTTTTCTGCGGTTAAATAAATCCCTGATTTTTCGTGTTATTTTTTAATAAAATCAATATTTAAAATACTACAAAAAATACGCAAAACCTCCTAATCAATTCTATATTAATTTTTTAAAAGCAATTAACGGCGTTAATTTTATCATATTAATTTTATTTGTATATATTTAAATATCATAAATTATGCGCCCAAATCAGTATATTAGCAGTACAGAATATTACTTGTGATTTTTTTTAATATGACAATCCGTTAACCCGCCCTCCGTTTCCATATTTCTATTATTCATTAACCAAAACATTTCTGCAAATGCTTAGGACAATCTCATTTTGCCTTATTGTGACCATCTTATCTAGCACGACAACATGGGCCCAGGCGCCTGCCGACACCACCAAAGCAGCCGCCCCTGCTCCACCCGCCCTGTCCATCACCGGATCCGCCGACGTATACGCCCGGTATGACTTTAACAAGCAGGTCAACAACTACACCAGCTTCACCGGCAGCCACGGCCAGGCAAGAATAGGGATGGCCTCCATCAAGCTCGAGCACAAGACCTCCAAAGTGGACCTCGTAGCCGACCTGGGCTTCGGCCCCCGCGCAAAAGAATTCGCCTATAATGATTCCGGCATCTCAGCAGCCATCAAACAATTGTACATCAGCTACACCGTCAACCAGTACCTCAAATTCACCGGCGGTACCTGGGCGACCCACGTAGGCTACGAAGTAGTGGACGCCTATGCCAACCGCAACTATAGCATGTCCTACATGTTCACCAACGGCCCCTTCAGCCATACCGGCGCCAAAGCCGACATCACCCTCGGAAAAAGCGGTATCATGATCGGCGTCTCCAACCCCACCGACTGGAGGATCGTCCCCGCTGGCTATACCGACAAAAAGAACCTCATCGCCCAGTACAGCTACGCCCCCAACGACAACCTCAAGCTGTACCTGAATTATGTCGGCGGCAGAGACGTCAACGATAATAAGGTACACCAGTACGACCTCGTAGGCACCGCCAAGGTCAGCAGCCTCTTTAGCCTCGGCATCAACGGCACGGTCAACCAGACCAAATGGTCCGCCGAAGACTACGCAAAGAGCCACACCTGGTGGGGATCGGCCCTCTATCTCAACCTGGACCCCAAACCCTGGTTCGGACTCACCCTCCGCGGCGAATATTTCAGCGACAAGGATCACGTAAAAGTGGCCACCGACAACATCTTCGCGACCACGCTCACCGCCCAGTTCAAAGTCGATGGATTCATCTTCATGCCCGAGTTCCGTCTGGACAACGCCAAACAGGAAATATTCATGAAAAGCGATGGCGTCGCTGGTACCAAGAGCTCCGCCAGCGTCCTGATCGCCGCTATCTACTCATTCTAACCATCAAACACCATATAACTCAATTCTTTCACCCCAATAAAAAAACCAACGCAACATGGGAGTATCCAATTTTATCAAAAGTAGACTCATGCCGGAAGGAACTGCGACCCTTCCCGTCATGGTAAAAATGACAACAAAAGAAAAGTGGCGTATCGTCGGAGGCATGTTCGCCGGTAAAATGATAGGCCTGTTCCTCGTCCTCGTAGCCATAGGATTCGCGCCCGTTATCATTATGGGCACCCCCGTGCACGCTCAGACCCCGACCTGGACACCCCACGAGACCACCCTGATCAATACCGCCAACACCATCTGGACCCTGGTAGCGGCCTTCCTCGTTTTCGGCATGCAGCCGGGCTTTGTATTCCTGGAGGCAGGCTTCGCCCGTAAAAGGGAAACCGTCAACGTATTGATGGAATGTATCTTCGACACCTGCATCTGCGGTATACTCTTCTGGGGGATCGGATACGCCTTCATGTTCGGACAGGGCAACGGCTTCATCGGCTGGGGAGGCGGCGCCCTCGCAGGCGGCGACGCAAAACCCTGGTTCTTCCTGCAAAACATCCCGGAGACCTATGCCACGACCGGAGTTCCCATAATGGCTCACTGGATATTCCAGTTCGCCTTCGCCGATACCACCTCCACCGTTACTTCCGGCGCCATGATCGGCCGCACCAGCTTCCGCGGCGATATTCTATATAGCATCGCCGTCACCGGCTTCATCTACCCCATCATCGGCCACTGGGCCTGGGGACCAGACGGCTGGCTCGCTCTCATGGGTAGCAAAGATCATTTCTTCCCGGGCCTCGGACAGAACTTCCGCGACTTCGCAGGATCCACCGTCGTACACACCATCGGCGGCATGGTATCCCTCGCCGGCGCCATCGTCCTCGGCCCACGCCTCGGCCGCGTATTCAAACGCGACGGCGGCGGCATGCCCGCACCTCACAACCTCACCATCGCAGCCGTAGGCGGCTTCATCCTCTGGTTCGGATGGTACGGCTTTAACCCCGGCAGCACCCTCTCCGCCGTCGATATGCAAGGCATCGGCAGAGTAGCGGCCAATACCACCCTGGCCGCCTGCGCAGCCGGCATATCCGCCATGTACATGGCCCTCTGGTTCGGTGATACAAAAGGTAAGTTCGACCTCGGCTATACCACCAACGGCTTCCTCGGCGGCCTGGTAGCCATCACCTGTCCCTGCTATTGGGTATCCCCCCTCGGCGCCGTCGCCCTCGGACTCATAGCCGGCATCGTGGTGTATTTCGTGCTCAATCTGCTGGAACACCGCCGCATCGATGACCCCATCGGAGCAGTCGCCGTACACGGAGGCTGCGGCATCTGGGGAACCCTCTCCCTGGGTCTCTTCGCCAGCGGTCAATACGGCCTCACCGGCCCCACCGGCCCCGATAACTCCGCTCCCGTAACAGGCCTTTTCTACGGCGGCGGCACCAGCGTACTGGAAGCCCAGTTCATCGGCAGCGCCGTCATCACCGTAGGAACTTTCGCCGTATCCTTCATCGTGATGTGGGTGATCAAACAGCTGCCCTATCCCTGGAAACTTCGGGTCGAACCCCACGGCGAAACAGGAACAGGCGGCCTCGACGTATTCGAACACGGTATCGAGGCTTACCCCTCGAACGAAACCGGACCTGGCGGCATCGACATATTCGAACACGGTGTTCAAGCCTACCCCTCACAAGCATAATTTCTCTTCCCACCATAAACCCGGGCCCCTCGCCCGGGTTTTTTTTATGCTTTAACAAAATATTTTTAAATTTTTTTTACTCATATTATTCAAATTATTAATGTAATATCTCCTTCCTATTTCGTCTTTTCTTTCTTACCACACCCCCGAAAAAAATATCTTCTTTTAGGATCATACTTACTTTTTACTAACAATCGCTCACAAAATCCGCGTTTTAATTATCCCTCACTGCGTGTAACCCTCACCAGCAAAGGGTTTCAGCCGATGTCGGTCCCTGGTGTACACTATGTTTCGAACAATATTCGCACTAACTTTACGTCATAATTCAAACTTTCATCAAGCAAATCCACAATTATGACAACGATTCTCTCTTTCGCCGTTCTACTTATCGTGTTGCTGGCCCCCCTCGCAAAAAAGCCCGCACACTAAAAATAAAGAGGTCCGCCAGCGGCGGACCTCTTTCGTTATACCAATCACTTTTTTCACCTACAGCCTGAACAGGATAGCGAGAATGACCCTATCCTCCGACTTCACCAGGTCAGGCCTCCAGTCCGGAGGCAACGGCGTAGTGGTATAACCGGTAGGAGACGTTACTCCGCCACGCCCCGCGAAATAAGGCACGCTCGCATGCCTGTGCACATACTCCACACGAACCGTAAAACTCTGATTAGGCATCCAGTCGAAATTGGTCGAACAGTCCCAGGCCTTGAAAGGATCACCAGGATTCGCGCTGAATGGGAATTTCCCCTCCGTCTGCGTAGGATTGTTGGGATCCGGCAACGGACTCGCCTGCCCCGTTGGATATAAAACCAGATAACGGCCAGGGTTCGTCATGACCCCGCCACCGATAGTCCATGCAAATTTATTCCTGGCAAACCATACCCGGTTATAGACCATGGCGCTCAGGAAATACTGCGCAGGCCCGGAAGCAGAATCACCATTCTTAAACCCATTCACACCACCACCCTTTTCAAACCCTATATCACCCGTCACCGAAACCGCCATTCTGCTGATACCCTTCGACGCCGGATTATTATAATATCGCACCAGCGCACTGTTGTCCGAGTGGAATCGTTTTCTCGAAGGAATGCCAGCCGCATCAGAGCCATAATAGTCATTCGTCAGGATCCTTAGACTACTGGTCGGATTCCAGGTGACATTCGTCCCAAACCCGGGCATGGAATTGAACTTACCATAGCTCTGCCATCCATTGATGATCCAGGGCTCGATCTTAAGATGCTTCGTCGGAAATATTTGCACCCGCACCCCATTAAAGTACCACGGCGTATTATCCGAAGTGTAAGAGGCCTGATACTCCCAGTTCTCCACCTGGTAATAGGAATTAAGGCCGATATACGAAAGGAAAAGCCCCGCGTCGACATTGATGCCATACCATTTATTAAAGTGGTATCCCGCATAGGCCTCGCTCAAATACCGATACACATCGGCCAGCTTATATTGTCCCCTGTATGGACTGAGGTCATTTCTCGGAACCACCTGTGACCTCGTCCCCATCTGCAAAGAGACCTTGGCCCTCGCATTCTCATAGTTGAGCTCCCCGCCAAGTATCAGATGCGCAAGCTGGATCTCATTGTCCCTCGCCAAAGCCGTCGACCCCACCACCGTATTGTCGATCGGGTTCCTGAACGAATACGTATAGTTCACATCCACCATCAGACTCGGCGTAAAATACTTGCCCGCGAACGGCAGCGAATCCCTCCGGTCACTACCATTCTGCCAGTTCGTTTCAATATCACTAAAGGGAACTTTCGTCGTGTCCTGCGCATGAGCGACAATAAAACCAATAACCAAAATAACCGCTGTAAAGATCTTTTTCATTTTAAGATTCATTTGCCATCCAGCGGTCAAATGCCGTTCCCATCGCTCAACTAAATATCTTTCAATAACTTAAGAAAAACACAACCCTTCCAATTTGGCACAGTCACCCCAAAAAAGAGAGCCACCGTCAGGTGGCTCTCCAATAAACTCAGCCAGCGGCCCAGGACCCGCCCCGCGGCCGCGATCTACGCGCTATTTCTCGCCGCATTGATAATCCCAAAACTGCTCCTCATGATCAGCTTCTCATAAACCTCCTTCATCGGCTTATTATCCCCACTCTTCTCCAGCGCCTGCCACTTCGTTAACGCATACTGCTGTATTGTGCTCAACGGCAGCACTATCCGCTCACGCATCTGTATCGACAGCTGCTCCACAGGATAATCCGCCATCAGCTCGGTCTTCCCCGACAGCTTGAAGATATATTTCTTCGTCAGCTCAAACTCATCATAGATCAGCGTCCACAATTCCCCATACACCGGGTGACGCGAAAAATGCTCGGTCAGCGGGAAAAAACACTTCTTCATCGCCATCTCACAATTGTCCAGCAGCGTCTTGAAGAATGGCGAGTTCCCGTATAGCTGCTTAACCGCCTTCCATTTTCCCTGCTTGTCCAGCGCCTGCAGCGCCGTCCCCACGCCGTAATAACCGGTGACATTCTGTTTCAGCTGCGACCAGGAGCCCACAAAGGGGATCGCCCGCAGATCCTTCAGCTCCAACCTTCCCGTGCTCTTCCGCTTCGTAGGCCGGCTCGCAATATTGGTCTCATTATAGAATCGCAAAGGACTTACCTCGTTCAGATAAGGCAGGAAATAGGGATGCTCCTTCAGCGCTATATACGCTTTGTAGCTTTCCTCCGCCAGCGCCTGCAGCAAGCTCTCCTCTCCCTCCTGCAACGTCTCCTCCTTGGAAGAGAAAAGATCATTCGAGATACCCGCATTCAGCAGCTGCTCGATATTGAACTGCGCCGTATCGATCGTCCCGAAATTCGAGCTCACCGTCTGCCCCTGTATCGTCAATTGTATCTGCTTGTTGGCAATATTCCGCCCCATCGACGCATAAAAACGGTGTGTCTTGCCACCACCCCTCGCCGGAGGACCACCCCGCCCGTCGAAGAATACAACGTCGAGGTCATACTTCCTGGATATCCGCGTCAGCTCTTCCTTCGCCTTGTAGATCGCCCAGTTCGCCATCAGATAACCGCCATCCTTGGTGCCATCCGAAAAGCCCAGCATGATCGTCTGCACATCCCCCCGCTTCTTCAAATGCTTCCGGTACGCGGCATTCTCATAGAGCTCCTGCATCACAGCCGCCGCAGCCTTCAGGTCATCCACCGTCTCGAACAGCGGCACGATATCCACCGTCAGGGAGTCCTTTGAAAAACCACCCAGCAGCAAAAGCCCCATTACCTCCAGTACGTTCACCGCGCTGCTGCACTGGCTGATGATATAACGGCAGCAGCCGTTCTCCCCATTCAGCTCCTGGATCGTCCGCATCGCCCCTACACTCTCGATCGTATCCCTGATTAGCGGATCCTCATACAGCTCGGGCTGAGCCTTTCCCTTCAACGTTGGAAGCAGAGCTATCTTAGCCGCATCAGTCAACCCATCATAGTCGGCAGGCAACAGCTGCTCACGCGCAGCAATAGCCTTGAGCACATTCCCATGAACACTGCTGTCCTGGCGGATATCCAGGGTCGCGAAATGAAGTCCGAAGATCATCACCTTCCCGATCAGGTTATCTACCTTGTCCACGAACAGACCATTATGCTGATAGATAATGATCTCCTTTACCTGGTTCAGCAGATCCAGGATCTCTCCTTTGGAAAGATCGGTCCGCTGGTTGGGAACAAAAATGTTATTGTATAGCTTCTGCTCAAGCTCGGCAAGCAGCACATCCACCCCCTTAAAGGTCAGCCGCCGCTTGAGCCGCCGGACATCGAAATAATAACAGCGTATGATCGCGCCCCGCAAAGCCTCCGCAACACGCAGCGTCGTCTCCGACTTGACAAAAGGATTCCCATCCCTGTCCCCCCCCGGCCAGAAACCCATCTTGATCACCGGGTTCTCGTTACTCAACGCATGCGGGAACTGCTCACGCAATGCCGAGATGATCCGCCCGCTCGCCTGGTAGAAAACATTCTCCAGGTACCAGATCAGGCTCACCGCCTCGTCATAAGGCGTCGGCTTCTGTTTCTTTAAGAACGGCGTCTTACCCAGCTGCTGCAGATATAGATTGATCTCCGACGCATTGTTCTCTATCACCGCCCGCGAAAGATCATTGATGATCCCCAACACCGGCCCGGGATAGAACTGCGTAGGATGCGCCGTCAGCGTCATCAGGACCGAATAGTCCTTCAGCTTCTCCGCCAGCTCCTCTTCCTTCCCCGTCCTCGCAACCTCCGACAACAGGTTCTTCATCGTCCCGGGACCGCTCATATCGTTCACATGCTTGAAAGCCGCATCCTCCAGCGCATCGAACAGCACGATCTGCCGCTCCACATACTGCACAAAACGGAACAGCACATCCACCTTCTCCCTTTCTCCCCCCGCCGCCGTATATTTCCTGAAGAACTCTTCCAGTATCTGCTCCGGACTCTGCTTCTTCAGATAACCTTCTTCACAGATCGTCAGCAACAACGACAACATGATCCCCGTCTTCTCTATCCGGTGAAAAGGCAAAGAAGTAAAAAGACTGTTGTACAATTGAAACTTGATACCGACCAGGTTCTTAAATTGCTGCAACCCCTGGGATGGTTGATGATTCATAACATTATTTTAATGCTGTTCAAAGAATACACGTAAAGCGCAGTAGTCCTTCAATGGAAGCTCGAATTTACTTTATTTTACCTAAAGAATCCGTCAATTTTTGTTTTTCCGTTCATTTCACCTATCTTGCGTGTAGATTTAAAAGGTGATAAAGAGTACACACGATACAATCCTCTTCTCCGGTGCAACCTCCACGGCTGCACAATTTACGACAATTATCACCTCCACAACCCGTTAAGGGTTGTACAATTCCATATTACCTCCTGGGCTCATCTAGCTGTCGCTATCAAAAAACAATACATCTACAAAAGAGATAGATTATGCAAGTTCTAAAATTCGGCGGATCCTCCGTAGCAAATGCCGACAATATCAATAGAGTAATAGACCTCGTCAAACAAGCAATCGCCAAAGACCGCACCATCCTCGTCGTCTCCGCCCTCGGTGGCATCACCGATATGCTTATCCGGGCCGGCCAGGCAGCCGCAGCCGGCGACGAATCCTATAAAGAAAAAGTACAGGAGATCGAGCTCCGCCACCTCGACACCGTAAAGGCCCTCCTCCCGATCACCCGCCAGAGCAGCACACTCAGCCTCGTAAAGACCCGCTGCAACGAGATAGAAGACATCTGCAGCGGCATCTTCCTCCTGGGCGAGCTCTCCGCCCGCACCCAGGACAAGATCGTCAGCTATGGCGAGCTCCTCTCATCTCTGATCGTCTCCGCCCGCCTCACCTCCCTGGAAATACCCCACCAGTGGAAAGACTCCCGCGAGCTGATCCGCACCGACTCCCGCTTTGGCTACGCAGCCGTCGACTTCAGCACCACGAACCGGCAGATCTTTGATTATATGAAAGACGCCGCGACTACCCAGCTCTTCGTCGTGCCCGGCTTTGTCGCCTCCGACGAAAAAGGCATCACCACCACCCTCGGCAGAGGAGGCTCGGACTATACCGCCGCCATCCTCGCCGCAGCCGTCGACGCAAACATCCTCGAAATATGGACAGACGTATCCGGCATGATGACAGCCGACCCACGCCTGGTCTCCAACGTAAAGCTCATCCCCCATATCTCCTACCAGGAAGCAATGGAATTGTCCCATTTCGGCGCAAAAGTCATCTATCCGCCTACCATCCAGCCGGTCATGCGAAAGAATATCCCCGTCTGGATAAAGAACACTTTCGCTCCGGCTGACCCGGGCACAGTCATCGCACCCGAAGCCGCCCACAACGGCGGCAGCATCCGCGGCATCTCCAGCATCGGCGGCATCGCCCTGCTCAGCCTCGAAGGCAGCGGCATGGTCGGCATACCCGGCTTCTCCCGTCGCCTGTTCGAAGCCCTGTCCGGCCAGCAGATCAACGTCATCCTCATCACCCAGGGCTCATCAGAGCACTCCATCTGCGTCGGCGTCGACGAATCCAACGCCTCAGCGGCGAAAGCAGCAGTCGACAGCGCCTTCACCTCCGAGATCAACGCCGGCAAGGTCGAGCCCCTCATCATCGAGACCGGCCTCTCCATCATCGCCCTGGTAGGCGAACACATGAAGAGCCATCCCGGGGTCAGCGGCAAGATGTTCGGGGCCCTCGGTCGCAACGGGGTCAACGTACGCGCCATCGCCCAGGGCTCCTCGGAAAGGAATATCTCCGCGGTGATCGCCTCCGAAGACGTAAAAAAAGCCATCAACGTCCTCCACGAAGAATTTTTCGAGACCTCCTACCGACAGCTCAACCTTTTCATTACCGGTACCGGCAACGTAGGCCGCCGCCTTCTCGACCAGCTGCTCCAGCAAAAATCCTTTCTCGAACAGCAGCTGCGCATCCAGGTCAGGGTCATCGGCCTCGCCAACAGCCGCAAAATGGTCTTTAACACCAATGGCATCGACCTCCACCAGTGGAAGCAACACCTGGATGACGGCGAACCCATGCAGCTGGAAAAATGGATCAGCGGCATCACCGCCCTCAACCTCCGCAACGCCGTCTTCGCCGACGTCACCGCTAACGAAGAGGTAGCGCAAACCTATTCAGCTCTCCTCCAGAAGAGCATCTCGGTCGTCGCCTGCAACAAGATAGCCTGCTCCTCCCCCTACGGCAACTACCGCCACCTGAAGGACCTGGCGCGCGAGTACAACGCCCGATTCCTCTTCGAAACCAACGTAGGCGCCGGCCTTCCCGTCATCGGTACCCTCAACGACCTGCTGCGCAGCGGCGACAAGGTCCGCCGCATCGAGGCCGTGCTCAGCGGTACCCTCAACTACGTCTTCAACAACTACACCGGCGAACGCCCCTTCTCGCTGATAGTCCGCCAGGCTCAGGCAGAAGGCTACACCGAACCCGATCCCCGGCTCGACCTCAGCGGCACAGACGTCATGCGCAAGATCATGATACTAGCCCGCGAGTCCGGCGAAAAGATCGAGATGGAAGACATCACCAACAACTCCTTCCTCCCCGCTTCCTGCATGCAGGGCAGCGTCGAAGACTTCTACGAGGCGATGATGAAGGCAGAAGAACACTTCAAAAAACTCTACTTCGCCGCAGAGAAAGAAGGTAAAGTACTGAAATTCGTAGCCCGCTATGACAACGGTAAAGCCTCCGTCGGCCTCCACCACATCGGCCCCGACCACGATCTTTATCATCTGTACGGTAAAGACAACGTAGTGCTCTTCTATACCGACCGCTACTCCGAACAGCCGCTCGTCATCAAGGGCGCGGGTGCAGGGGCGGAAGTCACCGCATCCGGCGTATTTGCAGACATCCTCCGAATCATCAACTCATAACTTCTTTTAGATACATGCAACAGGTCACCGTACAATGTCCCGCAACCGTAGCCAACCTCGTCTGTGGATTCGATATCCTCGGAATGGCCCTGGATAAGCCCTACGACCTCATGGAGGTCCGCCTCCTCGACCAGCCCGGCATCATCATTACCAGCAAGGACGGCTTCCCCCTGCCCTCCGACCCGGCCCAGAACACCGCCGGCGCACCGCTGATCGCCATGCTCGAAGAGATCAACGAACCCATCGGCTTCGAAGTCGTCATTCACAAACAAATAAAACCCGGCAGCGGCGTCGGCAGCAGCGCAGCCAGCGCCGCCGGAGCGATAGTCGCAGCCAACTTCCTCCTGGACAACCGCTTCTCCAAAGAAGACCTCGTCCGCTTCGCCCTCTTCGGTGAAAAAGTCGCCTCCGGCGTCAAGCACGCCGACAACGTCGCCCCCTGCATCTATGGCGGAATCACCCTCATCCGCAGCATCTTCCCGCTGGACATCGTTTCCATCCCGGCTCCAAACCTCCACGTCACCGTCGTGCACCCGCAGATCGAGGTCCGCACCGCCGATGCCCGGCAGATACTCCGCAAACAGGTGCTGCTCAAGGACGCCATCCGGCAATGGGGAAATATAGCAGGCCTCGTCGCCGGCTTTATAAAGGAAGACTACGACCTCATCGGCCGCTCCCTGGAAGACGTCATCATCGAACCCGTCCGCAGCATGCTCATTCCCGGCTTCGACGAAGTAAAGACAAAATGCAAGGCGGCAGGCGCCCTCGGCGGCGGCATCTCAGGCTCAGGCCCATCCATCTTCATGCTCAGCAGGGACCACAGCACCGCCCTCCAGCTCGAGACGATCATGCACGAAGTCTATAACCGCATCGGCCTCGACCACCATACCTATGTAACTACCATCAATCAACAGGGAGTAAAACAAATAGCGCAATGATATGAATTATTATAGCCTCAACAATCCATCCGATAAAGTCACATTTAAAGAAGCCACCATCCGCGGACAAGCCCCCGACAGGGGTCTCTATTTCCCCGAAAACATCCCAACCCTTCCCAGGTCCTTCTTCGACAACATCGGATCCATGTCCCGCGAAGAGATCGCCCTGCAGGTCATCCGTCCCTTCACCGGCGATACCCTCCCGGAGAACGAACTGCAACAGATCGTCGCCGCCACGATAAATTTCGACTTCCCCCTCGTGCCCGTCACCGATAACACCTGGTCGCTCGAGCTCTTCCACGGCCCCACCCTCGCCTTCAAGGACGTAGGCGCCCGCTTCATGAGCCGCTGCCTGGGCTATTTCGTCCGGGGCAACAACAAGCCCGTGACCGTCCTCGTCGCAACATCCGGCGATACCGGCGGCGCCGTAGCCAGCGGCTTCTTTGGAGTAGAAGGCATAGAGGTCGTCATCCTGTACCCCTCCGGAAAGGTCAGCAGCGTGCAGGAGCTCCAGCTGACCACCCTCGGAAAGAATATAAAAGCGCTGGAAGTGGACGGCAGCTTCGACGACTGCCAGCAGATGGTAAAAGACGCCTTCGCCGACCCCACCCTGCAGCAACAGCTGTTCCTCACCTCCGCCAACTCCATCAACGTCGCCCGCTGGCTACCCCAGCAATTCTACTACTTCTTCGCCTGGCAGCAATGGGCCGACAAAAACCACCCTCCCGTCATAAGCGTCCCCAGCGGTAACTTCGGCAACATCTGCGCAGGCCTCATGGCCTGGCGCGCCGGCCTCCCCGTTCAGCACTTCATCGCCGCCTGCAACGCCAACGACACCGTTCCCCTCTTCCTCGCCACCGGCCAGTACCGTTCAAAGCTCGCCCGCCCCACACTCTCCAACGCAATGGACGTAGGCAACCCCAGCAATTTTGTTCGCATACTCGAGCTGTTTGGCCAGCAGCTACCCCATCTCAAACAAACACTCAGCGCATACAGCATATCCGACGCCGCAACAGTCACAACGATAAAAGACCTCAACACCAACTACCACTACCTGCCCGACCCGCACGGAGCCGTCGGCTATCTCGCACTAAAGAACTACCTCGACTTGCACCCGGGCGAAAAAGGCATCTTCCTCGAAACCGCCCACCCCGTAAAATTCTACGATACCGTAGAAGAGGTCACCGGCGAAAAGATCGTTCTTCCATCAGCGATAGCTCCACTGTTAAAAAAAGAAAAACAAAGCAAAAAAATTTCACCTGACTATGAAGAGTTGAAAGAATTCCTGCTATCTTACAGGTAACACCTCATCATCAATTTACTTGTGCAAACCGGCGCTTCCCTCAATCGTTTCGCCGGCCTGGACCACCTCCGGGCCCTGGCCATCATCCTCGTGTTCATCTTTCACTATGGGATATTCGGCCACCCCGAAGGGCTCAGCTTTATCGGCCGCTTTGGCTGGACAGGAGTAGACCTCTTCTTCGTCCTCAGCGGCTTCCTGATCGGCGGCCAGCTCTTCGCCAAAATGGCCAAAGGAGACAACATCTCCTACGGGGAGTTTTACTTCAAGAGGTTTCTGCGTATCGTCCCCGCCTACCTCTTCGTCCTCTCCATCTATCTCCTCTTTCCGGGATTTAAGGAGCGCAGCGAACTTCCCCCCACCTGGAAATTCCTCACCTTCACCCAGAACTTCGGGCTCGACATCATCCACCAGGGCGCTTTCTCTCACGCCTGGTCGCTCTGCATAGAAGAGCAGTTCTACCTCGTCTTTCCACTTTTTATCATCGGTTTCGCCAACAGAAAAGCCAGCCACAAAGCCGGCTGGCTCATTCCCATAGTATACGCATTCGGCCTTGCCGTCCGCCTGGCCAGCTGGTACCTCCTCGTTCAGCCCAGTTCAAGCTTCGGACTCGCCTACTATCGCTATATCTATTATCCTACCTATACCCGCCTCGACGGCCTGCTCGTCGGCGTAACCCTGGCAGCCCTCTATCATTTCCGCCCCAACACCTGGCAAAAAGCTACCCGTTACGGTAACCCGCTTCTTCTCATCAGCCTTCTCCTCCTCGTCGGACTTTGGCTGACCGACCACAACGACTACCAGTACAAATTCGAAGGCGCCGTCTTTGGCTACCCGATTCTGTCCATCGTCTTTGGCCTCGCCGTCCTCGGCGCCCTCAGCCCCTCCAGTTTGCTCTATCGCTATTCCTCCCGCGCCATGCGCCTGATCGCTACCCTCTCCTACTCGATCTACCTGACCCACAAACAGCTGATCCACCTGACGCAGCAGGCCCTCGAAAAACTATTCAGCATGGACAAGGACAGCTACCCTGTCTTCTTCGCCTGCGCCATCACCTCCTTCCTCGGTGGCTGGCTCCTCCACCTGCTCATCGAAAAACCCTTCCTCCGCCTCCGCGACCGCTTCCTCACCCGCCGCATCCAATCTCACGCCTCCTCCGAAGCATAAAAAAGCCACTTCGGTCTCCCGAAGCGGCTTCAATATCATCAGCTCATAAAAAATTACCCAAGCTTCTCCAGCCTGAAATCCAATCTTTTATCCTTCTTAAAATATTCCAGGATCATCACATTCCCCGACTTGGCCGGGAACACCCGCATCGTGCTGGCCTTTGACTTCAGCTCGATCTTGTCGGTCGTGAATTTCTTGCCATTGTAATGGATCGTATTAAAGGTCTGTCCCTTGTAATCCGAGCTCCGCACCCAGTCGCTATAACAGACGGAGAAATTGGAATTGTCCTCATCCCCCGTGGTGAACTCATAGTCGAATGCCCCCGTCATCTTGAGATAGGTGGCCAGCAGGTGCTGGCTGTTGTAGTCGCTGACATTGCTCCAGGTAGCCGTATTATCGTTCTTGTCATAGATCTGCGCATAGCACACCTTGTATTTCTCATCGAACTGCATGATGACCATATCCGTGACCATGATCTTGGTGACCCCCATCGCGTTGCTCCTCAACAACACCGTAGTCGCGATCCCAAGCGCATTCGCCGTCCTCCGGTATCCTTCCCCGACAAGGAACAGCTTGTGATCGGGAGTGCGGATGACCTTATGAATATAGAGATAGCCAACGTCATCGATCTTCCCCTTGCGGTTGGTAGGCAGATATTTCGCAAAATCACCCGCCCAGCTGTTATAGGACTTGGTCAGTATCTTTCCCGTGGTAGTTATCTCATACACGGCCATTCCCTTGGAAAAATCCTTGTCGATATTATCGCCTTTATCGAAATAAGAACCGATAACCATCAGATGGTTCGTTCCTTCCAGAGGGACCACGCTGCTGGGGACCAGTATCTGGTCTTCGTTCACATAGTCGACATCGAACTGCTTCTTTTTCGAGATGAAGTTGATCCCGACGATATGAGAAGACGACTTCCCGCTCATGGCGTGGTTGCGCTTTTCGACCTGCAGGATGATCAGGCTGTCCGTACATCCCATATATTCGGCAAAAGCATATTTCTCTTCGTCGTCTGTAGGCACGTAGGTCCACTGGCTTTTAGTGACCGAAGAATAATAGTCCACTTCATAAGTCCGCTGCTTGCCATCACGCATAGGCAATACGGACACATAACCCCTGTCGCCCAGGTCGAAAACGTTCTTGTTCATACCCTCATCCGTATGACGGGTCTCGTACTCCTTCATCAGCTCGTCCGTTTTCTTGTCGAACTCACGGCTGTAGGTGTACTTCAGCTTGCCGTCGAAGTCATAGATCTTCATGTCAAGCGTCTTGTTATCTTCGTTCTTAAAAAGAAAGGAGATCGTGTTGCCGTTGTAAGAAGACTCCAGGAGGCTGAGCTTCTTCGTATCCTCAAATTTGATATCCTTGACCTTGTTCAGGTTCTCGTCCAGTATCTGCAAAGTATACTGGTTCGTGTGCTTGTCTATCTTGTCGCTTTGATAGAGAAAGAAATAGCCCTTTATCTGGTTCTTGGCGATGATCGACCCGCTGTTGCGGAGATAAGCAGCATAGACCTTGTCGATACTCAGCTTGCCGTCACCCGCCCGGACAGCCTGATAGGACAGGCTGACGACAGCGGCCAGCAGCATCGAAAAGCCGGTTTTTGTTGAATAGCGCATAGTATTGGGGTTTAGTTTTTAAACATTTTTATTGTTCCTTCAGGTTCCGCCCGCTTTCCTCATAAGCAGCTTTGAATAATGTCACCCGGTCCAGCTGCGGGTGATAAGCACCCAAAAAATAATAGCTGATCGAAGCCACATCCTCCAGGTAAAGATTCTGGATGAACTGCAACAGGGAATTGTAGTTGGCCGGGTAACCAGGAGACGGCATATCCACCACCTTGCTCAGACGATGAGCCTTCTGCGCCCGGTAAAGCCCATTCATGACCCTGCCAATATTAGCCACCAGGTAGCCGTCCCCGGGCCTGGCCTGCAACAGCTCCATCGAAAGAAAAAGGCTTTCGGCATAGTCATCGGACGCATATGCATATTCGATGACCTCATACCGGAACCGTTCCTTAAGAGCAGCAAATTTCGCGGGATCGACCACCCCACCACCGGCATTCCTCCCTTTCACCATCGGCGTCAGCAGCTTGATCCGCAACGGACACGACGGATGCGTCTTCAGCGAATCGCTCATCTCCTCCTCCTTCAGACGCGCATGCCCACCCAGCAGTCCGTCATCGCGCTTGATCCACTTCTTTTTAAATGGGTATTCCTTCGCATTGAATATCTGCTGCAGATCGCCCTCCAGGTCAAATCCGTCCTTGTCCACCCCATCCAGCAGGGCCAGGGTGGTCAGGGCGCCGGCGGGATCATAGCGCGTAGGCCGCATCAGCACTACCGCCATCGAATCGGCCTGGGCCTCGTGATCGCGGCTATGCCGCCGGCTGTCGAACGCGAGTCCCTTTACCAGGCTTTCCAGCTGTTCGCTCTTACGGTACTCAGAGTTCTTTATCTTCCGAAGGCGGGACTGCACGTCCTCGGAATTGATGGTAGTAACGTATTTGTTCATGCTGTTCTCCTGGTGGTGCAGGATATAGTGGCTGATCTCGTGGCAAAGGATGAACGCCGCTTCGCTCTCATTGGCGAGGCGGTCAAAAAGGCCCATATTGAATAGGATGATCCCTTCACCGATATAGCTGGCATTGGGAATATAGGACCGGGAAAAATAGCAGTGAAAAGGGGTGGCCGCAAGACCGGGATTGGCCTTTATGACCTCCCCTGCCAGCGCATCGAGATACTTCTGTGCGTCGGCATCGGTGTATATCTCCCGCTTGTCGAATTTCTCCTTGATGTTCTTCCAGCGATCGCCATAGATCTCCTGGAAATCCTTTTTATTCGTCGGGGGCAGCTGGCTCAGCTCCTCCTTATAATGTTGTTGATAATTTGTACAGAGCTTACTCAATAGGACGGTGTCCTGAGGCACAGGAGAGAAATCCCTGGTTTGAGATCGGGCGGCGAAGCCGCAGCAGGCAATAAAGAACAGGCAGAAGGCAGGGGCTAAAGGCCTTTGCATAACATATTGGATTTTCAGGTCGCGGTAAAATAGGAAGTTTTTTTAATCCTTGCAAGCCCGTCCTCTCCTTTGGCAGTTGTATTAACAAAAAAACCACCCCAGGGGGGTGGTTCTGCGTATTTATTCATCAGTTAGCGGAGCCTTGTACATCGCGGTCGGCCTTACCGCACCGACGGCTTAATCAAACTTCAGGTCCAGTCCTAACCCCCTCAGCTCGTGCACAAGCACGTTGAAGGACTCAGGGATACCCGCCCTCGGAATATTATCCCCTTTCACGATCGACTCATAGGTCTTCGCACGGCCGATAATATCATCCGACTTCAGCGTCAGGAGCTCCTGAAGGATATTCGACGCGCCATAAGCTTCCAGCGCCCACACTTCCATCTCACCAAAACGCTGGCCGCCGAACTGGGCTTTACCACCCAGCGGCTGTTGCGTGATAAGACTGTATGGTCCGATGCTACGGGCGTGCATCTTATCGTCAACCATGTGGTGCAGCTTGATGATATAGATGATCCCTACCGTCGCCTTCTGGTCGAACCGCTCTCCCGTCTCACCATCATAAAGATGGGTATGACCAAAGCTCGGCAACCCGGCCTTCTGGATATGTTCAGCGATCTCTTCGACAGTAGCACCATCAAAGATCGGAGTTGCAAATTTGACACCCAGTTTCTCACCAGCCCAGCCCAGAACCGTTTCATAGATCTGACCAAGGTTCATACGGGAAGGTACACCCAGCGGGTTCAGTACCACGTCCACCGGCGTTCCGTCGGCGAGGAAGGGCATGTCTTCAGCTCTTACGATCTTCGCGACTATCCCCTTATTTCCATGCCGTCCGGCCATCTTATCACCGACCTTCAGCTTACGCTTGACAGCCAGATAAACTTTTGCCAGCTTCAGTACACCTGCCGGCAGCTCGTCACCGATCGAGATATTGAACTTCTCGCGCTTGTAACGGCCCAGCTCTTCGTTATACTTGATGCTGTAGTTGTGCAACAGGATGTTGATCGATTCGTCGGTCTTTGCATCACCGGTCCAGCCCAGCGGATTCACGTTCAGGTAGTCTATACCGGCAAGGTTCTTGGCGGTGAATTTCGCGCCCTTACCGATCTGTACTTCGCCAAAGTTATTGTTGACACCTGCAGAGACGTGCTCTTTCAGCAGCACGGTCAATTTGCTCAGCAGGATCTCCATCAGGTCTGAAACGTTCTTCTCGTGTACCTTCTCGATCTTTTCCAGCGCGGCCTTCTCACGTACCTTGGCATTCTTGTCCTTCTTGGCCCTCTGGAACAGCTTCTTGGAGATAACTACGCCTTCCGTTCCGCTCGGAGCCTTGAGAGAAGCGTCCTTGGCGTCACCTGCCTTGTCACCGAAGATGGCGCGCAGCAGTTTTTCTTCCGGAGTAGGATCGCTTTCACCCTTGGGAGTGATCTTACCGATCAGGATATCGCCTTCCTTGATCTGGGCGCCGACACGGATGATACCGTTCTCGTCCAGGTCCTTGGTGGCTTCTTCCGATACGTTGGGGATGTCAGGCGTCAGCTCTTCTTCACCTAATTTCGTATCACGAACCTCCAGCTCATATTCAGAGATATGCACCGAGGTGAACAGGTCTTCCTTGACGACCTTCTCGCTGATCACGATGGCATCCTCGAAGTTATAACCCTTCCAGGGCATGAACGCCACCTTCAGGTTACGACCCAGCGCCAACTCACCGTCCTGAACCGCATAACCCTCGGTCAGGAAGTCGCCTTCCTTCACACGCTGGCCCTTCTTAACGGCCGGTTTCAGGTTGATACAGGTTTCCTGGTTGGTCTTGATGAACTTGGTCAGCTTGTATATCTTCAGGTCTTCTTCAAAAGAGACCAGCTTCTGCGCTTCGCTGCGCTCATAGCGTACGTGGATCTCGTTCGCGTCTACGAACTCTACCACACCCTCGCCTTCGGCGTGCACCTGGATACGGGCGTCACGGGCGGCCTTGGCTTCCAGCCCGGTTCCGACGATCGGCATCTCGGGACGGATCAGGGGCACAGCCTGACGCTGCATGTTCGATCCCATCAGCGCACGGTTGGCGTCATCATGCTCGAGGAAGGGGATCAGAGAGGCGCTCAGACCTACGATCTGGTTAGGAGCCACGTCCATATATTCCACCTCGTTCCTGTCGAGGATGGGGAAGTCACCCGTCTGCCGGGAGACGATCTTTTCTTCGACGAAGTTCCCCTTCTCGTCCAGCGCAATATTCGCCTGGGCAATTTTTGCAATATCTTCTTCCTCGGCGGAAAGATAAGTGAGTTTCTTCAGGTCGACCTTACCGTCAGCTACCTTACGGTAGGGCGTCTCGATAAAGCCCATCTCATTGATCTTCGCGTGTACGCAAAGCGTAGAGATAAGACCGATGTTCGGACCTTCCGGGGTCTCGATCGTACACAGACGGCCATAGTGGGAGTAGTGTACGTCACGAACTTCGAAGCCGGCACGCTCACGGCTCAGACCACCAGGTCCGAGAGCCGATATACGACGTTTGTGCGTGATCTCGGACAGAGGATTCGTCTGGTCGAGGAACTGGGACAGCTGGCTCGTACCAAAGAAAGAGTTGATAACAGACGACAGCGTCCTGGCGTTGATCAGGTCCACCGGAGTGAACACCTCATTGTCGCGCACGTTCATCCGCTCGCGGATCGTACGGGCCATACGTGCCAGACCTACACCGAACTGCGCATACAGCTGCTCACCGACCGTACGTACACGACGGTTGCTCAGGTGATCGATATCGTCGATCTCGGCCTTGGCGTTGGTCAGACGAACGAGATACTTGATGATCTCGATCATGTCTTCCTTCGTCAGGGTCTTCTGATCCAGCGGCTGGTTCA
>Ga0105240_10003111_pt1 | contig 26112 bp, 18 predicted proteins | sample KBSC54metaG_FD_80426 | JGI IMG/M metagenome (GOLD analysis project Ga0105240, IMG submission 80426) | Corn rhizosphere microbial communities from Kellogg Biological Station, Michigan, USA - KBS C5-4 metaG | ecosystem: Host-associated > Plants > Roots > Rhizosphere > Soil | place: Michigan, USA...
AAGATCACGGTCGATGTCCGGGGTGAAATTCTGGAGCTGAAGAATACCTTCAATACGATGGTCGATCAGCTTAGTTCGTTCGCATCGGAAGTTACCCGAGTCGCGCGCGAAGTGGGTACGGAAGGAAAACTCGGCGGTCAGGCCGACGTGCGCGACGTCGCTGGAACATGGAAAGATCTGACCGACAGCGTAAATTCGATGGCCCGCAACTTAACGGGACAGGTTCGCAACATCGCCGAAGTTACGACGGCCGTCGCCCGGGGCGATTTAAGCCGCAAAATTACGGTCGACGTTCGCGGCGAAATCCTTGAGCTGAAAAACACCATTAACACCATGGTCGATCAGCTCAACGCGTTCGCCGGCGAAGTGACGCGCGTGGCGCGCGAAGTCGGCACGGAAGGAAAACTGGGCGGGCAGGCCGAAGTGAAAGGCGTCGGCGGCACGTGGAAAGATCTGACGGATAGCGTGAACTTCATGGCCGGCAACCTGACCAGCCAGGTCCGAAATATTGCGCAGGTGACGACCGGCGTGGCGTTGGGCGATTTGTCCACCAAGATTACGGTAGACGCACGAGGCGAAATTCTTGAGTTGAAGAACACTATCAACACGATGGTCGATCAGCTCAACGCGTTTGCAGGCGAAGTGACTCGCGTGGCGCGTGAAGTAGGCACGGAAGGAAAGCTCGGAGGCCAGGCCGACGTCCGAGGGGTCGCCGGTACATGGAAGGATCTGACGGACTCGGTGAATTCCATGGCCAGCAACCTGACCAACCAGGTTCGCAACATCGCGGGAGTCACAACGGCCGTCGCCAAAGGTGATTTGACCACGAAGATTACGGTGGATGCCCGAGGGGAAATTCTGGAATTAAAGAACACCATTAATACGATGGTGGACCAACTCGGATCCTTCGCATCGGAAGTCACTCGCGTCGCTCGCGAAGTCGGTACTGAAGGCAAGCTGGGCGGCCAGGCCGACGTACGCGGAGTCGCCGGTACGTGGAAGGATCTCACAGACAGCGTGAATTCCATGGCGGCGAATTTGACAACTCAGGTTCGCAATATTGCGGAAGTCACCACGGCAGTAGCAAAGGGTGATCTATCGCGCAAGATCACGGTGGACGTGCGCGGCGAAATCCTGGAGCTTAAGAACACCATCAACACCATGGTGGATCAACTTGGATCCTTTGCGGCCGAGGTCACACGTGTGGCGCGCGAAGTGGGAACGGAAGGCAAACTGGGTGGCCAGGCGGAGGTTCGCGGAGTGGCCGGAACATGGAAGGATTTGACGGATAGCGTGAATTCCATGGCCGGCAATCTGACGGCGCAGGTCCGCAACATTGCTCAGGTGACCACAGCCGTGGCGAACGGCGACTTGAGCCGAAAAATCACCGTAGATGTGCGCGGCGAAATTCTGGAGCTGAAGAACACCATCAACACGATGGTCGACCAGTTGAACAGCTTCGCATCGGAAGTCACCCGAGTCGCCCGTGAGGTAGGAACGGAAGGCAAACTGGGAGGACAGGCCGAAGTGAAAGGCGTCGCCGGGACCTGGAAGGATCTGACCGACAACGTGAACTCGATGGCAGCGAACCTCACTACGCAGGTTCGCGGGATCGCGACGGTAGTTACTGGCGTGGCGAATGGAGATCTGAAACGCAAACTTGTCCTCGAAACAAAAGGTGAAATTGCGCAACTCGCCGACACCATCAACGGCATGATCGATACGCTGGCAGTCTTTGCGGATCAGGTCAGCAACGTTGCGCGCGAAGTCGGAATCGAAGGAAAACTCGGCGGCCAGGCTCGAGTTCCGGGAGCAGCGGGTATCTGGCGCGATTTGACGGATAACGTGAATCAGCTCGCCGCAAATCTGACGACGCAAGTTCGCGCCATCGCTGATGTCGCCACTGCGGTGACCAAAGGCGATCTCACGCGGTCCATCGCGGTCGCTGCGCAAGGCGAAGTCGCGGCTTTGAAAGACAATATCAATGAAATGATCGTCAACCTGGCGGAGACAACCCGTAAGAATACCGACCAGGATTGGCTGAAAACGAACATCGCGAAATTCACCGGAATGCTACAGGGGCAACGCGATCTGTTAACTGTGTCGAAGCTTCTGCTCTCGGAGCTGACGCCTCTAGTCGGTGCGCAGGGGGGCAGCTTCTATATCGCCGAATCCAACGATGAACTCCCGGCGTTGAAGCTGCTTGCCGGCTACGCTTCGGATGCAGACGACCTCACTCCAAAAACTTTCAGAATGGGACAGGGACTGGTAGGCCAGTGCGCCCTGGAACGCGCGCGGATCCTTGTGACGGAGGTTCCCCCCGATGCGATCCGAATTACTTCGAGTCTGGCTGCCGGTACGCCGGTCAGCATCGTGGTGCTGCCTGTTCTCTTTGAGGGAGAGGCCAAGGCGGTCATCGAACTGGCTTCCTTCCGTCACTTCAGCGACGTGCATCTTTCGTTCCTCGATCAATTGACGCAAAGCATCGGAATCGTGCTCAATACGATTGCGGCTACGATGCGGACAGAGGAACTTCTGAAGCAAAGCCAGGCGCTGGCCGAACAATTACAGAAGACCAACGCGGAGCTGGAAGAGAAAGCGCAACTATTGGCCGAACAAAAAACCGAGGTTGAGACTAAGAACCGCGAGGTGGAGCAGGCAAAGGCGGCGCTTGAGGAGAAGGCCGAGCAGTTGGCTCTTACCTCGAAATACAAGAGCGAATTCCTGGCGAACATGAGTCACGAGCTTCGGACGCCGCTGAACAATCTCTTAATTCTGGCTCAGATGTTGGCCGAAAACAGCGACAAGAATTTGACGCCGAAGCAGGTCAAGTACGCCGAGACCATTCATTCGTCGGGTACCGATCTGCTTGCCCTAATCAACGATATTCTCGATCTCAGCAAAATCGAGTCCGGGAAGATGGATGTGGAAGTGGGAAGCGTACGATTTGAGGATCTGCGCGATTACTGTTCACGCACCTTCCGCCACGTCGCCGAGAACAAAGGCTTGGACTTTATCACCGACCTGGATCAGAACCTGCCGGCGGAAAGTATCGTAACAGATGCCAAGCGGTTGCAGCAGGTACTCAAGAATTTGCTTTCCAACGCTATCAAATTTACCGAACATGGCTCCGTGCATCTGCATTTGGAGCGAGCAACGAGCGGATGGAGCGTGAATCATCCGGTGCTGAACCGCGCCAAAGCAGTGATTGCGTTTTCGGCCATGGATACTGGAATTGGTATCCCGCAAGACAAGCAAAGAATCATTTTCGAAGCGTTTCAACAAGCGGACGGCACCACCAGCCGCAAGTACGGCGGCACTGGATTGGGGTTGTCGATCAGCCGCGAATTGGCCAGGCTTCTCGGCGGCGAGATCCGGCTGAAGAGCGCCCCGGGCGTTGGCAGTACGTTTACGCTTTATTTACCTCAGACCTACATTGCCACAATGGCAACAACGCCGAGACCGGATAGCGCAAAAACGACATTACTGCCGGCTGAAATATCCATCTCGCCATCGGAAAACAATCGAGAGATGGTTGTGGCCGCCGACGAGGGCGAATCGGCTTCGATTGCCGAAGAGTTCGTCGTGGAAGACGACCGGCACCTGATTCAGCCCGGCGATCCGATTCTTCTGATTGTGGAGGACGATGTCACGTTCGCGCGAATCCTTCTGGATCTGGCGCATGATCGCGGGCTGAAAGCGCTGATTGCATCTCGCGGCGATACAGCGTTGTCACTGGTTCGTGAATTCCGGCCGGGCGCCATCACTCTCGACATCAGACTTCCCGATATGGTGGGTTGGACCATTCTGGACCGGCTAAAGCACGACCCGGCCAGCAGGCACATTCCAATTCACGTGATTTCCGGAGATGAGAACAAACGCCGTGGGTTCGCACTCGGGGCGATGACCTACTTGGAAAAAGCAATCCCCAAAGATAACCTGGTCCGCGCGTTTGAGGGAATCTGCGACTCTCTGCAGCAGAAAGTTAAGAGGTTGATCCTGGTCAGCACAGAGGAAAAAAGACGTCTCAATATGCAGGAGATGCTGGCGGGCTCCGACGTTGAGATCATTGAGGCGGCATCGGGACGAGAGGCCCTCGAGCTGGCGAAAAAACGGCGACCGGACGCGATGGTTGTGGATTTGCGGCTGAAGGACATCTCGCCGATGCAGCTGGTTCACCAGATCCAGGATCAAGTCTACCCGCAACCCCCGCCAGTCGTTCTCTTCAGCAAACGGAAGGCGACCGAACAGGAAGATTTAGAGATGATCCGGCTGGCGCGGACCGGCGTTGTGAAGCACGCGCCGTCCCCGGAGCGGCTGCTGGATGAAGTAGTGTTCCTGCTGCACAGAAACGAGGCCGATCTGAGCGAAGAGCAGCGGTCTGTTCTGGAGGAAGTGCGCCGGAGTGGAATAGCGCTTGCCGACAAACGAGTTCTCGTCGTTGACGACGACATTCGCAATATTTTTGCGCTGACGAGTATACTGGAGCAACACAATCTGCAGGTGATCCATGCCGAGAATGGATTGGCAGGAATCGAAGCCCTGCGCAAGACGCCTGCGGTCGACGTTGTTCTTATGGACATCATGATGCCGGAGATGGATGGCTACGAGACGATTCGGGCGATTCGGCAAATCCCTGCCTTTCATGCTCTGCCGATTATTGCGGTGACAGCCAAAGCGATGAAAGGCGACCGCGAGAAATGCATAGAAGCGGGAGCATCGGATTACATTACCAAGCCGGTAGATCTGGACCAATTATTTTCGGTGCTGCGTGTGTGGATGGACAGACGACACGAAGTGCAACAATCCGCCGCACCTGTAGCGGGAGACTGACCTGGAGATATGTCAACGGCTGCCAAACATACAATACAGGAACCGATCACCTCACCGGAAGCGGCAGTTAAGGTTCTGCTGGTGGACGATACTCCGGAGAATCTCGTCGCGCTCGAAGCGGCCTTGCGTGGAATCGGGGAGCAGCTCGTTCTGGCCCGCTCGGGGAAAGAGGCATTACGTTATCTTCTGGACGATGACTTCGCGGCAATCCTTCTCGACGTGAAAATGCCCGATATGGATGGGTTTGAAACGGCCGAGTTGATCCGGCAACGTCCGCGGTCGCGGCACACGCCGATTCTCTTTCTAACGGGTTACCGGAATGAAGGGCAGTTGTTCAGGGGATACGATCTCGGTGCGGTGGATTTCCTGTTCAAGCCCATTGTTCCGGAAGTTCTGCGTTCGAAAGTAGCTGTTTTTGTCGAACTTAGCCGGAACGCCGCTCTTCTCCGGCGCCAGGCCCGGATCTTGCGCGAGCAAGCCGAAGTTCTTCAGAAGGCGGAATTGAAATTCCGGTCATTGCTGGAGGCGGCGCCTGACGCCATGGTCATGTGCCGCGAGGACGGCGAGATCGTGATGGTCAATTCCCAAATGGAGTCTCTGTTCGAGCTCCAACGCGGCAATTTGATCGGAATGAATATCCGGCAACTGGTCCCAGGGTGCAACCTCCAGTTTGCGCGAGTGCGTGATGAGGAGACTGGAGAAGGGTTTCTATTGAGGTCTGAGACGGGTCTTGAATTGGATGCGCTCAACGCCGACGATGAGGGTTTTCCCGTGGAAATCAGCTTCAGCCCCTTGCAAACGGAAGAGGGCATTCTCATCACCATCGCGATCCGCGACATCACCGATAGGAAAAGAGCCGAAGAGCAGATTCACGAACTGAACGCTCATTTGGAGGAACGGGTTCTCGAGCGCACGGAAGCGCTGATGCGCTCCAATGACGAACTTCAGCAGTTCGCGTATGTGGCGAGTCACGACCTGCAAGAGCCATTGCGGACGGTTTGCGTGTATAGCCAACTCATTGAGAAGCGGTTCGGTGCGCGGTTGGAGCCGGACGGGCATCAATTTCTGCGAACGGTCATCGACAGTTCGCTGCGCATGGAACAACTCATTCGCGACCTGTTGGACTTCTCCGCCGTGGATTCGATGGGGAACGATTTTTTCAAACCGATCGATTGCGGGAAGGTCCTCGACGAGTCTCTTCTCAATCTGAAGTCGCGAATTGAAGAGAGCCAGGCGGTCGTGACGCGAGGGCCATTACCGGTGGTCCAGGGTGACCCGATTCAACTCACCAGGCTTTTTCAGAACCTGCTGGGTAATTCGATCAAATACCGCAGCTCGGAACCGTTACAAATCGGTGTCTCGGCCAGGTGCGATGGACATGAATGGATATTTTCAATCCAAGATAACGGCATAGGAATCGCACCGCAGTATTGCGAAAAGATTTTTGGTATTTTCAAGCGCCTGCACGGAAAGGATAAGTACCCCGGCAATGGAATCGGCCTCGCGGTATGCAGGAAAATCATCGCCCGCCACGGAGGCCGAATCTGGGTAGAATCCGAGCTGGGAGCAGGAGCCTGCTTTCGTTTTACGCTTCCCGGAACGAAGCCCTGACAGGCTAGCGCCACTTTTATTCTAGTGTAGCGCGCCGGCCTGGTATTGGACAGCCGTCCATTGCCCCTCGTATTCATACCGGGCGCTAGCCGCCGCGATTTGCGCTGAGGTCAAGTTGAGCTGGGCCTGGCTCAATTCCACAATCGAGCTCAGGCCGAGATTGTAACGGCTCTGGGCGAGATCGAGCCCAAGCTGTGCCTGCTTCAACAATTCCACCGTCAAGCCGATGCGGTCGTACGCGGTCTTTGCGGCGAGATAGGCGACGCGAAGATCTCGAATCACGCGGTTGGCAAGGTCGTTGACGTTTTGTTTAGCTGCCTGCGCCCGCAGCTCCGCCTCCGTCTGGCGAGCCTTGAATAACCCGCCGTTGAAAATTGGGATCGAAACATTTACACCCGCAGCTCCGTACGTTCCGGGTATTGCTTGTTCTCCGGCCGGAACGTAGCCGGCAGTACCGAGCGCCGCGATCGTAGGGTAGAAAAGCGAATGCTCAGCTTTCACGAAACGCTCCGCCGCGTCCTGCTCCAATCGCAGGTCTTTCAACTCCGGACGGTTTTGAATCGCGTCCTGAATGAGCGGATCGATGCGGTCCGGCAGTGCACCAGGGACTGGCTCTTCGGAAAGAACAAACTCCGTCTGACTCGGTAACCCCATCGCCGCGGCTAACTCCGCATAGGAGGATTTTAAATCGTTCTGGGCCTGCGACAGCAGCAACTTCGAATCAGCAAGATTCACATTGGCGAAGCTGACGTCGAGCAGCGACTTGAGCCTGTTTGCCTCGAGCGCAGTCACCTGATCCGATACAAGCTGCCGCGCGGCGACCGTTTGTTGTGCGACCTGAAGCACTGCTGTCGCCCGTAGAACATTGAAATAGGCACGGCTAGTGGCCAGCAAAATATCCGCGCGCGTGCTTTCAGAGGCTTGATCCTGCGCTTGCGCCCGAAGTTTTGCCGTCTCCACCAGGCTGCGGGTCCGGCCAAAATCGGTCAGCATCTGGCTGACGGTCACGCCCGAAGCCAAACGGCTGTAAACGACCGGATTGTTCAACGCGCCCGCAGCCAGGCGGCTACCGGAATCGGCTCCCACGCCTGTTAAGTTACCTGTCACCGTGGGAGCCAAATTAGCGCGGAATTCGGCAGGGACCTGGTTCGCGGCAGCGGCGTTGAGCTTGGCCGCGGTGAAGCGTGGATTATTCTGAATCGCCTGTTTCTGAGCCTCGGCCAAATTGAGATGGATGGGCTGCTGTTGGGCGAACAAGGAGCCGGCCGCCAGAACCACCCATAAGATTCGCAATGTCGAGATTCGGGCCATTTATCTTTTTCTGTCGTAGACGAGAACATACGCCGCGGGTACCAGGAAGACCGTCAGAGCGACGGAAATAGTCAAACCGCCTAAAATCGCGCGGGCCAGAGGAGCATACGATTCGCTCCCGGCACCCAGCTTCAAGGCCATCGGCAGAAGACCAATGATCGTCGCCAGCGAAGTCATCAGCACCGGACGTAACCGCACGCGGCACGCGAGCGCCACCGCTTCCCGCGGTTCCATCCCCTCGCTGCGAAGATGACGGGTGAATTCCACGATCAGGATGCTGTTGGAAACGGCGATGCCAACCAGCATCACCACGCCCATCAGCGACATAACATTGAGTGTCGTACCGGTCAGCCAGAGGGTAACGATGACGCCCGTCAATCCGGGAGGAACTGCGAGAAGGATGATGAACGGATCGAGGAACGACTGGAACTGCGCTACTAAAATCAAGTACAAAAGGACGACCGCGAGCGTCAACCCGAGTTCGAAGCTCTTGAAGGATGCTCGCATCCCCTGGACCATCCCACGCAGCGTGACGCTCAGACCCTCCGGGACCTTGGTCTGCCCGATGATTTCGTCGATCGCGTTGGCGATCCGGCCAAGATCCTCGTTCAACGGCCGTACGTAAATGTCCGTGATTCGCCGGATCTCGTAATGGTCCACCTCGGTGGGTGACTTGATGCGTTGAATGCTGCTGACCATGTCGAGGCGGGTCGGCTCGCTTTGGCTAGACGCACGGAGTGGGATCGCTTTCAAGTCGGACAAAGTTTTGACCTGATTCTCCGGATACTGGACGGTGAGCATGTAGTCATTACCGGTCTTCGGATCGATCCAAAAGCTCGGCGCGATCATAGTGTTCGAGGTCAGGGCGGTAATGATGTTGGTCACCACCTCCTGCTGGCTGAGGCCCATCTGGCTGGCGCGCATCCGGTCCACATCCAGTTCCAGCGCGGGATAATCGACGTCCTGCGGTGTGAAGACATCAGCGACGCCGGGAATGTTTCGGATTTTGGCTGCCAGCTTCAGGGCTGTTGCGCTCGACAGGTTCATGTTGGAACCGGCCACCTGAACGTCGATGGGCGCGGGCAGGCCGAGATTTAGAACCGCGTCCACCATGCCCCCCGATTGGAAGTACGCCGTCAATTCAGGCAGTTCCGTCTGCATCTTTTTCTTAACACGCGCGATGTACTCGTAGCTGCCAATCTTGTGGTCGTCTTTCAGGCTCACCTGCACGAACGCAGTGTGCATGGCGGAGTTCGTTGTGTAGATTGCCGAATAGTCGGGCGTGGCGCCGATGTTGGAAACGATCATGCCGAAGTCTTCCGGAGAAACGACCTCGCGCACCAGGTTTTCGACTTTTGCTACTTCGCTTTCTGTCACCGAGAGCCGGGTGCCGCTGGGCGCTTTCAAACTGATTACGAATTGCCCGGCGTCGGTTCGGGGAAAGAACGAAAGGCCGAGAAGCGGGAACAGGCCGAGACTGAGGATAAAGATAGCCGCGAATCCCCCAAGCGTCAGGACCGGCCTTCGCAGCGTGGCTGCCACTAGTCTGTCGTACAGCCTAAGGAAAGTTTCGAATTGATCGTTGAACCAAATGTTGAACCACTGACCAAAGGAACGGCGCCGCTTCTTTTGCACCACCATGACGGGCACTTCCTCGGAAGGCGTGTGGTGATGAGAAGAGGCTTTCAGAAAGCGGGCGCAGAACAGCGGCACCACCGTCATGGCGACAGCGAACGAGGCAAATAGCGAGAGCGCTACCGCGAGCGCCAGTGCGGTGAACAGAAATTTGCTGACGCCATAGAGGAACGTAACGGGGAAAAAGACGACCACCGTGGTGAGCGTCGCCGCGAGCACCGGCAGGGCCACCTCCTGGCCGCCTTTCGCCGCCGCCACCGCAGGCTCCTCGCCAAGCTCGAGATGCCGGTATATGTTCTCGAGCACTACCACAGAATTATCGATCAGCCGCGAGAACGCCAGCGCGAACCCGCCCAGCACCATGCTGTTGATCGAGCCGCCACCCATGGACAGCGCAATGAATGCAGCGAGCACCGATAGAGGAATTGAGAAGAAGACCGCCACGGTCGCGCGGATGCTCCCGAGGAACACCAGGATCATTACAGTCGTGAGCAACAATCCGATGCCGCCTTCGTCCAGCAGGGTTTCAATCGCCGTCTTCACGAACTTCGACTGATCGAACACAACACGGGTGATCAGTTGTTTGGGAACGTCGATCAGATGTTGTACGGCCTCTTTTATGCCATCGACGACGGCGATCGTATTCGTATCGCCGCCCTGCTTCAGCACCGGAACATAGACGGACGGTTGACCGTCCACGCGGACGATGTTGGTCTGGATTTGATGACCATCCACCGCGTTTCCAATGTCTGCGATCCGCACTGGAGATTGCCCGACCATTTTGATCGGGAGCTGATTGATCTCGCCGACGGTCCGCAACTGGCTGTTCGTGTATATGTTGTAGTCGAGCGGGCCCAGTTGGACATCGCCTGCCGGCAAAATCAGATTTGCCATGTTCAGTGTTCGCACCACATCCATCAGACTCATCTGGTGGGCTTCGAGCCTGTAGGGATCCGTGTACACCATAATCTGACGGTATTTGCCGCCGAACGGCTGAGGTACGCTCGCCCCCGGCACGCTAGAGATCTGGTTGCGCACCTGAAACTGGGCCAGATCCCGCAAGTGTGTTTCGTCGAGGCCCTCGCCCTTGAATGTGACCAGGCATACGGGCAGACTCGATGCGTCAAACTTCAAGACAACTGGCGGGAGTGTACCGGGCGGCAGTCTTCTTAACTGCGCCATCGCCAGATTCGAAATCGTCGTTACGTCTGAATCCGGATTCGTGTTCGATTGGAAATAGACCTTGATAACGCTTACGCCGGGCAGAGAGCGCGACTCGATATGGTCGATTCCACTGCCCAGCTTGAAGAATCGTTCGAAGCGGCTGGTGATATCGGTCTCAATCTGCTCCGGAGGCATGCCGGAGTAGAACGTCGCCACGACAACAACCGGGATATTCATCGCCGGGAACATGTCAATGGGCATGCGCGCGAGGCTCGTGATCCCGACCACGCAAATAATCAGGCAGATGACAACAATGAAATAGGGATTGCGTATTGCGAAACTGGACATGCGGTTATGAGGAAGATCCCATCGTAGTTATTTTCGGCCGTACGTCTTGACCCGGCTGCAAGCCCGCGCGGCTGCCGACCACCACCAGATCTCCCTCCTTCAAACCGGACCGAATTTCCACCTTGGTCGAGGTCTGGAGGCCGATTTGTACCTTGCGGATCTCGATGCGATTCTCGGGTGTCACCACCACAACTTGTCCGGAAGACTCATCGCTTCCAACGTCCACGGCCGGAACGGGAACAACAAGCACTCGGTGGCGGTTGTCCAGGCTCAGATTCACCTCGGCGTACATGCCGGGGATGAGAATTAGATTGGCGTTCGGAACATCCACTTCCGTGTCCATTGTGCGGGTCGCCAGCGACAGCTTATCGGAGAAGCGCGCGACTCGCCCGGGGAAACTGCGCTTCAGCGTGGGCACCCGGACATCTACCTGCTGTCCAAGGTGCACCGTTGGCACCGCCGACTCAGGTACCGGAAGAATCAAGCGGAGCAGACTGTTTTCCGACAGCTTCACCAGTGGCATCGCCTGGCTGCTCGATGCCGTGCCTGCCTGGATCATCGATCCGGTATCGGCGTAACGCTTGGTCACCACGCCTGCGAAAGGCGCGGTGACACTTGTGTAGTCGAACATCGTCTTGATCCGCTGCAATTCCGCATCATTGACGTGCACCTGCTCTTCCGCTGCCACCAGGTTTGATCTGGCCGCGGAAATCTGCGCCTCCGCTACCAGGTCCTTGCCATGAGCATCGTCGATCTCCTGTTGCGCGACGAGTCCGGGCTTCTGTTTGGAGACTTCCGCCAATCGCGTATAAGAGAGGTGAGCGATCTCATGGGCCGATTGAGTCTGTTGGAGTTGATCTTTGGCGCGAGCTACTTCTGCAACAGATCGATCTACTCCTGCCTTGGCCCGAGCGCGGTCGTCAGCCATCTCGGGGATCTCGAGAGTTGCCAACACTTGCCCCTGTTTTACACGGTCGCCTACGTCCACTTTGATGGTCTTGACATAGCCGGCCACTTTAGCCATGAGGTCGACCTCCTGAAAGGGCTTGAACTCAGCCGTGAGAACCAACCCGCGCGACAAATCTTCAATTGTGGCTTTTACCACGGCGACTGTGGTTGCGGCCGGTGCTGCCTGTGCCTCAACTTTCGCGGTTCTCGAGCATGAGCCACAGAATAGGGCAACTGCCGCGGCGAGCAGAATAGCGGATATCAGGGAAGGAAATTTTCGGCTGGGTATGATCACTGCTAATCACTCCGGATTAGGTTCAAGGGCTTTTCTGGTTCGGCGGCGATCGAGAGCGGAACGGAAACTACGACGTGGCAATCGGCGAAGGGCGTAAACATCGGGAAATCGAGATTGCTGACCGCAGGAAGATCACGGACTACGCCGTTCGTGATGACTCCGTCGCCCGGCGTAGGGTCTAGATCCTGGATAATAGCAATCCGAGGCGCCGGCAGTCCGATGCTGGCTCGCCAATCTGTCGCGCCAAGATAGGCAGTGCCCGTCATAGGCGGATTCGCTGAGCGCACTCGACTTGTGGACGCATAACCCAGCGAACGGTTGCGGCCCTGGGTAACGTAATCGAACCGCTGGATGGTTCGAGCTGAGCAGAGGACGGCATCATCGAATATGCGTGTTTGCCATGTTCTATCTCGACTCTATCCAGGACGCCGCTCCAAACCCATACCAAGCATCTGGTATTTCGCAAACAATTTCCCGGTAGGTTAGCCTGAAGGTGTTCATTCGCGTTCATTTCGTGGCAGATCGTTTGCATTTTAGTACACGTCTCGCGCTCCTGATGGGTTTTGGAGGCCTTCTGGCCATCGTTGCCCTGGCCGGAGTCGAATCTCTGCTAATAGTGCGTCAGATTCGCCGCGACGACGACCACATTCGCCGTCAATTTCTCTTCCGAAATCACGTACTGAATAACATTCGATCCGGGCTCTACCTTTCGGGCACCTATGTACGGGATTACCTACTCGAACCAGAGGCCGGAAGGGCCGAAACATACCGAGCCAATCTTGAGTCAGTGCGCAAGGAGATGGAATCCGCGTTAGCATCGTACGCTGCCCAAGTGGAATCCCCGGAAACGCAGCAATACGCAGCGTTGCGGACAGAGATATCGCGCTACTGGGCCACTCTTGAACCGATTCTCAAATGGGGCCCGGTCGAACGGCGCGAACGGGGCTACGTGTTTCTCAGAGATCAGGTGTTTCCACGACGTGCCGCGATGCTTGAAATTGCAAGTCAAATCGCCGTCATCAATGAGCAGCAGTTGAACGCCGGCAGCGAGCGAGTAGCGGATCTCTTGTCGACGTTTCAGACCCGCATGGAAATGACCGTCTTTGCAACTTTGGCGCTGGGCCTGGGCCTGGCCGCCTTCAGCACATGGAAAATTCTCCGGCTGGAATCTCACGCGCAAAGCCGGTATCTCGAGGTTTCCGAAGCTCGAAAACAGCTAACAGACCTATCGGCCCGCCTGGTACAGGCGCAGGAGACTGAGAGGCGGGCTCTTGCCAGGGAATTACACGACGAGGTCGGCCAAGCCCTCTCAGCCGTGCTCCTGGAACTGCGTAATCTCTCAACATCGCTCGCCAAGAGTTCCGAGGAGCAGTTGCGCACTCAAGTAGAGATGACCAGGTCGCTGGTAGAAGGCACGGTCGGCGTGGTCCGAAATATGTCCCTTCTCCTTCGGCCCTCGATGCTGGATGATCTGGGCCTTGTCCCGGCGCTCCGTTGGCAGGCACGCGAGATGTCTAAGCGAACTTCCATCGAGGTGAGCGTCGCCACCGAGCGAATACCGGATGACCTCCCGGACGAGTACAAAACATGCATCTACAGAGTCGTCCAGGAAGCCTTGCATAATTGTGCGCGGCATTCCTGTGCGACTACGGTGCGCATAAGGGTTCAGCAGGATCCCGGTAGATTAACTCTCTCTATTCAAGACGACGGCCAGGGGTTCGATGTGAGCCAGTCGAAAGGAATGGGATTGCTCGGTATTGAAGAGCGGGTAGCCCGTTTGGGGGGCAAGTGCGAAATCCATTCCGAGCCGGGGAACGGCACGATTCTGATCATCAAGCTGCCGTTCATAGAAACCGCGAAAGATCGGAGGACGCAGGAAAGTGAAACAGATTCGCATTCTTTTAGCGGATGACCACAATGTCATGCGAAGAGGTCTGAGGCTCCTTTTGGAGAGCCAACCCGATTTCTGCGTCGTCGGAGAGGCTGCCGACGGCCGCCAAGCCGTAGCGCAGGCGGAACTCACCAAACCTGACGTCGCGGTCCTCGACATCGCGATGCCGTTTCTGAGCGGCACCGAAGCCGCACAACGCATCGGTGAACTGCTGCCGTCCACGGCAATCGTCATTTTGAGCATGCATTCCGACGAAGGGTACGTCTTGCGCGCGCTAAAAGCCGGGGCAAAAGGATATCTGCTGAAAGACTCCGCAGAAAGCGATCTCATCGAGGCGATTAAATCCGTAAGCGAAGGAAAAACCTTCTTTAGCTCCAAAATAACCAAGATGCTGGTCGAAGACTACGTGCGGGAAATCCGGACGCGCGGAGTGGAAGACAGCTACGAGCTTCTCACGTCGCGCGAGCGTGAAATCCTGCAGCGGTTGGCAGAAGGTGCGTCCAACAAAGAGATTGCCGGATCGCTAAACCTGAGCCCCTACACAGTGGAAACACACCGTAGAAATCTCCAGGAGAAACTCAATCTGCACAGTTTCGCCGAGCTGATTCTGTACGCCGTTCGAAAGGGCATTATCTCCTAGGCCGCTTCGGCTTACGGCACAATCCGGCAAATCGAGAGAGCCGAGCCCAAGGAGCACGGGCACAAAACGAAATTCCTTAGAAACATGCGGCTAAGCCCCCTCTTTTCAGCGAGCGATTCCCGCATGTTTTTGCCTTCAGCCACGACCCGTTCGGGTCGTCCGGCGCTCCTCAGAAAACGCCCACAAAACGGAGCCTGGGTCGCGGAGTCCCTGACGGCCGCGACCGGCCCTTTGCGGGCTGGCTAGGAAAGGAATGAATTCCCGAACCAGCGAGTCGAAGGTCAGGTTCCGGAGAACTGGCATCCCTGAATGGGAACCGATCATCACGGGAGCGGCAGCAGACAAAGCCAAGGCCGCCGCGCTCGTCAAGTACCTCGGCGGCACCGTTGGCCGCATCATGTGTTCGTCAGCAGAAACCTCGAGGTGACTAGAGCCATCGGCTAGCTCGTATGCCACGTCCCGACGCTCAGGTTTCCGGTTATGCCGACGATCCGCCCGGAAGTTTTTTGCCCACGTCTGCCATACACGGGAGCGAACGTGGTTCAGCGCGGGAGTGAACATTTACCCGCCGCTTGCTATAACGTACAAATGCGCCGACACGATTACGCACCCCGGCCCGCACACCTCAAGTGGCTCCTCGATTCGGACCCGGCCATCCGTTGGCAAGTCATGAGGGACCTCACCGATGACGCCTCCAACGCGATCGCAGCCGAGCGGTCTCGCGTCGCAACCGAAGGCTGGGGAGCCCAACTTCTCGCGCTCCAATCTCCCGCTGGCAACTGGGGTGGGCCGAAGCTGTTCGGCTTCCGTCCAGATCTCGCCGAGGAGAACCGAGGCTTGCTATTTACCTTCTACACTCTCGTCGTCTTGATGGACCTCGGTCTCGACCCCGCCAGCAAGCAGGCTCGCAAAATGATCGACCGCGTCGACAAGCGGCTCGTGTTTAAGCCGCTGAACAACAGGCCTTTCCTTCACGGCGAAACGGAGCCCTGCATTAACGGCAGAATCCTCGGCATCGGCTCGTATTTCAAAGAACCGAACGACGCATTGGCCAATCAACTTCTGGGTGAGCAGCTTGAAGATGGCGGATGGAACTGCGAAGCACCCAAAAGCCGGCGCTCTTCGTTCCATACCACCATCTGCGTGCTCGAAGGACTGCTCGAATACGAACGAGCAGGGCGTAAATCGGCGGCCGTCACTAAGGCCCGCAAAAAGGCCGAAAACTATCTGCTCGAGCGCCGCATGTTCCGCTCGCTTCGAACCGGCGAAGTCATCAATAAACGCTGGCTCCGCTTCGCGTTTCCGACGTTTTGGCATTACGACGTGTTGCGCGGACTCGACTATCTCCGGAATGCGGGAATAAAACCCGACAGCCGCGTCAGTGACGCCATCGAAACCGTGATTGAGCGCCGCCACCAGAACGGGCGCTGGCCGCTCAACCTTCTTCATCCCGAACAAATTCCATTGGAGATGGAGACCGGTGTGGGTAGTGCAAGCCGATGGAACACACTGCGCGCTCTCCGAGTTCTGCGTTGGTACAACAACTCAACGTCGTAGTCAGCCTAAACTGCGTGGGCCGAGTGGCGCGCCGTTCTTCGACCCAACTTCCGGGTTGAGCGACGATCCGCTCGGAACGGCGCCTCTGCGCTCGTTATCCGCTCGAAGGATAGCAGCACTTATCGTACAGCCTATGGCAGACGATTCGAACACGTTTGCGAACCCTAGAACAATTAAGTTGCAATTGCGGGGAACGTCCACGCTTTTTGTGTAAAAGCCTGCTGTTGCTGGCCGGCTGGATTTGAGGATTTCTCGCCCGGTGTATACTCTTCACGACATCATAGGAGAGTCTCAGGATGCGCCGACCGCCCGTCATGCTTCTCTGGGTCAGTGGTCTGGTGCTGCGCCTTCGGCCAAACCTACACAATCTCGACCATTGCAGGCGGCGGGTTGCCGGTAAATATTCCGGGCACTTCCGCCAGCTTTGGCCTTGTAAGCGGAGTCGCGATCGATCCGGCGGGCAACGTCTTTATCGCCAGCAGCCAATACCAAGTCGTGCTCCGGTTGGACGCCAAAACGAGCATCCTGACTTTAGTTGCAGGAAACGGAACGGCTGGTTTCAGCGGCGACAATGGCCCAGCCACCCGCGCCAATTGAACCTGGCGTCCCAATTCTTCGGCCCGGCCGGCCTGGCGGTCGACTCCGCAACCTTTACATTGCGAACGAGAGTAATCTCCGGGTTCGCAAGGTTTCAAATGGGGTGATTACTACTGTTGCGGGAAATGGGTCGCTGGGTCCGCCCACCGACAATGGCCTTGCCGTCAACGCCCAGTTTTTCCTCCCGATTAGCCTCGCCGTCGACTCCGCGGGCAACCTTTACATCGCGGACGGTCATCATCTCGTCCGGAGGGTCTCGAACGATGCGATCACTACGGTGGCGGGAAATGGGACGTTTGGTTCGAGCGGCGACAACGGCCCAGCCACCAGCGCTCAGTTTTTGCCCAACGGCGTCGCTGTGGACTCCTCCGGCACCCTTTACATCGCGGATGAGGCTAACGGGCGGATCCGCAAGGTTTCGAAATGGGACGATCACGACCGTGGCGGGCGGCGGTTCTTCACCCGGCGATAACGGCCCTGCGACGACCGCCCAGGTTTTGCCCAACGCCGTCGCCGTGGGCTCTAGCCGTGGACTCTACCGGAAACATTTACATCGCGGACAACTTTGCTCAGCGGATCCGCAAGGTTTCGAATGGGACAATCACGACCGTGGCGGGCGGCGGCTCACTCGGCGGCTCGTCGCTTGGCGATAATGGCCCTGCGACGAGGGCAGGGTTGAGCGGTCCGCTCGGCGTTGCCGTAGACTCCTCTGGCAACCTTTACATCGCCGACCAGTTTAACAACCGGATACGAAAGGTCATGAATGGAGTGACCACCACTGTAGCGGGCGGCGGCTCGTCTATTGGCGACAATGGCCCGGCAACCGGCGCTCAGTTGGCCAGTACCCCAGGCATCTCCACGGGCATCGCCGTGGATTCCCTTGATCTCAGGTTTGCTGAGTTGGATAACTCTCTCCGCGCCACCTCCAGGCGCTGAAACGGCCGATGTCTCTTTCGTGATTGCCGCGAACACGGGGGCCTTTCGCCTGGCAACGCTGCTGGTTGCCGGTCAACCAATCATGGTGACCCAAGCAGCAGCGCCAGGATTTGGACAGACAATTTCCCTCGTCGCGAACGCTTCCGGGGATAGCCCCACAATTGCGCCAAACATGTGGGTGGAGATCAAGGGATCGAACCTCGCGCCGGCGGGAGATGCGCGCGTGTGGCAGGGCTCGGACTTTGTGAACAACGAGATGCCTACGGTGCTGGATGGCGTCAGCGTGACAATGAACGGCAAGAATGCATACGTTTACTACATCAGCGCTAACCAGATAAACATTTTGACGCCACCCGATCTCACCGTGGGACCGGTTCAGGTCACCGTCACCATCGGCGGCGTGACCAGCGCGGTTTTCACCATTCAGGCGCAGCAGTATCCGCCGTCGTTCTTCGTCTTCAATGGCGGCCCTTACGTGGCGGCGACTCACAGCGACTCGAGCCTCATCGGACCGGTCAGCTTGTATCCGGGCTTGACCACTCCCGCCAAGCCGGGCGTGGTGATCGTACTATATGCGAACGGATTTGGACCGACATCGCCGCCAGTGGCCAGCGGATCGGCGTCACAAACGGGAAGTCTGCCGGCTCTTCCGCTGGTCAAGATCGGTGGAGTATCCGCGACGGTGCAATTCGCTGGTTTGGTTTCGCCCGGGTTATATCAGTTCAACGTGGTTGTGCCGGCGTCGGCGCCTGACGGGGACAATGCGGTAACGGCGACCTACAACGGCACTACTACGCAGGCCGGCACGCTACTCACGGTTCAGCGTTGAGCCGCAACCGCTTCTTGAACGCTCGGAGTGCTGCGGGAAGACCATGTGTCCCGTCGGTCTGGACCAGGGTTGCACACATACGTGACTCTTGGGTCGAGGTTGGCGGAGGCGTCATCGAGAGCTCGAATAAACAGTTGCAAGAGTACCCTGTGGACGTCTATTATGGACACTTCAAGATAGAGGTGTTGCGCAGTCATTCCGTGAGCTTCATCAGAAGCAGAAGGCGCATCGACTCTGGCACGCGACGTAAATATCTCGCGCCCACACGCACTGATGCCTCAAGCGATGCCGGTGGTTCACTTTTTGAGTTCCCGATTCGGCGTCGGCCGAGGTGCGGTTTCAGTACAACGGAGGGCTCCGCTCACCGCGCGCCGGCACGCTCGTGCCTGCGCCGACTTCGGGCCAGCGCAATCGCCGCGACGCCCAGCAGACTGTAGACCCAGGTGACCGGCTCGGGACTGACCAGCGTCGGATCCACCAGCAGGGCACGTCCGCTTCTGTCGTAGCGGACTAACACCGGGAACTCCGATTCCACTTCAGTTACATCGGAGATTTGGCCACCCACCAACGTTCCATGGCGCTGTAGCAGCGTAAGGTCCAGAGAGATAGGTAACTGATTGAAAAAAACAATGCGGTCGGAATCGTACTGGACCTTGGACGTGGGATCGGTGAGGGTCCCCTCAACACCCCAAAGTCCCGCTGTAAAGTGCTCACCCGGAAAGGCGCCGAAGGGCGTGGCGGTGATATCCGCGGAGATGAGTGGGCCCGGTAGGTTCGCATCAAGACTGAATGTGCCGAAGTAACTTCCCCCGGCATCGAAAACGCCGCCGTTGAGGCCCAGACTGGGGCTGACGATCGCAAATGTGACGATCGAACCGGCGGCAAGAGGCGCGCCAGCGATCGTAAGAAAGACAACTGCCAAGCTAAGGCGGTGCCTCATGATGTGAAACTCCTTCCGAGTCCAAGAATGTCGATGCTGTGCGCGGGCCGCTGCAGTTGGCCGCCCGGGGTGACGTGATCAGCGCGCGCGGCGGAGTATTTGCGCCAGCGCGATAGCCGCGGCGCCCAGCAGGCAGAAGTCCCAGGCCGCGGGCTCAGGACTGGCAAGAACCGGATCTACCGCCAACACCTGCCCGCTGGAATCACTTCGAATGATTTCCGGTGGACGACTGAACCGCTCGTCAGCGGTGTCAATTTGCCCACCTACAAAAGTCCCATGGAGCTCCACAAACACCAAGCTCAGGACGGTGCTCGAACTAACGAAGGTGATCACGTCCCTATCGAGTGAAAGCGTGGTTGAGGGAACCAGGAAAGTCGAGATAACCTCGAAAAATCCAGAAGTGTAATGCTCTCCCGAAAACGACCCGGCCGGTGTGGTCCAGATATCGACAGAACTGAGCTCGATTTCGGGAGTGGAAATCAGGCTCGTATCGAGACTGAAGGTCCCGAAGTAATTGCCCGGGGCGTCCGGGCCGGCGCTGAAAATCCCGCCCGTAGCGCCCAGGCTGGCGTTCACGATTTCAAAGTTCGAAATCGTGCTGGCCGGGGCCGGCGCTCCGGATAGTGCAAAAAAGACAGCTAGTGCAACGTTGAAATGTTTCATAAATATGACACACGAATTACCGTCTTGGCGCGGGAGTGAATCGACTGCAACCCCACTGGCCAACGAATTCCCACCGATCGTCCACCCGTTGAAATTACGGGTCTCAAATCCGGGTTAGCGATTCTCCTCAGATTGCGAACAGCTCCATTCTAGGAAGTGATCCTTCGCATGAGGGAGTGAATAGGGGTGAGTCGGGGGTGAATCGACCGACTGGGGGGTCTGGTACACTGAATGCCGAAATGCCCATCGGAGTCTCTGGACAGCAGGACCAAACGCCGGACGTGGTGCGCGAGCACCTCGAGCGCGTGCTGGAGAGTCCACAATTCTGTAACTCCTGGCGGCGCGCGCGCTTCCTGCGGGCGGTTGTCGAGCGGAGCCTCGAAGGCAGGGCGGAAGATTTGAAGGAGAGTGTAGTCGGAGTGATGGTCTTCGACCGCCCGCCGGACTACGATCCGAAGATCGACTCCATCGTGCGGGTGCAAGCGCGGCAGCTCCGGGGCAAGTTACGCGAGTATTACGCCGGTGCGGGAAGCGGGGAGCGAATCCGCATTGAGCTGCCGAAAGGCTCTTATGCGCCGGTGATTCGAACCCTGGGGCAGGCAGAGAGCGCACGCTTGGTGGCGATCGATAGCGCGCCTCTCCGGCCCGCCGCTCATCTGGCCGTTCTACCCTTCGTGAGCGTTGGCCCGGATCCCGACAATGAATACTTCAGCGACGGCATCACCGAAGAGATTCTCACTGCACTGGCGAGGGTGCGTGGGCTGCGGCTGATCGCTCGCAGCTCTGTCTTTCAGTTCAAAGGGCAACACGGCGACGTGAGGCGGATCGCGAGGCAATTGAACGTCGAGTGCATTCTCGAAGGCTCCGTGCGCCGCGCCGGCGATCAGGTTAGGATCACGGCCCAATTGATACAGGGCACGGACGGCACGCATTTGTGGGGCGAAACGTTCGACGCGTGTATCGCGGACCCGCGGCAGGTGTTCGCCATTCAGGAAGCGATCGCGCTCGAGATCATTTCCCATTTACGAAAACTCGTCCGCGGGGCGTCGTCGGCGTTGGCGATTTCCCGCGGCCAAACCTCGAACATGGAGGCTTACCAAGACTATCTGCAGGCTCGCAAACTGATGCGCGAATTGCATACGCCCGCGGTGGGGAAGGCCATCCCGATGTTGGAGGCGGCGATTGCCAAGGATGAGACGTTTGCGGCCGCGCACGCCGCGCTGGCCGGTTGCTACGGTCAGCTTGCCGTCTATGGCGCCCTGCCGAGCGGCGAGGCGCTCGCGCGGATTCGGGAATCGGCGGGAAAAGCGTTGGACCTCGAGCCGAAGCTCACCGATGGCCACACTACGCTAGGCTTCGCCGCCGCCCTGGATCTGAACCTCGACTTGGCGCGCGGGCACTTCGAACGCGCCCTTGTTTTGGATCCGCAGAATCCGTTTGCGCTCCAGACAAGGGCCATGTGGTACCTGGGACCGACGGGCCAGACCCGTGAAGCGACTGAGGTGTTGGAAGCGCTACTCCAACTCGACCCTCTGTCGCTTGATCTCCGGCATTGCTACATCGCGATTCTCTACTTCGACCGGCGATTCTCCGAAGTAGTAGAGCAGGCCACAGCGCTGCTAAAACTCGCGCCGCAGTCGGGCGTGCTTTATTTCTATCGGTTCCTGGCGCTGGAGCGGCTCGGCCAATGGGAGCGCGCCTCGCAGGACATGGCGGATCACGTCGCGAATTTCCCTTATCCACTCATTGATCACCACCTTGCCAGCTATCGGCTTGAGCGTGCCGGGCATCATAAAGAAGCGGTGGAGATCGCGCGGAAGATGGAAGATCATCCGGCAGCGCCTCTTGCCGCCACAGTACTCGCCGATCTGTGGATTCGCCTCGGAGACGGCGATCGGGCGATCGACTGGCTGGAAAAGGGTTTTGCCAATCGCACTTTTCGTCTTCTCTGGCTGGATGTTGACTCCTCCTACGATGCGCTTCGCGGGAACCCGCGTTTTGAAGCTCTGCGAGCCAGGATTACCGTCAGAACCCCAGCCGCAGAGATATCCGGCCGGGGCGCGGCGCGTTTGGCTGGCCGCTGATCACGCCGAAGTTGGCGCTGCTGACATTGGCGGCGGGGCAGGGAATACTGCGAGATCGAAAATGTTGAAGAACTCCGGGTGGAAGGTGAGTGTCGTGGCTCGGCGAGGACGTGCTTGATCAAACCCAGATTTCCATTGAGACTGGAGGGCGCCGGAAGGCCGGTGTAGGATCGGGTCGCAGTGCCGAGCGTGAGAGGCGCGAGGCCCGTAATACCGCGGGATTGATACAGCGGTTCACAGCCGGGTCGAAATTTGAGAAGCGGTTCTCGCGCTGAACTTCTGAGAACATGTTGTGCCCACAGGACGTTACGGGCAGACTGGGTCGCCCACATCGTTTGCAGGTTCGCCGGCGGGAGTGTCTGGATTGGTGGTGGTTGGCGTGGCTCCCGCGCCTGGGACGTTATCGGTCCTAACAGACGGATTCCCTCTACGTCTATCGTTAAGTCTTGAAGTTGGAGTGCGTGAGTGGCACTATAGGTTCCGCGGTGTAGCTTTCGAGCCGAGAACGGCGCTCTACGATGACGAAGCTGACAGAGAGATGGATTCAGGCGATCTGGGCAATTGCCCTGGTAGCCAATGTCGCAGCCGGGCAACAACGGACTGGTGACGGCGATCTGCTCGATTAGCTTGTTTCTCAGGAAATGGCTGCGCGAAAGATCCCAGGTGTCTCGATCGCCGTCATTAAGAACGGCCAGATCATAAAGAAAGCGAGCTACGGCCTGGCTAGTGTTGAACTCGGCATTCCGGTCACGAACGGTACGCTATTCCATCTCGCGTCCACAACCAAGGAATTCACGGGCGTTGCCATCATGGCCCTTGTTGAAGATGGGCGACTTGTACTGGACGCGTCTGTCCTTATTTACCTGCCAAAGCTTCCAGCCGCATGAAATGCCGTCACTATTCGGAACTGCCTCTCGCATACCTCGGGCTTACCAGACGGCATCGCGGCAGACCAGGTCAACATCATCCCGCCAGAGGGCGACCGTGAGTCGCTACTGAAGAGGCTGGAATCGATGCCCGTTGGCGAGCCGGGGACAAAAGCACTCTACAACCAGACGGAGCTTATGCTGTTGGGCGATATCATCGCACGCGTGAGCGGGAAATCCTACGAATCCTTCATCGAGGACAGGTTACTTAAGCCGATCGGGATATCCGACATGAAGTGGGGCGATTCGTGGAGTGTAATTCCTGGTCGCGCTTCGCTCTACACTGCGCTTGAACCCACGGCAGACCGCTCTAAACTTCGGCTAGACGAAAAGGGCAGGCCTATCTTTTCGACGCTTCTGTCAATACCGGTTGAAAATTAGCCATTCTGCCGGTCGAAAAATGCACCACCCTCCAGAGAAGATGGTTTACAGTTTCAGCCGGCTGGTTAAAAATAGAACCGGCCGGTGAAGACATCTGAGATAGTCCGTCAAGAGGGATTCGCAGACAATCTTTTAAAGCCTGCACTCGATTGCCACCCGATTCCGGTGGCCATGAACAATCCGGCGAGTGGCGAGTTTCTTCTCTGCAACGCGGCCTCATAGGCCTGTTCTTCGTAGGGTTTTCCATCCTTCCAGCAGCGGAACATAATCCGGATCCACTTGAAGGCAAGTGCGCGAACTGCGGCGTGGTGGCTCTTTTTCGCCGCAATCTGCGACTCGTAGTATGCGCGCGCCCATGTCGAGTTGACGATGGAGTGCGCCGCATATTCGTGAAACGTCTGACGGAGGAAGTGCGGGCACGCCCAGCGGAAATGCACCCACTGCTGTTTGCCGCTGCGCTCCGTCACTGGAGCTATGCCGCTCAGAGATTGCACGTCACTAGCCGCACCATAGCGATCCCGCTGTGTACCAAAAGCCGCGATCAGGCGCGGGACCAAGACGGGACCAGCACCGGGAAAGGAAGCGAATAACCCTTGCTCGGGATGTCTCGCGACCAACTCCTGAATGCGTTCGTCGAAGAGAGCAATCTGGCTACGCAGCGTCGCCAGCAACGCGACCAGGCTGCGGGCTTGGAGCGACTCAGCTTCCACAACGGCCTGATCCCGGATCGCGGACACCACGGCGGCGATGGAGGTGATGCGCTCCTGGATACGCTCCTCACTCCGGCAGTTATGCTCGTGAAAAAAGCGCCGCACCGGGCCCGGATGAGCCCGTTGCAATTCCCGTAGCGTAGGCCATCTTTGCAGCAGCGCACCCGCCACGGGGGACCCGATGTCGTCAAACCAGCCCAGCAGTTGCGGGAAATAGACTTTCAGGCAGCTCGTCAGCCGGTTTTTCTGGCGAGTGGCTTCGTCCACCAGAGACGCCGGCGGTATTCGGTCAAATGCTGCAACAGACGCGTCTCCGGCGTATCTGGCCGCAGTTCCCGCAACTGGTGCCGATGGCGGAGCAGCAGATCCAGTAGCCACGCGGCGTCCGCGGGATCGCTGTTGGCGCCGGAAGGGCAGAATGTTTCCCGGTACCGAGCCGCCGTCTTCGGGTGTACCGGGAAAATCACCAGATGCGCGTACTTGGCGAGCATATAGACCAGGGCGCCGCGCTTCTGTTCCAGCCACACTGCGATCGGGCGTCCGGAGAAACGCACGTTCAGCCCCGCAGCCCAGGCTTCGACGGCTTCCGGGGTGGCATCCAACTCGCCGCGCTCGACCTTTGCGGAAGCGGTTTGGGTAAGCGCCCAACTGTGCTTCTCGTCCGCCCAATCGATGGCCACAAAGGCAGCCCATTCGGGCGGCGTTTCGGAAAAGGATAGATTCGTCATCGGTCTCGCAACCTCCTTCTCACGGGCTGGCCTGGCCTCGTCGAAAGGCTTATAGTGGAGTCTGGCAACCAGACAACATCTGAGAATTCGTCCTGAGACCAAGCGCATCCCGCTGCTCGAAACTCTTCACAAAGCTTCGCGGGCTGGCGGAGGCTATTCGTAGCAGCGGGATGCCCGCGCTAACATTTCTAATACCAAATGTTTTGAGCGCGGAAAAGGCCGGCGTACAGGTAATAGCAGTGCACGCCTTCCAAACACCTTAAGAACTCGTCGAATTTATATCTGGACTTACTATAAGCGGAGACGGGCTCTGGTGGAGACCAACCCGCCAAGGAATAACTGGCCGCAAACTCATCCAGACGATGGGATTGGGGGCGGAGCCGAAAACAGCTTCGCCTCCAGCCTGAAACGAAGAACCCATCGGATTGATAGATTTGCCTATGCCTTAAAAAACTCATAACGAATGGTTCCGTTTGCCGCGACTGTTCGGGCCTGCAGCCGTCGGAGACTCGGCCGGGCTGCTGTTGTTCCGGCAGAGGAATCAGACCGGCTTTGCGGCGCTCTTTGAGCCGGTAACTTTCCCCGCGAATGTTGACCGTGGCCGAATGATGCAGCAGACGGTCAAGAATGGCTGTTGCGATGATCGGGTCGCCGAAGATCGAACCCCACTCGCCGTAGCTCTTGTTGGAAGTGAGAATGATACTGCCCCGCTCGTAACGGGCGCTGACCAGCTGGAAGAAAATCGTCGCGCCCAAATCGTCCAGCGGCAGATACCCCATTTCGTCGATGATCAGGAGTTTCGGCGCAAGATAGATGCGCAGTCTCCGGTCGAGCCGGCCCTCCCGGTAAGCGCGCCCCAGGTCGGTGACCAGATCATGCGCGGTCATGAAGTAGGCGGCCTGTCCGGACTGAATGGCCGTTTCCGCCAGAGCCACTGCCAGATGAGTTTTACCCACGCCAGGTGGCCCCAGCAAAATCACGTTGGACGCCTCATGCACGAATCGCAAAGTGCGCAGTTCGCGGATCTGCCGTTCATCGATTGATGGCTGGAAGCCGAAATCGAACTGATCGAATGTCTTCAGGTA
>Ga0105240_10003115_pt1 | contig 26102 bp, 16 predicted proteins | sample KBSC54metaG_FD_80426 | JGI IMG/M metagenome (GOLD analysis project Ga0105240, IMG submission 80426) | Corn rhizosphere microbial communities from Kellogg Biological Station, Michigan, USA - KBS C5-4 metaG | ecosystem: Host-associated > Plants > Roots > Rhizosphere > Soil | place: Michigan, USA...
CGAAAAGGGCATCGTTGCTGACGACGATCTCGATTTCGTCCGAAACGTGCCCGGTAGCGGCAGCGGGAGGTGCGACCGGCACGGACTCGGGCGTCAGCTCGATGAGCGAGCCTTCACTGGCGCGCTCGAGGGTGGGGCGAGAGCTCTGAGCGCTCACCACCAGCGCTCGCGACACAGGTGGGGTTCCCGCAGGAGGCGCGGCCGGGGGCGCGGCAAACATAAACTCATCAACTGAGCTGTCGCGCTCGCTCTCCACCTCAATCGCCGTATGCTCAGTCTCAGGCGCGGTGGTATCAGCCTGCGCCCGCCACCCTTCATGAGTGTGCGACTCCGCGGTCCGATCCTGTAGTTCCTGCTCGATCAAGCCGAGCCGCTCGCCGGTATCCCATTCAGACTCGAGGACCACGTGGCGCACTTTCCGCATCATGGCGCGCCGAGGCACGATCCGGTTCGCGAGCTGCAGAACCTCCAGCAGTTTTCGCGGGGTGAGGGGATAGCTCAGCGTCTCGAGCAATCCGAATAATTCGAGCCGGTTGCCCAAGCGTTCCAGCCGCGCGGGTGGCGCTGCAAAAATCAGCAACGTCTCGGGGTAGAGTCCGGCGATCTCGCTCAGCAATTCCAGGCCGGTGTAGTCGGCGAGCTTGTCGCAAGCGATCACGACATCGAATTTCTGCCGCTCGGCTTGCTCCAGGCAAGCGTCACGGCGGCTGCTCGTGACGAGGTCGCAGTGCCGCCCGAAAGTGGCGGCGATCGCCGCCAACAGCAGGGCGTTTTGGTCTGCGACGAGAATCCTCATGCCTTAAAGCGCTTCAGCAAAGAAACGCTCTGCATAACACACTTTGGTGCGTAAGTTGAATGACCCCATTTGGCGACACCGGGAAACCGAGCGGCTCGAGGCCGCCATGGAGGGTCGGCCCAGAGGCGGCTGCAGCGATAACGCGACGAGCCCGCGCGACCGCGAGCATTTCAGAGTCTTTACCTTGACCATGCAAATGTAGGGCATGCATTAAGTTACGCCGCCTGCCGTTCGCACAGCGCGCACGCCGTCTCACTCTGTAAAATTGCTGCAGAAAAACCCTCGCCGGCAAGCGTGGCAGTTACTTCTGGCTCGCGTAGATCTTTACCAGCTGGTAGAGAAAGTCGCGGCCTTCCAATAACGAATTCACTCCAACATATTCATTCAGCCCGTGGATGCGGCCGAGATCCGGCCCTACAAAGACCGGCTCAATGCCGTACGTTGGAATGCCAACGGCATTGAGAAACTCCCCGTCGGTTGCGCCGGGCTGCAGGACTGGCAGGACCGGTACGCCAGGCCAGAACTTCGCGGCCAGCTTTTCGACCGGCCCCATGATTTGCGGCGTGAGTGGGGGAGGCGGAGAAACGGGCCCACGGGTCTCGAGCGTGGTCACCTTGACTTCCGGATCAGCCGTCAGCTCCTGCAGCTTCTGGCGCACGCTCTCCGGATCGACACCCGGGAAGATGCGGCAGTTGATGTTGGCTCGCGCGCGCTGCGGCAGGGCATTCGTTGCGTGCCCCGCATCGAGCATCGTGGCCACACACGTCGTCCGCAGAGTTGCATTCCACGAAGGATCCTTGCTGGAGACCAGATCGATCGCGGCTTGGTCACCGGGATTCTGGACGAGCGCGCTCATGGCATTGGCAATGTCGGTTTCGCCTTTGGCCGCAGCCACTTTCGCCATGCCCTTGAAGTAACCCCGATTCCCGTCAGTGAATTGCGCGGGAAATTGATACGGCTCGATGCGTTTCAAGGCACCCGCGAGGTGATAAATCGCATTGTCCTTGACGGGCCGGGAGCTGTGCCCGCCCGGGTTGGTGACTTCCAACCGGAAGTTTTGCGAAAACTTTTCACCCGCCTGGACTTCCAGCGCGACCCGATGACCCTGCGCGTCGAGCTCACCGGCGGCGCCTTCATTCAAAGCGAACGCCGCATCGATGAGGTCCCGTCGCTGCTCGCTCAGCCATTGCGCTCCGTTGAAAGCGCCATTGGTCTCCTCACCGCAGGTCAGAGCCAACTTCAACGTACGCAGGGGCCGGAAATTCTCTTGCCGATAGCGGATCAGCGTATCCACCCAGATGGCCGCTTCGGCTTTGTCATCCAGCGCGCCGCGGGCGTAGAACTGGCCATTTTCCTCCACCAGCTTGAATGGATCACGCGCCCAGTCTTCGCGTTTCGCTGCGACGACATCCAGGTGGGCCAGCAGGAGGATCGCCTTGAGACCGGGGTCTTTTCCGGGCGAGATGAAGACCAGCCCACCTTCCTGCGGATGATCGGGCACCGAGAAAGGATGGAAGTCTTCCTCCGGGTAGCCGGCAGCTTTCAGCCGGTCTGCCATGCGCTGCGCGGCGAGCGTGCAGCTGCCCGCGGATAACGTTGTGTTGGTCTCCACGAGCTCCTTGTACAGCTCGCGAAACTTGCCTTCGGTCGCAGCCGATGAAGAAGCGGCGGGAGCAGCCGCAAAGGCAGTGACCGCACCCGCCAGCGAGCTGGCGAGCAGAACCAGTGCGCCGGCGAGCCCGAGAGTTTTCTGCATTCAAACTACCTCGAACAATCCGGCGGCGCCTTGCCCTCCGCCGATGCACATCGTTACGACCACAAACTTCGCGCCACGGCGCTTGCCCTCGATGAGGGCGTGTCCCGTCAGGCGCGCACCAGAGGCGCCATAAGGATGACCTACCGCGATTGCTCCGCCATTTACATTCAGCCGCTCGTCGGGAATGCCGAGCCGATCGCGGCAATACAGGACCTGCACGGCGAAAGCCTCATTCAGCTCCCATAAACCGACATCCTCGATTTTCACACCGGTGCGTTCCAGCAGGCGAGGCACGGCAAACACTGGCCCGATGCCCATCTCCTGAGGGTCGCAGCCGGCTACGGCGAAGCCACGGAAGATTCCCAAGGGTTGGATGTTGCGTTTTTCGGCGAGCTTGGCATCCATCACGACGCAAGCGCTCGCACCGTCCGAGAATTGACTCGCATTGCCGGCCGTGATTACGCCGTCGGGCAGGACGGTGCGGATTTTCGCCACACCTTCCAACGTCGTGCCAGGACGAATACCCTCGTCGGCGCTGATCGTGACCTCACGCGTGCCGAGGCGACTCGTAGCCTCATCCACGACACCCATGGTCACTTTCAGCGGGGCGATCTCGGCATCGAATTTTCCGGCCGCAAGCGCTGCGGCCGCGCGCTGTTGACTGCGCGCGCCGTATTCGTCCTGGCGCTCGCGCGCAATGCCGTAGCGCTTCGCAACTTCCTCCGCAGTCTGGATCATGGTCCAGAAGATTCCGGGCTCGTGCTCGACCAGCCAGGGGTCCTGGCGCATATGCGTGTTGAGCTCGTTCTGCACGCACGAGATGGAATCCAGTCCTCCTGCGACGAGGACCGGGACCTTTTCGGTGATTACCCGCTGCGCAGCCATTGCGATGGTCTGCAGTCCGGACGAGCAGAAGCGGTTGATGGTGACGCCGGCGGTCGTTACCGGCAGTCCCGCGCGCAGGGCAATCTGCCGGGCGATATTGCCGCCGGTAGTGCCTTCGCTCAGCGCGCAGCCCATCAGTACATCTTCGACTTCCGCGGGATCGATGCCTGCGCGGGCGACCGCATGTTGTACGACATGGCCGCCGAGAGTGGCGCCGTAAGTCATGTTGAACGCACCTCGCCAGGACTTGGCGAATGCCGTGCGCGCCGTGGAGACGATGACAGCATCAGTGGTCATGAGCATTAATCCGCGGATTTTGAGTCGTAGGAGGCGAACGAGGAGCCTGCAGCGGCCAGCTTTTCCAAAAGAGGGGCCGGCGTCCAGACTTTGGAATGGATGCCGCGCGCATACCGGCGGATCGCGCTCACGACTTCCAGCAGCCCGACGGAGTCGGCGTAGAACATCGGACCGCCCTGGAGGATGGGGAATCCGTAACCGTTCAGGTAAACCAGATCGATGTCGGATGCGCGCTGCGCGATTCCCTCCTCCAGGATGCGCGCGCCCTCGTTGACGAGCGCATAAACGAGCCGCTCCACGATCTCCCGATCCGCGATGTGGCGGCGGGTGATGCCGGCTTCCGCAGAGTATTTCTCGATCATCGCATTGACTTGCGCGTTTGGACGCGGGGTGCGATCACCCGGCCGGTAGTCATACCAACCCGCGCCGGTTTTCTGCCCGAAACGGCCCATCTCACACAGGCGGTCGGCAATCTTGCCTTCTTCCGTCCGATGACCCTCGGCGGCACGCCGCTTGCGAATGGCCCAGCTGATATCGTTGCCCGCGAGGTCCCCCACGCGGAACGGTCCCATCGCAAAGCCGAAGCGCTCCATGGCACGATCCACCTGCTCGGGCAGGCAGCCTTCCTCCAGGAGGAAGTTGGCCTGAGCCGAGTATCGATGCAGCATGCGATTGCCAATGAAGCCGTCGCATACGCCCGCAACCACAGCGAGCTTGCGGATCTTTTTCGCCAGTTGCATGGATGTGGCGAGCACGTCCTTGGCGGTCGCCTTCCCCCGCACGACTTCCAGCAAGCGCATGACATTGGCGGGACTGAAAAAGTGCAACCCGATCACATCTGCCGGGCGGCGAGTGTAGGCAGCGATCTTGTCCACGTCCAAGGTGGAGGTGTTGGTGGCGAGAATCGCGCCGGGTTTGGCGACATCGTCGAGCTGACGGAATACCTTCTCCTTGACACCGAGGTCCTCAAACACGGCCTCGATCACGAGGTCAGCCGTACCCAGGTCTGCGTAGGATAGAGTGGGTCGCAGCAGCGCCATACGGCTTTCCACATCCGCGGCTGACAGCTTTTTCTTCTTTACCGAGCTTTCGTAGTTGCGACGGATGGTCGCGAGGCCCTTGTCGAGCGCTTCCTGCGTGGCTTCGAGCACAGTCACCGGCAGCCCTGCATTGAGGAAGTTCATCGCGATGCCACCGCCCATGGTGCCGGCGCCCACGATGCCGACAGAGGCGACTTTCCGCGTTGGGGTGTTGGCGGGCACATCCGGGATTTTCGCGGCCGCACGTTCCGCGAAGAATACGTGCCGGATCGCTCGCGACTGGGGACCCTGCACGAGTGTCGCAAAGATCTCGCGCTCTTTTGCCACGCCCGCATCGAAGCTCGACGCCTTCATGCACGCCTCGATGGCATCCAGGCAGGCGAGGGGAGCCGGAAAAGGGCCGGCCTTGGCTTTCACCATGTTGCGGGCAAAGCCGAGGAGCGCCTCGTGGTTCGGATAGTCGACAGGTCGGTCCCGGAGCAGCCGCGGCGGTGCGCCTTCGGCGGCGACCGCCCGGGCGAACGCCTTCGCACCCTGTAAAAGATCCCCTTCGACTATCCGGTCGAACAAGTCCCCGCTGGGGAGATCCGCGGCGCGCACCGGCTCGCCGGACACGATCATGTTGATCGCGGTCTCCAGACCCACTGCCCGCGGCAGCCGCTGTGTACCCCCGCCACCAGGGATCAAACCAATCTTCACTTCGGGCAACCCCACGCGGGCATCGGGCGTTGCCACCCGATAGTGGCACCCCAGTGCCAGCTCCAGACCGCCACCCAGGGCGGTGCCGGACAGCGCGGCAATGGTGGGTTTGATCGAGTGCTCGAAGAGGCGGATCAGTGTCGCCAGATGGGGCTCGGCCGCCATCTTCGGGGTGTTGAACTCCTTGACGTCAGCGCCGCCGGAGAAGAACTCGCCACTGCCAATCAGAATGATGGCTTTGACGGCGGGATCGGCTTCCGCCTGGGCTAGCTCGCTGGCGAGCCGAGCTCGCAGGGGATGTGAGAGCGCGTTCACCGGCGGGTTATCGAGCTGGATGACAGCAATGTCACTGTCTGAAAGGGAATTCATGGCGCATCCGGTTCCGGTAATTGTCGGGGCGATTTCTGGAGCGATTCCGGAGGAGCGTCGAATGTTGGTTTCGCGAAGCGGAACAAACAGTTACGCGAGCTCTCCGCAGCTCTCTAGGGTAGCGGCTCGCGCCGACGCCTGTCAAAACCCATCACGCTCCGCCCGGCCGGCGAGCTCTCGCAGTGGTCATGGACCGGCGAGGTGATTGACTGGCGCAAAGTGCGTGCTCACATTCTTATGGAATCTGATGGGGGAAGACGATGCTGATCAGCAAGATGTTGCCGCGACGAACGCTGCTCAAGGCACTCGGCGCAACGGTTGGCCTTCCGCTCCTGGATGCCATGATCCCTGCGGGAAGGGGGCCCTCACGGGCCTTTGGTCGTACTGCCATCGCACCCCGGCTCGCCGTGAGCTTCATCTATTTCCCCCACGGCGCGGTCGGGGATCAGTGGATACCCAGCGCCGCCGGAGCAGGGCTCGAGCTGCCCCCCATCCTCGCCCCGCTCGCCCCGTTCCGTGACCAGCTGACTGTCATCTCGGGCCTGGAAAACAAAGCGGCTGCAGCACCTCCCGTTCACGCGATTACACCCGCCACCTGGCTGAGCTGCGCTACGCCGCAGGTCGCACCGCAGCCCCGGGCCAGCCAGACGGTCGACCAGATCATGGCGCGCAAGCTCGGGCAAGACACACCTTTTGCCTCGATCCAGGTTGCCACGGAAGTCTCGGGCGGCGAGGGCTCGGCGGATCGCATCTACGGAAGTGGGTACGTCAAAACGATTTCGGTGGGCCCGTCCGCGCCATTGCCGATGGAGCACGATCCCCGCAAGCTGTTTCAGCGCTTGTTTGGCTGGCCCATTGGTCTGCCGGGCCGGCCAATGGGCCAGGACCATGACGGTGGCGGGCAAAGCGCGCCGCCTCGCAGCGTTCTCGATCTGATCCGCGCGGATGCCGCCGCCTTGCACAGAAAACTCGGTCCGCGGGATCGGGCCGTGTTGGCGGACTACCTCGCCAATGTCCGCGAGGTCGAAAGGCGGGTGCATGCGTTCGTACCTGCCGAAGCCCCGGGCGGTGCACGAGAAAGCTCGAGTCCCACCCGGTTCGACGAGCACATGCAGCTCATGTTCGACCTGATCGCTCTGGCCTATCAGGCAAATGCCACCCGCGTGACCTCCTTCATGATGGCTGCCGAAGTCAGCGATCAGCAGTATGACTTCATCGGGGTCCCGGATTCATTCCATGCGCTCTCGCATCATGGCAACAGCCCGGCGAAGCTGGCGCGACTGGCCAGGATACAAGCCTACAACACGTCCGTGTTCGCGAAGTTTGTCGGTAAGCTTGCCACGCTGCCCGACGGCGACGGCGGCTCGCTGCTGGACCACTCGCTGATCGTCTACGGCAGCAACATGGGCAACAGCAATCTGCACGGCCACTCGCAGCTCCCCGTGGCCCTGCTCGGCGGCGGCTGCGGCAGGCTGCGGGGCAACCGTCACGTGCGCTGCCCGGAGCACACTCCGCTTGCAAACCTGCACGTCGCCTTGCTCAACGCAGCCGGAATTCCCACCACGGCTTTCGCCGACAGCACCGGCGAGCTCTCACTTTGAAGCGTCGCGTGCCTCGCTCGACATTCCTTCCTGCCAGGTACTCCATCCCGAGGCCATGCCATAGGGCACGCGCTCCATGATCGCGACGATCTGGTGGATCTTGCCGCGCTCGATGCGGAACGCCTCGGCGATCTCCCACGTCCAGGGCTGCTTGGGCCCGGCTGTGACCGTACGGCCGGCCGGCGTACGGAAGGTGCGTGTGTCGCCTGCCATGTGGTCGAAGAAAACATAACTAAACACCAGGCCGCGCTCGGGATCGACCGCCACGAAGCGCCGGTCGCGGATGCGCGAGACGAAATGCAACAGTCCGGATTCGAACTGCTCGCGGCAGCCCCACTGGCTGGAGTACATGTTGGCGGTCTGCGCATCCGGACGCAGCTGGCCTGGCGGAGTCGGGGTGTTGGTGGTGAACTCGCCGTTCTCGATGCGATTGCAGTCGTCAGAGAACGGATAGATCCCCTTGCCGTCGTTCTGCTGCATTCCCGAGAAGTAGAGATTCGCGGTTCGCAGCAGATCCGCGCGCGTCATGCGATCTCTCGCGGCGAGCTCGTCCCGCCAGGTGTAGCCGATCTCTTCAAACCCCGCCGCCGACTTCTCACTACGCTGCACCAGGGTCTCCGCCGCGGTGATCCGGCCGTTGCGGATCCGCAGATGCAGGGCCAACATCGCGGGCGTGTCCGCCTCGGTGATGGAGCCGAGGAAAGCCACGTGCCCTGCGGCGACATCGCTGACGAATAGCCGATAGCCACCCTTGCCGGTGAACGTCCGCCACAGCCCGTCCCCGAGCTCGAGTTTCTGACCGTTCTCGGTGAATTTGGCTTCGGCCGCGAACGGCAGCCGGCCGGGATCGTGCGCCAGCAGCGCATCGAGATAGCGATCCACGAATCCCTCCAGACAGGCGCGATTACAGTCGGGGGTGGAGGCCAGCGCCGCTTGCCGGACGTACGCCAGCAACCCCAGCAATCCAACAATGAGCCAGCCCACGGTGCGCATGTCAAAGCTGCCCACAGGCGTGGTGAAGATACGCGCGGTACTCGATTTCATCGTCTTACGTCGTAACCCATCAATGCGAGGCTGGAGCTTCGTTTGCACCCTGCCGGCCCCGTGGGCGCGCGCTCCGGCTCCCTCAGGGTAGTATGACTTTTGTCAGCCCGGCAGAGTCCTACCATCAGAAATCTTAAGCAAGTGTGAGGGGCGCCACGGGTCACGCACAAGGGCCTGCGATACGGCATACTTGCATCAATGTACCGGGTGACCACGCGCGGGCGTGTGCGAAACTTCCGTCGCGCGACGCAGTCAACGTCAAGTGACTTTTATAGCGAGTTAGAATGTCGCGTTGTGATCAAAATAATGCCCCCACCGCCGCGTCGTTGCAATGAGACCGCGGCGGCGGCGCCCCCCTGAGATGTGATGGAGAAAAACGACTTGGCCTTTGTCCCCCCTGAAGCTCAGCAGAGTTTCCTGCGCCGTCACCGGACCGCACTCTTACTGCTTCTTGGCATCCTCGTCTTCATCGTCCTGCTGACGCGCTTTGTGCATTTCCGCCAGCAGCAACATCAGGAACAGGCGAGCACCGCGCGGCAGAACCGCTTCCGGGGGCACCCGGGCGGTGGTGCCGGCGAGAACGCCCCTGTGGCCGTCTCGGTTGCGACTGTGAGCACCGGCGACATTCTGGTGAGGATTCCCGCTCTGGGAACGATCACTCCCTTGTCCACGGTGACCGTCAAGACGCAGATCTCGGGGCAGCTGGAGAAGATCTACTTCACGGAAGGACAATTGGTGAAACAGGGCGACCCCCTGGCCTTGATCGATCCGCGCCCCTATGAGGCAACCCTTTCCCAGATGGAGGGCAATCTGCTCCGCGACCAGGCGTTGCTGGCGGACGCGCGGCTCAACTTCAAGCGCTACGAGGATCTGATCAAGGAAGACTCGGTCGCCCAGCAACAGGTCGATACCCAACGCGCCCTGGTCGACCAGTACATCGGCACGGTGGCTGCCGATGAGGCCCAGATCAAAACAGCGAAAGTCAACCTGATCTACTGTCACATCACCTCCCCGGTCACCGGCCGGGTCGGTCTGCGCCAGGTCGATCAGGGGAACTATGTCACTCCGGGCGATACCAACGGCCTCGTGGTCATTACCGAGCTGCAGCCGATTACGGCAATTTTCCCGATCCCGGAAGACAACGTGACAAAAGTCATGCAGCGTCTGCACGAGGGCGCCACCCTGACCGCGGAGGCCTATGACAAAAGCAACAGCGCCAAGCTCGCTGAAGGCAAGGTCCTGACCGTCGACAACCAGATCGACGTCACCACCGGCACCGTGAAGTTGCGCGCGCTGTTCGACAACAAAGACAACATGCTCTTCCCGAACCAGTTCGTGAACATCCAGCTCATCGTCGACGATCTGAAGAACCAGATCGTGATGCCCAATGCCGCCGTCCATCGTGGAGCGCCCAATGGTGTGACGACGACCTTTGTATATCTGGTGAATGCTGACAATACCGTTTCAGTGCGTCCCGTGACTCTTGGGTCCGTCGACGGCGAGCGGGTCGGGGTGACTGCCGGCCTTACGCCGGGCTCGATCGTAGTGACCGAAGGTGGTGATCGGCTGCGTGATGGTGCGCTAGTGCAGCTCCCGGGTACCGAGCCCTCGCCGGCGCGAGCAGCGGGCGCCCCCGGAGCACCTGATGGCACGGCACGTAACATGGTGGAGACGGATAAGGCGTCTCCTGGCAAGAGCGGCAACGGCTGGCGCCGTAATCATCGACGCCAGGGTCAGCCTCCGGGGCAAGCACCAGCTAAGCAGTAGCGACGGTCCGGCCTGAAGGCCCGCTAAACCTATGAACCCGTCACGTCTTTTCATTCTGCGCCCGGTGGCCACGACGTTGCTCATGGTGGCCATTCTGATCGTGGGCTTCATTGCCTTCCTGCAGCTGCCGCTGTCGGCTCTGCCCGAGGTCGATTACCCGACCATCCAGGTGCAGACCTTCTATCCGGGCGCGAGCCCCGAGGTAGTGACCTCGGCCATCACCGCGCCGTTGGAAAAACAGTTCGGGCAGATGCCGGGCCTCAGCCAGATGTCCTCGACGAGCTCCGCAGGAGCCTCGGTCATCACCCTGCAGTTCAATCTCTCCCTGGACATCGATGTCGCAGAGCAGGAAGTGCAGGCGGCCATCAGTGGCGCGCAGAACCTGATACCGCAGGATCTCCCGGCTCCGCCGATCTACGCCAAGGTGAATCCGGCCGATGCGCCGGTATTGACGCTGGGCATCACTTCCAAAGTGATGCCCCTCACGCAGGTCGAAGACCTGGCCGATACCCGCGTCGCGCAGAAGATCTCGCAGATCAAGGGTGTTGGCGTGGTGAGTGTCACCGGCGGGCAGCGGCCCGCCGTGCGTGTCGTCGTCAATCCACGGGCGCTGGCCGCCTACGGTCTCAACATCGACGATCTGCGGACCACCATCAGCGTGGCCAACCAGAACGGTCCGAAGGGCACGCTGGACGGCCCGACGCGCGCCTACACGATCAACACCAACGATCAGCTCAAGAGCGCCGAAGAATACTCGGACATCATCGTTGCCTATCGCAACAACTCGCCTGTGCGGCTCAAAGATGTGGCGCAACTGGTCGAAAGCGCCGAGAACACCAAGCTCGGTGGCTGGATGAACAAGACGCAGGCACTGATCGTCAACGTGCAGCGTCAGCCAGGTGCGAACGTCGTCGACGTCGTGAACCGCATCCAGAGACTCCTACCGGAGCTGAAGGCAGCATTGCCCGCCGGTGTCGACGTGGCGGTGTTGACCGACCGTACTACGACTATCCGAGCCTCGATCCGTGACGTGGAATTCGAGATGGTGCTCGCCGTTGCTCTGGTCGTCCTGGTCATCTACCTGTTTCTGCGGAACATCCCGGCCACCCTCATCCCTAGTTTGTCTGTGCCGCTGTCCCTCATTGGCACTTTTGCCGTCATGTATCTGGCAGGCTTCAGCCTCAACAATCTCTCGCTGATGGCACTCACGATCGCCACGGGTTTCGTCGTGGACGATGCCATCGTCATGATCGAGAACATCACGCGTTATATCGAAGCGGGCGAACGGCCGTTGGATGCGGCGCTGAAGGGGGCAGGGCAGATCGGATTTACCATTATCTCCCTTACCGTATCGCTGATCGCGGTGCTCATCCCGCTGCTCTTCATGCAGGACGTCGTTGGGCGGTTATTCCGCGAGTTCGCCGTGACGTTGGCCGTCACCATCATCATCTCCGCCATCGTCTCGCTGACGTTGGTGCCGATGATGTGTGCAAAGATGCTACGGCACGCGCCTTTGAAAGAGGCCCACGATACCGAGAGTGCCGGCTGGTTCGGCAGACTCATCGAGGCTTACGGCCGCCGCCTGAGCTGGGTCCTGGACCATCAACGGCTGACGCTCTACGTCGCTGTGGGGACCTTGCTGTTGACAGCATTCCTGTATTGGCTCGTCCCCAAAGGCTTCTTTCCGGACCAGGACACGGGTCTCATCCAAGGTGTATCCGACGCTTCTGAAAGTATTTCCTACGAAGCCATGGCCGAGCGGCAGCAACAGCTTGCCCAGGCCATTCTGGCTGACAAGGATGTGCAAAGCCTGTCCTCGTTCATCGGCGTCGATGGCAACAACGTCACGCTCAACAGTGGCCGTTTTCTGATCAACCTGAAGCCACGCGACCAGCGGACCGACACCGTCGTCGACATCATCAGCCGTTTACGCAGTGAGACTACGGGCATACCGGGTATCAACCTCTATATGCAGCCCGTGCAGGACCTCACCCTCGACAACACGGTCAGCCGCACCCAGTACCAGTTCACCCTCGAGAGCGCGGACGCGAGCGCACTGTCGACTTTCACGCCAAAGCTCGTTGCGGCACTACGCCGGCAGCCGGAGCTGCAGGACGTCGTCAGCAACGAGGAAGACAACGGCTTGGCTGCCTATGTCACGATTGATCGTGACAGTGCCGCGCGCCTTGGTATCAGCGTTGGTACGGTGGATAACGCGCTGTACGATGCATTCGGACAACGCATCGTCTCGACCATCTTCACCCAGTCGAACCAGTACCGGGTCATCCTGGAAGCCGACCCCTCGTCCTACACTTCGGTAGATTCGCTGGCATCGATCTACGTGCCCTCCGCGGCTGGCGGACAGGTGCCGCTCTCGGCCATCGCCAAAGTAACCGTGGAGCAGCGTCCCCTGTTGATCAATCACCTGGCGCAATTTCCCGCGGTCACGGTATCTTTCAATCTGGCTGACGGAGCCTCTCTGGGCGAGGCGGTAGATGCGATCGAGAGGGTCGAGCAAAACATCGGTGTCCCGGCGAGCATCCGCACGACCTTCCAGGGAGCGGCGCTCGCATTCCGCAACAACCTGTCCAACGAGCTCCTGTTGCTGCTGGCCGCGGTCCTGGTGATGTATATCGTATTGGGTGTGCTCTATGAGAGCTTCATCCATCCGATCACGATTCTTTCCACGCTGCCGTCGGCGGGAATCGGCGCTCTCCTGGCCATGATGCTGGCGCGTGAGCATCTCACCATCATTGCCCTCATTGGCATCATCCTGCTGATCGGCATCGTGAAGAAGAATGCGATTCTGATGATCGACTTCGCTATCGATGCGGAACGCACGCAAGGCCTGGCGCCGCGGGAAGCGATCTATCAGGCGTGCCTGTTGCGGTTCCGGCCGATTCTCATGACCACCGTCGCGGCGATCTTCGGCGCGTTGCCGCTCATGTTCGGCACCGGCACGGGCTCCGAGCTCCGCCACCCCCTCGGTGTCAGCATCGTAGGCGGCTTGCTGGTGAGTCAGGTCCTCACGCTCTTCACCACGCCGGTGATCTACTTGGCGTTCGATCGCCTCGCCAAGCGCACATTCGGCGGTCATCCCAATCTGGCGGATCACCCCGCGTGAATATTTCCGCTCCATTCATTGCGCGGCCCGTCGCCACCATCTTGCTGACGATCGGTGTCGCGCTCAGTGGGATCGCCGCGTTCACATTGCTGGGAGTGGCGCCGCTGCCGAAGATCGATGTGCCGGCCATTTTCGTGCAAGCCAATCTGCCGGGCGCAAGCCCGGAGGTCATGGCGAGCAGCGTGGCGATGCCGTTGGAGCGTCATCTGGGGGCCATCGCCGACGTCGATGACATGACTTCCGTCAGCGGTGTGGGTTTCACCAACATCCAACTCACTTTCGGAATCGATCGCGATATCGACGGCGCGGCCCGTGATGTGCAGGCGGCAATAGTCGCCGCGCACGCCGATTTGCCGAGCTCGCTGACGCGCAATCCGTCCTATCACAAGATCAACAGCTCGATGTTCCCCATCCTGGCCATCGCAATGACCTCCGACACGCTGACGCAGGGGCAGATCTACGACGCCGCCGATGCCGTGATCTCGCAACGGCTGTCGCAGATAAAAGGGGTGGGCGGCGTAAACGTCAATGGGAGCGCCTTGCCGGCGGTACGCGTGGAGGTCAATCCGCTCTCGCTCTCGAAATATGGCATCGGCCTGCAGGACGTCCGCGCGGCGATTTCCAACGCCAACGCCAATGCGCCCAAGGGCGCGATCGAGTCGGATCGATTCCACTATCAGATCTACACGAACGATAACGCCCGTGACGCCACGCCCTATCGGAATCTGATCATCGCCAACCGCAATGGCGCTACCGTGCGTCTATCGGATGTCGCTACCGTCTCCGACATGGAGGATGGTGCGACCGAGAACATCCGGACCTACGGGTTGTACAACGGCAAGCCCGCCGTGTCGGTGCAAATCGTGCAACAGCCGGGCGCCAATGTCGTGGAAGTGGTAGACGCAGTAAAAGCGGAGCTACCGCTGCTGAAAGCCGCCATCGATCCCAAAATCGATCTGGTAGTGACCTTCGATCGCTCACGGACCATCCGCGCCTCCCTGCACCAGGTGGAGGAGACTCTGCTGCTGGCGGTCGCGATGGTCATCCTGGTTGTCTATATCTTCCTGCATAGTTATCGCGCGGCGCTGATTCCCGCTCTGGTCGTGCCGGTATCGCTGGTCGGGACTTTCGGGGCGATGTACCTGTTGGACTACACCCTGGATAACTTCTCTCTCATGGCGCTCACGATAGCCACGGGTTTTGTCGTGGACGACGCCATCGTCGTGATGGAGAACGCCACGCGCCATATCGAGGCGGGCATGGCGCCTATGAAGGCGGCGCTGCTGGGTGCCCGCGAGGTGGGCTTTACGGTGGTGTCCATGAGCTTGTCGCTCATCGCCGTTTTCATTCCGTTCGAGCTGATGGGCGGCATCCTGGGGCGCCTGTTCCGGGAGTTCACAGTCACCTTGTCCGTGTCGATCTTGATCTCGCTGGTGGTTTCGCTCACCACCACGCCGATGATGTGTTCGCGGCTGCTGCGCCGGGAGAGCGAATCCCGGCTCACCTGGTTCGGCCGCGGGTTCGAGCGCTCATTTCAAGCGATACGGCGTGGTTACGAGCGCTCCCTGGGCTGGGCGCTGGACCACCGCCGCATCATGTTGCTCGTTTTGCTAGTGACCATTGTGCTCAACATCTATCTTTACATCGTCATCCCAAAGGGCTTCTTTCCGCAGCAGGACACAGGCCAGCTCCAAGGCGGCATCCGTGGTGACGCCTTTGCGTCCTTCCAGCTCATGAAGGACAAGCTCCAGCAGGTTGCGACCATCATTCAGCGCGATCCTGCAGTGGCGGCGGTTACCGGCTCCGTGGGGGGCGGCGGTGGCTTCGGACCCGGCGGTGGCGGTACGGGGGCGAGCGTCAGTGTGACCTTGAAGCCGCGCGATCAGCGGGATGTTTCAGCTGACCAGATCATCGATCGGTTGCGGCCGCAGCTCAACCAGGTGACGGGCGTCGCGACTTTCCTGCGCGCCATGCAGGACTTTGGCGGATCCGGCGGACGTTCAGGCAACGGGGAATACCAGTACACGCTGTTGGGCGACGATCTCACCGAGTTGCGCGCTTGGTCAGGCAAGATCCGTCGCGCTCTGCAGGATGTGCCCGCGGTCGAGGACGTGGACAGCGATCTACAGCCGGGCGGGTTGGAAGCGGACCTGATCGTCGACCGTGACAACGCTTCGCGATTAGGCCTGACGGAGAGCCAGATCGACAGCACCCTGGGCGGGGCATTTGCACAGGCTCAGGTTTCGAACATCTACAATCCTTTCAGCCCGCAGCAGTATCACGTCGTGATGGAGGTCGCGCCGGAGTTCTGGCAGAGCCCGGAAGTGCTCAAAGAGCTCTACGTCAGTACTTCCGGCGGTGCGGTGAGCGGTACGCAGTCGACCCAAGCGGTCGCGGGGACGACGTCCTTCAAAACAAAGTCCGGCACAGTCGCGGCAAGCAGTGCATCGGTCGCCGCCGATCTAGCGCGTAACCTCGCGTCGAACTCTCTGGCGAACTCCGGACGGGGCAATACGTCGACGGGAGCCGCCGTGAGCACGCGCCAGGAAACCGTGGTGCCGTTCTCGGCTTTCAGCCACTTCGCAACCAACACCACGCCGTTGAGTGTGAATCACACTGGCACCGCCGTTTCCACCTCCATCTCCTTCAATCTTCCCGAAGGCGAGGCCTTGAGCATCGCCCAGGCGGCCATTGACAAGACCATGGAGCGGATCCACGTGCCTACCAGCATCCGCGGCGAGCCCTACGGCACGGCCCGCTTGTTCCAACAGCAGGCGGCCGGCCAGCCCCTGATGCTGCTGGGAGCGCTGTTGGCGATCTATGTAGTCCTGGGAATGCTCTACGAGAGCTATAGCCAGCCGCTGACCATCCTTTCAACCCTCCCGTCGGCCGGCCTGGGAGCACTGCTGGCGCTGCTGGTCGTCGACATGGAGTTCAGCCTGATCGCCTTCCTGGGTATCTTGCTGCTCATCGGCATCGTGAAGAAGAACGCCATCATGATGGTCGACTTCGCCCTCGAAGCCGAGCGCACCTTGGGTCTGGACCCGCGCGCTGCCATCGCGCGCGCCTGCTCCTTGCGCTTCCGTCCCATCTTGATGACAACCTTCGCGGCGATTGCCGGCGCTCTGCCGCTGGCCGTTGCCTACGGTGATGGCACCGAAATGCGCCGCCCGCTGGGCGTGTCGATCGTCGGCGGTCTCATCGTCAGTCAGTTGTTGACTTTGTATACGACACCCGTGGTCTATCTTTACATCCATCGATTCTCCAGAAAAAAACAACCCCGTACACAGCCGCTCGGTCCCATGCAGGCAGCTACATGATGCAACGTGCGTATGGTTTGTCGCTTGCCTGTGTCTGCGCGGTGCTCACCGGGTGTGCCATCGGCCCGGACTACAAGCGCCCGGCGGTGGAGACAGCGCCCAGCTTCAAGGAAGCCGGCGAGTGGAAGCCGACCGCGCCCGCTGATGCCATGAGCCGCGGCCCCTGGTGGGAAATTTTCAACGACGCCGTGCTGAATGATCTGGAGAGTCAGATCGACATCTCCAACCAGAATGTCAGGGCCGCGGCGGCTGCGGTGGAGCAGGCCCAGGCCCTCGTCAGCGAGGCTCGGGCGGGCTATTGGCCGACGCTTTCTGTCAGTGCGGGCCGCACGCATGAGCGCCGCGGAAAGGGCCCGCAGCAGAACATAAACAGCGCCAGCGGATCTTTGAGCTGGCCCTTGGATATCTGGGGCCAGGTGCGCCGCTCGGTCGAAAGCAGCCAGGCCAGTGCCCAGTTCAGCGCGGCTGCGCTCGCCGCGGCGCGTCTGGCGGCGCAAGCGGAGTTGGCCGTCGATTACTTCGAGCTCCGCGGTCAGGATCAGCTGCAAACACTCCTCGATGACACCGTTGCAGCCGACCAGGCGGCGTTGAAGATCACCGAGAACCGCTATCGTGTCGGTGTGGCGGGCCGCGCCGACGTCGTCCAGGCGCAAACCCAGCTGCTCTCTGCCCAGGCGCAACAGGTGAGTGTGGCGATCCAGCGTGGCACACTCGAGCATGCGGTCGCGGTGTTGGTGGGGCAACAGCCTGCGACCTTTTCGGTCGTACGGACCTCACTCAGAACCGATGTCCCCACCGTGCCGGCCGGTGTTCCATCAGAGCTCCTCGAGCGCCGTCCCGACATTGCCGAAGCGGAGCGCAAAGCCGCGGCCGCCAACGCGCAGATCGGAGTAGCCAAAGGCGCGTACTTCCCGTCCCTCTCGCTGACAGGTACGGTGGAATATGCCGCGGGAGGACCCTTGAGTCAGCTCTTCAGAGCTCCGAACCAGATCTGGTCCGTGGGACCGGGTTTGGCGCAGTCGCTGTTTGCCGGCGGGCTGCATCGCGCGCAGGTTCGCGCGGCGCGGGCCTCGTGGGAGGCCAGCGTAGACAACTACCGCGAGGCTGTTTTGGAAGGATTCCAACAGGTGGAGGACGAGCTCGTCACCCTCCGGGTGCTCGAAAAGCAGGCCGCTGTCGAGGACCAACTCGTGCAAGCGGCGCGGGAATCGGAAAGGCTCACCCTCAATCAGTACAAGGCGGGCACCGTCCCCTACAGTAGCGTCATCACGGCCCAGACCACACGCCTCGCGAGCGAGCAGTCGGCTCTCGGGGTGTTTACCGATCGCCTGAGGGCGAGTGTGACGTTGATTGAAGCGTTGGGCGGCGGCTGGAACGCCGTACAGTTGCAGTAGTGTCCTAGCACCCGGCCGTCAGCCCTGACGGGCCGGGTGCCTGCATGCCCACTGGAATTACTGTTTCTTCTGCTCGGGCTCGAGGTTCATGTCACGCTCTTTGCCTGCCTTGGAGCGTGACTTGCCCGCGCGCTCGGCATCACTCATTTCGCGTTGCTCGTCCGACGACTTCGGAGCGGCTTCGTGCGCGGCTTTATCGATGTCCGCCTTGTCGACGAACTCCTTCACTTCCTGGCGGTAGCGGCGCGCGGCCTCATAATCGCCTTCGCCCTGTACGTTTGGCCTCTCGTTGTTGCCCATCTAAAGCTCCTTAATACAATACCTGCGCCAACCTAAGCCCGTCGCAAGAACGTAATGATGGCCAGAATCAGGAATATGAAGAACAGTACCTTGGCCACTCCAGCAGCGCCGGCGGCAATACCGCCAAAGCCCAGGATGGCAGCGATGATAGCGATGACAAAAAATACTGCGGCGTAGTAAAGCATCTTAAATAACTCCCCAAATGCTTCCGGATGGAGCGGGAAGATCCGGTAGCAACTATCGGTCTTACGCGGGGTGCTCAGTTATAGGCCGCCGCCCCGGATGCGTGTCAGACAGGTCCGACTCAGCTGCAGACAACGCTCCCTGTGATATCGGAGCTGCGGCTGCAGCTGCGGCATGAGCCTTGCTACATGGTCACTCCAACCCAGGAGTCCAGAACGATGAGACGGATACCCGTGCGCGAAGGGCGCCCATTTCCTCTGGGTGCCACCTGGGACGGTCTCGGCGTGAATTTTGCCCTGTTTTCGGCGAACGCCCAGCGTGTCGAGTTGTGTCTGTTCGATAACGATGGCAAGACAGAGCTCGAGCGCTGCGAGCTGCCCGAGTATACCGACGAGGTCTTTCACGGCTATTTGCCGGACGCACGGCCCGGCACGGTCTATGGATTCCGGGTGCACGGTCCTTACGAGCCCGAGCACGGCCACCGCTTCAACCCGAACAAGCTCCTCATCGATCCCTATGCCAAGCAACTCGTCGGCACTTTGAAGTGGGATGACGCGCTGTTCGGCTACACCATCGGTCATCCCGACAAGGACCTGTCCTTCGACGAGCGCGACAGTGCCCCCTTCGTGCCCAAGTCACGAGTCATCGATCCGGCCTTCACCTGGGGAAACGAGCTGCGGCCGCGAATTCCCTGGGATCAGACCATCCTCTACGAGCTGCACGTAAAAGGGTTCACGGCGGCGAATCCACGCGTGCCGGAAGATCTGCGGGGGAAGTTTTCCGCCTTGGGCGATGCGCGCGTCATCGACTACCTGCGCCGCCTGGGAGTCACTTCGGTCGAGCTGCTCCCGATCCACGCCTTCATCGATGATCGTTACCTGGTCGAGAAAGGCCTGGTGAACTACTGGGGTTACAACACGATCGCTTTCTTCGCGCCCGAGCCGCGCTATATGGCCACAGGGTTCGCCAACGAAGTGAAGGAGATGATCAACCAGCTGCATGCGGCGGGCCTCGAGGTCATCCTCGATGTGGTCTACAACCACACCGCCGAGGGGAACGAGGCCGGTCCGACGCTCTGTCACAAGGGAATCGACAATGCCAGCTATTACCGGCTGCTACCGGACAATCCGCGCTATTACATCAATGACACCGGCACGGGCAACACGGTCAATCTGAGTCATCCGCGCGTGCTACAGATGGTCACCGACTCGCTGCGATACTGGGCGACCGAGGTGCACGTCGATGGGTTCCGGTTCGATCTGGCAACCATTCTTGCCCGTGAGCCGTATGGATTCGACGAGGGCGGCGGCTTTCTCGATTCCTGCCGGCAGGACCCCATCCTCTCCAGTGTGAAGCTGATCGCCGAGCCGTGGGATGTAGGCCCCGGAGGCTACCAGGTCGCCCATTTTCCGCCTGGCTGGGCGGAATGGAACGACAAGTTCCGGGATGCCGTGCGTGCTTTCTGGAAGGGTGACGAGGGCACGACGCCCGAGCTCGCGCGCCGCATCAGCGGCTCGGGCGACATTTTCAATCAACGCGGCCGCCGGCCCTGGGCGAGTGTCAATTTCATCACCGCGCACGACGGGTTCAATCTCAACGACCTGGTCTCGTACAACGGCAAGCACAATGAAGCCAACGGCGAAGACAATCGCGACGGTACCGACAACAACCATTCCTGGAACCATGGCGTCGAGGGCCCGACGACGGACGAGGTCATCAACAACTTGCGGGAGCGTCAGAAACGCAACCTGCTGGCCACCTTGCTGTTGTCCCAGGGCACACCCATGCTGCTGGCGGGCGATGAGCTCGGCCACACTCAGAAAGGCAACAACAATGTCTACGCCCAGGATAATGAGCTGAGCTGGATCGACTGGAGCGCTCTGACGCCGGCTGGCCGGCTCTTGTTGGAATTCACGCGCAAGCTCATGGCCCTGCGCCGCTCGTATCCGATGCTGCGCCGCGGCCGGTGGCTGCTCGGACAGCACAATGCCGAGCTCGATGTGAAGGATCTCGCTTGGGTTTCGCCGATCGGCAAGGAGCTGAGCGAGGAGCAGTGGCGGGATCCCCGCGCCAAATGTTTCGGGATGCTGCTCGACGGCCGAGCGCAGCCGAGCGGCATCAAGCAGCGCGGCTCCGATGCCACGCTGCTCATCGTCTTCAATGCGCATCACGATGTGGTGAAATTCACACTGCCGGAGGTTGCGGAGGGCAAACGCTGGACGCGCTTCATCGATACCAACCTGCCGGGAGGATTCGAGACACCCAACTTCGAATTCGGCTCCGTCTACGATGTGACGGGCCGGTCCCTGCTGTTGTTTGTGCTCGACGCCGCCGCGCACCGCGCACAATCGATGCGCAGGGGCGTTGGCGCAGTCCTCGACATCGTGGACACTCCTATGGACTGAGGCGGGCTATTTGAACAGCAACACCGCTTTTTCCAGCGTGACCCACACGCCCCAGCCAAGCGGAATCCACACGGCAAGCCACGCCGCTACTACGACTGCACCTACACCACCCGCACCAGCTGTGTGCGCGCCGGCCGCGCTCGGGCCGGCAGCTCCGCTGGTCGGAGGCTGCTTGGGCGCCGTCTGCTCCAACTCGGCGGCAGTCATGGCGTACTTGGGATCCACCGGGCGGATCAGCCAATTGCAAACGAATCCAATCGCCAGGAGGCCCGCAAGGATGAACATCGTGACGCTATAAACCTGCGCCCGCGCGATCCCGTGATCGAGCTGATAGTCGCGGATGTAGTTGACCAGTACCGGCCCGAGCACCCCGGCGGCCGACCACGCGGTCAGCAGCCGCCCGTGAATCGCGCCGACCATGCGCGTGCCGAAGAGATCCGCGAGATATGCCGGCACGGTGGCGAAGCCGCCGCCGTACATGCTCAGAATGACGCAGAAGAAGGCAACGAACAGAGCGAGACTGCCCGCCGCGGCCGTGCCGGGAATCGAAGCATACAACGCGATTCCCAACAGGAAGAAGACGGCGTAGGTCGTCTTGCGGCCGATGCGATCGGAGAGCGACGCCCAGAAGATGCGGCCCGCAATGTTGAACAGCGAGAGCAGACCGGTGAATCCGGCGGCGATCGCGGCGATCTGACCTTTCTGATCCGGCGTGAGCTGGTCGAATGTGGCGCTCACTCCGATCAGCCGGCCGCCGAACACCTCCTGCAACAATGGCGACGCCATGGACAGGATGCCGATACCCGCCGTGACGTTCAGACACAATACGCCCCACAGCAGCCAGAACTGCTTCGTGCGCCAAGCCACTTCCAACGCGACGTTACGGTCGGTGACGAGCGCCTTCTGAGTTGCGCGAGCCGGGTCCCAGCCAGCCGGTTTCCAACCCTCCGCGGGCAGCCGATAGCCCAGCGCCCCGGCAATCATGAACACGAAGTAGATGAGCGCCAGTGTCAGAAAAGTCTCCCAGACTCCGACGGAGGCGGGCGTGGCGTAATGCTTCATGAGCTTGTCGGCCAGTGGCGCCCCGATCATGGCGCCGCCGCCGAATCCCATGATCGCCATGCCGGTTGCCATGCCCCGCCGATCGGGGAACCACTTGATCAGTGTCGAGACGGGCGAGATGTAACCCAGGCCCAGCCCGATTCCGCCGATTACCCCGGAGCCGAGCCATAACAACCACAGCTGGTGGATGCTGATCGCGAACGCCGAGATCGCCAGCCCGCCGCACCAGCACAGTGCCGCGACGACTCCCGCTTTGCGCGGCCCGGCGCGCTCCAACCAGCCGCCATATGTAAATGCCGCCGAGCCGAGGAACACAAAGAACAGGACAAAGGTCCATTGCAGATCGGAGATCTTCCAATCGCAGGTACTGCTCGCGGCGCGGGCAAACAAACCCATGTCGGCCGGGCACGCCACGGCACTCGTGATACCGATGGCTTTGGACAACGGCAGCCAGAACACGGAGAAGCCGTAGGCCATTCCGATACACAGATGTATCGCCAGGGCGGCGGGGGGGATGAGCCACCGGCTGAAGCCGGGCCCAGCGATCGTGCGCTCCCGGGCAAGAAAACCCGGTGCGGTGAGCACTTCGGTGGACATCCGCGGTCTCCCCTGGCCAAAAAGGTGCAGTAGTCTACGAGAGCCTGCGTTTGCCAGCTACCGTGAAGACCGTAGGTCTCATGAGGCGAGCCACGCTTGTTCCGTCACGCGAACACCCGCGGTCAATACTCCAGATGCAAGCGGATCCCCCAGAATCGCGCCGGACCGCGATCCTTGTTGTAACCCGGGTTGCGGATCAGCTGAAAATCGGGGCTGAGCTGGACCTTCAACGGCATGGCCTGGGGAAGTTGCAGGCGATAGTAGATCTCCAGGATTTGCTCCCGCCCGTAATGCAGCCGGCCATCGTCCAGGAGAAATCCCGCGCCGCCCGCCGCGAGATATTCACGATGCGGTGCGGAAAGTCCTTGCGAGGCGAGGGCGACAGCCAAGAGGTCATGCCCGCGGCGCCAATGGGCTCCGGAGATTTGCGCGCCGGCGCTGATCTGGTTGTCCACCTCGGTAAATGCGAAGCTCTCCGCCTTCCCGTCGTTCCAACCTGACCGTGCGAAGAGTCCCGTCTCGCCGTCGTCGGCCAGCGGCTGCTCCAGATTGAGGCCCAGTCCGATCTTGTGTCGACCGGGTTGATCGTCGGCGGCAATTGCGGGGGTTGTATGGCTCGCCGCGCCGATCGCGAGCGCCTGGTCATAGATGCCCATGGACGCCGTGTTGCGATACACAAGCGCCCGGATGATGGTGCCGTGTGGCCATGGCGACAGGGTCAACTCCAGGCTTTCACCGCGAGCCTCCCGAAGCGAGCCCACGAGCGCCTGGCCATTGGCCTGCTTTGGCATGCGATAAATGCCGTAGCGCAGCGACCATGCGGGAGTGACATAACCGACCACGATCCCATCGGTGTAGCCGCGCGTGTTGGCTGCGTAGTCCCACGCAGTGTTGGCCCACAGCGACCAGTTCATGAATTCGGTGCGCGTCGAGCCGGCGTAGCGGTTCTTGTCAAAATCGTCGGTGACGGCCATTCGCCCGATCTTCAGCTCCAGGCGAGTGCTCGCCTCGGTGCCGGGAATCTGGTCCGGACCGCGCTCGATCGGCGCGGCACCGGCTCCCAGTGGCAACATGAATCGCGCGAATACTCGCGCGATATAGAAAGTCTTGGGTAGATTGTTGGCGCCTTCACGAACCACGTCGCCGTTCGTCAAGCCGGCCAGGCCAGTTGCACCACTGACCCCGGCGCCCATGAACTTCTCGGTGTCGAAGTAGAGCTGCGCCCATGGGAGCGGAGCCCACCCCAGATACGCCCCGAGAGTGTGGGTGGGCTGAGTGTCACCGTCGGGCTGCAGGCTCGAGCGCCCCGAGTAGGGCGCATCGAGCGCAGCCTGATGCTGCAAGATGTAGGTATATTGGGCGCCGAGCAACATCGGCCAGCGGCTGTTGGGCTCTGGACCCGCTGCCAGCTGCGGCTCGAGCGCCGCGCTCAACAGGAGTGCAAGGCTCACCGGCCCATAATGCCTCATCCGGCATCAAGGGTACACGGGGCCCGGCCGGCGGACGTTCCTTGTCACCAGTCCCGGGCCCGCGCGGGGGCTCACCCGCGCTTCGCGTGTTCGGCACCTAGAGCCGCCAGTTGCGGGCTCTTGATCTGGCTGATGGCGCGGGCGATCGCAGCGTCGCGGCATGACTTGAACAAAGCGACATGTTCCGGATCCATTGCGTCCTGGAACGGACAAACATGGGATGCGGCGAACGCGATGCGGCTGTACAGAGCGTGCACGCCGCCGTCGGTGTCGAGGTCGAGATCGCTATACGCAACCACCATCGTGGGCACTGCCTCGCCCGGCACGGCGGCGTTGGCGGATCCTAACAGCATACCGGCAGCCAACGCGGCGGTGCAGCCGAGCAGTGTGCGTTTGAGGTTGGAAGTCTGCGCGCTCATGAGAGTCTCTCCTGCGGAAGTTCCTGGCGTCGGGTGTTTGGGTTGCACCCGTTGGTGTGTATGAGACTCTTTCGCGGCGCGCGCGAGTAGCAGGGCGGCATCGTGCTGATCCCCGATTCCGACGTATTCGTACCGGGTGTCCCGCAGCGGCGCAGAGGGTGGGGATCCCAGCCGAGCCAGCCTTGCGGCCGTGGCAACCCGGCCTTGGGCCGGTCGGCTACGACCTCATCCCCGCCGACGACGGTTTCGTCCCAGAATGTGCCGCCGAGGCGATATTCAAGTCGCAATCGCAAGGTCACAATGGCGTAGGATATGCGCATAAACGAGCTTGTCCGGAGAACCACCGGTGAATGCCTTACCCGGCGACGAAATGAGGGGGACTGCGTCCGATGCGCTGGCCTCACAATCCCGACACGGCCGGCTCGCGCTGTGGCGCATGCTGGCCACGCCGGGAGTGCGGCAGACCTTCATCATCCTGACGGTATTCTGGGTCTACGTGGCCCTGTCAAACGTGCTGTACGCGAACAGCATGCAGGCAAGCTTCGACAGCATGCCCGGCAAGTTCCATGTGTTCGCGTCCGCATGCTCGCGCCTGATCCAACACCTGTTCCTTTATCCCATCCTGCTCGGGTGCATCTGGGTCTCGGCGCGCATCGGCTGGACTTCCCTGGGGCGCAAGTTGCCGCTACAACTGCTATTGGCAGTGGGCTTTGCGGTGGTAGCCAAGCCGGCGCTGACGGTCGCCGAGTACATCACGTGTGAGCCGATGCAAAAGGCAAACATGCTCAAGGACGGGCCGTGGTGGTGGATGAATTCCGACGACCTGCCGATGTGGCTCGCGAGTGCCACGACCTTCCTGTTGGCCTATGGCTTTGCCCTCGCCCTCGTCATGGGCTTCGCGTTCTATCAACGCCTGCGCGATGCGCAGATGCGCTCCAGCTCCCTGGAGCGCGCGTTGAGCGCGGCGCACCTGGCGGCTTTGCGAATGCAACTGTCCCCGCATACGCTGTTCAACCTGCTGCACACGATCCGGGGCCAGATCTCGTGGGACCCTGCTGCGGCCCAGGCGATGGTGGTGCAGTTGGGCGATCTCCTGCGCCGCCTGTTGACTGCCGGCGAACGAGACTTCTCGCGCCTGGATGATGAGCTGCACTTCGTGCGGCTCTATCTGGGTCTGCAACAGCGGCGTTTTGCGGATCGTTTGAGCGTCCGTGTGCCGGAGCCTGATGGTATCGTGGCGGCCTGGGTGCCGAGCTTGATCCTGCAACCGCTGGTCGAGAACGCCGTGGTTCACGGTCTTGCCGGTCACGAAGGCCCGGTCATGGTGCGGGTCGAAGCTGTGATAAATGACGAAATGCTGTCCTTGCGGGTGGTCAACACCATCGCGCCCGGCAAGTTGCCGGGACAGCCGGGGATCGGCTTGCGTAACGTGCGCGAGCGCCTCGCCATCCAATTCGGGGAGCGCGCCACGTTCAGCGCCATGGCGGGATATGACAACGTGTGGATCGCGGAAGTCCGGCTTCCTTTGTTGCGCGATGGGCCGGTCGTGGCTCCGAGGAGCGCGGCGGCTGAAGC
>Ga0105240_10003117_pt1 | contig 26098 bp, 22 predicted proteins | sample KBSC54metaG_FD_80426 | JGI IMG/M metagenome (GOLD analysis project Ga0105240, IMG submission 80426) | Corn rhizosphere microbial communities from Kellogg Biological Station, Michigan, USA - KBS C5-4 metaG | ecosystem: Host-associated > Plants > Roots > Rhizosphere > Soil | place: Michigan, USA...
AGGGGCGGGTCGAGTTCGAATCGATCGAGCTGGCGCACCTGGTGCGCATGCGCGACTACTTCGCGGCCGAGTTCGAACAATTGCGGCCGCTCGCGCAGGCCGGGCTGGTCGAGATCGGTGCCGACGAGATCCAGGTCACCGCGGCGGGCTGGTACGTGGTGCGCGCGGTCGCGATGGTCTTCGACCGCCATCTGCAGCGCGACCAGCGGCGCGATCGTTTCTCCCGCATCATCTGATGAACGCGGCGCTGCTGCTGGCCGGGCTCGCGATGGGCCTGGCCGCGTCGCCGCATTGCGCTGCGATGTGCAGCGCACCGTGTGCGGCACTCAGCGGCGGATGCCGGCGCGATGCGGCCGGCTTCCAGGCCGGGCGGCTCGCCGGCTACATGGCGGCCGGCGCGGCGGCTGCCGCGAGCGTGCAGGCGCTGGGTGTCTGGAGCCAGGCCGCGCCGGCGCTGCGCCCGCTGTGGCTGCTGCTGCAGCTGGGCTTCCTCGCGCTCGGCGCCTGGTGGCTCGTGACGGGCCGGGCGCCGCCGTGGATGGCCGGCCAGGCCGCGCTGCCGGTCATCGGTTGGCATGGCATGAAGCGCAGCCGGCCTTCGATGCGCGCGCTGCTCGGCGGGCTCGCCTGGGTGGCCTGGCCTTGCGGGGTATTGCAAGGCGCGTTGCTGCTGGCGGCGCTGGCCGGGGGAGCGTTGGGCGGTGCGGCAGTGATGGCGGCATTCGCCCTCGGCTCGATGCCGGCATTGATGCTGGCGCCGTGGGCCTGGTCGCGCTGGCAGGCATCGCGCAAGGGGGCAGCGGGGAGCATCCAGGTGGCGGCCCTGGGCTACCGGATCGGCGGAGTCGGTCTCATCCTGGCCACGGGCTGGGCGCTGACGCATGGCCTGTGGCAGCGGCTGGCGGCCTGGTGCCTGGGGTAGGTTCAGTCGATGGAGACGATGGAAGCGAAGACGAAGACGTGGCGGCATCTGAGCGCGCCGGCCTGGCAGGAGGTGTTTGTCCGCTTCGACGCCAGCGGCGAGTCGGCGACGGCGACTGGGGCGAACTGCAGCATCGCGAGATGGACTGGACCACGGCAAGAGCGCGCCATCGACCGCCACGTCGAAGGCCACGCTCCCGCCGCTGGGCGATCGGTCCTTCGTCTCTCGCGCCACGGAACCTGGGGGCGAGCACGTGACCACGGTGTCGCTGACGCGGATCCATAGATTCGCAGTTGTTACGTCCGGCCGACCTCGGGAGAATGCCCACCCCCATCGCGATGCTCGCTCGGACTGTGGCCGTAAGCGCGCCGGAACACCTTGGAAAAGTAGTTGGCATCCGCGAAGCCGCAACTCAGAGCCACCTCCTTGATCGGCAGCCCGGTGTTGGCCAGCAGCTTGGCCGTCGCCTGCAGCTTCTGGTCCAGCACATAGCGCGCTGGCGGCAAGCCCACGGTGTCCTTGAAGGCACGCGAGAAATGGGCCCGGCTCATGCTGCTGATCGCGGCGAGTTCGTCCACCGGCAGATCCGCTTCAAGATGCGCCAGCACATGGTCAATGACCGGTTGCATCGGATGGCTGACCGACTGCTCCGGCGCACTGCGCGCGAAGACCTCGTCGTGCAGCGCCATCGTTGCTTCATAGGCGATAGCCGAGGCCCCCCCGGCCGTGAAGGTGCCACGCAGCAGGCGCAGGCAGCAGGCGGCCAGGCGGTCGATGGTGGGCTGCGTCAGCCTGAGCACCGGTCCGGCGGTGGCGAGGATGGAGCGATGGATGCGCAAGGCCTCAGCCCCGTTCATCGACACCCAGAAGTGTTCCCAGCTCTTGCCTTCGGGCAGCCAGTAGCGGTGGTCGTGCGGCGCTATCACCAGCATGGTGTCACCCGCGCGCAGCGCCTGGCTGTGGCGCTCATAGCGCAGCATGCCCTGGCCGGAAATGGTGTGCTGCAGCACCACGAAGGGGGCCCGACCACGGTGCCGGCCGGACCAGTCGTACGTCTCGTTCTGGCGAATCTCGTAGCCCGTATTGATGGGCATCACATGCAGGCCGAAACGGCCGCGCGGCAGCGAGATGGCTCGCCGCTCGACGCCGTGGTTGATCAGCTCCCGGAGCACAGATTTACCCTACAAAGCATGAAATCATATTGTACTCGCCAGGGCGCCTTCCACAATACGGCCACGCCGGCACTCATGCCGGCAAGCCGCGAGAGGAAGCCGTCATGACATTCAAGCTTGCGATCATCGGCGCCGGCAGCGTCGGTTTTACCAAGACCTTGTTCACCGACCTGGTCTGCGTGCCCGAGTTCCGCGAGATGGAGGTGTGCCTCACCGACATCAATTCGCACAACCTGGAAATGATCTCCGCGATCCTTCACAAGATCGCGGACGCCAACAAGCTGCCGGTGAAGATCACCGCCACCACCGACCGGCGCCGCGCCCTGGAAGGTGCGCGTTATGTCATCAGCTGCGTCCGGGTGGGCGGGCTGGAGGCCTATGCGGATGACATCCGCATCCCCTTGCGCTATGGCGTGGACCAATGCGTTGGCGACACCATCTGCGCCGGCGGCATTCTCTACGGCCAGCGCAACATCCCGGTGATCCTGGACTTCTGCAAGGACATCCGCGAGGTCGCCGCGCCGGGCGCCAAGCTTCTGAACTATGCCAACCCGATGGCCATGAACACCTGGGCGGCGATCGAGTATGGCAAGGTCGATGCGATTGGCCTGTGCCACGGCGTGCAACACGGCGCCGAGCAGATCGCCGAGGTACTGGGCGCCAAAGTCAAGAGCGAGCTGGACTATGTCTGCTCGGGCATCAACCATCAGACCTGGTTCATCGACCTGCGCCTGAACGGTCGCAAGATCGGCAAGGACGAGTTGGTCGCGGCCTTCGAAGCGCACCCGCGCTTCTCACGGGAGGAGAAACTGCGCATCGACGTGCTCAAGCGCTTCGGCTACTACTCGACCGAGAGCAACGGCCACCTTTCGGAATACCTGCCCTGGTACCGCAAGCGTCCGGAGGAAGCTGCCAAGTGGATCGATATGTCCAACTGGATCCACGGCGAGACGGGCGGCTACCTGCGCTATACGACCGAGAACCGCAACTGGTTTGAAACCGAGTTTCCGCAGATCCTGGGCAAGGCCGGTCGCATACTCGAGCGGAGCGACCGCTCCAACGAGCACGCCAGCTACATCCTCGAGGCGCTGGAGACCGGGCGCGTGTACCGCGGCCACTTCAACACGAAGAATGAAGGCGTGATCCGCAACCTTCCCGCCGACGCGGTGGTCGAGTCCACCGGCTTCGTCGATCGCTTCGGCATCCACCTGATTCCCGGCATCACCCTGCCCGATGCCTGTGCCGCCACTTGCGGCGCCTCGATCAACGTGCAGCGCATGTCGGTCCATGCGGCAGTGAATGGCGACCTCGACCTCCTGCGACTTGCCGTGCTGCATGACCCGCTGGTTGGCGCGGTGGCCACGCCCGAAGAGGTCTGGCAGATGGTGGACGAGATGCTGGTCGCTCAAGCCGCATGGCTGCCCCAGTACGCCGGCCATATCGACGGCGCCAAACAACGCCTGGCCAAGTCCAGCGTGCCGACACGCGATTGGCCCGGCATCGCGCGGCGCCCGGTGCGCGACGTCGAGGAACTGCGCAAGACCCGGGCCGGCAAGAGCTGACCCATCACAGCACCCGACCAGCGATCAACCTCAGCCAATCGAATGGCTTCAGTGAGATGGCGATGTGCGCTTGGTGAAATCGAGGTGATCGCGCGAATAACAACAAGATCGAGCAGACGCTAGACAGACGACAACAGGAGACAAAAGATGAATCAGCTCAAGACCCTGGCACTGCTTTGTGCCTTCGGCTCGCCGCTTGCGTCATTTGCCGCGCCGGCCACCACGCCCCCCGTGCCCGCCGATGTGCCGGGCACGACCAAGATCAGCTTCGTGGCCCGTGACACCATCGAACAGTACAAGGCCCTGCCCAACTACCAGGAGCCGGACTGGGTCACCGAGCAGTTCGTCAAGACCGGCAAGCTGCCGCCGGTGGCCGCACGCCTTCCCAAGGAGCCGCTGGTCTTCAAGACCGCCAATATGGCAGACGGTCAGGGTGTCTACGGTGACACGCTGCGCCACGTCATCGGCGCACGGCCTGAAGGTTGGAACAACTGGGCCGGCCAGACGCAAGGATGGGGCGGCATCGACATCGGCATGTACGAATGCCTGACCCGTACCGCGCCTTTGTTCCAGGTCAAGGCCGAGGATCAGGAGCCACTGCCGAATCTGGCGCGCAGCTGGGCCTGGTCGGCCGACGGCCACAAGCTGACCATGAAGCTGATTGAAGGAGCCAAATGGTCTGATGGCCAAGCCTTCGGCGCGGATGACCTGATTTTCTATTGGGACGACATCATCAACGACAGCAAGATCACCCCGCTGGCCGCCACATCCAAGGGCACCTTCGGCGGCGAGGGCACGACCTTGAAGAAGATCGACGACTACACGGTCCAATGGACCTTCAAGGATGCCAACGCGAGGCAGTACCTGTTCGCCATGGCCTACCCCAACTTCTGCCCGGGCCCGGCCCACGTGCTCAAACCCCAGCATCCGCGCTACTCGAAGAACACCTACGATCAGTTCAAGAACGCCTTCCCGGCCAAGTACATGAACTTCCCTGTCATGGGGGCCTGGGTGCCGGTGAACTACCGCCCGGACGACATCGTGGTGTTGCGCCGCAACCCCTACTACTGGAAGGTGGACGAATCCGGCCGCCAACTGCCTTATGTGGACGAGCTGCACTACAAGCTCTCCACCTGGGCGGACCGTGACGTGCAGACGGTGGCCGGCTCGGCCGACTTCTCGAATCTCGAGCAACCGGAGAACTTCGTCGCTTCGTTGCGCCGCTCGGCCGAGGCGTCAGCCCCGGCGCGCCTGGCCTTCGGCGGCCGCCTGATCGGCTACAACCTGCGCATGAACTACTCGGCCAATGGCTGGGGCGCGCCCGATGAGCGCGGCCAGGCGGTGCGGGAGCTGAACCGCAACCTGGACTTCCGCAAGGCCGTCACGATGGCGCTGGACCGCCGTGTGCTGAACGACTCCCTGGTCAAGGGTCCTTTCACCGCCGTGTATCCGGGCGGCCTGGATTCGGGCTCGAGCTACTACGACCGAAGCTCTACCGTGTACTACCCGACCGACCTCACCGAAGCCAAGGCCCTGCTGGCCAAGGCGGGGCTCAAGGACACCGACAACGACGGCTTCGTCAACTTCCCGGCCAGCATGGCGGGCGGCAAGAACGTCGAGATCGTCCTGATGGTCAACAGCGAGTACGCCACCGACAAGACGCTCGCCGAGGGCGTGATATCGCAGTTGCAGAAGCTGGGCCTGCGCGTGATCCTGAGCGCCGTGCCGGGCAACCAGCGCGAGAGCCTTTCCACCGACGGCAAGTTCGACTGGAGTCTGCTGCGCAACCTCACCGAGCTGGGCGCCGTGGCGCAGAACACCGAGCAGTTGGCGCCCATCGGTCCCAAGACCTACGGCAACCATCGCGCCGGGCCCGACGGCCAAGTCGATCTGATGCCGTTCGAGTCCGAGCTGGTGAAGATCATCAACCGCTTCATCCTCACGACCGACGACAAGGAACGCGTGGACCTGATGAAGAAGTACCAGAAGGTCGCGACCGAGAACGTGTACACGACGGGTCTCAGCGAGTACGCGGGCGCCCTGATCATCAACAAGCGCTTCAAGAACATCCCCGTCGGCACGCCCATCCTGCTGTTCAATTGGGCCGAGGACTCGATCATCCGTGAGCGCGTGTGGTACCCAAGACGCAGCAGGGCAAGTTCGAGTTGTTCCCGCAGACGCTGCCGGGCAAGCCTGGGGTCGACGGCACGGCAGGCTGACCACCGGCTCCGCCATGTTCGCCTACCTTGTGTCCCGCCTGATCTCCGCGCTGGGGGTCCTCGTGATCCTCAGCGTGGTGACCTTCGCCATCATCCAGGCCCCGGCCGGCGACTACGGGGACTATCTTCGCAATCAGATGGTTTCCCAGAGCGGAGCCAGCAGCGCGGCGGCCGACGCGGCGGTGCAGACCTACCGCAAGGAGCACGGCCTCGACAAATCGGCGCCCGAGCGCTATGCCTTGTGGATCAGCGGCATCGTCATGCACGGTGACTTCGGCCACAGCCTGTTCTACAACAAGCCCGTGGCCGAAGTGGTGGCCGAGCGGCTGCCCCGCACTCTGGCGCTGGCCGTGGTCTGCCACCTGCTGGCTTCGACCATCGGCATCGGCTTCGGCATCCTGGCGGCCACGCGACAGTACAGCTGGATCGACAGCCTCTTGTCCTTCATCTCCTTCCTGGGCATGACGGTGCCGCGCTTCCTGATGGCCCTGGTGCTGGTCTACCTCTTGGTGTTCAAGTTCGACGTCTCCGAGATCGGCAACTTCTATTCGCCAGCCTATGGCGGCGCGCCGTGGTCCTTCGGCAAGTTCGTGGACCTGCTCCAGCACACCTGGCCGGTGATCGCCATCGCCACCTTCGGCGGCCTGGCCTACAACATGAGAGTGATGCGTGGCAACCTGCTCGACACCCTCAACGCCCAGTACGTGGAAACCGCCAAGGCCAAGGGCCTGAGCCGCTCGGCCGTGGTGCTGCGCCACGCGGTGCCCAATGCCTTGCACCCCCTCGTGATGTACCAGGGCGTGGTCCTGCCCTACATGCTTTCGGGCGAGATCGAAACGGCCATCATCTTTACGCTGCCCACGGTCGGGCCGGCCATCGTCGGCTCGATGGCGGTGGGCGATGTGCAGGTCACCGCCACCTTCATGCTGGTGCTCGCCGCCACCCTGCTGCTGGGCAATATCCTGGCCGACCTGGCCCTGGCGTGGCTCGATCCGCGCGTGCGCACACGGCTCGGGGTCGCATGATGGATACGGACGTCATTGCGATTCGCGCCGAGCCTGTCGTGTCCGACACGGCCGAAGCAGCAGAGGACATAGCGCCCGTTTCACGCGGCACCAACGAGAGCTACCTCGCCCTCGTCTGGCGGCGCCTGCGCCATTCCCGGACTGGCATGTTCGGCCTGACACTGGTGGCCTTGCTGATCCTGATGGCGGCGTTCGCCGAGTTCATCGCGCCGATGGACCCGAATGCCTCGAGCATCAGCTTCGCTGCGCCGCAGGTTCCGGAGTTCATCAATGGCCCGGGCGGCTTCTCCTTGCGGCCGAGCGTCTATGCGCTGGTCGAATCGGAGCAGCTGGATCCGGTGACCTTTCAGCCGCTGCTGAAACCCGACCTGACAAAGCCGCAGCCGCTGGGCTTCTTCGTCAAGGGCGCGTCCTACCACGTGTTCGGCCTGCTCCCGGCCGAGACTCATCTGCTGGGCAGCCTGGACGGTTCGCCCGTGCACTTCCTGGGGACCGACAAGCTGGGCCGCGACATCTTCTCCCGCTGCGTCTACGGCGCCCGCATCTCGCTGATGATCGCGCTGACGGTGGTGCTCATCGTCACTCTGGTCGGCACGACGGTGGGCATCGTCTCCGGCTACTTCGGCGGCGCCTTCGACCGCTGGATGCAGCGCTTCGTCGAGATCGTTCTGGCCTTCCCGCAGTTGCCGCTGTACCTGGCGCTGACCTCGTTGATTCCGGTCACGGCGCCGACCCACCTTTTCCTGGCGTTCCTGATCGCCGTCGTATCGGCTCTGGGCTGGGCCCAGCTGTCGCGCGAGGTTCGCGGCAAGACCCTGGCACTGGCCCGCATCGAGTACGTGCGCGCGGCCATCGCCATCGGCGCGAGCGACCGCCGCATCATGCTGCAGCACATCCTGCCCAATGTGATGAGCCACGTGATCGTCTCGGTGACGCTCGCGGTGCCCAGCATCGTGCTGCTGGAATCCTTCCTCGGCTTCCTGGGCTTTGCGGTCAAGCCGCCGATGATCTCCTGGGGCCTGATGCTGCAGGACACCGCCAACTACTCGGTCATCGGCTCCTACCCCTGGATGATGGCGCCGGTCGGCTTCGTGCTGATCACGGTGTTTGCCTTCAACGCGCTGGGCGATGGCCTTCGCGATGCGATCGATCCCTATTGAAGGCCACGCGATGACCACACCTCTTGCCCCTGCGCGGCGTCTGGACAACAAGCCGGGTCAACCGCTGCTGGACGTACGTGACCTGGCCGTGAGCTTCAAGGTCGAGCACGGCACCGTGCAGGCCGTGCGTAGCGTCGGATTCCAGCTGCATCGCGGCGAGACGGTCGCCATCGTCGGCGAATCCGGCTCCGGCAAATCGGTTACTGCCCGTGCGGTGATGGGCCTCCTGACCGACCGCGCCACGGTCGCCAAGGCCTCCATCATCCAGTTCAAGGGTCAGGACTTGCTCGGCCTGCCCGAACGGCTGCGGCGCAAGCTGCGCGGCGACCGCATCTCGATGATCTTCCAGGAGCCGATGAGCTCACTGAACCCGGTCTACACGATCGGCGACCAGATCGTCGAGGCGATCCGCGAACACCGCCGGGTGTCGACCGCCGCCGCCAAGCGGGAAGCCATCGAGTGGCTGGAAAAGGTCCAGCTCCCCGAGCCGGCCAAGCGCTTCAGCCAGTACTCGCACCAGCTCTCCGGCGGCCAGCGTCAGCGGGTGATGATTGCCATGGCCCTGGTCAACAAGCCCGACGTGCTGATCGCCGACGAGCCCACCACCGCGCTGGACGTGACCGTGCAGGCCCAGATTCTCGAGCTCCTGCGCGAGCTGCAGCGCCAACTGGGCATGGCCATCATCCTGATCACACACGACCTGACCATCGTCCGCAAGTTCTCGGACTACGTCTACGTGATGCAGAACGGCCAGGTGCGCGAGCATCAAGCGACCAGGCAGGTATTTGCCAAGCCGCAGCACGCCTACACGCGCATGCTGCTGGCTTCCGAGCCCTCGGGCCACGCCAAGCCACTGGTCGAACAGGCCGGTCGTTGCATCCTCGAGGCCCGCGACTTGCGCGTTTCCTTCAAGATTCCAGTGGGCGGGTTCTTCAATCGCCGCAGCTTCGAATTCGTCGCGGTGAAGGACTTGAGCCTCTTGATTCGCAGGCATGAGACGGTCGGCCTCGTCGGCGAATCCGGCTCGGGCAAGACCAGCTTTGGCCAAGCCGTGCTGCGCCTGCTGGACACCACGCAAGGCGAAGTGCTCTACGACGGACAACCCATCGCCCACCTGAACCGCCAGCAGATGCGGCCCTATCGCTCGCGCATCCAGGTCGTGTTCCAGGATCCGTTCTCCTCGCTGAACCCGCGCATGCAGATCGGTCAGATCATCGAGGAAGGCCTGATCGTCAACGGCCTCGGCGCCACGCGCGAGGAACGCAAGCAACGCGTACGCGAGGCGCTCGTCAGCGCGGGCATGCCACCCGACGTGACGACGCGCTTCCCGCATGAGTTCTCGGGCGGCCAGCGCCAGCGCGTCGCCATCGCACGGGCCATTGCGCTGGAGCCCGAATTCATTGTGCTGGACGAGCCGACCTCGGCGCTCGATCTCTCGGTGCAGGCGCAGATCATCGAACTGCTGCGCCGCTTGCAGGACGAGCGCGGCCTGAGCTACCTCTTCATCTCCCATGACCTGAAGGTCGTTCGGGCGCTATGCCATCGGGTGATCGTGATGCAAAGCGGCTGCATCGTCGAGCAAGGCCCGGTCGAGCAGGTGCTCCACGAGCCTGAGACCGAATACACGCGCACCCTCGTACGAGCCGCTTTCGAAGTGGCCGCCTGAACGGAATCCATCTTCATGAACCAAACGTTCCCCAAAGTTACCTTCATCGGCGCCGGCTCCACGGTGTTCATGAAAAACATCGTCGGCGACGTCCTGCAAAGGCCGGCCCTGGCCAACGCCCGCATCGCGCTGATGGACATCAACGCGGTACGCCTGGAGCAGAGCGCCGTTGTCGTCAACAAGCTGGTTGGTTCGCTCGGCGTGCAGGCATGCGTGGAGACCTTTACCGACCAGCGCCAAGCACTGGAGGGCGCGAACTTCGTCGTCGTGGCGTTCCAGGTCGGCGGCTACGACCCCTGCACGGTGACCGACTTCGAGGTGCCGAAGAAGTTCGGCCTGCGCCACACGATTGCCGACACCCTGGGCGTAGGCGGCATCATGCGCGCGCTGCGCACCGTGCCGCATTTGTGGAAGCTGGCAGAGGACATCCTCGCCGTCTGCCCCGAGGCGCTGATGCTGCAGTACGTCAACCCGATGGCGATGAACACTTGGTCGCTGTTCGCCAAGTACCCGGCGCTCAAGCAGGTCGGCCTGTGCCATTCGGTGCAGGGCACGGCGATGGAGCTGGCACATGATCTGGACATCCCCTACGAGCAGATCCGCTACCGCGCTGCGGGCATCAACCACATGTCCTTCTACCTGCGATTCGAGCAGCGCCTGGCCGATGGCACCCACAAGGATCTCTACCCCGAGCTGCTGCGCGCCTACGCCGAAGGCCGCGTGCCCAAGCCTGGCTGGAACCCGCGTTGCCCGAACAAGGTGCGCTACGAGATGCTGCGCCACCTGGGCCACTTCGTCACCGAAAGCTCGGAGCACTTTGCCGAGTACACGCCCTACTTCATCAAGGAGGGCCGCCCCGACCTGATCGAGAAATTCGGCATACCGCTGGACGAATACCCCAAACGCTGCATCGAGCAGATCGCCCGCTGGGAGACGCAGTACCAGAGCCTGCGCGATGCCGACGAGGTCAAGGTCCAGCCGTCCAAGGAATATGCTTCGACCATCATGAATTCGGTCTGGACCGGCGAGCCGGCCGTGATCTACGGCAATGTGCGCAACGGCGGCAGCATCACGTCGCTGCCGGCCCACTGCGCCGTCGAGGTGCCCTGCCTGATCGATGCCTCAGGCATCCAGCCCACGGTGATCGGCGAGTTGCCGCCGCAATTGACCGCGCTGATCCGTACCAATATCAATGTGCAGGAACTGACCGTGCAAGCGATGCTGACCGAAAACCGCCAGCACGTCTATCACGCAGCGATGCTGGACCCGCACACTGCGGCGGAACTGGATCTTGACCAGATCCACGAGATGGTCGATCAGTTGATCGCGGCCCATGGAGAATGGCTGCCCGCGTGGATCCGCGGCTGATCGATTCGACGTGTTCGTCTGTTGCGGCGGAAAGCGGCTGTTCCATGGCGCGCCAACTGTGCAAGTCGTTTCCGAACGGACCCTAAAGTCCCAGCACCACAACCCCTTCGTCCGCGATCACCTGCTCCTCGTCGGTAGCGATGACGAACACCGCGACGCGGCTCGCGCTGTCGCTGATGCACTCGGCATGCCGCGCGTTGGCCTCTGCATCGAGCCGCACGCCGAGCCAACCGAGGTGCGCGCAGATCGCGGCGCGCAGCCTCGCATCGTGCTCGCCGATCCCCGCGGTGAAGACCAGCGCATCGATGCCGCCGAGCGTCGTCGCGAGCCGCGCCGCTTCGCCCGCACAGCGCAGCGCGAAGATCTCCAGCGCCTGGCGCGCGGCTGGCTCCGCGCTCGCTTCGAGAACACGCGCATCGGCGCTGATCCCCGACATGCCGAGCAGGCCGGCGCGGTGATAGAGCAGATCCTCGACCTCGTGCACCGTCATCGGGTTCGCCTGCCGCTGCAGCAGGTGCAGCACGACGCCGGCATCGAGCGCACCGCAGCGCGTTCCCATCGGCACGCCGTCGAGCACCGAGAAACCCATGCTGGACTCGACGCTGCGGCCGGCATGCAGCGCACAGAGGCTCGCGCCGTTGCCCAGGTGCGCGGCGACGACGCGGCCCGCGGCGAGAGCCGGCCGGCGCAGCGCGAGTTCGCGCGCGATGAAGCTGTACGACAAGCCGTGAAAGCCATAGCGGCGGATGCCCGCGTCGTGCAGCGCGCGCGGCAGTGCGAAGCGGCGCACCAGGTCGTCTTGCGAGGCATGGAAGGCGGTGTCGAACGAAGCCGTCTGCGGCAGATCCGGCCGCATGCGGCGCAAGGCGCAGATCAGGCGCAGGCTTTGCGGCTGATGCAGCGGGGCCAAGGCGCTCAGTTCCTCGATGGCGGCAAGCGCGGCATCGTCGATGCGCACCGCGCCGTGGAATCGCAGCCCGCCGTGCACCACCCGATGGCCGGCGCCGACCATGTCGCCGAGTTCGCCATGCCGCGCCAGCGCCGCGAGCATCGCATCGACCACGGCCTGCAGGTCATCGGTCAGCGCCGCGTCGATCGGCAGCTCGGCGGCGGCGCCGCGGACCTGCAGGCTCAGGCTCAGCGGCTGCCGATGCAGATCGAGCGAGCCGCGGCCGATCGCCCGCGCCTTGCCGCCTGATGCGTCGAAGAGGCCGAGCTTGATCGACGAGGAGCCGGCGTTCAGCGTCAGCAGGAAGGCTTGGGTCATGCGAGGGCTCCCGGCATCGAGGTGCGTGAGGCGCAGGATATCGGCATGAGCCGGCGCCGCCGCGTTTTCGGCTACGCCGCCGTCGCGCCCTCCTGCCGCGCAGGCACCATCAGCACCGGCACCGGCGCCCGCCGCAAGACCTGCTCCGCATCGCTGCCGAGGAAGAGGCGCTCCGCGCCGCGGCGGCCGTGCGTGCCGATCACGATCAGCTCCGCCCCCCATTGCGCGGCATCGCTGGCGACGACATCCGGGATGCGCTGCTGGAAGGTATCGACCAGCACGACCTCGACCTCCAGCCCCTCGGCACGCACGCGCTCGGCGGAGCGCGCGAGGATTCTCGCGCCGCCTTCGCGCAGCATGCCGAGCCAGTCGAGCGTGGCGCTCAGCTCGCCGGTCAACGAGACCGCGAGCGACAGTTCGTCGACCACGTGCAGCAGCCTCAGCCGGCCGTGACAGAGCTTGGCGAGCCGGATGGCCTCGTCGAGGCCGTGGTCGGAGGTCGGGCTGCCGTCGACCGGCACGAGAATCTTCTGGTACATGCTGGGGCTCCAGTCTCGAGGATGCAAAGGAGGTCCGGGCGCCGCCGTCTCGCCGGCGCCGGGCTGCATCCCATTCTTCGAGCGGGGCGATCGGCCGGGTTTGATCTGGCTCAATCGATCATCGGCAGGCGGCGCTTGATCGGCATCAAGGCCGGCGCCGCTGCCGCCGCTAGGCTGGCTCCAGCCGGCACGCGAGCACGTGCCCGACCCGTTCGACCCGGAGATCCCCATGACCTCATCGCTGACCCCCGAGCTGCTGCAACGCATGGACGCCTACTGGCGCGCCGCGAACTACCTTTCCGTCGGGCAGATCTACCTGCGCGACAACCCTCTGCTCGAAGAGCCGCTGACGCTGGCGCACATCAAGCCCCGGCTGCTCGGGCACTGGGGCACCACGCCGGGGCTGAACCTGATCTACGTGCACCTGAACCGGCTGATCAGCGAGCATGGCCTGAACATGCTGATCGTCGTCGGCCCCGGCCACGGCGGGCCGGGGATCGTCGCGCACACCTACCTCGAGGGCTCCTACACCGAGCGCTATCCGGCGATCGAGCGCAGCCGCAACGGCCTGCAGCGGCTGTTTCGCCAGTTCTCGTGGCCCTACGGCATCCCGAGCCACGTCGCGCCGGAAACGCCGGGCTCGATCCATGAAGGCGGCGAGCTCGGCTACTCGCTGGCCCATGCCTACGGTGCGGTGTTCGACAACCCGGCGCTGATCGTCGCCTGCGTCGTCGGCGACGGCGAGGCCGAGACCGGAGCGCTCGCGGCCAGCTGGCACTCGAACAAGTTCGTCGATCCGTCGCGCGATGGCGCGGTGCTGCCGATCTTGCACCTGAACGGCTTCAAGATCGCCAACCCGACGCTGCTCGCGCGCATCGGCAAGGAGGAGCTGACCGCGCTGATGCGCGGCTGCGGCCACGAGCCGCACTTCGTCGAAGGCGACGATCCGGCCCTGGTGCACCGGGCCCTCGCCGAGACCCTCGACACGGCGATGACGCAGATCCGCTTCATCCAGCGCGAGGCGCGCTCGCTGGCCGGCGACGGCGAAGGCCCCGCCCGCCCGCGCTGGCCGATGATCGTGCTGCGCACGCCCAAGGGCTGGACCGGCCCGAAGTTCGTCGACGGCAAGCCGGTCGAAGGCACCTGGCGCGCGCACCAGGTGCCGATCGCCGAGTTCAGGACGGCGGGCCATGTGCAGCAGCTGGAGGATTGGCTGAAGAGCTACCGGCCGCAGGAACTGTTCGACGAGGACGGCAAGTTCCGCGACGAGCTGGCCGCGCTCGCGCCGACTGGACACCTGCGCATGGGCTCCAATCCGCATGCCAACGGCGGCGAGCTGCTCGAACCCCTGGCGATGCCACGCTTTCGCGACTACGCGGTCGCGGTGCCCGCGCCCGGCGCCGTCGACTCGGAGGCGACGCGGGTCTGCGGCAAGTTCCTGCGTGACGTGATGAAACTCAACCTGGCGCAGCGCAACTTCCGCATCTTCGGCCCGGACGAGACCGCATCGAACCGGCTCGAAGCCGTCTACGAGGTCAGCGGCAAGGCCTGGATGGCCGAAATCGAGGCAGTCGACGAGCACCTCCAGCATGACGGCCGCGTGATGGAAGTGCTCAGCGAGCACCTGTGCCAGGGCTGGCTCGAAGGCTATCTGCTGACCGGCCGCCACGGCCTCTTTTCCTGCTACGAGGCCTTCGTGCACATCGTCGATTCGATGATGAACCAGCATGCCAAGTGGCTGAAGGTGACGCGCGACATCCCCTGGCGCAAGCCGATCGCGTCGCTGAACTACCTGTTGACCTCGCACGTCTGGCGCCAGGATCACAACGGCTTCTCGCACCAGGATCCGGGTTTCATCGATCACGTCGCGAACAAGAAGTCCGAGATCGTGCGCATCTACCTGCCGCCGGATGCCAACTGCCTGCTGTCGGTCGCCGACCACTGCCTGCGCAGCCGCCACTACATCAATGTCATCGTCGCCGGCAAGCAGCCGGCACCGCAATGGCTGGACATCGATGAGGCGGCACGCCACTGCAGCGCCGGCGCAGGCATCTGGGGCTGGGCGAGCAACGACGTCGGCGAGCCCGACGTGGTGATGGCCTGCGCCGGCGACGTGCCGACCTTGGAGACGCTGGCGGCGGTGACCCTGCTGCGCGAGTACGTGCCGGACATCCGCGTGCGCGTCGTCAACGTCGTCGACCTGATGGTGCTGCAGCCGCAGTCCGAACATTCGCACGGGCTCGGCGAGCGGGACTTCGACGCGCTCTTCACCGCCGACAAGCCGGTGATCTTCGCCTTCCACGGCTACCCGTCATTGATCCACAAGCTGACCTATCGGCGCCGCAACCACGCCAACATCCACGTGCGCGGCTTCAAGGAGGAGGGCACGACGACCACGCCCTTCGACATGGTGGTGATGAACAACCTCGATCGCTACCAGCTGGCGCTCGACGCGATCCGCCGCATCCCGCGGCTGGCGGACCGGGTCGAGGCCGAGACGGCACGCTACTGGACCACGATGGAGCGCCACAGGCTCTACGTCAGCGAGCATGGGGAAGACATGCCCGAGGTGCTCGGCTGGCGCTGGAAGGGATGAGGCTGCCGCCTCGACGTGACGCTTCAGCGACGAGCAACGGTTGACGCGCGACCTCGCGCCGGCCCTGGCGGATCCTTGCGCCGCTTCGATCGCGGCGCAGGGAGCTTGCGCGCATCGACGGCCTGCGCCACGGCCGCCTCGTCGAACAGCCATTGGTGGAAGGCCTTGACCTTCGGCCGCTCCAGCGCGCCGGGCAGCACGACGGCGTAGTAGGCCTGTTCGCCCGGGATGCGCAGGTCGAAGGGTTCGACCAGCCGGCCCGCCGCAAGATCGTCGGCGACGAGCACACGCTGGCCGAGCGCGATGCCGTGGCCTTCGACGGCGGCCTGCGTCGACAGCCCGGCATCGCTGTACTGCGGGCCCTTGCGCAGGCTCACGCCGGCGAGGCCGGCCGCAGCCAGCCACCCGGCCCATTCGTCGCCCATCACATGCAGCATCGTGTGCTGGCGCAGGTCGGCGGGCTGGCGCAGCGGCTTGGCGCCGTCGCGCAAGGACGGGCTGCACACCGGGAACCGTTCGGTGCCCAGCAGCAGCTGCGATTGCAGCCCGGGCCAGTCGCCTTTGCCGTAGCGCACCGCGAGATCGATGTCCTCCCGTGAGAGATCCGTCAGTGCATTCGATGTCGACAAACGGACTTCGAGTTCGGGATGCGCGCTCTGGAAGCGGATCAGGCGCGACATCAGCCACTTGGCGGCGAACGACGGCGTCGTCGCGATGGTCAGCTTGCCGGCGTTGTCGGCCGCCTTGAGCCGCTCGGTGGCCTGGGCGATCTGATCCAGCGCATGACCCAGGGAATCGGCATAGTCGCGGCCCGCCCGTGTCAGTTCGATGCCGCGCGGGCGGCGCGTGAAGAGCCGGACATCGAGCCTGTCTTCGAGATAGCGCACCTGCTGGCTGATGGCCGCCGGCGTGATGTTGAGCTCTTCCGCGGCGCGCACGAAGCTGCCATGCCGTGCCGCGGCTTCGAATGCACGCACCGCGATCAGCGGCGGAAGGGCTCGGCTCATGGCCGATTATGGCCAAGTTCGGCTAAGCCTCGGATTAGCACAAATCGGTTGTGGGCAAGGCTGTTGCGGCGTGATCATGCCGGCCGGAATCACCCTTCTTCTCATTCGCCGGAGACCACGCATGACCACCCAGATACCCCTCAATCTTTCGATCTTCGCATCACCCCCACGGGCGCGGCGCGCGGCCGACCTGGCGCGCGAGGAACAGGCGTTCTACGACGCTCATGCCCAAGCCAGGCCATGGCATGCGCTGGTCGTGCCCGGCGTGGCGCTGGCGTTCGCCGTGCTGGGAGCGGCGATCGAACTGTCCTGTATGTTCATGAAGTCGTGACGGCTGCCCGGCTCCTCGGGCGGCTAGCGTCCCGAGGGCTGACGCGGCTCGCCGAGGCCGATCGGCGACGGGATCGCATTGACGATGCGGCTGAAGAGCGAGCGGTACTCGTCGTCGGGCTCGTGGCCGGTCAAGGGGTCGCGATTGCTGCCGAAAGCCTCGTCCAGGTCGATCCAGTCCTGCTCGGTCAGCACCCGCTCGGCCATCGGCAGCACCTTGCGCTCCTCGAGTGCCATGTGTTCCAGGTAGAAGTTCGCGTAGGCCCGGACGGCCGTCTCGAAAGCCTCGCGCCGCGAGTCGCCCATCATCTCGTAGGCGAGCAGCGCATGTTCGAGATGTCGGATCCGCTGCTCGCCGAGCGCGTGGTCTTCCTCGAGCTTGTCGAACAAGTCCCGCCAGAGCGGCGAGCGCGCGCGCAGCTTCGGGAACAGCAGTTGCGATTCCTTTCGGTGGTGCCGCTTCTCGGGGAATTCGTCGATGTAGAAGAGCATCGCGCGCAGCGCGGCGAAGTCCGGTGCCGAGTGCTCGCGGCGTTGCCGTTCGAGCAGCAGCAGCAGGGACTTCAGCATCGAGGCGAGCGCTGCATGCTCTTCGAGAATGATGCGGATCGTGGCGTGGGTCATGGGCGACTCCCGAGCGCTGGGAAGCCAGCATCGCAGCCGGGCCGCGGATCGTGTTTGTCTCAGATCAAATGTCTGCGCAGAGCAGCGCGGTCGATGGTCCGGGCGCGCGATCAGGATAATTGTGGGATCGGCCCATCGCGGCCGGCAACGCGCGATCGACGAAGCGAATGGCATCTCAGCCCCGCATCTTCACCAGCTACCGGCGCTGCGATGCGCTCGGCTGTCCGGCGCGCATCGTCGAGAAGCTGACGGCGTGGTTTCCGCATCGGGACGTCTTCTTCGACCGATCGTCGATCCTGCCGGGCAGGCGCTGTTCCGCCTGAACTCGTTGCAATTCCATGACGAGACGGTGCTCCGCTCGCTGTTCAGCACCTATCCGGACGCACTGCTGCTCGTCGATCGCTCCCGCTCGTGCCCGATGCGATCCGGCCCCGCGATGCGTCGTTGGCAGAGCTCGCCGCCGCGATCGCCCGGGCCATCGGTTCGCAGCGCTGGCACGAAGCCTTCAGTGCAGTGCGCCGGCAGGGCAGAGACAACGCTGCACGAAGCCGTCCAATGCCGCTACATCCGGAATGCGTATCTCGCGCCGGCCCTTGCCCTCGAAGGTGATGAGCCGGTCGCGCGCCAGCCTCGACAGGGCGCGGCTGACGGTTTCCAGCGTCGTGCCGAGGTAGTTGCCGATTTCGGCGCGTGTCATGCGCAGCGTGATCTGGTCGGTGCGCAAGCCGCAGCGGGCGAGCGACTCGGCCCAGTAGCGCAGGAAGTCGGCCACCCGTGCATCGGCCGGCAGCGAGCAGACCGACATCAGCGAATCGCGCTCGCGCGAGATCTCCCGGCTCATTGCCTCGTGCAGCGCGGTGAGCAGCGCAGGGCGGCCGGCGCAGGCGGCCAGCAGGCTGTCGTAGCGAATGGTCCAGAGTTCGCCGGTGTCCATCGCGATCGCGTCGCAGGTGTACTGGTTTTTCGCGATGCCATCGAAGCCCAGCCAGTCGCCGCGGAACTTCAGGCCGACGACCTGCTCGCGGCCGTCGGGCGACTGGTTGACGATCTTCGCGAAGCCGGAATTGAGGATGTGGAGCTGGCCGAAGCGCTCGCCGGCCTGGTAGATCACGTCGCCGGCGCGCACGACGCGGCGCAGCGGGGCCAGGCTGTCGCTGATCAATGCGAGCATCTCGGCGACACGCTGGCCGTGGCGCTGGTTCGACGAGATCGATGTCGGAAGCGGGGAGGCCGTGGTCGAAGCGGAAGCGGTGCTGAACATGGCGGGCTCGTGGGAATCGGCAGTGGGCATGCGGCAGATCTTAGGCAGCGCCTGCCCGCCGGGTGCCAATGGCGCACCACGTTCTGCAACGCTGCGTGAATCCATTGTTGCGGGTGTGTATCAGCGCGGCGTGCATCGATCCGCCTTGACGCACATCAAGCCCGGCAGGGCCTGCATCGCTAAGCTCGTCCCCTACGATGACCTCCCTGCTGCAAAACTCCGACCATCCCGCGTTCGATGCGCTGTCTGCCAGCCAAGCAGCGGAGCTGATCGAGCAGGCGCGTGCATTGATGCGCGGGGCAGGGGAGTCTTGCGGCGCCGGCCCGCTGCAGGGCAAGCATCTCGGGCTGGTGTGCGCTTCGCCGGACGGTGCGGATGCCATGTTCTTCCGGCGCGCTGCGGCCGAGCTCGGCGCCAGCGTGGCCGTCATCCGCGCCGAGGCGGTGGTGTCGAGCCCGTTGCCGGACATGCAGAGCACCGGGCGCGTGCTGGCCCGGCTGTACGACGCGCTGGAATGCCAAGGCATGCAACCCGCGCTGCTGGAGCGCTTGTCGCGCGCGGCCGGCGTGCCGGTCTACGAAGGCCTGGCCACGCCCGGCCACCCGACGGCCCGGCTGGCCGCGATGATCGATGGCGACGCGGCTCCGGACGTGAAGCGGCGCTGCGTCTTGCAGGCCGCGCTGCTGAAGTCCTTGCTGTAGCGCGCGCCGCGCTGTAAGAAGCTCCCATCCGCGGCCGACCGCCGGTGAGCCGTCTTCGAGGAGCCTGTCATGTCGAACCCGATCCCGCCATCCGCCGCCGCCCCGCCGGCCGTCAAGCCGGCCAGCTACCTGTACTTGCGCCATTCGCTGCCGGTGCGGCTGATGCATTGGATCAACGTGATCTCGCTGACCGTGCTGCTGATGAGCGGGCTGATGATCTTCAATGCGCACCCGGCGCTGAACTGGGGCCAGCAGTCCTATGACGGCAAGCCGCCGCTGCTCGAGATCACGACGCGCAAGGCGGCGGACGGGCATCTCGCCGGCGTCACGCGCGTGGGCGGCCACGAGTTCGAGACCACCGGCGTGCTCGGCCTGTCGACCGGGCCGTACGGAGAGCTCTCGCGCGTCGCCTTCCCGTCATGGATCACGATCCCGAGCTCGTATTCGCTCGCCGACGCGCGGCTCTGGCACTTCTTCTTCGCCTGGCTGCTGGTGCTGAACGGCATCGCCTACGTGGCCTATGCCTTCTTCAGCCGGCACCTGCAGCGCGACCTCGCGCCGACGCGGCGCGACTGGCGCGGGGTCGGCCGCTCGATCCGCGATCACATTGCCTTCCGCCACCCGAAAGGCGAGGCGGCGCGGCACTACAACGTGCTGCAGAAACTCGCCTACCTGGCGGTGATCTTCGGGCTGCTGCCGCTGATCGTCCTGGCGGGCTGGGCGATGTCGCCCTGGTTGAATTCGCTCTGGCCGGGCTGGGTCGAGATCCTGGGCGGGCGGCAGTCGGCGCGCACGATCCATTTCATCGTCGCGTGGCTGCTGGTCGCCTTCGTCGCGATCCACGTCTTCGAGGTGATCGTCAGCGGCCTGTGGAACCACCTGCGCTCGATGGTCACCGGCCGCTATCGCATCACGGCCGATCCGCGCGCGGAGGCGGGCCATGAGTAAGGCCGTGGGCAAGCGCCGGCTGAAGGTCAGTCCGCAGGCGCCGGCGAAGCGCCGCTTCCTCTCGCGCGTCGCGCTCGGCACCGGTGCGCTGATGCTCGGCGGTTGCGATCGCCTGAACCAGAGCGCATGGTTCCCGAAGCTGTTGTCGGCGGGCGAATGGCTGAGCGAGGGCGTGCATCACACCCTCGGCGGCCGCCGCTCGATGGCGCAGGAGTTCAGCGAGAAGGATTTGTCGCCGAGCTTCCGCGGCAACGGCAACACCGATCCGGAGAGCGCCGACTACAAGGCCATGGCCGAGCGGGGCTTTGCCGACTGGAAGCTGAAGGTCGACGGGCTGGTCGACCGGCCGGCGAGCTTCTCGCTCGCCGAACTGCGCGCGATGCCGAGCCGCACGCAGATCACGCGGCACGATTGTGTCGAAGGCTGGAGCGCGATCGGCCAATGGACCGGCGTGCCGCTCTCGCAGGTGCTGGCCGCGGTCAAGCCGAAGCCGAATGCGCGCTTCATCGTCTTCCACTGCGCCGACACCTTCGACGACGACAACGGCCCGGTGCCGTACTACGAGAGCATCGACATGGACGATGCCTACCACCCGCAGACGATCCTCGCCTATGGCCTCAACGGTGCGCAGCTGCCGGTCACCAACGGCGCGCCGCTGCGGCTGCGCGTCGAGCGGCAGCTCGGCTACAAACACGCGAAGTACGTGATGCGGCTCGAACTCGTCGAGCACTTCCGGCAGATCGGCGGCGGTCATGGCGGCTACTGGGAAGACCAGGGCTACCAGTGGTACGCGGGGATCTGAACGAGCGGCCCCGGCTGTAAGGCGCGGCGCCCTCGGGACGACTCCCGATCAGCGGCATGATCGCCTTGTCGGAATCCGCCGAAGGGCCGATGGTCGACCGCCCTATCAAACTTTCCGAAGGAACCCGCCATGAAGACTCTCGTTCACACCCTGCTCGCCGCCTGCATCGCCGCCACCTCGATGGCCGTCTTCGCCGAAGACGCGATGAAGAAGGATGACGGCATGATGAAGGCGCCGACGATGCAGGACTGCAAGGATCACATGGCCATGGCCGGCAAGGACGCCATGATGAAGGACGATGCGATGGGCAAGAAGTGCTCGGCCATGATGAAGAAGCACGACGGCATGATGAAGAAGGACAACGCGATGATGAAGAAGGAAGGCGCGGCCAGCGGTGCGATGAAGTAGTCGCCCGTATCAGCGGGCGCCGCCGCGGCTCGCGAGTTCGCGGCGGAGTTCGGCGAGGCGGGCTTCGAGCCGTCGCCGGTTCTCCTTGCCGACGCGCATCAGGATCTTCTGTCCCGCGGTGGCCGATTGCAGCGATGCATCGGCCAATTCGTACCGCACCCAAGGTCGCTCCGAAGGAATCGGGCCCTTCACTTCCGTGAGCCGAACCACCACCGGCTCGGCCACCTCGGGTGTTGCCAGCAGTTGGTCCAGCACTTCGAGCAGTCTGGCGTGGAAGCGCTTGTTCGGGAAGCCGATGTCCTCGTAGGCCTTCTGCAGCACGGGCAGCATGCGCACGTAGAGGTCCACCGCCCGACGGATGTCGATCTTCTCGGCCAGCAGCACCAGCGGCGCGTAGCGTGCGGCGTTGTCGGGACTGACGAGGGTCTGGCTGTCGCGTTCGATCACCGTGAAGCGGCCGCCCGCGGGTTGCACCGGCCACAGCATCGCGGGCGCGTGCGAGCGCCCGAGGTTGTCGACCGTGGCGACGAGGCGGCGAGGGAAGTCGTCGGTCTGCAGCAGCGACAGCACGGTCTGCTTGCCGACGAGGTCGACCAGGGCATCGCCGATGCCTTCGGCCGCCAGCGGAGCGGCAGGGGGGAGGGGCTCCGCGATGGCGGCGGACGAGGCGGGCGGCAGTGTCGACGCAGGCGGCGGCGCCTCCGGCGTGGAGGCCGGTGCTGGTGCCGAGGCCAGGGCAGGGGGCTCGACCGTCGGCGGCTCCCCCGGCCGCCACCACAGCCACGCCCCGCCGGCGACCACGGCGGCGACGAGAACGACGAGCAATGCAATGCGTGTCGAGCGTGTCATCGCCGTAGCCTAACCGACCTCGTCTTCACGGGTGGCTGCAGACCATGAGCGCCGCGCGGCCGGACGCTCCCCGGCCGCGCGGCAACCGCCGCGGCGCCGGCCCTCAGGCGATGTCGAAACGGTCGAGATTCATGACCTTGACCCATGCCGCCACGAAGTCATCGACGAACTTCTTCTGCGCGTCCGAGCTGGCGTACACCTCGGCGATGGCACGCAGCTGCGCGTTCGAACCGAAGACCAGGTCGACACGCGTGGCGCTCCACCGCCGTTCGCCCGTCTTGCGGTCCCGCCCTTCGAACTGCTCGGCCGCATCCGAGACGCTCTTCCACTCCGTGCCCATGTCGAGCAGGTTGACGAAGTAGTCATTGCTCAAGGCGCCCGGCTTCTTCGTGAAGACGCCGTGCGAGGTCTGGCCGGCATTGGCGCCCAGCACGCGCAGGCCACCGACGAGCACGGTCATCTCCGGCGCCGTCAGCGTCAGCAGCTGCGCCTTGTCGATCAGCAGCGCCTCGGCCGGCACGCTGTAGCGCGCCTTCTGGTAGTTGCGGAAGCCGTCCGCGACCGGCTCGAGCGGTGCGAAGGACGGCACGTCGGTCTGGTCCTGCGACGCGTCCGTGCGGCCCGGCGTGAACGGCACGGTGACCGTGTGCCCGGCATCCCGGGCGGCCTGCGCGACGCCGGCGCCCCCCGCCAGCACGATCAGGTCGGCGAGCGAGATCTTCTTGCCGCCCGGCTGCGCCGCGTTGAATTCGCTGCGGATGCCTTCCAGCACCTTCAGCACCTTCGCCAGCTGCTCCGGCTGATTGACGGCCCAGTCCTTCTGCGGCGCCAGACGGATGCGTGCCCCGTTCGCGCCGCCCCGCTTGTCCGAGCCGCGGAAGGTGGACGCCGACGCCCAGGCTGTCGAGACGAGCTGCGCGACGCTCAGGCCCGATGCCAGCACCTTCTTCTCGAGCGACTTGACATCCTGCTCGTCGACCAGCGCGTGATCGACCCGGGGAACCGGGTCCTGCCAGATCAGTTCTTCGGCCGGCACCTCGGGGCCCAGATAGCGGGCGCGCGGCCCCATGTCGCGGTGCGTCAGCTTGAACCAGGCGCGCGCGAAGGCATCGGCCAGCTGCTCGGGGTTCGCGAGGAAGCGCCGCGAGATCTTCTCGTAGGCCGGGTCCAGGCGCAGCGCGAGGTCGGTGGTCAGCATGGTCGGCGCGTGCCGCTTGGCGGGGTCATGTGCGTCCGGGATGCTGCCGGCGCCGGCGCCGCCCTTGGCGACCCACTGGTGCGCGCCCGCGGGGCTCTTCGTCAGCTCCCATTCGTAGCCGAACAGGTTCTCCAGGAAGTTGTTGCTCCACTTCGTCGGCGTGGTGGTCCAGGTGACCTCGAGGCCGCTGGTGATGGTGTCGCCGCCCTTGCCGGTGCCGAAGCTGTTCTTCCAGCCTAAGCCCTGGTCCTCGAGGCCGGCCGCCTCGGGTTCGACCGCGACGTGGGTGGCCGCGGCCGCGCCGTGGGTCTTGCCGAAGGTATGGCCGCCGGCAATCAGCGCGACGGTCTCTTCGTCGTCCATCGCCATGCGCCCGAAGGTGTCGCGGATGTCGTAGGCCGCGGCGATCGGGTCGGGGTTGCCGTCCGGCCCTTCGGGGTTGACGTAGATCAGGCCCATCTGCACCGCGCCCAGCGGGTTTTCCAGCTTGCGCGAGTGCTCGTCACCGTCCGCCGTGTCATCGGACACCAGCACGCCGCCTTCCTTCTCGACGCCTTCCGAGCCGTGGGCGTAGCGCAGGTCGCCGCCCAGCCAGGTCGTCTCGCGGCCCCAGTACACGTCCAGGTCCGGCTCCCAGACATCTTCACGGCCGCCGCCGAAGCCGAAGGTCTTGAAGCCCATCGTCTCCAGCGCGACGTTGCCGGTGAGGATCAGCAGGTCGGCCCATGAAATCTTGTTGCCGTACTTCTGCTTGATCGGCCACAGCAGGCGGCGGGCCTTGTCGAGGCTGACATTGTCCGGCCAGCTGTTCAACGGCGCGAAGCGCTGCTGGCCGCGGCCCGCACCGCCGCGGCCATCGCCGATGCGGTAGGTGCCGGCGCTGTGCCATGCCATGCGGATGAAGAGTGGCCCGTAGTGCCCGAAATCGGCCGGCCACCAATCCTGCGAATCCGTCATCAACGCAGCCAGGTCCTGCTTCACAGCGGCCAGGTCCAGGCTCTTGAATGCTTTGGTGTAGTCGAAGTCCTTTGCCATCGGATCGGACTTGGAAGAATGCTGATGCAGCAGGTCCACGCGCAGCTGCTTGGGCCACCAGTCGCGGTTCGTCGTGCCACCGCCCGTGCCCTGGTGGAACGGGCACTTGCCTTCGGTCTTTTCGCTTCCCATGCTGGTCTCCTGATTTTGCGATGAGGGGAAGACAAATTCTCGTGTCAGAGCGGTTCCCGCGCGACCAGAAACATTTATCGCATCGATAGCACGAGGGCGTTGTCGTCACGCTGGAGATTTATTCCAAGCCCGAGCAAGCCGGTCGGATGCTCCGCGTGCCGGGAATGAATCTCCTCTTTGCTCGGTCTTGCTCGACGTGACCATTCCAACCCGCGAGCAGGAGCAAGAGTGATGAGCAACCATGATCCCAGTCGACGCCGAGCCCTCGGCTGCCTGTCTGCCTGGAGCGGCGCGGCAGTCCTCTGGACGGTGACCGGAGGCGTGCCGCGTGCGCTCGGCGCGACGAACGCGGATGCGCCGCCGGCGGCGGCCAAAGGCGCGCTGACCTTCGTGCAGATCAGCGACACGCACATCGGATTCCATCGGCCGGCCAATCCGGATGTGGTGGGGAGCCTGCGCCGCGCCATTGCCGACATCAACGCCTTGCCGCAGGCGCCGGCATTGGTGGTCCATACCGGCGATGTGAGCCACTTGTCCAAGGCCGAGGAATTCGGCAGCGCGAAGGAGATTCTCCAGGAGCTTCATGTCGATCGGGTGCATACCGTGCCCGGCGAGCATGACACCATCGACGACGGGGTCAGCGGCTACCTGAAGTACTTCGACCATGACGGCAAGGCACGCGCCTGGTACAGCTTCGATCAGGGCGGCGTGCACTTCATCGGGCTGAACAATGTCCTGAACTTCAAGGCGGGGACGCTGGCTGCGCTCGGCGACGATCAGCTGGCCTGGATGAAGACCGACCTGGCCGGCGTGTCCCGCTCGACGCCGATCGTCGTGCTCGCCCACATCCCGCTGTGGACCATCTGGGAACCCTGGGGCTGGGGCACCGCGGATTCCGCTCAGGCGCTGGCGCTGTTGCGTCCCTTCGGCTCGGTGACCGTGCTCAACGGGCACATCCATCAGGTGCTCCAGAAGGTGGAGGGCCACGTCGCCTTGCACACGGCCATGTCCCTGGCCTATCCGCTGCCGACACCGGGTCAGGAGGGCATCGGCGAACCCGGGCCGGTGACGGTGCCAGCCGGCGAACTGGGCAGGCTCCTCGGCACGCGCCAGCTCAGCCTGGTGCGCGGGCAGCACGAGCTGGCGTTGATAGACCGTCCCCTCGATCGCTGAGCGACATCCCATCATGGAGAAGCTGATGAACCGAATTTCCTTTGCCAAACGCCGCCCGCGCGGCCTGCGCGCGCAACCGCAGCTCGTCGCGCTTCTTCTTGTCGAACACCGACTGCGCCTGCTCGACTGTTTCG
>Ga0105240_10003119_pt1 | contig 26094 bp, 19 predicted proteins | sample KBSC54metaG_FD_80426 | JGI IMG/M metagenome (GOLD analysis project Ga0105240, IMG submission 80426) | Corn rhizosphere microbial communities from Kellogg Biological Station, Michigan, USA - KBS C5-4 metaG | ecosystem: Host-associated > Plants > Roots > Rhizosphere > Soil | place: Michigan, USA...
CATGATGTCGGTCACGCGCTTGATCGAGCCGACGACTTCGGTCATCGTGGCTCTGGCCTGATCGACCAGAGCGGTGCCCTGTTCGACGCGTTCCACGCTGGCGCTGATCAGGCTCTTGATCTCTTTGGCCGCCTCGGCGGAGCGGCTTGCGAGGTTGCGCACTTCGGAGGCGACGACCGCGAAGCCACGACCTTGCTCTCCGGCACGTGCCGCTTCCACGGCAGCGTTCAGTGCAAGGATGTTGGTCTGGAAGGCAATGCCGTCGATGACGCTGATGATGTCGGCGATCTTCTTGGAACTGTCGTTGATGCCCTTCATGGTGTCGACCACCTGGCCGACCACATCGCCGCCCTTGATCGCGACGGCGCAGGCGCCCTGCGCCAACTGATTGGCCTGACGGGCGTTGTCGGCGTTCTGCTTGACGGTCGACGTCAGTTGCTCCATCGCCGATGCAGTCTCTTCCAGTGAGCCGGCCTGCTGCTCGGTGCGATTCGACAAATTGAGGTTGCCGCTGGCGATCTGGCTGGACGCCGTGGCGATGGTGTCGGTGCCGACGCGCACGTTGCCGACGATGTTGCGCAGGCTGATGTTCATGTCCTTGAGCGCTTGCAGCAACTGGCCGGCTTCATCCTTCGTGGTCACGGTGATCTCCACCGACAGGTCGCCTTCCGCGACGCGACGTGAAATGTCCACGGCCGTGTTCAGCGGTCGCGTGATGCCGGTCGTCAGATACCAGGCGCAGGTGATGCCCAATGCCAGCGCCAGCACTTCCAGCACGATCAGCAGGTTGGCGCTTTGGGTAGCGATTTCCGCCACGTGCTGATTGAGTTGATCGATGGTCTTGCGTTGCAGCGCCAGCAGGTTTTCCACTTCCGTTGAATAATTCTTCGCCGCCGGCAGGAAGTCCTTGTCCAGCGCCGCGGCGATCGCGGCCGGATCTGCACCGGGCTCGTTCTTGGCCTTGTAGATGATGTCGCGGGTGGACAGATAGACTTTGCGCAGCGCCATGATCTTGTCGAACAGCTGCTTTTCTTCGTCGCTGGCAATCAGCTCCTGGATCTTCTTTTGCAGATCGCCGGAAATACGCGTGGCTTCATCGCTTTCCGGCTTGAAGAAAGCCGACAGGCTGGGGTCCGAGCTCTTGGCCACGGCGATGGTGCGGCGGATGCCGGCATAGGTGTGGCGATACCAGTCGCCGATCATGCGCTCCTTGGCCAGCGGCACATCCATCATGGCCTGGGTGGCCTTGGCAACGCTTTGCAGACGCCAGACGCCAATTACCGCAACCAGAACGGAGAGCGCCAGGATAACGGCGAAGCCCAGTCCAAGACGCTTGCCGATCTTCATATTTCCAATCACGTTCATGTTTCCCCCCTGCCATTCAAGTCAGGTAAATGTTGATTTTTCTGCATGGCTCAGGCGGCCACATACTCTCCATAATGCTCCGGGAGGGAAAACTTGAATGCGCGGAACAACGTGTGACTGTCACGTCTGTTCAAGGCTTGCGGGGCTTGTGTTGGCGAGGGGCAATACGAAAACCGGCGTCGCCTGGCGCATCATCTATTGCAGCCAGGGAAGGCCGCGCCGGGCGGGAAAAGCCTCGGCGGGTCGAGGAAGATCAGGATGCCTGGGCGGCGTTTTTCTGCAGGTTGGAAGTCGCCTCAATGAATTTATCGGGCGGCATCGGCCGGCCCATGAGGTAACCCTGCAAGGCATCGCAACCGACCGAAGTCAGGAAATTCTGCTGCTTGGTGGTTTCCACGCCTTCGGCAACGATGCGCAAATTGAGCGTGCGGCCCAGCGCCACGATGGCCGAAATGATAGCCGCATCGTCGTTACCGTCGCTGAGGTCGCGCACGAAGCCGCGATCGATCTTCAGTTCATTGGCCGGCAGGCGCTTCAGATAGAGCAGGCTGGAATAACCGGTACCGAAATCATCGATGGAGATATCCACGCCAAGGTCAGCAATCTGCTGCAAGGTCTTGAGGCTGCTTTCGGCATCGTGCATGGCGGTGGATTCGGTGACTTCCAGCGTCAGGCAGCGCGCCGGCAAGCTATGGCGCGCCAGAGTGTCCTTGACCAGTTCGATCAGGTCGATTTGGGCGAATTGCAGCGCCGACAGATTGACTGCGATCTTCCAGTCTTCGTGGCCGATGTCATGCCAGGTCTTCATCTGGCGGCAGGCTTCATCGAGCACCCAGGCGCCGATCGGCACGATCAGCCCGGAACGTTCGGCCAGTCCGATGAATTCGTCCGGCCCCACCAGTCCATGCACCGGATGCTGCCAGCGCAACAAGGCTTCGGCGCCCAGCACCGGACCGTTCGGCGAGTTGTACTTGGGCTGGTAATGCAGGATGAATTCATTGCGCTCCAACGCCAGGCGCAGGTCTTGCAGCCATTGCAACTGGTTGTGCGCATTGACGTTCATCGATGCTTCAAAGAAATGGTAGCCGTTGCGGCCGCTGCGCTTGGTGTGATACATCGCGGCATCGGCGTTGATCACCAGGTCGTGGCGGCTGCTGCCGTCGTCCGGATAGATCGCGATGCCGATGCTGGCGGAGACGCGCAGGTCGTGCTTTTCGATATGGAAGCTCTGGTTGATGATCTTGACGAGCTTGTCGGCGACGGTCACGGCATCATCCGGCTCCTTGAGTTCCACCAGCATCACGAACTCATCGCCGCCCAGCCGCGCCACCGTATCCTGTGCGCGCATGACGGAGCTGATGCGCCGCGCCACTTCCACCAGCATCAGATCGCCGACGTGGTGGCCGAGCGAATCATTGATCGCCTTGAAACCGTCAAGGTCGCAGAACATCAACGCAAAATGCCCCTGCTCGCGCGCCGCCTTGTTGATGGCCTGATTGAGGCGGTCGTCCAGCAGCGTGCGGTTGGGCAGTTTGGTCAGGTTGTCGTGCAAGACCAATTGGGTGAGTTCTTCGTTGGCTTCGGCCAGCGAACGCGCCAGCTTGGCGGTGCGCGACTCCAGCCGCGCGTCCAGCAGCGAGGTCAGCAAGGCAATCGTCAGCACCGCCAGCGTCACCACAATGATCAGGATCGCCAGCCAGCCCGGGCTGACGCCGTCACGGACTGCCAAACAGATGCTGCCGTCCGGGAAATTCGCAGCGGCCATGCCGGTGTAATGCATGCCGACGATGGCCACGCCCATCACTACGGCGGCGCCGGCGCGCGCGAACTTGACATGCGGGGTGTTGCGACGCAGGCGGAAGGCGATCCACAAGGCGGCGCCCGACGCGCCGATGGCGACGGCCACGGAAGCCGCAAACAACAAAGGATCGTAGCGGATGCCCGGCATCATCAGCATGGCGGCCATGCCGGTGTAATGCATGGCGGCGATGCCGGCACCCATGACCAGCGCGCTGTTGACCAGGCGACGCAGCGGCAGCTCTGGGCGACTGACGATCCACAGCGCAAAGCCCGAGACGCCGATCGCGATCAGCAGCGACAGGAAGGTAATCCAGGGATCGTAACCGAGATCGATGGGCAGACGGAATGCGAGCATGCCGACGAAGTGCATCGACCAGATGCCGATGCCCATCGCGACGGCGCCGCCAATCAACCAGGAGCGGCCTGCATATTCTTGGGTCGCGTTGATCCGCTCGGTCATGTCCAATGCGGTATAGGAAGCGAGCACCGCCACCAGCAAGGATATGACAACAAGTAAACTATCGTAGGAAGCGGATAACATGATGTGGAAATATAAAACTAATAATCAACATTTTTTAGGTATTTAGCTCATTATCCCGCAAAAAGAGACACCGAAGTCTGACGAAGTATGAAATCGGAGCGCTTTACATTCTTAAGCGTATGAAACGTCGGATCGAAGCAACTTTACGCCCGGAAACCAATCCATAGGGCTGATGCACCGTTCCCGACAATTGATAAATCGATAAAAAACACGACAATGCACCCTTCGCCTACAACAGCAAAAAATCCGGGCTTCACCCTCCGCAGACATCATCAACGCCTAGTCGCCTCAAAGCGCCTGATTCAGGCCCTGGCCGGTATCGGCGCGCTGTCGTTCATGCACGGCGCCAGCGCCGGCATCTCCCTGTTGCAGCCGCCCAAGCTGGTTGACGGCAACAAGCCGTTCACCCTGACTTTGCTGGTTTCGGAAGACGAACACGACAGCCAGGCCTACACCATCCCGGACAATCTGGTGGTGGCCGCCTCGGCCGACATGACGCCGCCGGTGCAGTTGCGCATGACACGCGAAGCCGGCGCCGCCGGGGAAATCACGCTCAAACGCGGCGAGTTCCGCAAAGTCACCTACAGCGCCACCCTGCCCGACTACTTGCGCGGCGTGGTGCGCATCGAGACCGTGGGCGTGGATGCCTCGCCCGTGCTGGTTGCGGTGATTCGCCCGAAGGACGGCAAGATGCCGGTGCCCTCGGCGGAAGGCATCGCCCTGGCCGGCGCGGCCACGCCCTCGGCCTCGGTGATCACGCCGGGTTCCAGCGCCAGTCCGATCGGCATTGCGCCGGCCGCGCTCGACCTGATCAATATCCCGCGCCTGTCGTTCCACGAGCCGATGTATTTCGCAGCCGGCAACAGTGGCGGCAATCGCAACGCCAAGTTCCAGCTCAGCTTCAAGTTCCGCATCTTCCAGCCGGAAGACATGCGTTCGCGCGGCCTGATCGACAACCTGTATTTCGGCTATACCCAGTATTCACTGTGGGATCTGGAAAGCCCATCGGCGCCGTTCCGAGACACCAGCTACCGGCCGAGCCTGTTCTATTACCTGCCGGATCTCGGTATCCATAACAGCATATTGAGCCGCATGGCGATTTCGACCGGCCTCGAGCATGAATCCAACGGACGCGACGGCGCCCAGTCGCGCGGGCTCAATACCTTCTTCGTCGAACCGACCTTCACCTTCGGCAACCTCAACGATTACCAGTTGCGGATTTCGCCCAAGGTCTACGCCTACCTCGGCCCGACTTCGGACAACCCCGACATCGGCCAGTACCGCGGCCACACCGACCTGAAGCTGGCGGTGGGCAAGCCGGACGGCGTGGAGTTCTCGACTACCTTGCGCAAAGGCACGCGCAGCAGCTCGGGTAGCGCCGACTCGACGCTGTCCTATCCGCTGGCGAAGCTGGTGCCGGGCATGGCCGGCTATCTGATGGCGAGCTATTTCTATGGTTACGGCGAGAGCCTGCTGACCTACAACCAGAAATCGACACCGCAGTTCCGCATCGGCTACGCCCTCTGGCGCTAAATCAAGGCTGGCGAGATTGGCGCAGGAGAGCTCGCCGGCGACAATCTCGCAGCATGCTTATGCCACCGGCGTACGCATCGTGACGAACTCTTCCGCTGACGTCGGATGGATGCCAATGGTGGCGTCGAACTGGGCCTTGGTGGCGCCGCATTGCAAAGCCACCGCAAAGCCCTGGACGATCTCGCCGGCATCGGCGCCGACCATGTGTACGCCCAGGACGCGATCACTCTTCGCATCCACCACCAGCTTCATGAAGGTGCGCTCGGCATTGCCGCTCAGCGTATGCTTGAGCGCCTTGAATTCCGATTTGAAAATACACACTTCGCCGACCTTCTTGCGCGCCTCTTCCTCGCTCAGGCCGACCGTGCCGACGTTCGGGTGGCTGAAGACCGCCGTCGGAATATTCTCGTAAGACATGTCGCGGCCGCCTTTGTTGAACAGACGCGCAGCCACCACCATGCCTTCGGCCAGCGCGACCGGCGTCAGTGCAACGCGATCGATGACGTCGCCGATGGCATGGATCGAAGGTACTCCCGAGACGAAATGATCGTCGACCTTGACTGCCCCTTTGTCGGTCAGTGCAACGCCGGCCTTCTCCAATCCCAGCCCCGCCGTGTTGGCGTGACGGCCGGTGGCGAACAGCACGCAATCGGCGTCGATGCTCTTGCCGTCGCTGAGCTTGACGCGCTTGCCGGCGCCGGCCGACTTGATGGCTTCGATGCCTTCGATATTGTTTTCGAACAGGATGGTCATGCCCTTCTTGCGCATTTCTTCCGCCAGGAACACGCCAAGTTCGCTGTCCATGCCGCGCAGCAAGTGCTTGCCGCGATACACCAGCGTCACCTCGCTGCCGAGACCATTGAGGATCGATGCCAACTCCACCGCGATATAGCCCCCACCCAGCACCACGCTGCGTTTTGGCAAGGCAGTCAGATGGAAGAAGTCATCCGACACGATGCCCAGTTCCTTGCCCGGAATCTCCGGCACCGTCGGATGCCCGCCGGTAGCCACCAGGAGGTGTGCAGCGGTGTAGCGCTTGCCGTTGACGCTGACGGTGTGGGCGTCTTCTATCGTCGCATAGCCTTCGACGATGTCGACCTTGGCGCCGTCGAGGATCTTGCGGTAGATGCCGTTGAGGCGCGCGATCTCCTTGTCCTTGGCGGCGATCAGCGCGGCCCAGTCGAAGCGGGTCTCGCCCACGGTCCAGCCGAAGCCGGCGGCGTCGGCGAAATCTTCATGGAAGTGCGCGCTGTAGGACATCAGCTTTTTCGGGATGCAGCCGACGTTGACGCAGGTGCCCCCCAGATCCTTGCTCTCGGCAATCGCCACACGCGCACCGTATTGCGAGGCGAACCGGCTGGCGCGCACGCCGCCGGAGCCGCCGCCGATGGTGAACAGATCGTAATCGTATTGGCTCATGGTTTCCTCTATTGTTAGTTCAGTACCTGCGCAGGGCCCGCGTGACGAGCATGACCGGGATCAAGCCGACCAGCACGATGCTCAGCGCCGGCAAAGCCGCTTCACCGAGACGTTCGTCGCGCGCCAGGTTATGCGCGATCACGGCCAGCGTATCGGTGTTGAAGGGACGCAGCAACAGCGTCGCCGGCAATTCTTTCACCACGTCGACGAACACCATCAACGCCCCCGTGGCCAGCGAACGCCACAGCAGCGGCATGTGCAGCTTGTACACGATGCGGCTGCGCGAGGCGCCCAGTGTGCGCGCGGCCTCGTCCAGGCTGGGCGGGATGCGTGTATAACCCGCTTCCACCGACTGTACCGCAACGGCCGTAAAGCGTACCAGATACGCATAAATCACGCCGAGCGCGGTCGCCGTCAGCCACACGCCTGCGCCGCTGCCGGGGAACGCCGCCTGCAACCAGGCGATCGGCAGCAGGATGCCGACGGCAATCACCGATCCGGGAATGGCATATCCCATGGCCGCCAGACGCGCGACGAAGCGCAGGAACACAGAGTTGAAGCGCGGCAAGCCGCCGGCGCGCTGGGCGAAACCCAGGGCCAGCGCCAGCACCACCGCGATCGCTGCGGCCACCCCGCCGAAGCGGAAGCTGTTCCAGGTCCAGCCGACGTAGCGCACCAGATTGGTCGCCATGGACAACTCGCTCTCGCGCCACATCAACTGCAACAGGATCAGCACCGGCAGCACGAAACCCAACAATACCGGCGTCGCACACACCAGCCACGCCAGCGCCTCGCGCGGTCCGCGCAAGGTCGGCAGGCGAGCTTCCCCGTCATCGCTGCCAAAGCCACGATTGCCGCGTACCGTGGCGAAGCGCATGCGCCCTTGCTCGCGGCGCTCCAGCCACAACAGTACGGCGACGAACAGCAGCAGCAATGAGGCGTACTGTGCCGCCCCGATGCGATCATCCATCACCATCCAGGCTTTGTAGATGCCGGTGGTGAAGGTGGTCAGGCCGAAATAGGCGCTGACGCCGTAGTCGGCCAGCGTCTCCATCAACGCCAGCGCCGCCCCCGCCATCAGCGCCGGCCGCGCCAGCGGTAATGCCACGCGACGGATACGTGCGCTCAACGGCGTGCCGAGCAGGCGCGCGGCCTCCATCAAATGCACGCCGCGCTCGCCGAGCGCATTGCGCGCCAGAAGATAGGCGTAGGGATACAAGGTGAAAATGAACAGGAAGATCGCCCCCGCCAGGCTGCGCACATCGAAGCGGAATCCCGGCCACAGCACGCGCAGGCTGGTCTGCACCGCGCCGCCGTATTGCAGGAAGTCGGTGTACGCATACGCGCACACATAGGCCGGCATCGCCATCGGCAGCAGCAGCGCCCACGAGAAGAACCGCTTGCCGCGAAACTCGAACAAGCCGATCGTCACCGCCGTGGCTGCGCCGATCGCGATCACGCCCAGCGTGACGAACAGTGCCAGCCATGCGGAGGTCGCCAGGTAGCCCGGCAACACCGTCTGCATCTGCTGATGCAAGGCGTCGATAGCGGTCGCATCAAGTTGCAGCCACGCACCGGCGATGCCAAGGATGGGCAGGGAAATCAGGAAGGCGATCAGGCCGATGAGATACATGAATTCGAGATGAAAAACTGGGACGGATTGCGCGGCGCATCGATACTGATGCGCTACACTTCGCTTATTGAAAACGGGTACAAATCATTCGCTGCGTGGCGCATTGTAGCGGCAGGCGGCATCCTTCGTCGATTTTCCCCGAACATGCAAAATCACCAAAAAGTGTCATAAAAAGGACTGCCATGTTTCTGCAAGTCGATCAGGTCAGCATCAGTTATCCACGCGCCGCCGCGCCTGCGGTGCAGGCGGTGTCGTTCGCGCTGCAGCCCGGTGAACTGGGCGCGCTGATCGGCCCTTCCGGCAGTGGCAAGACCACCCTGCTGCGCGCCATCGCCGGCCTCGAACAACCGCATGCCGGCCGCATCCTGCTTGACGGCCAATTGCTGGACGGCCCCGGCGTGCGCATCGCCGCCGAGCAACGCCGCATCGGCATGGTGTTCCAGGACTTCGCGCTGTTTCCTCACCTGGACATCGAAGCCAACATTGGCTTCGGCCTGCACAGTCATCACGGCGACAAACAACAGCGTCGCCGGCGCGTGCAGGACATGCTGGAACTGGTCGGCCTTGGCGGCATGCAGGGAAAATTCCCGCACCAGTTGTCCGGCGGCCAGCAGCAGCGCGTTGCCCTGGCGCGCGCGCTCGCGCCTCAGCCGCGCCTGTTGCTGCTGGACGAGCCGTTCTCCAGCCTCGACGTCGAACTGCGCGAACGCCTCGCCGAAGAAGTGCGCCGCATCCTCAAGCAAGCTGGCATCACGGCGCTGATGGTGACCCACGACCAGATGGAAGCATTCGCCGTCGGCGACGTGGTCGGCGTCATGCAGCAGAGCCGCCTCGAACAATGGGACCAGCCTTACGCGCTGTACCATCGCCCCGCCACGCGCTTCGTCGCCGACTTCATCGGCCACGGCATGTTCGTGCCCGGTGCGCTGGTGGGCGCGGCCGGCGACATGGCGATGGAAACGCCGCTGGGCCGCCTGCAGGACGTTTCGCGCATCATGGAAACACTGCAATCCAGCGCAACCCACGGCGCGCCGTTCGACGTGCTGCTGCGCTCCGACGACATCGTGCACGACGACTTGTCGCCGTTCAGGGCGCGCATCGTGCGCAAGTCTTTCCGCGGCGCCGACTTCCTCTATACGCTGCAACTCGACGACGGCCTGGAATTGCTGTCGCTGGTTCCTTCGCATCACGACCACGCCGTCGGTGAAGCGATCGGCATCCGGCTTGAGGTGAACCACGTTGTCGCGTTTCCGCGCGCTGCCGGCTGAATCAGGCGGCAGCCCGCAGGCCGGCTTCTTCATTCCACCATCGTTAAAAAAGCACCGGAGGCCATGGCCGCCCGGTGCTTTTTTCATGCCTGCCGAAGCAGGCAACTACGCTCGCCTCATTTGTAGCCGACGCGATCGAGGATCTGCAACACCTTCTGCTGGTTGCGCCCCGTCGCGGCGACGTCGATCACTTCCGCCTTGAACGGACCCAGCGTGTCGAGCGCGGCATTGCCGGTCTTCACGCTTTTGACTGCCGGCCATTCGTTGTTGCCTTCGGCGAAGTAACGCTGTGCATCATCGCTGGCCAGGTATTCCAGGAACTTGACGGCGTCAGCCTTGTGCGGCGCATTCTTCGCCACGCCGGCGCCGGCGATGTTGACGTGGGCGCCAAAGGTTTTCTGGTTCGGCCAGACCACGCCGAATTTGCCGACCACGGCGATGTCTTCCGGCTTGGTCGACTTCATCAGGCGCGCGACATAGTAGGAGTTGGAGATCGCCACGCCGCATTCACCGGAAGCAACCGCCTTGATCTGGTCGGTGTCGCCGCCCACGGGCGAGCGCGCCATGTTGGCGACCATGCCCTTGAGGATGGATTCGGTCTTGGCTTCGCCGACGTGTTCATACAGTGCGCCGAACAGCGAGACGTTGTAAGGATGCGCGCCCGAACGGGTGCACAGCTTGCCTTTGTTCCTGGGGTCCGCCAGCGACTCGTAGGTGTCAACGTCTTCCGGCTTCACATTTTGCTTGTTGTAGACGATCACGCGGGCGCGTGTCGAGAAACCAAACCATTGCGAACCCTGGCCCTCATCCTTGCCACGCAGGTTGGCGGGGATGCGCGACTCCAGCACGCCGGATTTCACCGGTTGGAACAGGCCGTCGTTCTCACCGCGCCACAGGCGCGCGGCGTCAACCAGCAGGATTACGTCGGCCGGGCTGGCAGTTCCCTCGCTTTTGAGACGGGCCAGAATACCGGCGTCATCGGCATCGACACGGTTGATCTTGATGCCGGTGGCCTTGGTGAAATTGCCGTACAAGGCTTCATCGGTCTGATAATGGCGCGCGGAATAAAGGTTGATCACCTTTTCCTGAGCAGACACGCCAACCGAAGTTGTCGCCAACACCATACCTGCAACAAAAGTACGTAAAAACATGAACTTATCCCTTTATGCTGATTGATCAGTCTACTTGCCGGCAGGTGCACGAAGTCCAAAAAACACAAGACGACGCGCCTATGCGTAACCGGAAAGACGACCGACTATAGCACAAATGAGAATAATTCCTGTTTTAAATTCAGCATTTTGTCAGGATTTGAAGCTTGAAAAATCGATGACCAACGATGCCGGACAGCCTCGCAGCAAGACTGCGCCGCTTAACCGGCTCGCATTCACGGCATGATTCAAAACCCGGAGCGCACGCGGCCAACGCCGCCAGATGCTGCTGCATGGGCATTAACATCAGCATGCTCAGGCGCGCGCCTTGGAAAGCACGACCAGCCAGCGGCGGAACAACAGGATTTCGAGGTGGCCGGCTTGCAGGCCCGCGCTGCATTCGATCACGGGATTGACGCGATAGCGGCGCACGTACGAGTCACGGCACACGAACATTTCGCGGCGGCCGAAGCGCAGGCTGAAAGACGAAGGGGAAGAAGATTCCAGACCAAAGCGAGCGCCTGAAGTGAGATCCAAGTGTGTCATGGCAGTGGTTCCTATCTCTGTTGAAGAGATTCCACTGTATCACAAACACTGTATAAATAAACAGTAGTTTTTTATCTCGTTGTTTTTTGAGCGATTTCGGAAGTTTTACGATTCAGATCTGAATACAGCCCATTCTACCCTCTTCAGGCCGAAACGGGTCAAATCCGCCGATCCGCTCGTCGCCCCTAGGCTCCGCTCTCAAGTCGGCTGCGCACAAAGCCGATGTGTTCGCGCAGCACGTAGAACTGATCGGCAAACGCCAGCGGCATCTTCATGCGATTCACCGAGGCTTCGATCTCATCGAGCTGCTTGAGCATCAGCTCCTGTTCTTCCTTGGTGTGCTTGGTGACGCCGCGCTCCAGGGTGATCAGCACGCCATACCATTTGTAGATGCGCGAACGGATGCGCCAGCCGTACAGCAGCGGCACCAGCTTGATGCCGGGAATCAGCAGCAGGATGATCGGCAGCAGGATCACCATCGTGCGATCCACCAGGCTGGCCAGCCAAAACGGCAGCGTGCGGTAGAAGAAGCTCTTGCCCGATTTGTAATAGCGTGCGGCGTCGTCGCTGATCGGGTATTCATGCGCCAACGGCGCCGGGAATTCGCCGGCCTTCTGCAACACGCTGGCCTTGCCGTGCACTTCGCGCGCGGCTTCAATCAGGAGGTCGGACAAGGCCGGATGCAGGTCGTCGCGTGCAATCAGCTCGGCGGTCGGCGCAATCAGGCGAATCGTGTGGTCCGGCAGGTTGCGGCGGAAGTCGAACACGCCCGGCGGCAGCGTCAGCTCATTGAGATAGCTGAAGCGGCGCGTGTATGCCGAGGCCTGCGAGAAGTCCAGCAAACGGATGCCGTTGGTGCGCAACAGCTTGCCCATGGTGGCCGGCGCCGCCGACTCGCCCATGAGGAAGGCAACGTCGATCTTGCCCTTGCTGAGCGCATCCGCGGCCTCGTCGCCGCCCATGTCGATCAGTTTGGTCGCCCCGCCCGGCTCGATCCCGCTGGCCTTGAGCAAGGTCAGCGCCAGCACCCGTGAGCCGCTGCCCTGCAGGCCGATGGCGATGCTTTTCCCGGTCAACTCGGACAGACGCGAGACCACCTTGTCGTTGCGATAAAAAACCGATACCGGCGAATACGCCACGCTGCCCAGCGACACCAGGCTGTCGATATTGACGCTGTCGGCGATGCCGCCCTGCACGAAGGCGACATCGACGTTGCTGGCGGGATCGACCAGCTTGCGCAGGTTGTCGAGCGAACCTTCCGACGCCACGACCTTCACCGTCACGCCATCGCGCGCGAGGATTTTCTTGTATTTCTCGGCGACGTTCCAGAAATTGCTGTGTTCCGGCCCGGTCGCGATGGTGATGGTCTTCGGCGGCGCCGGATGGATCAGCCAGATCGCCAGCCAGACGCCGACGATGATCAGCAGCACCATGGGCCCGAAACTGACGGCCAGGTCGCGCCACGAAATGGCGACGAAACGCGCCTTCATGGCGCTAACGGAATGCTTGCGTGGGGCGGTAGTTTTTTCCATGCGGGCTATTCTACCGCCCTCTCCCCGGCGCCGACGAAAACCGGTCAATACGTCTTGTAAGGCAGGAATTTACCGCTCAAGACGACATTGACGCGGTCACCGGCAGGATCAGCCTGACGCTGAATGTCCATCTTGAAGTCGATCGCGCTCATGATGCCGTCGCCGAATTCTTCGTGGATCAGTTCCTTGATGGTCGAGCCGTAGACGCTGACGATTTCGTACCAGCGATAGATCAGCGGATCGGTCGGCACCGGCGTCGGCAGCGACCCCTTGTACGGCACGATCTGCAGCCACAGGGTTTCTTCGTCGGTGAGGCCGAACAGTTCCTGCGTGACGGCCGCCTGCCTGGCGGTCAGGGTCATCTGGCCAAGCATGGCGGCGGTCGTCCATTCCTTGCTCTGGCCGATGCTTTCGGCGATCTTGGACCAGGTCATCTTGTTCCTGACCTTGGCTTGGATGATTTTTTGGGTAACGAGGTTGCGGTCCATGAAGTTCTCCTTGCGATGAATGTAAAAAGTGATCGTGAAAAATCAAGCTGCTGCTTGCGGGAAATTGTCGAGCGGTTCCGGCGCGCCCTGCTCCAGCCCGGGCGTCACGACGCGCGTGACGACGTCTTCCGCTCCGGCTTCCTGGATGCGGCGCGAGCGATGCACCAGGAAATCCACCAGATGGTTGCGGATGCGGTAGAACTGCGGATCGTGGTGCATGGTTTCGCGGGTGCGCGTCTTGGGCATGGTGTTGACCACGACTTCGGCGATGCGCGCCCGCGGACCGTTGGACATCAGGAAAATCTTGTCGGCCAGCAGGATCGCCTCGTCGACGTCGTGCGTGATCATGAACACGGTCTGGTGCGTGGCGCTGCAAATTTTCAACAACTCGTCCTGCACCACGCCGCGCGTCAGTGCATCGAGCGCGCCGAACGGCTCATCCATCAGCAGCATCTTCGGTTCGATGGAAAACGCCCGCGCAATGCCGACGCGCTGCTTCATGCCGCCCGACAGCTCCGACGGCTTCTTGTGCTCCGCGCCTTTCAGGCCGACCATCTCGATGAAGCGGCGCGCATGCGTCTCGGCCTTGTCGCGCGACCAGTCCGGCCAGCGTGAACGCACCGCGAACACGACGTTGCCCAGCACGCTGAACCACGGCATCAGCGCGTGACTCTGGAACACCACGCCGCGATCCAGGCTCGGGCCCTTGACCTCGCGCTGATCCATGATCACCACGCCGCCCGACGGCGCTTCGAGTCCGGCCAGCACATTCAGGATGGTGGTCTTGCCGCAGCCTGAATGGCCGATGATGCAAACGAACTCGCCCTTGTCGATGCCGAACGAGACCTGGTCGAACACCGGCAGGCCGTCATCGGTGTAGCGCTTGTTGAGGTTCTCGACGGTGAGGAATGCTTTTTCCATATCGCTCCTGTTACGCCTATTCCGTGTAAGTCACCAGTTTTTGCAACCGCGCAAAGAACAGGTCCAGCACCATGCCCGTCACGCCGATCACCAGGATCGCGAAGATCACGCTGGTCAGCGACAGGTTGTTCCATTCATTCCAGACGAAGTAGCCGATACCGGTCCCGCCGACCAGCATCTCGGCAGCCACGATCACCAGCCAGGCAATCCCCATCGAGATGCGCATGCCGGTCAGGATGGTCGGTGCCGCCGCCGGCAGGATCACCAGGAAAGCCTTGCGCAGCGGCGTGACTTCCAGCGTCTTGGCGACGTTGAGCCAGTCGCGCCGCACCGACGCCACGCCGAACGCGGTATTCATCAGCATCGGCCACACCGAGCAGATGAAGATCACGAAGATCCCCGAAATCGACGAATCCTTGATCGTGTACAAGGCCAGCGGCATCCACGCCAGCGGCGAGATCGGCTTGAGGATCTGGATGAAAGGGTTCAGCGCCCGCTGCATCAGCGGCGACATGCCGAGCAGGAAGCCCAAAGGAATCGCCACCACTGCCGCAATCGCAAACCCGAGTCCGACCCGCGCCAGCGAATAACCGAGCTGAATGCCGATGCCCTTGTCGTTGGGACCGTTGTCGTAGAACGGATTGGCCAGCTCCTTGCGCATGGTCTCGCCCATCTGCGCCAGCCCGGGGAAGCCGCTGGTCTTGACCGGCGAACTGCTGCTTTTGCCCATCAGCTTGGCGTATTCATCGTCGGCTGAAGTTGCCGAGGATGCCGCCGCCCGCGCGTTTTCAACGCTCTGCTTCGGCGCCGTCGCCAGATGCCACACCAGCAACAGGCAGCCGAACAGCGCCAGCGAAATCAGTCCGGCGCGCCAGCCCAATTGTGCCGCCGGCTTCATCAGCTGGTCCTCTTGATGGCGAAGCTGTTGACGTACGCGTCCGCCTTGGCCGGGTCGAACTCCTTGCCCATGATCTTGTACTTGCGATAGGCGCCGTCCGGCACCGGCTGGTCGAGTTCCTTCATGTATTTCTTGGCGTCGGTCAGCAGCAGCACGCGCTCGGCGATGCCCTTGTAGTCGACCTCCCCCTTGACGTAGCCCCAGCGCTTCATCTGGCTCAGGATCCACACCGCCATCGAATCCCACGGCACCGGATCGAAGTCGGCGCGGCCCGGCACGTTCTTGACGTTGCCCAGGCCGTCGGCGAAGCGACCGGTCAGCACCTGCTCGACCACGGTCTCCGGCTGGTTCAGATACGCCGCCGGCGAAATCACCTTGGCCACCAGCGAGCGGTTGGCCGGATCGCGCGCCATCGCAGCGGCGGTCAGCACGGCACGGAACAGGGCGGCAAAGGTGTTGGGATTCTGCTTGACGAAATCTTCCGACATGCCGAAGGCGCAGCAGGGATGGCCGTCCCAGATTTCCTTCGACAGGATGTGGATGAAACCGACTTCGTCATACACCGCGCGCTGGTTGAACGGATCGGGCCCGAGGAAGCCGTCGATGTTGCCGGCGCGCAGGTTGGCCACCATTTCCGGCGGCGGCGTGACGCGGATCTGGACGTCGCGGTCGGGATCGAGACCGTTCTCGGCGAGGTAATAGCGCAGCAGGAAGTTGTGCATCGAATACTCGAACGGCACCGCAAACTTGAAGCCCTTCCACTGCCTGGGATCGCGCTTGTCCTTGTGCTTGACGTGCAACGTGATGGCCTGGCCGTTGATGTTCTGGATGGTGGCGATGCGCATCTGCACCGGATTGCTGCCCACCCCCATCGACATTGCCAGCGGCATCGGCGACAGGAAGTGCGAGGCGTCGTGTTCCTTGTTGATCATCTTGTCGCGGATCAGCGCCCAGCCGGCGGTCTTGTTGAGCGACACGTTCAGGCCCTGCTTGCGATAGAAACCAAGCGGATCGGCCATGATCAGCGGCGCCGCGCAGGTGATGGCGATGAAGCCGATCTTGAGGTCCTTCTTTTCAATCGCGCCGTTCTTCTCCTGCGCCATCGCCTGCAAGGCGCCTAGCGGGAACATGCTGGCGATCGCCGCACGCGCAGTGTTGATGCCGACGGCGCGCAAGAAGTCGCGGCGTTGCTCCGCCTGCGGGAACAGCGCGCGCATCACGGACTCTTCCACCACGTCGTTGCTCAACTGCTCGGGATCCTGTCCACGCATCTGCAACTGCCGTTGCTGCTCGTCGTCATGCGCCGTCTGGCTGGCATGCTTGCCGCAGGAACAGCTGTTGCCGGCGCGCTCGGCGTCGTAGGTATGGAAGATGGTGCTGTCGATTTCTTTTGGCATGGATTCCCCCGATGGATGGATGAAGTAACGGCTGCTTTGTTACTCCACCCCGTGCAAGGGGCTTGCCAGTCTGCTTTGCGATGTCATCGACAGACGACGCCTTGTAGTGGAACGACTACAAGGCGCTGTCAAAGCGACAACGAACTCACCAACTCAGACGGGTAATAATTGATGCCGCACGGCGTACATGGCGATGCCGACGTCGTTGCTGGCGCCGGTCTTCTCGAGGATGCGGCTGCGGTAGGTGCTGACCGTGTTGGGGCTCAGCGTGAGCTGGTCGGCGATTTCCTTGACGCTGCGCCCGGCGGCGATCAGCTGGAACACCTGGTATTCGCGATGCGACAGCGTCTCGTGCGCGGCGCGCTGGGTGCTGGCCGCATACGCGTTGAGCTCGGCCGCCAGCGTCTCGGCCATGTGCGGACTGACGTAGACGCCGCCGTCGGCCGCCTTGCGGATCGCCGCCACCAGCTGTTCGGTGTCGGCGCTCTTGTTCAGATAACCGGCGGCGCCCAGGCGATAGCAACGCGCGGCATATTGTTTCTCGGGATAGGTCGACAGCATCAGCACCGGCAGGCGCGGCATCTCCTGCTTGAGCTGGCGTAGTACGTCGAGGCCGTCCTGCAGCGGGATGGCGATGTCCAGCAAGACCAGGTCGATTGCCTCCACGCGCGCCTTGCGCAGCACCTCGGGGCCGTCGGCGCACTCGGCCGCCACCTCGATGTCGGGCGTATCGGCGAGGATCTGCTTGAGACCTTCGCGCACGATGCGGTGGTCGTCGCAGAGCAGGATGCGGATCATGGGTTTCCTCGTGGCTTTGGTTGCGCCGATTGTTTATGAATGGTCATGCATCGTTCCTCAGCGGCAAGACCAGGCGCACGCGTGTGCCCGGGTTGGAGATCGACTTGCCGCTTTCCGGTGCACCTTCTGCCTCTTTTGCACCATCAACGGCGTTTTCGATATTCAGTGCGCCGGCAAAGTGCAGCGCGCGCTCACGCATGCCCATCACGCCGTAGGACTTGGGATTTGCCAGCGCCGCCGCCGGCACGCCGACGCCGTTGTCCTCTACTTCCATCAGCAAGGCATCCGGCGTCAGCCGCACGGCGATCTTCACCTGCGTTGCTTGCGAATGCTGTGCCACGTTGCTCAGCATTTCCTGGAAGATACGAAACGCCGCCGTCGCCAGCGTGCCTTGCGGCGCAAACGCCTGTGGAGAAATGTCGAACTCGACGTCGCACGGCAACTCGGTCGCCTCGGAGAATTCCTGCACCTGCCACTCCAAGGCGGCGATCAAACCCTGGTGATCGAGAATGCTCGGCCGCAGATCGGTGATGATGCGCCCGACGTTATCCACCGCCGCCTCGATCAGCCGGTTCATGCTGGCGCACTTGCGCGCCACCGGCTCGCGGTCGGCGACGCGGCTGGCCATCCAGTTCACGTCGAGCTTGAGCGCCACCAGCAGGCTGCCGAGCTCATCATGGATCTCGCGCGCGATGCGCGTGCGTTCATCCTCGCGCACCGAATGCGCATGCGCCGACAGCTCGCGCAACTGCGTCAATGCCGCCGACAGCTCGCGGGTACGCTCGGCCACGCGCTGCTCCAGCTCGGCCTTGGCGCGCTGCAATTGCTCTTCGGCCAGTCGCCGCTTGGAAATATCGCTGAACGTAATCACCGCCCCTCGCACCTGGCCGCCGTCGATGATCTGATAGGAAGAATATTCAGTGGCGAAGCGCGTACCGTCGGCGCGCCAGAACACTTCCTGGTCGACGCGGCATGACTCGCCCTTGCGAAAGGCCTTCAGGATCGGACACTCTTCTTCCGGATAGTGTTCGCCGTGTTCATGGCTGTGATGCACCAGCTCGTGCATGTTCTTGCCGAGCATCTGTTCGATCCGGTACCCGAGCATCTCCGCGCCGGCGCGATTGATGAAGGTGCAGCGACCGTCGAGGTCGATGCCGTAGATGCCTTCCCCGGTGGAGTCGAGCAGGAGGGTCAGCTTGTCGCGCAACAGCGTCGCGTCGCCGGAACCATGCATGACAGAATCCAAGGCGCTGATCGGCTTTATTTCGGTAGGAGCGAACATGGACATTCCGGTTTATGCAGACAACAGGCCTAGTGCAAGCCTCATGCCAATACTTTCCGAAAACATCTTTCCCGATAAAAAAACGCCGCCTTGAGCTCTCGCTGAAGACGGCGTTGGTATCCCGGATTGACTTTTTATTGAACCTGAGCCGACATCACGGCATGTACTGCCCGCCATTCACATCAATAATTTGCCCCGTCACATACCCCGACAACTCATCCGAAGCCAGATACAGGAAGGCGCCGTCGCATTCCGCCGGGTCGCCGATGCGGCCCATCGGGATGGTCTTGCGGAACGATTCCAGTTGCTCCGGCGTGGTGAAACGTTCCTGGAACGGCGTCATGATCACGCCCGGCGCCACCGCGTTGACGCGGATGTTGTCCGGCTGCAGTTCTTTCGCCATGCCGCGCGTGATGGTGCTGACGAAGCCTTTCGACGCTGCGTAAATCAGCGCGCCGGGGCCGCCGCCGTGGCGCGCCGCCACCGAGGTGACGTTAATGATGTTGCCGCCGCCCTGCTTGCGCATGACCGGGATCACGGCGCGCGTGAATGCCACCACCGAGCGCGCGTTGATTTGCACGACTTCGTCGAACAGGTCGTCGGTGATTTTTTCCAGCGCTTCGCGCTTGACCAGGCTGCCGGCGTTGTTGATCAGGACGTCGATGCGGCCGAGCTGTTCGACCGCGCTGGCGATGGCCTTGTCGATGGCCTTGCTGTCGCGCACGTCGGCACCGATGGTAATCGCCTTGGTGCCGCCTTTGCGGATGTCGGCGGCGACGGCTTCGGCTTCGGTCGCCGACTTGTTGTAATGGACCACGACGTGGGCACCCTTGGCGCCGAAGGCGCGCGCGGCGGAAGCGCCGATACCGGTGCTGGCGCCGCTGATGAAGACGACTTTACCTGCCAGATCTTGCATTGCTGTTCTCCTGAGAAAGTAAGCATGGCGTGAACCATAGGGGGAATCACGGTCCGGCTCGTTTCAATGTGGGTGTACTTTGAAGGCCGGGGTGTTTTTTTATTTTTCTGAGCAAATCGAAATCAGATCAAACCAAATCAACTCAATGTCGGTGCAGATGACCGTGCAAGTCAGTCATGCACCGATTCATCCTTGTTCTGCGCTGCACCGCGATAAGCGTCGCGCACGCGGATCAAGTGGGTGCGCATGGCATCGGAGGCTTGCTTCGGATCGCGCGCCTTCAACGCGGTGAGGATGTCGCGGTGGTCCTGCAGGCTGCGTTCCAGCGTGGCCGGAATGCGCGAGGTGATGGTGCGGCTTTTCTTGCCCAGCATGTAGAGGCTACCGGCGATGCTTTGCAGGAAAGGATTGTCGCAGGCCTCGATGATGGCTTCGTGGAACTCGACGTCGGCGGCGGCGAACGCGGCCGGGTCGCTCAGCAGGCGCGCTTCGTCGTCGACGTTGCGCGTCAGGCGCTCGAGTTCTTCTTCGGCCATATGCGTGGCGGCCAGCGCGGCCACGCCGGTCTCGATGATCAGGCGCGCATCGAACAAGGCTTCCAGCGTGCCGGCGTTGAGGTCGATGATCATTTCCAGCGGCTCGAGCAGCTCGCGCGTCTCGAGCTTGCCGACGAAGGTGCCTTCACCCTGGCGGATGCGCAGCAAGCCGAGCAGCGCCAGGCCGCGGATCGCTTCGCGCACGGCCGGGCGGCCGACGCCGAGCATGGCGGCCAGCTCACGTTCCGGCGGCAATTGCTGGCCGGGCTTGAGCAGGCCGCTGCGGATCATGGTGAGCAGGCGCTGCGCAACTTGCTCGGAAATGGATTTCTGGACGATGGGATCGAAGGACATGGAGTCTGCTTGGGTGCCTGTTATGTTTCCTGGTCGCTCCGCACTGACGTGGACGTGTGCAGGCGAGTGGTAAGACCTTTGGGTATGCAGAGAATAGGTGCGGGTCCGGGCACTGTCAAGCGAGGACTTTCCGCAATGGTCAAACCTTTTTCATGTGTGCTTGCCGGCGATTGTTGACGGGAAGACAAGCTTGCCCAAGTCAACGAAGCCGGCGTGCTTTCCTCTCCCCCTTCATTTACATGCCGATACAGATAGGATGCGCGAACTGGGCTAGCATGAGACCTTTGCGTCCTTCACCTCCTCCATGTACGCCCAACCCGCCTCGCCTCGTCCTCTAAAGTCCTCCCGCCCTGACCTGGTCAACGGCCCCATCGCCACCACGCTACTGATGTTCGCCTTGCCGGTACTCGGCAGCAACGTCCTGCAATCGCTGAACGCCTCGGTCAATGCAATCTGGGTCGGCCACTATCTCGGCGAGGCAGCGCTGACCGCGACCTCGAACGCCAACATCGTCCTGTTCTTCCTGCTCGGCGTGGTGTTCGGCATCAGCATGGCGACCACCATCCTGGTCGGGCAATCCATCGGCGCGCACGACATTGACCGCGCGAAGCGCGTGGTCGGCACCGGCGCGAGTTTCTTTGCCACGCTGTCGATACTGGTGGCGATCGCCGGCTACATCTTCACGCCGCACATCCTGGCGCTGATGCAGACGCCGGCCGACGCCGCGCCTTATGCTATTGCCTACCTGCGCATCATCTTTGTCGCGCTGCCGATGATGTATTTTTATAACTTCATGATGATGACGCTGCGCGGTGCGGGCGACTCGCGCACGCCGTTCTATTTCATGCTGTTGTCGGTGGGATTGGATATCGGGCTCAATCCGCTGCTGATCTTCGGCCTCGGTCCGATTCCGGCGATGGGCATCGCCGGCTCGGCGCTGGCGACGCTGATCGCGCAATCGGGCAGCCTGCTGCTGATGATCGCCTTCCTCTATCGCCGCAAGCATTTTTTGGCGTTGCACAGCAACGAACTGAATTACCTCAAGCCGGACCTGGCGATCCTGCGCGCGCTGGTGACCAAGGGCCTGCCGATGGGCTTGCAGATGCTGGTGATTTCGTCGTCGGCCCTGGTCATGATCAGCCTGGTCAACGGCTACGGCTCGCAAGTCACGGCCGGTTACGGCGTGACCTCGCAGTTGTGGACGTACGTGCAAATGCCGGCGCTGGCACTGGGCGCGAGCGTGTCGTCAATGGCCGCGCAGAATATCGGCGCCGGTCGCTGGGATCGCGTCACGCGCATCGCGACCATCGGCGTCGGCTACAACTTCCTGCTGACCGGCGCGCTGGTGGCCTTGCTCTACCTGTTCGATCACGCGGCGCTGGGACTGTTCCTGCCGCATGAAGGCGAAGCCATGGGCGTGGCGCGCCACATCAACAATATCGTGGCCTGGTCCTTCGTGCTGTTCGGCGTGACGATGGTGCTGTTCGGCGTGGTGCGCTCGACCGGCGCGGTGATGGCGCCGCTGGTGATGCTGTTCATCGCGATCTGGCTGGTGCGCCTGCCGTTTGCCAAATGGTTGACGCCGGCATATGGCGCCGAGGCGATCTGGTGGAGCTTCCCGTTGGGCAGCGTGGTGCTGATCGTGCTGGCGGTTGCGTACTACCGTTACGGCGGCTGGCGCAAGGCGCATATGCTGTCGGCGCAACCGCGCGGGCTGGCGCCGGACACCGGCATGGCGACACCCGCCATGACCGCTGTCGACGACAAGATTTAAGCAAGTTTCAAGGAGCGCTGGCCTGGTCCAGCTGGCGAATGTCGGCGGGGTCCAGCGACAGGCGCGTTGCCGCGATCAGCGCATCCATCTGCTCCAGCGTGGTGGCGCTGGCGATCGGGGCGGTGATGCTGGGACGCGCGATCAGCCACGCCAGCGCCACGGCTGCAGGGGTGCTGTCATGGCGTGCGGCGACGGCATCAAGCGCATCGAGGATGCGCAGGCCGCGCGGATTCAGGTAGCTTTGGGTCTTGCCGCCGCGGGTGCTCTTGCCGAGATCTTTTTCGGAACGGTATTTGCCGCTGAGAAAACCGCTGGCCAGCGAGTAATAATTGATGACGCCGATTTTTTCCTTGAGGCAGTACTGTTCAAGATTGCTTTCAAAATCGGCGCGTGAATACAGGTTGTATTCCGGCTGCAACGTCTGGTACAGCGGGTAGCCATGTTCACGGCTGAGCTTGCGCGCTTCATCCAGCCGCTCGGCGCCGAAGTTGGACGCGCCGATCAACCGCACCTTGCCTTGCTGAACCAGTTCGCCGTAGGTGTGCAGGGTTTCTTCCTGCGGCGTGTTCTTGTCGTCGGTGTGCGACTGGTAAAGATCGATGTAGTCCGTTTGCAAACGAGTCAGCGAGTCTTCCACCGCGCGCCGGATATAGGCCGGCGACAGGCCGATCTTGCCGTCGCCCATGTCCATGCCGACCTTGGTGGCGATGACCAGCTTGTCGCGCTTGCCGCTTTGCTTGATCCATTTGCCGATGATGGTTTCGGACTCGCCGCCCTTGTTGCCGTTGGCCCAGCGCGAATAGACGTCGGCGGTGTCGACCAGGTTCAGGCCGGCATCGACGAATTTGTCGAGCAGCGAAAACGACGTCGCTTCGTCGGCCGTCCAACCGAACACGTTGCCGCCGAATGCCAGCGGCGCGACTTCAATGGCGGAATTGCCGAGCTTGCGATGTTGCAGTTGATTGCCGTTTTTATCACTTGTATCAGTCGTACCCATTGCATGTACTCCATGTTACCGAGGAACAATGATTCTATGCCTGATCCGTTTTTGCTGCCGGAACCCGCTCAGGCTCTATACTTGCAACTTGTCAGGCACTGATTCACCGTCGGGCCTCTGCTCCAATCCCCACACGACTCTTCTGCTTTCTCTCCGATGGAAATTGTTTTTACTGTTCTGATCTTGCTGCTGGCCGTCGCCGTTTCCGGCGTGGCGGCGCGCCTTGTCCCGTTCAAGATTCCGCTGCCGCTGTTCCAGATCGGCCTCGGCGCCGTGCTGGCGCTGCCGCTGTTCGGCCTGCGCATCAGCTTCGACCCGGAACTGTTCCTGCTGCTGTTCATTCCGCCGCTGCTGTTTACCGACGGCTGGCGCATGCCCAAGCGCGAGTTCTTCCGGCTGGCGCAACCGATCCTGGCGCTGGCGCTCGGACTGGTGCTGTTCACCGTGGTGGGCGTCGGTTACTTCATCCACTGGATGATCCCGGCCATCGCGCTGCCGTCGGCGTTCGCACTGGCGGCGGTGCTGTCGCCGACCGACGCCGTCGCGGTCTCGTCCATCATCGGCAAGCGCCGGCTGCCTTCCACCATGCAGCACGTGCTCGAAGGCGAGGCGCTGATGAACGACGCCTCCGGCCTGGTGGCGTTCAAGTTCGCCATCATCGCGGTGCTGTCGGGCACCTTCTCGCTCATCGACGCCGGCATCAGCTTCACGCTGATCGCCATCGGCGGCATCGCGGTCGGACTGATCGTGGCCTGGGGTTTCGGCCTGATCCGTCGCAAGATCATCGAGTGGAGCGGCGACGAGCCCGGCATCCAGGTCGTGCTGTTGTTGCTGATTCCGTTTTCGGCCTACATCTTCGCCGAACATTTCGGCCTGTCCGGCATCCTGTCCGCAGTCGCCGCCGGCATGCTGATGCCCTACATCGACACCGCCGGCGCCGAGTCGGCCGCCACGCGCATGCAAAGCCAGAGCATGCTGACGATGCTGGAATTCGTCTTCAACGGCATGTCCTTCATCCTGCTTGGCCTGCAATTGCCGGGCATCGTCAGCCTCGCACATCTCGACGCCCAAGTCGCCGGCAACGTCCCCGTGTGGCATCTGTTCGCCTACATCGTCGCGATCACGGCGGCGCTGATCACGCTGCGTTTCGTCTGGGTCTGGTTCAACCTGCGCCTGCGACGCTTCTCCAACGCGGTGCGCGGCCAACGCGCCAGGCAGCGCTATTTCGATGTGCGCCTGATCAGCATCACTTCGCTGGCCGGCGTGCGCGGTGCGATCACGCTGGCGGGCGTGATGTCGATTCCGTTGCTGATGCCGAACGGCCATGCCTTCCCGGCGCGCGACCTGCTGATCTTCCTGGCCACGGGCGTGATCGTATGCTCGCTGCTTGCCGGTAGTTTTCTGCTGCCATGGTTGCTGACCGGCCTCAAGCTTGATGCCGACAACGAACGCCGCCGCACGGAAGAGACCATGGCGCGCCTGCGCGTCTCGGAAGCGGCGGTGCGCTGCATCGAGGAAGCGCAGGAGCGCCTCGGCGCCAACATGGACCAGGAAGACCTGGCCCTGTTGACTGAAGTCAGCGGTCGCCTGCTGGCGACTTACCGCATGCGCATGGACGCCGAAAGCGGCACCGAAGAAACCCACCGCGCGGCGAATCGGGTGAAGCATTTCGAACGCGAACTGCGCCTCGAAGCGATCCGCGCCGAGCGCCGCGAAGTCCATCACCTGCGCGCCGAGCAGCAGATCAACGACGAAACCTTCATCGCGCTGATTAACCAGATCGATCTGGCGGAAACCTGGCTGATGGGATCGCTCAACGCAGCGCATTAGACAATGACATGAAAAAACGGCGTCACGCTGATTGCGATGACGCCGTTTTCTTTTGCAGCGAAAAGAATCAGTTCGCTTGCGACGCCAATGCGTGGCTCAGGTCGCCGATCGGCGTGCCGCCGTTGGCCTGGATTGCCTTGTCGCGCAGCGCGATGCCGTCGAGCACCGGCAGCGACCAGCGGCGCGTGATGAAGCGCAGAACCGAGCTGGTGTCGTACAGGCTGTTGTCGACATAGCCCTTCTTCGCATATGGCGACACGATGATCGCCGGAATGCGCGTGCCCGGGCCCCACTTGTCGGCCTTCGGCGGCGCGGCGTGGTCCCAGAAGCCGCCGTTTTCGTCATACGTCACGACGATGAGCATGTGCTTCCATTGCGGGCTCTGGCGCAGCTTGTTGACCACCTCGGCAATATGCGCATCGCCGGACGCGACGTCGGCGTAACCGGCGTGCTGGTTCAGGTTGCCCTGCGGCTTGTAGAACGACACCGCAGGCAACTTGCCGGCGGCGGCATCCTGCAGGAAGCTGGCGTCGAAGTCCTTCAGATGCTCGGCACGGTAAGCGGCGTTCTTCACCGGATCCATGTTGGCGAAATAATTGAAGGGCTGGTGATGGAACTGGAAGTTCGGCATCGGCGAGGGGAATTTGCGGTCGCCCTGCGCCACCTTGAGTGTGGAATTCCAGGCGCCGGCATACCAGGCCCAGCTGATGCCCTTGCCGCTCAGCAGGTCACCGATGTTCTTCTGCGTTTGCGGCGGCAGCGTTGATGCGCTGTTCGGATCGGCGTAGATCTTCGCGGCGTCGCTTGCGGGTGCAGCGACGTTGCTCGGCTGATATGGCGGCTGCATGGTGTTGACGGCGTAGTACATGCCCTTATCGTCAGGCGGCGTCAGCGTGCCGTCGTTGGCGTATTTGGGCGCGCCGCCGAGCACTGATTTCGGCGTGCTTGCTGCCGGCGTCAGGCGGACGAAATTGCCTTGCGCATCGAACTCGACCTTGGAAATACCACCCTTGGCCGGCGACTTGTCAGCATTCGGGTATTGCGGGGTGCAGGCGCAGATCAGGTATTGATGGTTCTGGAACGAGCCGCCGAAGGATCCCATGAAGAAGTTGTCGGCC
>Ga0105240_10003120_pt1 | contig 26093 bp, 20 predicted proteins | sample KBSC54metaG_FD_80426 | JGI IMG/M metagenome (GOLD analysis project Ga0105240, IMG submission 80426) | Corn rhizosphere microbial communities from Kellogg Biological Station, Michigan, USA - KBS C5-4 metaG | ecosystem: Host-associated > Plants > Roots > Rhizosphere > Soil | place: Michigan, USA...
AACTCGCGCTTACGAGTCTCGGCCAGAACGCCGGCCTTTTCGCAGGTGCGCTTGAAGCGACGCAGGGCAAGCTCGAACGGCTCGTTCTCGCGGACTTTTACGCTGGGCATGGAAACTCCGAATGACTGTGTACTGCCCGTGGAATTGGGCGAGCCGCTAAGTATAGCCGCGCTGGGGCGGCTGCGTAAAGTCACCCGCTCCCCGCTAGACTATTGCGCATGTCAGCGCCCAACAAACCCATCCTAGGCATCGAAACGTCCTGCGACGAAACCGGCGTGGCCCTGCTGCGCTGGGAGCCGGAGCGGCCGGGAGAAGGGTTATTGGCGCACACCCTCTATAGCCAGATCAAGCTGCATGCCGATTACGGCGGCGTGGTGCCCGAACTGGCCAGCCGCGACCATGTGCGCAAGCTGTTGCCATTGATCCGCGAGGCACTGGCCCAGGCCGGATTGACCCCCCAGGACCTGGGCGGCGTGGCCTATACCGCCGGGCCGGGCCTGGTGGGTGCCCTGCTGGTGGGAGCGGCGGCTGCCCGGGCGATGGCCTGGGCGTTGGGTGTGCCGGCCATCGGCGTGCACCATATGGAGGGCCACTTGCTAGCGCCTCTGCTGGAGGACGATCCGCCCAAGCCGCCGTTTGTCGCCTTGCTGGTGTCGGGCGGGCATTCGATGCTGGTCGAGGTCAAGGGCATCGGCGAGTACCGGATTCTGGGCGACACGCTGGACGATGCGGCTGGCGAAGCATTCGACAAGACCGCCAAGATGATGGGGCTGCCCTATCCGGGTGGTCCGGCGCTGGCGGCGCTGGCGCAGCAGGGTCGGGCCGGCATGTTTCGTTTCTCGCGGCCCATGACCGATCGCCCTGGGCTGGATTTCAGCTTTTCAGGTTTGAAGACGCAGGTCTTGCTGGCCTGGCAGCAATCGGACCAGAGCGAACAGACGCGCGCCGACATCGCGCGCGCATTCGAGGAAGCCATCGTCGACACGCTGATCATCAAGTGCCGTCGTGCGCTCGAAGCATCCGGCGCCAGGCGCCTGGTGATCGCCGGTGGCGTAGGTGCGAACAAGCGCCTGCGTGCAGAGCTGGCTGCCGCCGGCGAGAAGGATGGCTTTCGGACCTACTTCCCGCGTCTGGCGTTCTGCACGGACAACGGTGCGATGATCGCGCTGGCCGGTGCGATCCGCCTCGCTCACGGGCAACATCAGGACGAGACCGTGCAGGTGTTTCCCCGTTGGGACCTCGAAAGCCTCCCGGCGGCCTGATCGCCACGCGTTTTTCCTATTCACCATTGATGGTTGATCGCTACCCCATGGATATCGTTTTCATCGAAGACCTGCGTATCGAAACCGTGATCGGTATCTACGACTGGGAGCGTCGTGTGCGTCAGACCTTGTCTTTCGATATCGAGATGGCCTTCGACAACACACGTCCGGCGGCAAGCGACGATATTGCCCATACGCTCAACTACAAGGACATCTCCAAGCGGCTGATCGACTATGTCGGCAGCTCCAGTTTCGGTCTGGTGGAAACCCTGGCCGAGCGCTGCGCGGAAATCATCCGCAACGAGTTCGGCGTGAGTTGGGTGCGGCTCAAGCTGTCCAAACCCGGGGCGGTACGTGGCGCGCGCGCCGTGGGCGTGCGTATCGAACGCGGCACGCGTCCGGCTTGACGCCATGGCACGTGCCTATCTGAGCCTGGGTTCCAATCAGGAGCCGCTGCGTTATCTCAATGCAGCGCTGACCGAGCTACGCGCACGCTTCGGCGATGTTGTGGTGTCCCCGGCGTATCGCAGCAGGGCGGTAGGTTTCGATGGGCCGGATTTCGTCAATCTCGCGGTCGGTATGGATACGGACCTGTCGCCGCAAGCCTTGAACGACTGGTTGCATGCACTGGAAGATCGCCATGGTCGCCGCCGCGACGTGCCGCGCTATTCGGACCGCACGCTCGACGTCGATATCGTGCTGTATGACGACCTGGTGTTGAACGGCGAAGGTCATCTGCAGATACCGCGCAAGGAGTTGAAACACGCCTTTGTGCTGCGGCCCATAGCCGATATCGCACCGACGCTGCGGCATCCGTTGAGCGGCGACACCATGGCGGCATTGTGGTCGGGTTTTCCGGTTGACGATGAGCCGCTGGAGCGTATCGAGCTTGGTTGAGCCAAGCACTGTTGTCGCCTTTGCGCAGATGATAGAAAGCCAGTCACACACAAGGAGGAGGGGGAAGATGGGCAAGTTTGCACGCAGTTGGGCCTTGATGAAGGCGAGTGCGCGCGTGTTGCGCTCGGACAAGTCGCTGATGATGTTTCCGTTGCTGTCAGGCCTTTGCAGTCTGATCGTGGCGGCCAGCTTTCTGATACCGATCGCCGTAACCGTAGGTATCGTGCATCACGCCACCGCCAATGAGACGCGCGGGTTCTCGGCTATTGCCTACCTGGGTATGTTTGCGTTCTATCTGGTGCAGTACTTCATCATCATCTTTTTCAATACGGCTTTGGCCGGTACGGTGCTTGCGCGCCTTCGCGGCGAACCCGCTACCATATCGACCGGCTTTGCCGTGGCACGCTCGCGCTGGGGCAGCATTCTCGGTTACGCGATGATTGCCGCCACCGTCGGTTTGTTCCTGCGCGCCATGCAGGAGCGCCTCGGGTTTCTCGGCAGGGTAGTTGCCGGCCTGTTCGGGTTGGCCTGGACGGTCGCCAGTTTCCTGGTGGTGCCGGTGCTGGCGAGCCAGCAGGTCGGCCCGGTCGATGCGGTATCGCGAAGCGTCGAGTTGCTTAAGCGCACCTGGGGCGAAAACCTGATCGGCCAGGGCGGCATCGGCGTGGTGTTTGGCGTTATCACCGTCATCACGACATTCGCATTCGGCTTGATCGTGGTAGCGGCGATCGTGTCGCAGTCGGTGCCTGCCATTGTCGTTGCCATCGCCTTGGCAGTCATTGCCCTGATCACGCTCGCCTTGGTGCAATCGGCACTGCAGGGCATCTATGCCGTGGCGTTGTACCGCTACGCCGAGGCCGGTGAAGTTGGCGGTGGCTTCGAGCCGAAATTGCTGGAACAGGCGTTTCGCGTAAAGGCGAGCTGAAAAGCGCCATCGTTATCTGTGAAGCGACGGTCGCGACTTCGGCCGCGACCGTCCCGCTACAACATCCCCATGCGCACGGCGGTCATTTCACCCCAGCGCCACTGCTCCTCGATGTCTTCGTGCGCCTGACCTAAGCACCGTGCAAAGAGAAAAAGTCTGCCTACGCCAGACATATAAGCGGTGTTCGGGTTGCGGATCGCGCGGTAGGATCAGAAAGACTTTTCTGCATTGAACCTATTCTTTGCGGGAAATTCATCGCGTCCATGGCGACGTGCCTCTCTGATCATCGCGTGGAAGGAAGCATCCATTCCTTCCCATTCCGATGAATCCCACTGGAATGTATCGGCAAGGAGAAATCATGCCTTCCCACGGAATGCAGGTTACCGGCGTGCAGGATCATCGCCGGGCCACCGGAATCTTCAACAACACACAATCTTCGCTTGCCCATAAAGCGGCTCTCTCAAACGTTTCCGCACGTCTGGCCACGATAGGTAACGGTTTAGATACACGCTTCTGTAGTCCGTCCAATAACCTCGCTGGGTGGGCACTACATGATTGCGATCCCGAGGCGAAAAATTTCACGCCACTAGCGGCAAGAAGTGCCTTTCATGCTGCACTTCTGTGCCTTTACGCGCAAAACAGCCTTGGTGGCACGCCCGGTTTCAGCACGCCCAGGCAGATCGAAACAGACGCACAAAGCGATTCACAGATGGGAGTTGCATCTCATCATCTGGGCCGTGGGCCGACGGGGGACTGCTCTCTTGCCCCCTTCCCGGTTGGCGTTGTCGACACAGGTAGCCGGCACATCGCCGGTGCAAGTCCGTTCGAAGGAGTGGGGGCTCAGCCGGATGCGCCTCTGATCCTGTCGGATGCCAGACCATCCAGGTCAATCGCCACCTATTTGGGCCAGCTCGGCAACAGCCTGATGTCGGCGGGCGTATTAGGTTTCGTCAGGCAGCATCCAGGACGCGCGGCGGCCATCAGCGTTGCAGCAGGCTTGGGAACCATGGCTATCGCAAAGGGATTGGGCGCCTTTAGTAGTGACCCGATCCCCTTGTCCCGTATATCTGTCGTCAAGCAGCTTTCAACTATGGTGCTGCCCAGTGGCGAAACGCTGGATAACGCAGTGAGGAATGCCATTCATGGCTGCGCGGGAAACGGCAGCTGCGAGCGCGATGCGGTCGCCAATCTCCTTGATCCCTACAAAGAACAGCTTGGTTACACAGCCCAGGCCAGGGATTCGGGCAGTGGGGTGTTCTCGGGGGCTGTTGCCATGCCGTTGATACCGGATCTGGTCTGGGGCGCGTACATAGACAATATCGTCGCCGCATATCATCAATGGGATGCACAAAGCTTCCTTTCGGATGTCGAACTTATATCGCGTGCATCGACGAACGATGATCGACGCGACGTCATCGTCAACATCCTTGGCGAGCGTGGTTTCACTGCGCAGATTCGGCCCTTCAACCATCAACCTCCCGAGTGGTTAGCGGACCCCGGTGCCGATCCGGTTTCAGGGGTCAACATCATTGCCGACGTCGCCGGCCCCGAATCGAATACGCAAGCGCCAGTGCTGCTTCTGGGTGCGCATTACGACAAGATCGGCGAGGGCTCCGAAGGCGCCTACGACAATGGTTCGGGCTGCGCGGTGGTGCTCGAACTCGCGCGCAGACTGCAAGAGCGGCCGCCGGAAAATTGCCGGATAAAGATGGCGTTCTTCGGTGAAGAGGAAACGGGCTTGAACGGTTCGAGTGCCTTGGTCCAGGAGTGCCGGGACGAAGACAACTGCCCCGCGATGATGATCAATATCGACCTGGCGGCAGGCGGCAACCAGATCTACGCCGGGTCATCCAGCGCCTCGCATCTGTTTGCCTTGCTCGCCGACGATCCCAATGCAGTCATGCCCATGACTGAGCAGCTGTCGGAAACTCGTCTCCTGGATGGCATGCGAGCGGCTGCGAACGGGTCGACATTGAAGGTCGTGCAGAATAAAGGGACGCCGGCAAGCGATCATCTTTCGTATCAGTTTGGCGGTCAGCCTGCCGTGGGCATCAGCCTGCTCAAGGAAGGCCAGTCTGCGGAAATGGAGCGAATTGCATTGGCATCAGCTGCGGTAAAGAGAACGAGCGATCCCATCGATTGGGCCTTGATGGAGCCGCTTGAGCGGGAGCTGGATGATGCCTTGGGATCGGACAACCACGACCCATGGCGCATAGCAAATGCCAGGCATAACTATCTCAGCGAAGCAAGGAAGCAACCCTTCCAGCCTTACATTGCAGCTATCGATGAGCATATGCGTGCGCACGAAGAAAGTACCCATTTGCGAGCCATGCATGGCGCAAACGACACGCTCGAGCTCATTCGCCCCCGCGAAGTGGTGAAATTTATCGATGTCATGGAGCAGGGCATAAGGAGCTTCTGCCAGGAACTACCGGCATCGACGTAAAGGGCATTCGAAGAGTAAGGGGGATGTGCTGGGGCTTATGGCCAGAGCTTTCCCTCTTACTCTTTCCAGAGCTACCAAGCGCTACACGAAAAGCGTGCGGCCACCATCAATACGGATGACTTGCCCGGTCACGAAGCGGGCATCCCGCAGCAGCCACAGCACGGCGCTGGCAACGTCATCGGGACTGCCGGCGCGTTTTAGCGGCGTGCGCTCGAGCATGGCGTGTTTGTCGTCATATGCCTTGCCCTCGCTCGGCCACATGACAGCGCCGGGCGCGACACCGTTGACGCGAATCGCGGGTCCCAGATCCAATGCCAGCGAGCGGGTCATCGCCTCCAGCGCAGCCTTGGCCATGCAGTAAAGCGTGTGGTTGGCGAGCGGGCGTTCGGCATAGATGTCGACCAGGTTGACGATGGCGCCGCTGCGCTCGCGTAATGCCGGCACCGCCGCCTGGGCGAGAAAAAATGGTGCCTGTGCGTTGGACGCAAACAACTCCTGCCACTGCGCGGGTGTCGCCGTGCCGATGGGCGTGGGGTAGAACGCCGATGCGTTGTTGATCAGCGCATCGAGCCGACCGTAGTGAGCGAGCACCTGATCGATGAGTTCGGGCAGCCGGTCCAGTTCGGCCAGTTCGGCCTGGACGCAATACGTACTGCCGGCGCGCGCCTGTTCCAGGGATTGAGCCAGGGCCTGGGCCTCGTCGTGCGAGCGACGATAATGCAGGGCGAGGTCGTAACCGGCGCCGTGCAGTACCCGCGCTATGGTCGCGCCCACGCGTTTGCCCGCGCCGGTGATCAGGACGACAGGGCGATCGTGACGTGGGCTCATGCAACGTTTCCTTAGCTGGTGCGACAGTCGTCCCAGCTTGCCGCAAAGCGGCCCGCGCGTCATCCCGCGAATCAGGTTTTCTTAGGGGGCGCGCGCTTTTTTGATGTTGCTTTTTTTACGGCTTTCTTCGCCGCTTTTTTCGCGACACCGCCGGCCTTGCTCGCGGTTTTTCTGACCACTGTTCGAGCGTTATTACCAACTTTGCGAGCCGTGCGGCTCACCGCTTTGCTCATCGCCTGGCGGGGAGACTTTTTTTTTGTGGTCTGGGCAAACCCGGCGTCTTCCTCGGCGCCATCGACTTCGATCGCACCACTGAACATTTCGATCGCTGTCTTGGCCACTTGGCCGGTGTCGTAATACGCATAGGCACCGACACCGAGAGCGCCAACGATCGGCAGCCAGCGCGAAATACCCTTGCCGACCGCGCGTTGAGTGATCGACGTGCCAATGCGTTTGGCTACGCGTTCGGCGACCGCGTATGACATGCGGCGAAACAGCAGGCGGTCGCCCATGCGTACTACCAGGTCCCGGAACGCCTGGGCGGCGGTGTGGCGAAACAGGCACCACAGCATCTGCTCGCGCCCCAGTTCGGCGTGCTTGCCATAGGCCGCGGCGATATCGCTGACCATTTGCGCCTGGATTTTCCAGATCGCGATCAGCTCGGGCAGGATGGTGAGCCAGCCCAGTGGGCCAGGTGGCAGGGCCAGCGAGCCTGACGTCAATGCGGCGCGTTGAGCAGCGCGACTGGCCAGGCGGCGTGCCTCGGCTTGCGGGTCCTTGGCGCCGCCGATGCGGCTGTCAGGAATCTGGCTGACGAAATCCAGGATGGCGCGAGTCACCCGGCTTTGCTCGGCCGGTTCGACCACGGCGGGAAGCTGGTCCCCGGATGCATCCTTCGCTGAACGTTTTGCCATGACGATTCCCTTGGAAACGCCGGCCAGAAGCCAGCCGGCAGACCATCAGTCTATGGATGACAGGTGAAGTTGGCCTGACGAGGGGGGCTTGGCGGCGCGCAACTACTTGCGGCGTAGGGCATGACTTCTGGGGCAGGCACTGGTTCGGTCAAGATGGCAATGTTATAACGTATCGAAAATAAAACATTGTCCCCGACCGTCTCCCGTTACCTTGGATCGCCTCTCGATGAAACTTTCCCTGCTTGCCTTGAGCTTGGCCGCTGCGCTGGGCGCCGCTCCGTTGTACGCCACCGATGCGCCCGCCGGCGCCAATGCCGCGTCTCCGGGCACGGATAACGATACGACCCCGCAGGGTTCGCGCAACAAGCCGGCCAAAGTCCAGAACCTGGGTGCCATCGACGTCTCGGCGGCACTGGACCAGGCACGCAATTCGCTGTCGCCGGACACCGGCAGCAGCCAGTACGTGATCGACCAGAAGGCCATCGCGGCGCTACCGCTGGGTGCGTCCACACCGCTCAATCAGGTGCTTCTGCAGGCGCCAGGCGTGGTGCAGGACTCCTACGGCCAGCTGCATATACGCGGTGACCACGCCAATGTGCAGTATCGCGTCAATGGCGTGCTGATCCCGGAGTCGATCTCAGGCTTTGGCCAGACGCTCGACGCACGCACGATCAAGGAAGTGAAGCTGATCGACGGCGCGTTGCCGGCGCAGTACGGCTTGCGCACGGCTGCCGTCGTCGACATCACCACCAAGAGCGGCCACGACCTGGGCAACGGTGGCAGTGTCGGCATCATGGGCGGTTCGTTCGGCACCTTGAACCCGAATGCGTCGATCTGGGGCAGCACCGATCGCTGGAGCTACTTCCTCACAGCCAACTATCTGGAAAACGATGTCGGTATCGAAAACCCGACATCGAGCCGCAAGCCGATTCACGATCACACCAACCAGGTGAAGGGCTTTGGCGATATCTCGTATCTGATCAACGACACGACGCGCCTGAGTTTCATGTTCGGCGTCAGCAACAGCCGCTTTGAGATTCCGAACAACCCGGGCCAGACGCCACAGTTTGGCTATCTCGATACGGTGGATTTCAATTCGGCCAATCTCAACGAACAGCAGCAGGAAAAGACTCGCTTCGGCGTGCTCAGCCTGCAGGGCAAGCTGGGTGAGACCGCTTATCAGGTCTCTGCCGGCCAGCGCTACAGCAGCGTGGACTTCACGCCCGATGCGATCGGCGACCTGATGTTCAACGGTGTAGCGGCCGATATCAATCGCACCAACCGCGCCAGCACCTTGCAGGCGGATTTCTCCACGCCGCTGGGCGACAGCCATACGCTGCGCTACGGCATCTACGGTTCGTTCGAGCATGGCAATATCAACAACAACTCGCTGGTGTTTCCCGCCAACGACGACGGCAGCCAGGCCAGCACCACACCGATCGATATTCTCGACGACAGCCGCCTGATTGCGCGCACCTACTCCGCCTACGTGCAGGACGAGTGGAGCGTGACCGACAAGTGGACCATCAACTACGGTGTGCGCGGCGACAAGTACCACCTGTTCCGTGACGAAAGCCAGTTGAGCCCGCGCCTTGGCGTGGTCTACCAGGCGACGCAGGACACCACGATCCACGCCGGATATTCGCGCTACTTCGTGCCGCCGGCTACCGAGATCATTTCCACCACGAATATCGCCAAATTCGCCGGCACCACCAACCAGCTGCCGAGCGATGGCAACAACACGGCGTTGTCGGAGCGTTCCGACTACTACGATGCCGGCGTTTCGCAGAACATCGGCCCGCTGACCCTGGGCGTGGATGCGTACTACCGCAAGGTCAGTCGCTTGCAGGATGAAGGCCAGTTTGGCGCGGCGCTGGTGTACTCGAACTTCAACTACGAATTCGGCCGCATTCGTGGCGTGGAATTCACGGCCAACTTCGACCAGGGGCCGGTCTCGGCATACTTCAACATGGCGTACAACCGAGCCATGGGCAAGCGCATCATCACCGGCCAGTACAACTTCAGCCCGGACGATCTGGCGTATATCTACAACAACTACATCCATCTCGATCACGACCAGAAGCTGACGTCGTCCGGCGGTATCAGCTACGCCGTCACCGGTGACACCAAGGTTGGTGCCGACTACATCTTCGGCAGCGGCCTTCGCTCGGACGGCGAGGTGCCCAACGGCCTGTCACTGCCGTACTACTTCCAGCTCAACTTGAACGTCTCGCATGACTTCAATTTCGACAGCACCGGCACGCTGCATACGCAGCTGGCGCTGATCAACGCGCTGGATCGTACCTACGAGCTGCGCGACGGTACCGGCGTGGGCGTGGGCGCGCCGCAGTTCGGGCCGCGTCGTGGCTTGTTCCTGAGCGTCCAGAAGGACTTCTAAGCGCAGGAAAGAGTGAAGGGGAGTGAGAAGAGAGCGGGTTTTGGCCCTCTCACTCCTCACTCCTCACTCCTCACCACTTCTGTGGTCGGCTATCCTTTAGCCGATGAATCCGAACGTCTCCTCCCGCCTTCCTTCGCCCGGCCCCGACGAGCGTGAGCACTCCGATCGCCTGTTGAGCCAGTTGCGCGAGCAGATCGCCGTGCATGGGCCAATGCCCTTCGCGCAGTACATGGAGCGTTGCCTGTATGCGCCGGGCCTGGGCTACTACAGCGCAGGCAAGACCAAGTTCGGTGAAGCCGGCGATTTCATCACGGCGCCGGAACTGGGCGAGCTGTTCGGGCGATGCGTGGTCGCTGCGGTGCAGCCGGTCCTGACAGCACTAGGCGGCGATGCCGACTTTCTGGAACTGGGCGGCGGCAGCGGATCGTTTGCCGAAACAGCGTTGCGTGCATTTCATGCCGCGCAATCACTACCTCGTCGTTATCTAATCCTCGAGCCTAGCGCCGACTTGCGCGAACGCCAGCGCGAGCGCCTTGCTGCCGCGTTGCCGGGCGAGGTCTTTGCGCGCGTGCAGTGGCTGGACCGGCCACCGGAAGAAAACTGGTGTGGTGTCCTGTTCGCCAATGAAGTGATCGATGCCCTGCCGACCACGCGTTTTGCAATACGCGGCGGCGAAGTCTACGAGGAACATGTCGTACTGGACGGCGAGGGCCGCCTGATGCGCAGCGATCGCCCCGCCGACGCGCTGGTGAGTGGCGCCGTACGCCATGTCGAACGCGATCTGGGCCAAGCATTCGCCGACGGCTATCGCTCGGAAATTCTGCCGCAGCTGCCCTATTGGATCCAGGCAATCGCCGGCTCGCTGGAAGCGGGTGTCATGCTGTTCATCGACTACGGCTACGTGCGCCGCGAGTTCTATCTACCTGAGCGTAGCGATGGGACGCTGATGGCGCATTACCGCCATCGCTCCCACAACGACCCTTTTTATCTACCTGGCCTCAATGACCTCACTGCGTCTGTGGATTTCACTGCACTGGCTGAAGCCGGCAACAGCGCCGGCTTTGGCGTTGCCGCCTATTTGCAGCAGTCGGCATTCCTGATCGGAGCGGGGCTGCAACACGCATTCGAGGACGCCTATGAGCACGCTCCCGATGAAGCCAGCCGGTATCGACTGGCGCAGGAGGTGAAGCGACTGACACTGCCCGACCAGATGGGGGAGCGCTTCCAGGCCATGTTGCTGGCCCGTGGCATGAATGCCCTCCCACTTCCTGCGGACATCCTGTCAGCCGATATGGGGGCGCGCCTGTAGCGGACGGACGGGGTCGACACGGAGGCGTCAAAACACGACCATGATGGTTTTGCGTGTTCGCAAAGAGGGGAAACTGCGTGGAGCAGATAAGCAGGGGCCGGATATGGCTCAGCTTTGCATTTGCCGTGATTTGCGTGCTCGTCGTGCAATTGCCGCTTGTCTTCAATCCGGGTTACCTGAGCCACGATGAATTCCAATGGGCTTATCTGGCGCAACGGACGGGTGGCGGCTTTTTCGGCAACGGCCTTTGGCAGGATGTTTTCTCCTTTCAGTACCGCCCCCTGACGTTTTCTCTATGGATGATGCTTTCGAAGCATCTGTTCGATCATCCTGAGGCGTTCCATGCCGTCCTGGTGCTGATGGGGGCGTGCAATGCCGGGTTGCTTGCCGTTCTGCTGCGCGGTTGCGGGCTGCCGCTGCAAACGGCACTGGCCGGTGCACTGGTCTTTGCCCTGGGGCCTTACGCCATGCACACCCATGGCTGGATCGGGTGTATCGCAGACCTCATCTGGGTAGGTTGTACGCTAGCTATCGGGATCGTGTCACAGCGCGAGCGCCTCGCATGGACGGCCACAGCGGCATCTGTGCTGACAGCTGTTGCCTTGATGGCCAAGGAATCGGCCATCGTCATACCAGCGTTGTTGGTGCTTGCCTGGTGGTTCTCGGCGCGCCGCAAGACGTGGGGCGTAGCGGCGATCGCATCGGCGGTCCCGGTGCTGATTTACCTTGCACTGCGTATCAAGGCGATCCTGTTTGCGCCGGCAGCGGCAGGGAGTATCTATCACTGGAGCTTCCTGTCCATTCCTGTGCGATGGACGGAGTATCAGTTGTTTCCGCTGATGCGCGATCGCCTCGGCGCAGGTGACTTTCTTGGGCAGGGCCTGCATGGCCGCCACATCTGGTTTGCTGTTGTCGGCTGGCTATTTCTCGCCGTGGCGCTGCACCGAACAGGTTGGCGTTGGTTGCTGGCTTTTGTGGTCGGCGGTGCAGCCGCACTGGGGCCGGTATTGATCCTGGCCGAGGCAGCCAATCAGTACGGCTATGGCTTTGCCGCGGTGACGGCGGGAGTGTGCGCCCTGGCGTGGCCGCACATGAAACGCGCGCCACGCATTGTGGTCGCGATCGTTGGCGTCCTCTGCATCTGGCATGGTGTGGTGGTCATGCGAAGCATCCACGACATTGGCGAAAAACAATCCCGATTTTCACCGGCCATGGCTGCAGCGGTCGCGTCGACACAGCAGTATCCCGTTCGTTTGCGGCCGCAAGTCGAGAAAGATCGTTGGATATACACCCGGTTGACCTTCGATATTCCCGAGTATCGCGGCGTTCCTATAGGCCAGCGCATCCTGCTGGCCGATCCCGGGGCATTGTCAGACTACATGATTCTCTCCGATGGAAGCTTGCAGCCGGTCGCTCATTGAGCGTCAACGCCCCACGCGTTCGTTCCAGACTGTGGCGACCATGTCCCAGGGGTGATAGGCAAAGGTGACGGTCTGGGCACCCGGTGGCACGCATACCGCGCGAAACATGCCGTTCGCGCGATGAATGTGCAGGGCTTGTCCATTTGTATCGGCGCGCCATCCCGGGAAGTCGAGTTCGCTCAGGACCAGCCATCCCGCGGCGTCACCCGCGGTTTTGACTTCGATGCGCGTAGGCGTGCTTCGGGCGGAAAGGATATGCAGACGATGCGAACATGTGTCGAGCGAATGCCGCGAAGCTTCCCGGTCCTGCGCATTTCGCGGCGTGAGCAGCGCTCTATCGGAAAAGTCGACCTGCTCAAAAACCGAGGGTGAAATGTCGTCGACGAGCTCGGCATGGGCCGGAGTCAGCAGGCGAGGATAGACGTGTTCGTTACGCCAGACTTCGCTGCTTGAGCTTGCGGCGACGCGCTGGTAGCCGGGTGGCGCCGACCATATGGCACCGTCTGCGGGGATGTTGCGTACGACATACTCGACCGCCAGTAGATTGGCCAGCGAACTGCTCGCGGAGGTGTTGAATGGTGTGGATGGCCGTGAATAGTTGCCGTTGTCGCGTGCCCCGTACCATTGATCGTAGAGGGCATAGCGCATCGGGTTGTAGCCTTGCGTGGAGGGCAGCTCGCGCAGGACGACAAGATTGTCCCAGAACACGCTGGCATCGATAGGCTCGACCCGCGATGGCAGCTTGTCCGGTGCCACGACCAGGTGTTGTTGCAGGAAATCGGCGGAGTCGTCGCGCATAAATGCCTTGGCGACATTACGCCCTTCGTTGAAGGTTCCGTTGAGGCTGAAGCAGCGATAATCGGCGACGATGGCAACGAACAGCAAACATGCTATGACGGCATCGGAGTTTCCCGGTTTGCGTATCGCCAACCACGCTGCAGCCGCGGTAAGTGGCGCTATTACGGTAAATACCTGCCAATGGTTGCCGGCGGAACGCATGAAGGCGCTGGATACCAGCATCCAGGCACTGGCGATGCCAAGTAGCCACAGCCAACGGGTTCTCGATTCCAGCCGAATGTAGTTCGTGCCGATTGCTACACCGAAGGCAAGCGCGAGATTAAGCAGATAGGCTGCATCATGGGGGCGGCGAAATTGTTTGACGCCCGGCAGCCATGAGTAGAGCCAGCCGTAGAACGGCGTGCGCAGTCCCAGCATGTAGACAATGGCGATTGCACTCAATATCACCAGGAAGACGAGTTGCTTCCTGTAGACACCCTCACGCCAGGCAGCCGGTAGACCCAGCAACATCAACCCCGGAATGGCACCGATGTAAAAGTAGCCTTCCATGACAAGAGCCAGTTGCCCGTAGGTGCCGCGCATCGCGTTGATGGCATTGGGAACGATGAGGCTCAGCATGGCCGATGGGTTCAGCGACGCGTCGGCAGAGGCCTGGAGTGGTAGCTCCGGTCGATTGGAAAGCGACGCGAACGCGATGGTCATCAACAACTGCGGCAGGCCGATGGCGAGCGCAATGGCCATGGCCAGCGCGATGCCTCCCATCCATCGGCGGCGATCCGTAACGGCGTACGCCTTCCAATGTACCGCCGTTGCGGCAATACCGTAGGCCGCTAGTGCAAACGCAAGCAGATAGGTCAGCTGTACCAGGTGCACCAGCAGTACGCCGGCCGACAGGCCCAGCAACGTGGCCCTGAGCCAACCGGGTGACGCAATAAAGCGCTTCAGTGCGAGCAGAACGATCGGAGCATAGGCGTACGCGAGCAAGATGGGCACATGGTGCAGGCGCGAAGCGGCTACGCCGCCGAACATGAAGACGAAGGTGCCCATGAGGGCACTCCAGGGCTTCAGGGCCATGCTCCGAAAGATGCCCAAGACAGCCATGCCGCCGACCAGGAGATGCAGCAACACGCCCCAGGCGAACCATGTGGGCCCGGGGTCGGCGGGTATCAGCATCCAGCTCATCAGCAACGGCGAAAACAGCATGCCCTGCGGATCGGCGATCTGCGGATAACCTGCATAGACGTAGGGATTCCACCAGGGCGCGATGCCATGGCGGAGGCTGTGTGCGTTGAAATAAACCGTTGGATAAAACTGGTCGCTCGCATCCCACGGGAGGATATGCAGCCCAAGGAGCAGAGGCAGGTTAAGCAATAGCCACGCAACGGCCAGCGCGCCGCATTGGCGCGCAAACGATGTGTTTTCCCCCAACATGTCGCCCCTTGCCGGCATTAACTTACGCCGGCAAGGATACGCGACCGAGGTTTTATTGTGGTGTGGCCGATGCTGCCGTGGCTGATGGCGCTGGCGCCGTCGTTGAGCTTGAGGCAGGCAGGGCCGTTACGGGCGTGCTGTCCTCTGCTCGACGCAGCATCTTGCCGTGCTTGAACAGATACGCAGCGACTTGATAGAACGCCGTGGCTTCATCGACCTGCTTCTGGTCGACCGGCTGAATCGGTGTGGCATCGCCGGTGTCGAAGTTCGGATGCACCTGCTCGAGCTTGCGCTGCGGTTCGAGTACGGTCAGCACATCGCCCTTGAGGTAGCCGAGCTTTTCGTAGGTGGCCGGGAAGGCACGTTCCTTATCGGCCGGCAGCTGGAAGATATCGGCGCCGAAGAAACGGCTGCGATAGCTGAAGTTGAGCAAGCCCAGTACGGTCGGCGCGATGTCGATCTGTGCCGTCAACTGCTTCACGTGCTGCGGCTGGATATGCTTGGGTGCATAGATCCACAGCGGGATGTGATAGCGATTGATCGGCACGCTGCTGCGGCCCGCGCTGGACGCGCAGTGGTCCGCGGTGATCACGAAGATGGTGTCGTCGAAATACGGCTTGCTGCGGGCGCGATTGATGAAATCGGCGATCGACCAGTCCGTGTACGCCACGGCGCCTTCGCGCGTGCCATTGCGTTCCTTCACGCGCCCGGCGGGGAACGTGAAGGGGCGATGGTTGGTGGTGGTCATGATGTGCAGGAAGAACGGCTTGCCGGCTGCCTGCGCCTGGTCCATCTGCTTGAGCGCGAGCGTGTAGAGATCTTCGTCGGCCACGCCCCACACGTTTTCATGATGGATGGTCTGATCCTTGGTGATGTCACCGCGGTCGACCGTGTGGTAGCCGTTGTGGCTGAAGTAGTAGTTCATATTGTCGAAGTAGCCGTAGCCACCGTAGACAAAGTCCGACTGATACCCGCGATCGTTGAAGATGTCCGCCAGCGAGAACAGGTTTTCGTTGTTGTGCGCCTTGATCAGCGAATCGCCCGGTGCCGGCGGAACCGACAGCGACAAGGCCTCCAGGCCGCGCACGGTACGCGTGCCGTTGGCATAGAGGTTGTCGAAGAACATGCTTTGTTCGGCCAGCGCATCGAGGTTGGGCGTGATGTTGCCGTGGCTGCCGCCGAAGTGCTGCAGGAAGTCGGCCGACAGGCTCTCCACGCTGATCAAAACGACATTGAGATGCTTCTCGGGCCCGGCATGGCGGATCTCGCGAGTGAGATCCTGCGGGTCGTTGGTGAGATAGGTGGCCTCGGGCGTCTTGATCATCTCGCGCACGTCCTTGAATGCCTGGTCGTCAGGCAGCGTGCGATAGAAACGTGCGTAATCGAGATGGCTGCTGCGGAACGCAGCAAAGAACTCGTAGATGCCGTTGCCCGAAAGCTCGTTGACGTAGGCGTTGTCGAGGCGGTCCTTCAAGGTGCCCTTGACCGCAACCACCGAAAGCAAGGTCAGCACGAACCACACCAGCACGACCTTGCCTCGCTGCAGGAAGCGCGTGCCACCATCGCTGGCACGAAGGCCGCGGCGGGTGACGAAGACGATGACAATCGCAGCCAGCGCCAACAGGGTCAGCCAGCGGCCGATGGGGTACGACTCGCGGATATTGCCGATCACCTCGGTCGTATAGACCAGGTAGTCCACGGCGATAAAGTTGAAACGCGTGCCGAATTCCGCCCAGAACGTGAGTTCCGACGCGCCGACGAACATCAACCAGAACAGCAACACCAGTCCCAGGATGTACAGCACCCATTGCCCTGGTCGCGATACATAGGCGCGCACCGGCATCAGCCATAGATACAGCAGCAGCGGCCAGGCGACGTAGAGCAGGGTGATCAGGTCATAGCCCAACCCGACACCGAAGGCATAGAAGTAGTAGAGCGGATTGAGCGGCACGCCGCTGCCCGACATCGCCAACAGGATGATGCGGGTAATCGCGCCCAGGACGACATAGGCGATACCCAGCCACCAGAGCGGCTTGAAACGCTGGCGTAGTGGCGATGGCGAAGGATTGATCGGCACGGGTAACTCCGGGAAAACGCCAAAAATGACAAAAAGGTGACTGTTATAAAATAACAGTTACCTTTATACACCGGGGGACAGCGGCCTATCTTTCGCCTTGCTTACTGCGCGGCACTTTGTTTAAGGAGGCCGATCGCCGTGCAACGGGCACGCTCCATGGCCTCGCCAATGGCCGGGCCGCTCAGGCCATCGGCAATGAATTGGGCAGCGGTGACACTGGCGGCAGCAGCCCTGGCATCGCGCAGGTAGGCCGCTTGCGGATAACTGTCGCTCTCATGGCCCAATCGCCCGCGTTTGTCCGCCTCACAGGCAGTCAGAAAGACGTCCAGGCGCTCCGGGCGGCGCAGCGCGTCCAGTGAGGTGAGCAATTTCAGGACGGTTGCCGGCTTGAGTTCGAACGCGCGATGGGCGTTGAGATGATCGCGGCAGACACTTTCGGCCAACGCCGCGTATTCCGTGGGCACTTTCAATCGCGCGGCGAGTTCTTGCAGGGGCTTGACGCCGTTGTGCTCGTGCATCAGGTGACGGGGCAAGACATCGGCTGGCGTCAGTGCCTTGCCCAGGTCGTGCGTCAGCGCGCAAAAACCTACCAGGTCGTTGCCGGGTGCCAGTCGTGCGGCCATATCCAGCACCATCTCGATATGGATGCCGGTATCGATCTCAGGATGAAACTCGGCGCGCTGCGGCACACCGTAGAGTGCATCGACCTCAGGAAACAGCACCTTCAGTGCGCCGGTATCGCGCAGTACGCGTAGAAAAGCCGACGGCTGTGGCTCGCCAAGCGCCTTGCGGGTTTCCTGCCATACGCGTTCGGCGACGAGATGATCGACTTCGCCTTGCTCGACCATCTGGCGCATCAATGCCATGGTCTCGTCGGCTACGGTAAAGCCCAATGGCGCAAAGCGTGCGGCGAAACGTGCGACACGCAACAGGCGCACCGGATCTTCGACGAATGCATCGGAGACGTGGCGCAATACGCGCTGCTCAACGTCGCGTGCGCCATGGAACGGGTCGACCAGTGCGCCGTCCTCTCCTTGTGCGATCGCATTGATCGTCAGGTCGCGACGCGCCAGGTCTTCTTCGAGCGTGACCGAAGGGGCGGCATGTACCGCGAAACCGTGATAGCCATGTCCGGTCTTGCGTTCCGTGCGTGCCAGCGCATATTCCTCCCCGGTCTGCGGGTGCAGAAATACCGGGAAATCCTTGCCCACCGCTTTGTAGCCGAGCGCGAGCATCTCCTCCGGGCTGGCACCGACCACGACATGGTCGTGATCGGCAACCGGACGTTGCAGCAGGGCGTCGCGCACGGCGCCGCCGACAAGATAAGTACGCATGGCCAAGAGTGTGCCAGAGATGTCGCGAGCGTTTAGCGAACGCTCGCCGACGGTGCGGGTGACGGCTGCGCCGATGTGCTGCTGGCCGGTGGCTCCATCGCCGCCGGGGCGCCGTTCGACTCGGCCTTGGCCGGAGCGGCAACGGCCGGGCAGGTCACCATCTTGCGATGGGTTTGTTCGCTCGGCAGCTGGTAGGCGGCACCGATGGCCGGCATGCGTTCGGCCAGGGCAATGGCCTGGCCGTTCATGCGCCAATCGTAGATCACCGCAAACGCCATCACCCGGGCGACATATTCGCGCGTTTCCTTGAACGGAATGCTGGCCACGAACAGATCCGGCGCCAGGCTGGCGCGCGCGGCCAGCCATTGGTCGACGCGTGCGGGCCCGGCGTTATAGGCCGCGCTGGCCAGCCAGGGCGCGCCATTGAAACGCGCGGCCATCTGCGCCAGGTAGCGTGTGCCGAGTGCGACATTGACCACCGGGTCGTACAGGCTTTCGCCGCCGTTCCAGGGCATGCCATTGCGCTTGGCTACCAGTGCTGCGGTGCCCGGCAGCAACTGCATCAAGCCTCGCGCATCGGCCCCGGAGTGGGCATCGCTCATCCATGCGCTCTCCGCGCGCAGGATGCCGTAGGCCCAGGCCGGATCAATGCCGGCTTGCTGGGCTTGCGGCACTAGGCCGTCCTGCCCGGCCAACGGGAAGCGCTGCTCGTAATAGCGCAGTGCGTCGCCACCGTTGAGCGTGAAGACCGCGCGGTCGTACCAGCCGCGACGATAGGCCAGGTCCACTGCTTGGCGCAGCGTATCGGGATCGGCACCGTCCAGCGCACGCGACCATTCGCGCCGCGCCAGCTTGGGTAGGCCGACCTGGTACAACTCGAAAGCACGTTGCAGGCCGATATTGGCGAGCAGGGATTGCTCGCGCTGCGCATTGGCCGGCAGGGTGAGCGGACAGATCGCATAGCTGGCATCGATCTTGTCGGCGGCGAGAAAACCGAAATAGGTCGATTCGCGCGCCAGCGACACCAGTTCGCGCTGAGCCGCGTCGTGGCGATCGAGTCCATCCATCGCACGGGCCTTGAACCAGCGCCATTCACCATCGTCGCGCTGTGCCTGCGGCATCGCATCGATCGCGGCGAGCACGGCGGTCCAATCCTGTTGCGACAAGGCTACGCGCACGCGCCATTCACGACTGGAATCGGTCTGTGCATCGGCCGGCAGTGCAGCGAGGCGAGCGAGTGCGGTCTCGTCGAAATCCGTGGCGTGAAATACCGCCAATGCATTCAAGATGCGCCCACGCTGCGCGGGGCTGAAATTGAAGTGGTGTTGCAGCTTCTGCCAGGCCTGATCGGCACTGCCCGACTGGCGCCGGGCAAGGCGCTGCAACGCAAGCATCGCTGCCTGGCGATGGCGTGGCGTGTCGGGCCAGGTCGCGGCTGCGGCGACGGCGCCACCAGGGTCGTTCAGCGCCATGGCCACGCGCTGGCCCGCCTGCTTTTCGCTATCGGGCAACCAGTTGGCCAGCGTGGCGATCGTGCCGCCCTGGCTGGCATCGGCGGCGCGATCGATACGGTCCCACAGGCGCGCCGAGGTCAGCAGGCCCTGGTCGTAGGCCGCGCCAAGCACAGGTTCGCAGGCGGCCGCGGGCAGACTCGCCTTGGTCCACAAGGTGCCCAGATCCTTGTCGAAGTCGAGCTTCTCGCCCTTGGACAGGCGTGCCTGCAGGGCATCGCAAGTCAAGGTGTCGTTGATGCCCGGCTGGTAGAGCGCGAGAAAATTATCCCAATCCTTGCGGCGCGCCAGCTCGAGCAGGAAATCGCGGCGCAGGTCGGCGGCCGGGATCAGGTCCGGATAGCGGCGCAGGTAATCCTCGATGGCGGCGCGATCGAGCTGGCGCAGGTCGTGCGTCAGCGACGCGGCCTCCAGGTAGGGGTACAAGGAATAGTCGGCCAGCCCCCTGGCTTGTTCACGCCACGCGTCGCCACCTTGCTGGGCCGTGGCATAGGCCTGCCGGAACGCGATGCGTTGCGCCTCGCTCGGTTCGTCGGCCAAGGCGACACCGGCAAGCAGCAGCCAGCCGGCGGTCAGCAGAAGCAGGCGTCGGATTCGAAGCGGCCGTGTGGGCTCGGACATGACTATTCCTTCAGTAACGAACCGGGCGATTGTAGTTCACGCCGGAAAATGCGCTCGGAAAATGCGCTGGAGCAGATGGCAACCGCTTGAAGATAAGTGGTCTTGCGCGACTCGGCGATGAATAGGGTGGCATCGCGAACATAGGCATGGTGGGAGCGGCTTCAGAGATTCTCGAAAACCCCCTCCCAGTCGTCATCCGGACGCAGGCCGGAGGCGCTTTACAACAGCGAAGCTGGTCATCATCCAGCGCCTTGCGCTTCGTAGTACTGCAGGAGCTGAATTCGTGGCGGCCTTGTTCCTGCCTGTTGTGGTTCCGCGACATGGGTGCGCGAGGCATCGTGAGCCCGAGGACTTGAAGCGGGGGGCTCGCTGCATGCTTTCCTCTCTTCCGGCATCCAGAAGGTGTGAGAAGCGGTTGCGACGGTGGCGCTGTTAAACTCAGGCGTTCGCCTGGCGTCGCGGTCGGCGCCCTTTATGGAAAGTGCATGCAGCCATCGTCTACTCCGTCCTTTCGCTCGCTGTGGCCGGCATGGCTCGTGCTGGTGCTTGCCGCACTTGCCGGCGCCTGGTGGTGGTGGGCGATGGGCCGGCCGGTGGCGCTGCCTGATGCTCCGACTTCGCGTATCGCATGCGTTTCGTATGCACCGTTTCGCATGCCGGGGGAAACGCCTTTCGACTTGAACGCGACGATCAGCCCCGAGCGTATCGATGCCGATCTCAAGGCGCTGTCGCAACGTTTCGATTGTGTACGCACGTATTCGCAAAGCCACGGCCTGGACAAGGTGCCCGAGATCGCCGGTCGCTATCACATGAAAGTGTTGATGGGCATCTGGTTGAGCCGTGAGTTGAAAGTCAACGCGCAAGAAATCGAGATGGGCATTGCCACCGCCAAAGCGCATCCGGAGGTGCTGCGTGGTGTCGTCGTCGGCAACGAAGTGCTGCTGCGTGGCGAGCTTTCGCCCAAGGCACTTGCCGCTTATGCCCGCGAGGTGCGCGCGCAAATTCCGCGTTCCGTGCCCATTACCTATGCCGACGTGTGGGAGTTCTGGCTGCGCTATCCGCAGATGGCCAGCGCGGTCGATTACCTCACCATCCATATCCTGCCGTACTGGGAAGACGAGCCCGTACCGCCCGAGCATGCAGTACGCCACGTTGCCGACGTCTACGCCAAGCTGAAAGCAGCGTTTCCCGGCCGTCAGGTGATGATCGGCGAAACTGGCTGGCCGAGTGCGGGCCGGCCGCGTCGTGAGGCGAGTGCCAGCCTGGTCAACGAGGCGCGCTACATGCGCGAATTTCTCGCCTACGCCGGCAGCGTGGACATGCCCTACAACGTGATCGAAGCCTTCGACCAGCCATGGAAGCGCGCGCAGGAAGGAACCGTCGGTGGCTATTGGGGCATCTTCGATGTCGACGCGCAGCCGAAATTCCCGATGAAGGGGCCGGTGGTCGAGGAGCCGCGTTGGTTATGGGGTATCTACGCCGGTCTGGCGGGTGCGCTGTTGTTTGTGCTCGCCGGCAGTTGGCGCCGACAGTGGCACGGTGCGAACGGTTGGCTCGCCTTGCTGCTGGCCGGTTTTGCCAGCGGAACGGCGCTGGCCTGGCAGTATCGGCAGGCGTTCTATGCCTGTCGCGATCGCCTGGAATGGAGCATTTCGCTTGGCGCCTGTGTGCTGGCACTGATCACGGCGATCACACTGGTTCGCCGTATCGTTGCGCGCCTTACCGGTACGGCATCGCCGCACAGCGGATTGCGCCTGCGCTGGTGGCGAGCAGGCTGGATGTTCGCGCTCGCCTTGCTTGGCCTGCTCCTGGTGTTCGATGGCCGTTATCGCGACTTTCCGCTAGGCCTGTTTGCCTTGCCGTGTATCGGCTATGCGGTGCTCGGCTGGCTCGATCGCGGTCGCGATCAGCTCGTACCGCTGGCTGAGGAGCGTTTCCTGGCGTTCTGGTTGCCCGCGCTTGCTGCGGTGGTGGTCGCGCAGGAACTGGGGCTCGATCGGTCGACCTGGTTATGGCTGGGCCTGAACGTGGCGATTGCCCTGCCGATTCTGATCAGCTGGTACCAGGCCGTTCGCCTGCAGGCGAATCAGCCGCAGGCTGCCGATCAGTAGCGCCAGCGCGCCGGCTTCATAGCAGTACATCACCAGCGCGATAAAGCCGAGCATGGCCGCAAGACAGGCCGACACCGGGTGCTTCCACACCAGTGCAAGCACTGTGGCGGCCAGCGCAGCGTAGCCCAGGCCGTAGCTGTAGAAGGCGATCACGATGGCCTGGCGAATACCGCACCAGGCGGGGCCATTGCTCTCTTCGCACAGGTGCGCAAGGTTGGCCGGCTCGATAAACAGATAGCGCACCAGGGCGGCGGCTATGCCGGCCAGCACGATGAGCAGCCACGGTAGGGATGTGCGAAAGGCAGATTTCATCGGCGCAGTTTATGCGCGCGCGGTGCTGCATGGCCAGGAAGTACGATTTCCGCCGCAATCGGCAGATGGTCGGAGAACGCCTGCGGGAGTGCCCAGAGCTTGTCGAGCCGGATCGCCTCGGAAGTGAGGATATGGTCCAGCGCCTTGCGTGGCCGCCAGCTGGGGAACGTCAACGTCGCCTGCGGTGGCGGCTGCAAGACGGAGTGGTTGAAGAGATGGCGCATCTCCGCGCTATTGATGTCGGTATTGAGGTCGCCCATCAGCACGGCATGGCGATAGTCGCGCAGCACTTCGGCGATAAAGCCCAGCTGGCGTGCTCGTGCGACGGCACTGAGCGACAGATGCGCGATCATCACCGCGAGAGCGTCGTTGCCTTCGCCAAAACGCACCAGCATGGCACCGCGCCCGGGTACGCGGCTGGGTAAGGCGTAGTCGAGCACCTGGGTCGGTTCGAGCCGGCTGATCAGGCCGTTGGCTGTATGCGACAGGCGCGCAATCGGTCGATTGGGCTGATGGCTCCAGAACGGCATGCCCGCCGTTTCGGCCAGATAGCGCGTCTGGTTGAGAAAGCCCGAACGCAAGCTGCCGGCATCGGCTTCCTGCAAGCCGATCACGTCGAACTGGGGCAACACTTCGGCAAGGCGATCGAGATTGTCCAGCTTGCTGCGCCCGGGCAGCACGGCGTTGATCGAGCGAGTGAAGTACTCGCTGTAACGCTGCACGCTGGCGCCGGCGAGGATGTTACAGCTCAGCAGGCGCAGACGGCGCTCGGCGGGTGGCTGGGCAGGACGGTCCATAGTCATGTCATAACGTACTCACGGACGATGACAATCGCCATCGCCAGGTGAGCATCGCGTCAATGTCACCTGACGGTGAGCGAGGCGGCGCCTGGCCCCCTCGCTCACGATGCGACTTATTTGCCGCCGTTCAAATCACGCTTGGCCAGCCATTGCGTCATGGCGACCAGTTGATCCAGCGTCTTCACTTCGTTGCTGCGATATTTGCCGTCGACGATGATGGTCGGGGTGCCTGTGACGCCCCAGGACTTGATCAGGTCGAGATCCTTCTTGATCTGCGCGGTCACTTCGCCGGAGGTCGCGATCTCCATGAACTTGGCGCGGTCCACGCCCTGGCGCGCGTAGAAATCGGCCAGTTCGTCCAGGGTGGAGATCGGGTAATGGTCGTCGAACTTCGCCTTGAACAACGCCATGTGCGTCTGGTCGACTACACCCAGCTTCTTGGCGGCGTAATAGGCACGCGCGTACGGCAACCATTCGTCGCTGAACGCAGCAGGCAGCAGCTTGAACTCGACGCCCGGGGGTAGTTGCTTGCGCAGCTCCTCGGCCTTGGGTGCGAAGTGCGCGCAATGGATGCAGCCGTAGGAAAACACCTCGACCACTTCCACTTTGCCGCTGTCGCTATAGCGATGGTTCGGCGCCGGAAGCGTCACATACTCGGTACCTTCCGTGTAGGGAGCTGCTGCCTGATCACCGGAATTCTGAGCCGTGCACGCGCTGGCAAGCAGCAGGCCGCCAAGCAGGGTGATCAGCCGCAGACGGGCAAAACGCTTCAACATGAAACTCTCTCCATAAGTGTGGCCGGGAGCCACCGTGAATTTTCAGGCGAGCCCGGGTTGCCGGGTTTGAGACCGTATCGATGCCATTCGGTTCGATACGGCCTTGCGGGTTATTTGCCCGCCGCTTCCTTCGAAACCAGCCACTGGGCCAACTCGATCGCCTGGCCGTAGCCGCCGGCCTGGTTCACGGTGTAACGGTACTTGCCATTGATGACGATCGTTGGCGTCTGCATCACACCGTACTTCTGCACCAGGTCGTCGGCGCGCTTCATCTTGGTGTTGATCGCGAACGAGTTGGCTACCGCGGCAAATTCCTTCGGATCGGCACCGAACTTGGCATAGACCTTGGCGGCGTCATCGATGGTTGGCAGCGCGTTGGAGGGCTTCAGACCCTGGCCATTGGGATTTTCCGAACTCAGTTCCTTGGTCTTCCAGGCGGCGTCGTACATCGCATCGCTGCCCTTTTCGGACACGCCAAGCGCCTGGGCGGTGAAGTAGGCACGCTGGAACATCGGGAAGTTCTTGGCCGGGTTGAACGATACCGGCAAGAACACCAGTGTCGCGCTCGACGGCAGTTCCTTGGCCATTTGATCGACCGTGCTATGGAAGGCATTGCACGCCGGGCAACCGTAGGAGAACACCTCGACCACTTCGACCTTGTCGGTTTCGCTGACCTTGGGCTGCTGAGGTTCGATCACGTCGTAGTTCTTGCCTTCGACCCACTTGCCGTTGTCGACGAATGGCGTAGCCGGCTTGGCATCGGTGGCTGGGGTGCTGCTGGAGGCACTGCTGGCGGCAGCTGCGGGGGCGGCTGTCGAAGCCGGTGCGGGGGCGGCGGACGTCGCCGGTGTCGGTGCGGCACTGGCCGGAGCAGCAGGCGCGCTGCTCGCGCTTGGCGCGGGCGATTGTGGAGCGCTTGCGTTGTCGCTGTTATGACTGCAAGCGGCAACCGCCACGATGGCGGCAAACAGGAACGGCAGGCGCTTCAACATGGAAAACCTCATGGAACAGTTACAAGGGATGGGGCTTAAAACAATATCGCCGGCGCTAGGCCGGCGATAGGTAGTCCAGGGAATTACTTGGTCGCTGGTGCGTCGTTGCCGCTTTCGGCGGCATGTAGACCTTCTACATAACTGGCCAGCGCGGCGATGTCCTTGTCATCCAGCTTCTGGGCGATACCCGGCATGATCTTCGCGTGCGCATCATCGCCCCAGCTGGCGCCGTCGTGCCAGGCCTTGAGCGTGGCCTGGATGTATTGCGCATGCTGACTGGTCAGCTGGGCATAGATCGCGCCCGGATTGCCACGACCATCGACGCTGTGGCAGGCCATGCACGCCGGGATGCCCCGGTTCGTATCACCTTCGCGGAACAGCTTCTGGCCTTGCTCGACCAGTGCTTCATCGGCGACGCCGGGCAGCGAGGTCTTGGTCGCGAAGTACGCGCCGATATCGTGCATGTCCTGTTCGGACAAGGGCGCGGCCATGCCGGCCATGATCGGGTTCTGACGCTTGCCGTTCTTGAAGTTCTCAAGCTGGTGCACGATGTAGGACTCGTGCTGGCCGGCAAGCTTGGGGTATTGCGGGTCGGAGGAGTTGCCGTCGATGCCGTGGCAGGCGCCACAGGCGCCGGCCTTGCCGGCACCCGCGGCCGCATCGCCGGGCTTAGCCGCGGCTACGGCCGTGGCGGGCGTCGCTTCGGCGGTTGCCGGGGCTTTGGACGCTGAACTCGCTGCGGCGGCCGGTTGGGCGGCGGTAGCAGCAGCGGCCGGTTTGTTGGCTTCCTGTGCAGTCACCACGCCTATGGAGAGCGCAGAGGCGAGGGTAAAGACAACTCCAAGTACAGCGGGCCGAAAACCGACAGGCCGAAAACTCATACACTTGTCTCCCGAAGAACTGCTTTGGCTGCACGGCGCGCAAGTATTG
>Ga0105240_10003123_pt1 | contig 26086 bp, 22 predicted proteins | sample KBSC54metaG_FD_80426 | JGI IMG/M metagenome (GOLD analysis project Ga0105240, IMG submission 80426) | Corn rhizosphere microbial communities from Kellogg Biological Station, Michigan, USA - KBS C5-4 metaG | ecosystem: Host-associated > Plants > Roots > Rhizosphere > Soil | place: Michigan, USA...
CGTCGGTCAGGCCGGTGTGGGCCGATGAGTTGCAGCCCGCGGCCTGGTCCGAATAGAAGTCGCCTGCACTGGAGGCGATCTGGGACATGGCGCTGCACGCCGAGATGTGTGGGCTGTCGGTGCCGCAGCTTCCGGTCGTCGAGGTGCTGGCGCCGTAGGCGATGGTGAAGATCCGGGTGCCGGCCGTCTTGGCCGTCGCGGCCGCGTCGATCGCCTCCTGGCACTGGTCGTTGTACTTCGCCGTGGTCATATTGGTCGAACTGGCGCTGGCGTCGCCGTCGCTGAGCAGGATGATCACCTTCTGCACGCCGGCGCGCCCGTTGGTCGTGAGGTCGGCCTGGGCGGCGGTGATGACGTCGCCGTAGAACGTGCCGACGCCGCCGGTGGCGGTCATGCCCTGGGCGCAGCCCGAGCCGCCGCCCCCCGCCGCCCGCACGAGGTTGGAGGTGGTCGTGAGGCTGCTGGAACTCGCCGACGCCTTGTAGTCGTGCGACAGGCCGAGGATCTGGTAGACCGGGCTGCTCTTGTAGGGCTGCACGGTGCCGCCGTCGGTGTTGCAGTTGTACAGCTTCGCCGCCTGGGTCGTGGTGGTCACGCCCGGGAAGGTCATCACCCCCACGTAGTCGGCGGTCGGCGACAGTTCGCCCAGCAGGGTGCGCATGCCCGCCATGGCGCAGGTCAGCTTGGTCGCGCCACTGATGGAGCAGCCGGAGTCGGCGGTGTTCATCGACGCGGTCGTGTCGACCACGATCTCGACGTCGTAGCTGCCGTTGCCGCCGCCGCTGCCGCCCGCGGTCGCCGTGGTGGTCACCGGGATCGAGCTGAGCCCGAAGATCGAGGCGAACCACATCGGCACGTTGGCGGTCTGACGCACCTGGATGGCGTTGTAAGGGTCGACGCCGGTGCAGGCGATGCCCGCCGCCGTCAGGGTGGTCAGGCACTTCATCTGCGGATAGCCGCTGGCCATCTGGACGTAGAGCTGCGTGTTGACGTTCTTGTTGGACCCCGGCGTGGTGCTGCTGGTCCAGGTGGCGCTGAACAGGTTCGCCGTGGATACCGCCTGGGTGGTGGCGCAACAGTTGATCTTGCGGGCCCCCGCCAAGGCCGCCGCGTCGGTGGACGCCTGCAGCTGGCGCTTCACCCACATCACGTGGCCCAGGTCGATCACGAAGCCCATCATGCCGATGAGCGTCGTCATGAACAGCGCGACGGTGATGGCCGTGGCGCCGCGACGGTCGCGCCATCCGCGCCGGAGCACCGGCGGGATGAGAGAGGTCCAGCGAGTCATTCGATGAGGTCCGTTGCCGAGGAAGTCAGGGTGCATCCGGAAGTCGGAATGAACGCCTTGTAGAAAACCAAGGCGCTGCCCGCGGAGCCCAGGCAGGGATACTGCACTTGCACGGTGGCCGCGCCCCCGGCGTTCGCGGTCAGCGCGGTCGCGCAGGCCGTGTCGCTCGTGCATGCGGTGCCCGCGATCGAAATGGTCGTCGTGATGCTGGCCGAGGTCAGGTTGGCGGCGGACGCCGTGACCGCCGAGCGGGTGTTGGTCCAGGGCGTGCTGACCGAGCGGCTGATGGCCAGGGTCCGCGCCCCGTTGCGGGCGGAGTCCGTAACCTCGAGGTAGTTGTTGAGCGCGATCCCGAACTGGATGATGCCGGTCAGGATGAACAGCAGGATCGGCAGCACCAGGGCGAACTCGACGGCGGCCCCGCCGTCGCGGTTGCCCGGCGCACGGCGTAACCTCGCCAGCGCGGCCCTCGCCGACACCGACTTAATCACGCGCATCACTGCGGGTTTCTGCCCAGACTTTTCCATTTTGCCCCACGCACTCACGAAGAATTTGCCCTGTTGGGGTTACATTTCAGTTCATGCACGCGGTTAAGGCGGGGTTGCCGGGAACGGTGTGGTCTCGGCGTTGACCGCGCCTCGGCGCGCGCGGACCGCCCATGCAAGACCCGGGCCGCATGCCGGCCTTGCGCCTGAACTCCGCGGGCCTCATTTGGGCGCGATGCCTGCGCCGCCCTGCCCGATCGCCACACCCTGCGTCAAGGTCTGCTTCGTGGACGGCGAAAGCGGCCTGTGCCTGGGGTGCTACAGGTCTCTGTCCGAGATCGGCGGCTGGGCCGGCCTGACGGACGAGCGACGGGCGCAAATCATGGCCGAACTGCCAGCTCGGCGCGGCCGCATCCGCCCGGAAAAGCTCGGTCTCACCGGCTAACCCCGCCCGTTCACGCGTTGCAAACCGCTTGCGCCTAAGGATGCGGCAACGGCCTGCGAAAACGGTCGATTATAGCCTTGAAGGGGCGAGATGGTGAGGTTTGCGGTCGTCTTCTTCATGGCGGCGGTGCTGTGCGCCTTCGGGGCGGCCAAGGGTCTGTTCACGCTTGCCGCCAGCGACAAGCCGTCGCAACCGACCGTCGCGGTCGCCAATTCCACCGACGTCAGCGCGCAGTCGCCTGTTTCGTCGCCGGGCGACGCAGCCATTGCGAAGTCACCGGACGGTCAGTTCTGGGCTGACGCGCAGGTCAATGGCCAGCCGATTCACTTCCTTGTCGACACCGGCGCCACCGACGTGTCCCTCACCACCAGCGACGCGTTCCGCCTGGGCTACGCGCCTGGAAGCCTCGACTATCGCTACTCGGTGACCACCGCCAACGGCACGGCCAGGGCGGCCCGGATCAAGCTCGGCGTCGTGGCCGTGGGCCGCGCCCAGGCGCTTCAGGTGAACGCCTTGGTTATCGACAACCTGCCGACCTCCGTGCTGGGAATGAGCTACCTAAGCCGCCTCTCGAGGTTCGAGTTCACGCCCGACTCCCTCGTCCTGCACTCCTAGGCCGGCAGAGGGTCGGCCACCAGCTGAGCCGCCCGCGCCGCCGCAGCCTCGCGCAACGCCGCCAGGCCCCGCTCGATCACGGCCAGCCCAGCGTCGGCACGAGCGCCCTCCACGGTGAGGATCCGCCGCCAGGCCCGCGCCCCCGGCCGGCCATGGAACAGGCCCAGCATGTGCCGCGTCATCGCCGCCAGGTGCGTTCCCCGGGCCAGCTCCGCGGCGACGTAGGGAAGATACTGTTCGACGGCCGCCTCGGCGCTGACGTCGCGCCCCGCGCCGAACAGGCGGCGGTCCGCGTCACCCAGCAGGCCCGGGTCGTGATAGGCTGCGCGTCCGAGCATCACGCCGTCCACCTGCGCCAGGTGGGCCTCGGCCTCGTCCAGCGAGGCGATCCCGCCGTTGATGACGATGGTGAGCTCGGGCCGCCGGCGCTTGATCTCCCAGACCAGCGGATAGTCCAGGGGCGGGATCTCGCGGTTCTCCTTCGGCGACAGGCCCTTGAGCCAGGCCTTGCGGGCGTGGACCACGAACACCGTCACGCCGGCCGCCGCGCAGAGCTCGATCAGCCGCCAGACCCCCTCCTCCGGCGTCTGCTGGTCCACGCCCAGCCGGCACTTGACGGTGGCCGGCAGGCGCACAGCCGCGGCGATCGCCGCCATGCAGTCAGCCACCCGCGCCGGCTGCTCCATCAGGCAGGCGCCGAACGAGCCGCTGCGCACCCGATCGGACGGACAGCCGACGTTGAGGTTGATCTCGTCGTAGCCGAAGTCCTCGCCGATCCGCGCCGCCTCGGCGAGCCGGACGGGATCGGAGCCGCCGAGCTGCAGGGCCACCGGGTGCTCGGCCGGATCGAACGCCAGCAGCCGCGCCCGATCGCCATGGATCACCGCCTCGGCCGTCAGCATTTCGGTGTAAAGCCGCGCATGCCGCGACAGCACCCGATGCAGCCGCCGGCAATGCCGGTCGGTCCAGTCCATCATCGGGGCGACGCAGAGTCGGTGGGAGCGCAGGTCGGTCAAGATCTTGGAACGGTGGGCGGACAACGGCGCGCCTCATACACCGGTTTTGGTGCAAGATCCGAATGTCTCGCTAGGACATGTGCGCCCAGCCGTCAGGCTGGGTCCCGTCGAGGTCGGTGAAGCCGTAGGAGCGCGCCAGCTCGGCCGCCGTGACCGACTGCTGATTCCAGCGGCCGCGCTCCCGGTCGGCCGCCAGGGCGGCCACCGCGCGGCCGACAAAGCGGGGCGACTCAGAAAAGGCGAACCCGGGCGGAGCCCGCGGCTCGTCGGGGCCGCGGTCGGTGAGCGCCTCGCGCCAATCCGCTTCTCCGACGCCAAAGATGTCCAGCATCATCTCGGACCGGAGCCACCCGGGCGTGAGTGCGACGGCCGTGCCGCCACAGGCCGCAAGCTCGTGTCCCTGGGAGAACGCCAGACGGTTCACCGCCGTCTTCACCAGGTCGTAGAACACCGAGATTCGGTAGTGCGCCTGGTTGTAGGCCGCGGTCCCGTCGGTGACCTCCACCAGCAGGCCGCCCGGGCGGCCCACCAGCAGCGGCAGCAGATGGTGCGAGGTGATCAGGTGCGTCTCCAGCCCGAGGCGGACGATGCGCAGCCCCTTGTCGAGGTCGTGTTGCCAGATCGGCGTGTTCCACTCGGCTGGCCCGCCCTTCAGCACCTCCGCGCCCCAGATGTCGTTCACCAGCACGTCGATTGCGCCGTGGTCGCGACCCAACTCGGCGGCGAGGCGCTCGACCTGGGGAGGGTCGAGGTGGTCGACCACCTTCGCCACGCCTACGCCCCCCAGCTGCGTCACCAGCTCCGCGGTCTCCTCGATGGTCTCCGGACGGTCGTAGTCCGAGCGGCTCGTCGCGCCCGGCGCGCGCGAGCTGCGGCCGGTGCAGATCACGGTCGCCCCGGCTTCGCCCAAGGCCGCCGCGATCCCGCGGCCGGCGCCGCGGGTCGCGCCTGCGACGACCGCCACCTTGCCCTGCAGACGCTGTGCTTCGCGCTCGGGCATTGTCAGGCCTTGGCACGCATGGAGCCTTCCTGGCTCACCGTGGCCACCAGCCGGCCCGCGCGGTCGAAGATGTGGCCGCGGTTGAGGCCCCGTCCCTCGCCTGCCCAAGGGCTCTCCTGCTGGTACAGCAGCCAGTCGTCGACCCGCACGTCGCGGTGGATCCACAGCGCGTGGTCGAGACTGGCCTTGCGGACCTCCGCATCGAACCACCGTCGGCCGTGAGGCATCAGCGCGGTCCCGAGCAGCATCATGTCCGAGGCATAGGCGAAGACGATGCGCTGCAAGGCCTGATCGTCGCCCGGCAGATCGTCGGCCAACCGGAACCAGTAGGCCTGGCGCGCCGGCCGAACACTCGGGACCAGACGCGCGCGTAGGTCGATCGAGCGGAACCGTATCGGCGAGGCGCGCGCGACCATGGCCCGGATCGCGTCCGGCAGTTCGGCGATGTCCGCCGCCTGGGCAAAATCGTCACGCAGGGTCTCCGGCGGCGGGACCTGCGGCGCCTCGATCTGATGCTCCATGCCCGCCTCCGGCGCCTGGAAGGCGGCCCCCAGGCTCAGCAGCATCTTGTCGTCCTGCATCGCCACGACCCGCCGAAAGCTGACCTTCGAGCCGTCCGAGTCGCGGGAGACGGTGAAGGTCGTCGTCCGGTCGGTCATGCCGAAGCGAAGGTAGTAGGCGTGCAGCGAATGGACTCGCCGGGCCACGTCCACGGTCCGGGTCGCGGCGGCGAGCGCCTGGGCGACGATGTGGCCGCCGAAGATCGGCCGCGGCTCGGTCGACAGGCCGGGCGCGCGGTAGCTGTCTCCGCCGTCGGCCTCGAGATCGAGCAGGGCCACGACCCGCGCCACCAGCCCGCGGTCGCGCTCACGCGGGCCCTGATCGACCTCCGCCTCTTGCTTCGGCTCCGACATGCTCCCAACTCCTCGGTTCGGCAGCGCGCCGCGGGCGCTGAACGGGATATCGACCAGCGGCGCCCGCGCCAAGGGGCCGCTCGGCCAAGTGGCCGCAGGGGGCTTGATCAGCGCCGCGTGAGAGAGTGGATTCGGCGACTCGATGAGCCACGCACACGACCACCACCCTGATCACGTCGGCCACGATCATGCCGGGCATGGTCACCATGGCCACCACGGCCATGGCCACGGCGCGGCCGACTTCACCCGCGCCTTCGCCGTCGGCGTCACGCTGAACGCGATCTATGTGGTGGTGGAGGCGGTGTTCGGCGTGATGGCCAACTCCCTGGCCCTGCTGGCCGACGCCGGCCACAACTTCGGCGACGTGCTCAGCCTGGCCCTGGCCTGGCTGGCGGCGTGGCTCAGCCGCAAGGCGCCGACCCCCCGCTACACCTACGGCCTCAGCCCGTCGTCGATCCTGGCGGCGCTGGCGAACGCGGTGCTTCTGGTGCTGGTCACAGGCGGGATCGCCTGGGAGGCCGTGCTGCGCTTCCTCCACCCCGAGCCGACCGGCGGGATCACCATGCTGGCGGTGGCCGCGGGCGGGATCGTGATCAACGGCGCCACGGCCATGATGTTCGTGCGCGGTCGCAAGGACGACCTCAACGTGCGCAGCGCCTTCCTTCACCTGGCCTCGGACGCGGTGGTGGCGCTGGGCGTGGTGATCACCGGCGGGCTGATCATGCTCACCCACTGGCTGTGGCTGGACCCCGCGATCAGCCTGGTGATCAGCATCGTGATCGTCTGGGGGACATGGTCGCTGCTGCGCGAGGGGCTGAACCTGGCCCTGGCCGCCGTGCCCGCCAACATCGACCGTGGCAAGGTGCTGGACTACCTGGGCGCCCTGCCCGGCGTCACCGAGGTGCACGACCTCCACATCTGGGGCATGAGCACCACCGAGACGGCCCTGACCGCACATCTGGTGCGTCCTGGCGCGGACGTGGACGATGATCTGCTGGCCAGGGTGTGCGGCGAACTGAAGAGCCGGTTTTCGATCCACCACGCCACGCTGCAGATCGAGGCGGGGGCGACCGATCAGCCCTGCGCCCTGGCGGGGCACGCCGGCGTCTAGAACCGCCAGCCGCCGCCACATGCAAACAATGTGAGCGCGACCTGATCGCACGCATGCGTCCAGCTACTGAATTCCGGCTGGATCAGGCGCGTCGAAGGCGCGTACAACTGCGGCAACGGGAGGCGCAGGAACAGCCGATGGACAGTCCGGTTGCGGTCACCGAGGCGCCCCTCGAGGACGCCCACGCCGCGCCGCCGAATCTGATGGCCTGGATCGGCCTCGGCATCCTGGTGCTGCTGGCCTTCGTCTCCTTCCTGGACCGGCAGATCATCGCCCTGATGGTCTCGCCGATCGAACGCGACCTGCACATCACCGACACCCAGATCGGCCTGCTGCAGGGGCCGGCGTTCGGCCTGGTCTATCCGATCTTCGCCATCCCGCTCGGCTATGCGGCGGACCGCTACACCCGGCGCTGGGTGATCTTCTGGAGCGTCACCCTGTGGGCCCTGTCGGCGATGGCCAGCGGGCTCGCCAATTCGTTCGACGCGCTGTTCGCCGCGCGCGTCGGCGTGGGCCTTGGCGAGGCGGCGGTGGGACCGGCGACCGCCTCGCTGCTCAGCAACATCTTCCCGAAGCACCGCCTGGCGACCGTGTTCTCGGTTTATGGCGCGGGATCGATGCTGGGATCCGCCGGCGCGCTGGCCATCGGCGGCGCGGTGATAACCTGGGCCGGCCCCGGCATGGAGTTCCCCGTGCTGGGCCATCTGGAAGCCTGGCAGATCGCCTTCATCGTCACCGGCGCGCCGGCGCTGGTGCTGGCGTTCCTGATCTTCATGGTTCCCGAGAAGCCGCGGCCGAAGGGCGCTCAGAACAAGGTCTCCGCCGCAGACTGGTCGGAAGTCTTCGCCTTCATTCGCCGGACCTGGGCCTACCTGCTCTGCTACGTCGTCGCCCAGACCCTGCTGACCCTGGTCGGCTGGGGCGCCTGGACCTGGCAGCCGGCGGTGATGGAGCGCACCTACGGGATGTCGGCGGCGGCGGTGGGCTCGGCGTTGGGGATCTTCACCCTGGCGTTCGGCCTGACCGGCCAGTTGACCAACGGCGTGGTGGTGGACCGGATATTCACCAGGCGCGCCGACGCCCACCTGCTCTACTACGTGGTCGGCGCGGTCATCGTCACCGTCACGGGTTGCCTCGCGCCGCTGGCGCCCGGCCCCCTGCTCTACCTGCTGGCCCTGGGGCCGATGAAGTTCATCCTGAACTTCGGCGGCGTGTTCACCGCCGCGCTCCAGATCGTCACGCCCAGCCGCCTTCGCGGCCGAATGACGGCGCTCACGTCGATCGTCGTGGGGCTGGCCGGCTTCAGCCTGGGCCCGTGGGTGGTGCCGTTCTTCACCGAGAACGTCTTCCACGACCCGTCGAAGGTGAACTGGGCCACCGCCCTGATGATCGGGATCTTCGTGCCGCTGGCAGGTATCTTCCTGTTCTTTGGCATGAAGCCCATGCGCGCCGCCGTGGAGCTCGAACGCGGCAAGGCGTGAGTTCAAACATGCGAACAGCGTGCGGGAATCTGGAGCCGACCGTTGAAGCATGTTAGCCGACCGGCGACCTGGAGCTCTCATGACGCTGCAACCCCTACTGGCCCGCAAGGCCGAGACCCTCGACGTCCCGCCCGCCATTCCGGCCATCTTCCGCCGCGCAGTGGAGCGTTACGGCGAGCAGGACTTCATCATCGACGGCGACCGGCGGATGACCTTCGCCGACGTCGACCGGGTGAGCGGCCAGATGGCGCGCGGCCTGATCGCGCTGGGGCTGGGCAAGAGCGCCCGCGTCGGGCTGCTGATGCCGAACTGCTCTGACTGGGTGCTGAACTGGCTGGCCGCCAGCCGCATGGGCGCGCTGGTGGTCTGCCTCTCCTCGCTCTACCAGCCGCGCGAGATCGACTACGGGCTGAAACACAACGACGTCGACACCCTGCTGATCTCCAGCCGCTACCTGACACACGACTACCTCGACCGGCTGGAGAAGGCGCTCCCAGGCCTGGTCGAGCAGCGCAGCCCCGACCTTTGCCTGGAAAGTCACCCCTACCTGCGCCGCATCGTGGTCTGGGGCGACTGCGACCGGGCGTGGGCGCTGCGTGGTCCGGACGACCTGTTCGCGGCCGCCGAGGCGCGGCCGGGCATGACCGAGGCGTTCCTGGCCAACGTCGAGGCGCAGGTGACGCCCGCCGACGATCTGCTGATCGTCTGCACCTCCGGCACCACCGCCAACCCGAAGTCGGTGCTGCACACGCACGGCAGCCTGATCCGCTCGCAGTGGACCAACACCCCGCTCGTCGACATCCGGCGGGGCGACCGGGTCTACAACGGCATGCCGTTCTTCTGGGTCGGTGGCTTCCAGCGGGCGCTGATGCCGGCGCTGTTCGAGGGGGCGACGCTGGTGTTCTGCGACCAGGCGGACACGGCGGCGGTGGTGGACACGTTGCTGAACGAGCGCGTGAGCTTCATCAACGCCACGGTCGACGCCTGCCGGGTATTCCGCCGCGAGATCATCCGGCGGGGCGCCGACGCCTCGTTCATCCGCGAGGGCTTCGATCCACCAAAGGACGACAACGGCCAGATCATTCCGCAGGCGCGTCGCACCGGCGGACCGCTGGGGATGACCGAGACCTTCGGCACCCACAGCGGCGAGACCAAGTCGGAGCCTGCGCCGCCAGGCAAGGAGGGAAACTGCGGCCGGCCGATGCCCAACATCGAGCGCCGCATCGTCGACCCCGAAACGGGCGCGGTCCTGGGGCCCGGCGAGAAGGGCGAACTGTGGGTCCGGGGCACGACCCTGATGCGCGGCTACTACAAGCGCGAGCGGCACGAGGTGTTCACGCCCGACGGCTTCTTCCGCACCGGCGACCTCTGCGTGATCGACGGGGACGACTACCTGTTCTTCCACGCCCGCCTAGGCGAGATGATCAAGACCGGCGGCGCCAACGTCGCCCCGCGCGAGGTGGAGGTGGTGCTGGCCGCCATGCCGGGCGTGCGCGAAGCGATCGTGTTCGGCGTCCCCGATCCCCGCCGCGGCGAGGCGGTGGTGGCGGTGGTCACCCCGACCGTCGGAGCCACCCTCGATCCGGAAGAACTGCGGCAGAAGGTGCGTGGCGAGTTGTCGGCCTACAAGGCGCCCAGCCTGGTGGTGGTGATGGAGGATCGCGACATTCCGCGGACGGACTCGGCCAAGCCGAAGAAGCACGAACTGCGCGAACGCATCATTCGGCAGGTGGCTGAAGGCGCTGCACCAGCGGGTTGACACGCTTGGCGGTCGATTGCGAGGTCCCGAACCGGGCCTAATCCGCCTGCCGGACGATCCCCTCGCGCTTCAGCTCGGAGATGGCTGCCGCGTCGTAGTTCAGCTCACGCAGGAGTTCGTCCGTGTGTTCGCCGATCCGCGGCACGATGCTGGCGCGCCGCGGCTCATCGCCGGGGAAGCCCACGGGTGGGCCGGCGATCTCGAACGCGCCGCCCTGCCCGTCATCCACCTCGACGAAGCAGTTCGCGGCCTGGATCAGAGGGTCCTGCACCGCTTCGGCGACCGTCTGGACCGGGCTCCAGGCCATCCCGCTCTGGTCGAGGATCTCGGCGATCTGCGTCAGTGTCCGGGTGCGGAAGCCGGCATCCAGCGCCTCGATCAGGGCGCGGCCGTTGGCCCGCCGCGCCTCGGACGTCTGGAAGCGGGCATCGTCCGCCAGCTCCGGCCGGCCCGCGGCGGCGACGATGAAAGGCCATTCGCGGACCGGGTTATGCGAGTAGTAGGAGAACCAGCGTCCGTCCGCGGTCGGATAGAACAGGGAGTTCTCGGCGCCCGCCCGGGCCGACGGTCCGATCGCCAGGCCCCGGCGCGTCCACTCCGACATCGCGTAGCTGCCGACATAGACGCCGGTGCGCAGCAGCGAGATGTCGACGAACCGCCCCTTGCCCGTCTTGGCGCGCGACGCCAGGCCGGTCATCACCCCCAGCGCCGCGCTGATGCCGGTGATGTGGTCGCCGAGCCCGGACGGAATGCTGCTGGGCATGGCGTCGGACAGCCAGGTCTGGCTGGCCACGCTGCTGCGCGACCAGAAGGCGGTGAGGTCGAAGGCGGTGAGTTCGGCGGCCGGGCCGACCGCGCCGTAGCCGCTGACGCTGGCGTAGACGAGTTGCGGATGGCTCTGGCTCAAGGTCGCATAGTCGAGACCGGCGCGGGCGAGGGACGACTGGCGCATGCTGGTGATGAAGACGTCGGCGTCCTTCAGCAGATCCATCACGATGCGCTTGCCGGCCGGCTTGGAGAAGTCGAGGGCGATCGCGCGCTTGCCGTGGTTGTCGATCTCGAAGTTCGGCGGGATGTCCGGCCTGATCTCAGGGCGCACCCAGCGGATCGCGTCGCCGGTCAGCGCCTCGACCTTGACCACGTCCGCGCCCCAGTCGGCCATCATGCCGGCGGCGGCCGGGCCGGCGATGAACGTGGCCAGTTCGACGACCTTGTAGCCGTGCAGCAGCATCGCGGGCCCCGCCTAGCGCTTCTCGTCGCCCCGCCGGTCGCGCGGCATCCCCAGGTGCCGCTCGGCGATCATGTTGCGCTGCATGTTGGAGGTGCCGCCGCCGATCTGGGCGGCGATGGAGTTCATGAACTGGCTGGTCCAGCGGGACGGGCCCCGCGTGTCAGCCGTCGGCGCGCCCAGCGCATCCTCGGCCATGATCTTCTGGGCCGCCAGCGCGATGCGTTCGGCGATGATGCTGCCGTAGAATTTGGTGATCGCGCCGCCCGCCTGGAATTTCAGCTGGCCGCGCAGGGCCTGTTGCTGTTGCTCAGCCTGCTCTGCGCTCTGGGCGGCGAGCATGACATGGATGCGCATCACCTCGTCGCGGATCAGCGGGTCCTTGATCGCCGGGCGACCGTTGAGGGGCGTGTCCTTGGCCAACCGCACCAGCTTCTCGAACAGCGCCTGTGAGCCGTCCGTCGACCCGACTACGGTCCGCTCGAACTCCAGCGTGGTGCGGGACACCAGCCAGCCCTCGCCGCGTTTGCCCACGATCCAGTTGGCGGGGGTGCGGGCGTTGTCGAAGAACACCTCGTTGAACGTCGCGTCGCCGTTGATCTGCTTCAGCGGCCGGACAGTGATGCCGGGCTGGCGCATGTCGAGCAGCAGGTAGCTGATGCCGGCATGCTTGGGCTTGTCCGGTTCGGTGCGCACCAGGGCGTACATATGGGTCGCGGTGTTGGCCCCCGACGTCCAGATCTTCTGGCCGTTGATCACCCATTCGTCGCCTTCCAGCACGGCGCTGGTGCGAACCGCGGCCAGGTCGCTGCCGGCGCCCGGCTCACTGTAGCCCTGACACCAGAGGAACCTGGCCTCCAGGCTGGGCGGGATGAAGTAGGCCTTCTGCCAATCCTCGCCGACTGCAAGCAGGGTCGGCAGCAGCTGGCGCACCGCCCCGCCCCCGGGCAGTTCGCGGGGCGCGCGCACCCGGTCGAATTCCTCGCGGATCACCTGCGCCTTGATCGGATCGGGCTGCTGCCCCGCGCCGCCGTATTCCACCGGCACGGCGCGGAACAGGTAGCCGCGGGCGATGGCGGCCTTGCGGAACGCGTCGACATCGCGGTCGCCGCCGCTCCAGTTGTCGGCGAGAAAGGCGGCCACCTCCCGGCGGAAGGCCTCCGGATCGGTCCCGCTCACCTGGTCCGCCACCGCTCCGGCCGCCGCGTCGCTCATTCCAGACACTCCCTGAGGGGCCGCGAGGCCCCGGCGGCGGTGAGCCTTTCAGAGGCTCGCTCGCGGCGCCGGATACTCACCATGATAGCCCAAGATGTTAGACATCTTCTCGGCCGTGCGCTTCACCATTCCGACAAGTTCGTGGCGCCGCGCCGCGATTCGGGACGCCGGCCCATCGGCGGCGACGGCGCATCGCAGGCCCCCGCCCCGCTCGAACACCGCCGCGCCGACCCCCATCGCGCCGCTGGCGTTCGCGCCGGCCTCGCTGAAGGTCCCCGTAGTCCGGGTCGCCGCCAGCTCGCCGAGCAGGTCGCTCCTGCCCCCGGTCATCGAGTGGAGCGCGCGCTGCAACAGGGGCTCGGGCAGAAAGGCGAGCAGCGTGCAGCCGGCCGGCGACCCGTAGATCGGCTCCAGCGCGCCACGCACGTGGCTGGTCCTGAGGTCGTAACTGCTTTCGATGACCTCCGGATAGCTGAGGCTGAGGCCGTCGTCGGAATGAACCCCGAGCGCCACCGTCTCCCCCGTCGCCAAGGCCAGTTGCCGCAGGCTGGGCAGCAGCGAGCTCGGGAACGACACGGTGGCCCCGATGGACGAAGCCAGGCTCAACGCCTCGCCGCCCAGGACGTACCCGGCGTCGCCGGCGACCACATAATCGGCGGCCTGCAGGCTCCTGAGAACGCCCAGGACGCTCGTCTTCGGAAGGTTCAGGGAGGCGGCGATCTCAGCCAGGCTGAGTCCGGACGCGTCGGAGGCGAACAGCCGCAGCACGTCCAGTCCGCGCGTGACGGAGCGCGGGCCCGCACGCGGGGCCCGCGCCTTGCCAGGCGCAAAGCCTTTCCCGGACGCCATCTGGCCGATGGGATGTCGAGCCGACACGGCCATGGTCGCCCGGGATAGGGTAAGCGCAGTCTGCCTAGTTCCTGTAGGCGAAGGTGATGCCGGCCTGCAGCGGCGCCGCGTAGCGCAGGCGGGCCGACGCGCCGTCCGGCGACGACTGGTTCATGATCTTGGCGTCTGTCACGTTGGTCGCGTAGACACCGAGCGTGTAGTGCGGGCTGGGCGACCACGTGGCGTTCAGGTTCAGCGTGGCGTAGGGTGCTTGCGAGAAGTACAGCGCGTCGTCCGCCTGGAAGTAGACACGGCTCGACACGTAGAGGTTGGCGGAGAGGTCAAACAGGCCCACCGACGTCGGGATTTTCCAGTCGGGTCCGAACGACATGGTGAACTCGGGCGCTCGGATCATGGTCTTCCCGGTCACGTCCACGTCCGTATTCTGGAAGTCGCCGTTGTCAACTTTGTTGCCGCAGACCGTGGCGCTTATGATGGCAGCGGTGCACGGATACGAGATCACCGCGTGCTTGAAGCTGGTGTAGCGGGCGTTGGTGTAGGCGCCGGACAAGTCCAGCGTAATGTTTTCGTTCACCGCATAGGTCACGCTGAACTCACCGCCGAAGCTGCGCGCGTTGCCGGCGTTGGACACGATCGACCCGAGCCCGGCGATGGTATTCTGGAACTGGAGGTCCTTGTAGGTGTAGTGGAACACCGCCACGGCGAAGTTGAACCGGCTCGACGATGCCTTGAAACCAGCCTCGAACGCCGTCAGCGACTCGGGCCTGACGTTGATGGCGGTGCCGTTGGCAAGCGTGCTGAACAGGCCGCTCTTGAAGCCCTCGGAATAGGTGAAGTAGACGTTCGAATTGGGCGTGAACTGATAACGGATCGACGCACGCGGCGTGAACGAATTGAAGGTCTGTTCCGCGGGCTTGAAGTTGTTATTGGGCGCAGTGACCGATCCAAAGATGAGCTGGGTTTTCTTTTCCGTGCTGTACCTGGCGCCGAAGTCTATGAATAGATTATCTGTTACCCGGTAATTTCCGTCAGCAAAAAAGGCTGCCACAAGGTCTCTACCGGTTGTCACCCCAACATTCCGGGCGACGATGGCGCTGGGACCACCGCTTCGGCTGTAGAAGTGCCGCGTCGTGGACCGGTCGTAGGCCAGATAGACGCCGGTCACCCAGTCCAGCCTGTTATTCCAGTGGCCGGCCAGGTTGAGTTCCTGCTGAGCGTATTGCTCGACGACGCGCCAGGGAAAGAATTCCGAGAGCACCTGGTTCGAGGAGTCCTGGTCGACCGCCTCGGTGTTGCGGTCCCAGACGCCCGAGCTGTAGGACGTCAGCGTCGCCCAGCCGAAGTCAAAGGTGGACTTCAGCGTCACCGCATCCTGCAGAACCCGGTTCAGCGGCGGCGCGTCGTTGGCCGTGGTGTAGGGGTGATTGGAGTCGGAGACCATGACCGGCGGCGCACCGGGCGGCGGGACGACGTAGTTGGCCGTGGCGAACGGCCGGCCGGTCGCCGGATCGACCAGGGCGACATAGTTCGCGGCCGAACCATCGCTCATGTCGTTGTGGGCGTACTTCAGGATGAAGTTGATGCGGTCGGTCGGCGCCCAGCGGATTTTCCCCTGGATCGAGAAGATGTTGAGGTGGCCGTCGGTCTTAGAGCCGGTGAAGATGTTGGTCAGGTAGCCGTCGTTGTGACGGGTGTAGACGGCGAGGTTGCCGGTCAGGGCGTCGCCGATGATCGGCCCCGACAAGTACAGATTGGCCTTGCGCTCGTTGTAGCTGCCGACGTCCGCGTTGAAGCGGATGGTGGGGCGGGCGGTCGGATCGAGGGTCGTGATCAGGATCGCGCCGGCCTCGGTGTTGCGGCCGAACAGGGTGCCCTGGGGGCCCTTCAGCACCTGGATCGAGGAGACGTTGTTCACGTCGAACAGTCCGCCGGCCGCGTCCTGCTGGTAGACGCCGTCGACGTAGATGGCGGTCGGGCTCAGGCCCGAACCGGTGACGGGTGTGCCGATGCCGCGGATGGTGGGCACCACGAAGATGCCGGTCTGGTCCATCCGCAGGCCGGGGGTCAGCGACTGCAGCTGTGTGGTGCCAACGACGTTGCGCTGCTCCAGCTGCCGGCCGGAGAAGGCGGCGATCGAGATCGGCACGTTGACGCTGCGCTCGGCCCGCTTCTGGGCGGTGACCACCACCTCGCCGACGTTGGTGCCAGCGCCCGCGCCCACATTCTGGTCGTTCAGCGGCGTTGCAGCGGGCTGCGCCAGCGCAGCCGTTCCTGCCAGGGCGATCGCGGCGCCGAGGACGATCGAAGACGCAGAAAAGCCGAGTCGGTTGGATCTCATTCCCTGTAACCCCCTAATTGGGACGCGTGGTCGCGGGGCCCGCGTCAATTGGTGCTCGTTCTTTGGGCCGGTGCGGCGTGTATGGAAAGAGCCGAAATACGACCAGCAGGCTCAAATGTGCACACCGTCCGGATTCGTGTCTAACATGTAACACCCCTCCCGTCCAGGCGCGGAGCCGCGCCATTGCCCGATCAGCGGGCGGCTTTGCAGTAGTTCGGAGAGCTCGCGATGACGCAGCCCTGACCTCCAAGGCAAACGGCAGAGGTTCTCGCTCGGGGTTTGTTCGAAAGTACCGCTCGCGGGGCGCGATGCGCCGGATAGGTTGAGCTCGGCCGGCGCACGACCATTGATCAACCGAAGATGTTGATGGTTTCGAAACGGTCCTGCAGCTTGAGCCAGTAGGCGGCCTCGTTGGTCACGTGTGTGCGCCAATGCCGCTCCGCATCGTCCGCCTGGCCGGCCTCGATCAAGGCCACGAGCTTGCGCAGCGACTTGATCCCGCGGGGCTGGATGGCGGGCGATGCGGCCGGCGGCGGGTGCGTGCGACTGGCGACCTGATGATGCTGCAGAACACTGGCGATCAGGCCTGACACCAGCGCCAGCACCTTGTTGCCGGTGAGTTCCACGATCAGGCTGTGGAAGCGGGCCGCCTCCGCCGCCACCACAACCGGGTCCTTCTGGCGCACAGCGGCGTCCAGCTGGCGGAGGAAAGCTCGGAGCTGAGCGATGTCGCGAACGTCGCGGCGCTCGGCGAGAAGACGCACGGCGGCCGGCTCGAACATCCAGCGGGCGTCGTAGAGGTCTCCGAGATTGGCGCCCGCGACCTGCAGTGTCTGGGCGGAGACGCGGCTCGCCGCCTCGATGTTCGGCTCCAGGATGCGGATGCCCTTTCGGGATCCGCGCTTCACCGAGACAAGGTGCTCGCTTTCGAGGATCCGCAGGGCGCTGCGCAGCGTGGGTCGCGACACGCCGAACCGGTCCATCAGCTTGGTGATCGGCTGCAGCACCCCGCCCCGGTCGATGTCGCCGCCCACCAGCAGTCGGCGGAGCTCGTCGGCGATGGCCTCCGGCGCATCGGGTCCGGCGGTTCGCCGGGGCATATCGTGGGCGGCGGCCCGAGCAGGCTCGACGGCGGGTCTGCGCGGCGGCCGTCCGCGCCTGACGGTCGGCTCACTCGAGGAACGCGCGCTCGTCACGATTCACCTCTCCCGCCCCGCGCGGCTGCGCTCACCCGGCTATCACGTCGCCACGGGGCCGTCCGTTCCAGCCCGCTTTGAAGTTGACATATATACCATGTGGAAACAGTTATCGCCTCTGCGTGCGCACGGCCGACGCCTCGCGATCGGCGACGCGCTCCCAACGCGGAAGCCTGGCTCGAGCAGGACGCGCCCGCGCATGCCGACTTCGACGACGACAATAGCGACAGGCCGTAACGCATGCTGGATTTCGAGACGATTGAACGGGACCGGGCGGAACGTCGCGCATATTGGCGGCAGCGGAACGTCTACACGGACCGCGCCTACGCCGACGCGATCCGCGACGGGGTGCAGGCAGGCGGTGGCCAGAAGCTGATCTTCCACTCGCGCACCCGGCCGTTGGACATTGTCACGGTCGCCGAAGTGGACGCAGAGGCGGAGAGGTTCGCCAGGGCGTTCCACAGGCTGGGCCTGCGTTGCGGCGACTACATCGCCGTCATGCTGCCGACCTGGCGCGAGACCGCTCTCGCCTACCTCGCCGCGTTCAAGATCGGCTTGGCCGTCGTCCCCATCGTGCCCGTCTATGGCGCCCGCGAGATCGGGTTCGTAATGAGGGAGACCGGGGCGAAGGCGCTGATCGTGCCCGACCGGTGGCGCGGCTTCGACTATCTGGAGCGGGTCGAAGCGGCGGGCGGCCTGCCGGACATGCGCTGGCTGATCGTGGTTGGCGAGGCCGAGGGCGACGGGATCGTGCGCTGGTCGGACCTGACCGCAGAACCGGGCGACATCTACCCGGCGCCCTCAGGCATTGCCGACGAGGTCTGCCTGGTGATCTACACCTCGGGCACCACCTCCGACCCCAAGGGCGTCAAGCACACCCACAACACCATGCTGTGCGACAACAACGCCGCCCGCGCCGGCCTCGAACCGGCGATGCCGGCCGCCTCGCCCCCCGGCGCCGTGTTCGGGATGTCGCCGGCCGGGCACATGGCGGGCTTCCACACCCTGATCCGTCCGTTCGTCAATCCGGGGGCCGACACGGTCTACGTCGACCAGTGGGCGCCGGAAGAGGCCGTGGCGCTGATCGAGCGCTACGGGATCGGCTCCGCCGCCGGCACACCCATCTTCCTGACCTCGCTGGTGGACACCATCGAACGCGGCGAGGTCGACATCTCGTCTCTGAAGGCGTTCGGACTCGGCGGATCGGCGGTGACCCCCGACACCATCCGCGTCGCCGACTCCCTCGGCCTGGAGGGGTGGCGGGTCTACGGCATGAGCGAGCATTCCAATGTCTCCGCCAGCCTCGGCGACACCTTCGAGAAACGTGCGTACACGGACGGCAAGATCACCGCCCGCAACGAGGTGCTGATCGTCGACGACAACGACGAGGAGGTTCCCCGCGGCCAGCCGGGCGAGGTCTGCACGCGCGGCCCGCGCCTCTTCGTCGGCTACATGAACCCCGACCTAGACCGCGCCTGCTTCCTGCCCGGCGGCTGGTACAAGAGCGGCGACATCGGGACCCATGACGCCGACGGCTACCTGACGATCACCGACCGCAAGAAGGACATCATCATCCGCGGCGGCGAGAACATCTCGGCCAAGGAGGTCGAGGACGTGCTCGCGACCATGCCGGGCGTGCGGGAATCGGCCGTCGTGGCCATGCCCGACCCGGCCCTTGTCGAGCGCGTCTGCGCCTTCGTCGAGGCGAAACCGGGCCACGACATCTCGCTGGAGTCCGTGACAGCCTATTTCCGCGAGCAGGGCGTCGCCCGGCTGAAGACGCCCGAGCGGGTCATCCTGGTCGAGGCGTTCGAGCGCACCGCCACCGGCAAGGTCCGCAAGACGGACCTGCGCCAGCAGCTGCGGGACGAGGCGGCGGCAGGTTGACTCTTGCTCCACGCGCCCGGCGATAGCCGGACCTAGTCTAGTTTACGTCCACGGACCACACCGACCACACCGACAGGTCCGTGTGGTCCGTGGACAGCAAATCCCGGGCCCCGGCAGGGGGTTTTACAGGCTTCCCACGCGCGGCAGCTCGACCACCGCGCGGCTCATCGATGTGATCTCGCCCAGCTGGTTGGTCGTGCTGACTTCCAGCGTTGCGTTCCCGGCCTCGAGGTCGACGGCCTTCACCTCGCCGTTCAGCCACTGGATGTCGTTGACGACGTTGGGCCGCATCAGCCGGATCTCGAGCTCGCGCAGGAAGGCGTGATCGCCCATCCAGTCGGACACGAAGTGCGACACCCATGACATCCGCTGGCAGCCGTGGTCGTAGCCCTCGCCGGGGATGCCCGCCGCGTTGCAGAACGCCGGCTCCCAGTGCGGCGAGGCCCAGGTGTCCGTCACGCCGGAGTCCGGATTGACCATCCGGATGCCGGGGGTGTTGTCGAGGATGGTGTAGAGCATGCGGTTTGTGGCCGCGAGGCCGAGGCCGCACCCCAGCGACCAGCCGATCAGGTTGTTGCGGCTGAGCGGCCCCTTCAGCATCGTCGGGGTCTTCTCCCCCACCACGGTCTCTTCCAGGTATCGCGGCCTGGCGCCCCGGCGCATCTCGCCGGCCTCGCGCCGATAGTGCGCCTCGAAGCGGTCGCGGTCCTCCTGGGTGTACTTGGCCAGCGGCCGGTCCAGGTACTTGCTGCGCGTCCGCGCCTCCGAACGCTCGAACCGCTTCATGGTCTTCAGGATCTCGGCGACCACCTCACCCTGGTCGGTCTTGAACTCGATGACCGAGCGCTGGGTCACCGAGCGGCCGCCGAACTTGCCCCCGTCGTGCTCGGTCATCTCGGTCAGCGTGAGCTCGGCGTGGATCGCCTCGCCGACATGGAGGTGACGACGCCACCGCCATTTCTCGCCCGCCCAGAGCGCCAGCACGTTCGGAAGGATCAGGTCCTCGGCCTCGTTCGGGTCGAGCACCACGCCGTTGATGTGGCTGTAGAGGTAGCAGGGGGGCGCGGTGAGCTGCCCGCGGGGCGATTTGGCGGCGTAGTCCTCGTCCCAGAACAGCGGGTTGTCGTCGCCGACGCCCAGGGCGAAGTGGTGGATCGTGTCCTTGGTGACCACCGAGTTCCAGCCGGGCTCGCGGCGCGTCTTGCCGATCCTGGCGCGCGCGGCAGCCAGGTTCTCGTCGGTGATCCGGGAGACCGCCCATTCGTCTCCAACGGCTACATCATCGGGCATCCAGACATCCTGTCCATGCGGAGGGCCGGCCGGCGCCGGCGAGGTCAATGCACATAAGTGAGAATGAGAGTGCTATCATGTCAATCGCGCAGGGCGCGGGCGCGCGCAAGCTGCAGTTGCGACGGGCCGGCCGTGCCGCGGACGGCTTGCGGCGCTCAATTCATCTTATACTATGTGCCACAAGTACCTTGCGCCTGGCCGGATGACGGCCGCGGGGAACGAGACCAATGGATCACCGCCCTACCCTCACTGCCGCTCGCCTGAAGCGCCCCGCCAAGACGCGGCCGCAGGCGGCGGAGGTTGCGCCCCGGCCCTTCCGGGCGCCCAAGATCGCCGAGCTGGTGGCCGATCACATCCGCAAGCTGATCATTCGCGGCGAACTCAAGCCCGGCGACCGGCTGGAGCCGGAGGCCAGGCTGATCGAGCGCTTCGCCACCTCGCGCGCCACCATCCGCGAGGCCGTGCTGATGCTGGAGGCCGAGCAGTTCCTCGTGGTGCAGCGCGGGTCCCGCCAGGGCGCCCGGGTCTGCCTGCCCAGTCCGGACAATCCCGCCCGCCACGCCGGCTTCGTGCTGCAGGCCGAAGGCGCCACGATCGGCGACATCTATCATGTGCGCGCCGCCGTCGAGCCCTATGCGGTCTGGCTGCTCGCCAGGCAGCGCTCCCCCGAGGTCGTGGCCAGATTGCGCGCCGAACTCGATGTCGCCGAGAGCCTGCAGCAGGCGGGTCGCGAGATCGAGATGCAGGAGGCCCTCGCCCAGTTCCACCTCACGCTGGTGGACCTTACCGGGAGCGCCTCGCTGAAGCTGATGAGCGCGATGATCCGGGACATCATCGCCCGTCACCGCGAGCGCGTGTTCGGCGTGGCCCAGCCGCACGATGCGTGCTGGGGGCTGAAATCCTTCTGGAAGCTGGTGAACCTGATCGAGCGCGGGGAAGCCCAACGCGCCGAGGCGCACTGGCGGCTCCACATCCAGACCACGGTGGAAGGCTGGATCCGCGACGGTGGCGACGAAAGCGTGGTCGACCTGCTCGACTGACGTCGGCAAGCCGTGGCCGACATCTTATACCATGTGGCAGATGAGACTTGACGGGCCGGCGCCGGCGTTCCACGGTCGCCCCAACAGATAGATCGGGGAGCGGAACCATGACCCTGGCGGCCGACATTCGGCGACAGCTCACCCTTCCAGCGATCTGCGCGCCGATGACCGCGGTGTCCGGCCCCGACCTGGTGGTGGAATCCTGCAAGGCCGGCGTCATGGCCGGCCTGCCGACCCAGAACGCCGGCCCCCGGGAGGCGTTCGAGGCCTGGCTGACGGACATCGAGGATCGGCTGAAGCGCTGGCAGGACAGCCATCCAGGCGCCCGCGTCGCGCCGCTGGCGGTGAACATCAGCTCGAACAAGAGCGACGAGGACAAGATCCTCGACCTCGCCGTCTGCGCCCGGCACGGCGTGCAGCACATCATCACCGCCATGGGCAACCCGGTCGAGATCGCCAAGCGGGTGCACGACTGGGGCGGCACGCTCTTCCACGACGTCACCACCCTGGCCCATGCTGAGAAGGCGATCGCCGCCGGGGTCGACGGCCTGACCTGCATCGGCGCCGGCGGCGGCGGCCACTCCGGCACGGTCAGCCACCTCGCCCTCATTCCCCAGGTGCGCCGGATGTTCGACGGCGTGATCATCCTGGCCGGAGTGGTCAGCAACGGCGCCGCGATCCGCGCGGCGGAGATCCTGGGCGCGGACCTGAGCTACCTGGGCACCCGCTTCATCGCCACCCAGGAATCCCTGGCCCCGCAGGATTACAAGGAGCTGCTGGTCAGCGAACGTCTCAGCGACCTGATCTACACCCGCGACCTCACCGGCGTGCCGGCCAACTGGCTGAAGGAATCGCTGCGCCGCAAGGGCCTCGACCCCGCCAACCTTCCGCAAGGCGCCACCCACGGCCGCTACGACCACCTCCCCAAGGAGGTGCGCCCCTGGCGCACGGTGTTCAGCGCCGGCCAGGGCATCGAACTGATCGACGACATTCCGTCGGTGGCCGACCTGGTCCGCCGCCTGCGCCAGGAATACGTCGTCGCCTGCGCTACTCCCGACATGGCCGAGGCCGCGCGCCTGGCCGACGAGGCGCTGAGCGCCTGAGCCGCCCCGACAACCCGCGAGACATCCCATGACAGCTCTGACCGCCGAAGACCTGGTTGCCGGCTCCAAGGACCACCTGGTGATCGCCGACCGCGAGGGCGCGCGGTTCATGGTCCTGAACCGCCCCGGCATGCGCAACGCCATGTCCTACGACTGGCGCCGCGACTACGCGGCCGCCCTGACCGCCGCGGAGACGGATGACGCCGTCAAGGTGGTGATCGTCACCGGGGCCAACGGCGACTTCAGCTCGGGCGTGGACCTGAAGGACGCCGGCGCCAATCCCGGGCGGCCGATGTTCCGCCCCCACCCGGCCGAGGCCACGCGGGGCATGAGCAAGCCGGTGATCTGCGCCATCGACGGCTACTGCATGACCGGCGGCCTGGAACTGGCGCTCAGCTGCAGCTTCATCCTCGCCACCGACCGGGCCCGGATCGCCGACACTCACGCCAAGGTCGGGCGGTTTCCTGCCTGGGGCCAGAGCGCCATGCTCGCCAACGCGATCGGCGCCCGGCGCGCCCGCCAGATGTCGCTGACCGGCGAGATGATCACCGCCCAGCGCGCCTACGACTGGGGCATCGTCAACGAGATCACCACGCCCGAAGGCCTGCTTCCCCGCTGCCTGGAGATCGCCAAGTTGATCCAGGCCTGCAGCGAGGCGTCCGTGCGCGAGCAGATCCAGGTGTTCAGCCGCAACGATGGCGCGCCGCTGGACGTGGCGTTGGCCGCGGAAGAGTACGTCGTTCGCCGCTGGCGCCTGAGCCACCCATGAGCGACACGGCCGAACGGGCGGAGACCCTCCCCGTGTTGACCTGGCAGGTCGGCGACGTGAAGGTCACCTGCATCGTCGAGAAGACCGAGCTGGTCCGCGCCCACCGCATGTTCAAGGGCGCCAGCCAGGAGGAGTTCGACGCCATCCCCTGGCTGGCGGCGCCGTTCAAGGACGACAAAGGCCGGATGAACTTCTCGATCCACTGCTTCGTGGTCGAGGTCGGCGGCCGCCGCATCCTGGTAGATACCTGCATGGGCAACCACAAGCAGCGGCACACCAACGCCCACATGCTGGCCACCGACTTCCTGGAGCGGTTCGAGGCGGCCGGCTTCGCGCGCGAGAGCATCGATGCGGTGATGTGCACCCACTTGCACTACGACCACGTCGGCTGGAACACGATGCTGCAGGACGGCCGCTGGGTCCCGACCTTTCCGAACGCCCGCTACCTGATGGGCCGGCAGGAATTCGAGAACTCGCGCGACGACCGCGAGGCCGACCACGGCCTGGTGTTCGACGATTCCGTCAAACCCGTGTTCGACGCCGGCCTTGTTGACCTGGTCGAGAACGACCACCGGGTCTGCGACGAGATCTGGTTCACGCCGACGCCCGGCCACACCGAGGGCCACGTCAGCGTGCGCATCTCGTCAAAGGGTCAGAACGCGCTGATCACCGGCGACATGAGCCACCACCCCTGCCAGTTCGCCCATCCACGCTGGCACACCAAGTCGGACACAGACTCCGAAGCCTCCACCGCCACGCGCCTGCGCATCTTCAGCGAGTGCGCCGACGAGGACATCCTGTTCATCGGCAGCCACTTCTACGCGCCGACGGCCGGCCGCGTGGTCCGCGACGGCGAGGTGTTCAGGTTCGAGGCCTGACACCCTCCGCGCCTATCCAGCGTCATCCCGGAAAGCCGCGAAAGCGGCTTGTCCGGGATCTCAGCGTCAGCGTCTGAGAGCAGATCCCGGACAGCGGCTGCGCCGCTTCCGGGATGACACCATGCCCAGGGCGGCCCTGTGGTCAGCCCTTCGACGGCAGCTCCACGATCGCCGTGCCGAGCGTGGTCTTCTCGCCGCGCTGGTTGGTGATCCAGAGCATCAGGTCGACCAGCTTGCGCCCGTCTTCCTCGCGCTTGGCCGCGACCTGGCCCGTGCACCAGCTGATGTCGCCGATCAGGTTCGGGGCGCGTAGCGTCACGGCGATCTCGCGCAGGATGGCGTCGTCGCCCATCCAGTCGGTGACCAGGTGGGTCATGTCGTCGTAACGCATCGGGCCTTCGTCGTACGGGCGCGGGATGCCGCTGAACTTGGCGAAGTACTCGTCCCAGTGAGCCGCGGTCCATTCGTCCTCGACGTTGGTCTCGGTGTTGACCAGCCGCTTGGACGGATAGGCGATCAGTTCCAGGTGCTTGACCCTGTTGGTGTAGTAGATCGCCTCCTGCCCGAGGAAATAGGCGACGATGTCGGTGATGGTCAGCGGGCCCTTGGCGAGCGTGATCAGACTGTCGCCGACGTTGGTATCCTCGAAGTAGCGCGGCTCGGCGCCCCGGCGATGACCGGCCTCCTGCTTATACTGCGCGCTGAGGGCCGCAATCTCTTCGTCGGTGTACTTGGCCTGCGGAAGATCGAGGTACTTGCGGTTCTCCCGCGCCTGCCCCCGTTCCATGCGGATGACCGAGTTGTAGACGGTGGCCACCACCTCGCCCCGCTGGTTGCGGTGGATGGTCCGCATCATCTGTTCCACCGCGCGGCCCGCCATGCGGCTCTGGCGCTCGATCACATCGTGCGGGCCGCTCTGCGCGGTCAGGGTGTCGCCGACCCGCACCGGCTGTTCGAACACGATCCGCATGCCCGAGATCATCGCGAACACGCCCTGCAGCTGGTCCTGCGCCGAGAAGCTCTTGCCGTCCTTGGGCGGTGGCTCCTGCACGGTCTTCGGGGTGAGCGTCACCCCCTGCAGCAGCATCCGCGGCGGCGCGGTGATTCCGCCCCAGCGGGTCTTCTTCGCGTAGTCCTCGTCGAAATACAGCGGGTTGTCGTCGCCGACGGAGGCCAGGTAACGGATGATCTGGTTGCGGGTGTAGGGGTCCGACGGCGGACCTACCGGACCTAGTTCGCCGAGGTTGGCGCGCATCTGGGCCAGCGCCTCGTCGGTGATCTTGCCGTACATCCAGTCTTGCGGATTGTCGTCTGCCATCGCCTTGCTCCCTGTCCTTCGTTCCCGGGCCCCTGCCCCGGCGCGAGCGCCGGGACCGAATTTTCGCCCGCCGACGCCAGGATGCCCGGCGCCGGCGCGGCGTTGCGCGCTTAGACCGCCACCAGGCTGGTCAGCTTCGGATTGCCGTCGAGCAGCGCCATGAACTTCGGCGCCGCTGCCTGGAAGTATGCCGTCTGGCCGTGGGCCTTGCGGTCGTCTTCCGAGGCGTACTGCTCGACCATCACATACTCGGTCGGGTCCTTCTTGCTCTTGGTCAGCACGTACTGGAGGGTCCCCGGCTCATTGGCGCGGACCTGCTCGACCAGCGCGCCGAGCACTTCCTCGAATTCGGCCTGCTTGCCGTCCTGCACTTTGAAATTCGCGATCAACCAGCTCATGTCGTTCTCCTAATTCTTGCGGCGCACGCGGCGCCGATTGTCAGATCGTGCCCACGGGGGACACCGGGGACCCCACCGCGCCCGGCAGCCGCAGAGGCGGAGCCGTGAGCATGAAGGTGTGCCGGTTGCGCTCGTTGAGGGCTTTGGCGAGGGGCGTCAACCACCAGTATTCGGCCAGCGGCAGGCCGAGCTTGAAGAGGCAGTGCTCATGGAGGGGCATCAGCACCCGGCTTTCGCCCTCCTTGATCCGACGGAACGTCTCGACCGCGGCGGTGTCGGCGGCAATCGCCGCACAGCCGCTGTCGGTGATCCACTGCAGCAGCTTGTGGTCCTGGCCGTCGAGTTCGGCGCCCAGGCCACGCAGGATCTTCTGATCGTAGTTCCCCTGCATCTGCACCAGCGTGTCGGAATAGCCGCTGTGCAGGCAGAGGATGTCGCCGGCGGTGATGTCGAGCCGGTCGGC
>Ga0105240_10003129_pt1 | contig 26063 bp, 21 predicted proteins | sample KBSC54metaG_FD_80426 | JGI IMG/M metagenome (GOLD analysis project Ga0105240, IMG submission 80426) | Corn rhizosphere microbial communities from Kellogg Biological Station, Michigan, USA - KBS C5-4 metaG | ecosystem: Host-associated > Plants > Roots > Rhizosphere > Soil | place: Michigan, USA...
AGACCCGAAGTCCCGCCTTCCAAGATCGCCAAACCGGCCAAGGATTTGAAGATCATTCGGCCAACGGTCGCCGAAATCACCAAAGGCGTGCCGGAAGTCATCAAGCAGTGGCGCGAAACGTTCAGCGTGTAGAGCATGATCCGGGAAAGTGGGAACCGGTTTTCCGAAGGGATCATGCTCAAACAAAGAGATGAGACCATGATCCGATTCAATCCAATCGGATCATGGTCCAGGTCACGACAAGGTATAAAGCGTGACTGACAAATCTCTCGACGACCGTGCCTTGCATTTTTCGAGCGCAGCTTCCAGATTGCGGCGTCTGGACGCCAGCATCCTGTTGTGGCTGGCGCTGATCGCCGTGCTGGCTTTCCTGGTATTGAATCCGGTTTTGCGGTTGATCATCTCGAGTCTGCAAGAGACGGATACCGGAAATTTTACCTTCGCCAATTACCGGGTTGCCTATGGCAACGTTCGTCAGCTCCAGGCGCTGGTGAACTCACTGGAGCTTGGCGTCGGCGTCGCCCTGCTTGCCACCTTGTTCGCCGTCCCGATCGCGTGGGCGATTTCCCGGACCGATATGCCGGGCAAGGCATTCGTTCGGCTGATGGTGTTTGCGGCCTTCGTGACGCCGCCCTATCTCGGCGCGATCGGCTGGATTTTGTTGGCGGGTCCAAATTCAGGATGGCTCAACAAGGTCTGGATGGCGCTGACGGGTGCCGGGCACGGTATCTTCAATATCTATTCGATGACGGGCCTGATTCTGGTCGTGGCGGTGACGTCATTTCCCTACACGTTTGTATTCACGAGTTCGGCGCTCGATCTGGTGTCGTCTGAAATGGAAGACGCGGCAAACATACTGGGTGCCCGTACGCTTCGGACCACGCTGCGCATCACCTTGCCATTGGTGACCCCCGCGATCATCGGCGGCGTTATCATCAGTTTTCTGGAAGCCATCGCGCTGTTCGGCGCCCCCGCGCTGATCGCATTGCCGGCCCGGTTCAACGTGGTCTCGACCCAGCTTTGGCAATTTTTCGAATATCCGGTCCGCGTCGAGGAGGCGGCAGCCTACGCGATGCCGCTGCTCGCCATTACCGTGCTGATGTTCTGGCTGCAACGCTCGTTGCTCGGCCGCAAAGGCTACACGTCGGTCACCGGCAAGGGTGGCGAACGACGGATGATCGCTCTGGGACCCTGGCGCTGGATCATGCTTGGTTATGCGCTTTTCGTCTGTGCGCTTTCGGTTTTCCTTCCCATGGTGGTGCTGCTTCAGGCCGCCTTTGCCAAAGCCTGGGGCCGCGGGTTCAGCATCGACAATCTGACGTTCCACAATTTTTACTATCTTCTGGTCGAGCAGACCCAGGCGAAACAGGCGATCCTCAACACCTTCGTCTATTCGGCGGTGACGGCATTCGCCGCGATCAGCCTGTCATTGGCAATCGCCTATGTGGTCAGCCGAAAACTGGTGCCCTGGAGCAATGTGCTGGCTTTTCTCTGTGTGGCTCCGTTCGTGGTTCCCGGCATTGTGCTGGCGATCGGTTTCTATGCCGCATACGCCCCGCCTCCGCTTGCGCTCTACGGGACCGCGACCATCCTGATCCTGGGTTTCACCACCCGCTTTTTGCCGATCGCCTACACATCAAGCGCGGCAGGGCTCCGCAGCATCAATCCGGAAATGGAAGAGGCGGTGAGAATCCTCGGCGGCGGCCGGCTGTTGGCAATTCGAAAGGTATTGATCCCGCTTCTGAAGAAAAGTCTCGCCGGCGCCTGGATCCTGGTCTTCATTCCGGCGACGCGGGAACTGTCCTCGGCGATCTTCCTGGTCGGGCCGAACACGCGGGTTATTTCGGTAATGCTGTTCGACCTGTCGGAGGAAGGCAATTTCGAGGTGCTGTCGGCCCTCGGCGTGATCTTGCTGATCGCGACGGTGGCCATCGCCGGCATCGGATCCAAAGTGATCGGACGCGATTTCATGCTGCGGAGAGATAGTTGAGCAGGCTCAAACTAAGCGGCGTCAGCAAACGCTACGGCGATTTTTTCGCCGTCGAAAGCATCAATCTCGAGCTGCAAAACGGGGAATTCGTCTCGCTGCTGGGACCTTCCGGTTGCGGCAAGACCACGACCTTGCGGATGATCGCCGGCTTCGTCGACCCGACTGCCGGCGTCATCGAGATGGACGGTCAGGTTCTCTCTTCGCCTGCAGGATCGGTCCCGCCGGACCGGCGTCAGATGTCGATGATCTTTCAGAGTTACGCTATCTGGCCGAACATGACGGTCCAGCAAAACGTCGCGTTCGGACTGGAGCTGCGCCGGATGCCGAACGCCGAGGTCAAACGTCGCGTCGGAGAAATGCTGGAAGTCGTGCATATGAACCATCTTGCCGACCGCTACCCTGCCGAACTCAGCGGCGGCCAGCAACAGCGGGTGGCGCTGGCACGCGCCATCGTTATCCGGCCCTCGGTGCTGCTGCTGGACGAGCCCTTGTCCAATCTGGACGCCACCTTGCGTGAGGAAATGCGTTTTGAAATCCGGCGCCTGCATGACGAATTTCGCGTGACCACCGTTTACGTCACGCACGACCAGGCGGAGGCGATGGTGACCTCAGATCGAATTGCCGTCATGAATCATGGCCGCATCGAGCAGGTCGATCATCCGCGCGCGCTCTATAACAAGCCGAGGACGCGTTTTGTGGCGGGCTTCATTGGACGCACCAATTTCATCGAGGGTACCAGCGACGGCCACCAGATTTCGTTCGACGGCTTTGCGCTGCCGCGCGCCGCGTTTGGGCGAGATGTGCCTTCGCAAGGCAAGGCCGTATTTTCGGTACGGCCGCACAGCATGCGGCTTTCGGACGGGCCGCCGACAACCCGGGACGGCTGCGCCTCGGTCGGGGTCGTCGTTCTCGAGCGGGCGTTCCTTGGCGAGCACTGGGATTATGTTGTAAAGCCGCGCGAGGGCGCGCTGACGCTCAAGGTTACGACCTCACCGCTCGACGATTTCCCGATCGGCGCCGCGGCGTGGCTGGAGTTTGAGCCGCGTCAGATGGCGTCGATCGAATGAATCTCACGCAACCTGAAAAAAGTGAACTGGAGCCAACTGCATGTCTTTCACTCCCGCCTCGAAGGCGCTCGCCCGTTTCAAAGTGCTCGATCTCACGCGGGTGCGGGCGGGACCGACGGCAGCACGGCAATTTGCCGACTGGGGCGCCGATGTCATCAAGATCGAACTTCCACGCGGCCTCGACGAGAGCGATATGGGCGGACCGCGGCACGGACCCGATTTCCAGAACCTGCATCGCAACAAGCGAAGCCTTACGCTCAATTTGAAGGAAGCCGACGGCATCGCCATCTTCAAACGGATGGTGGAGACCGCCGATGTCGTGATCGAAAACTACCGGCCGGACGTGAAATTTCGCCTCGGGATTGATTACGAGAGCGTTCGCTCCATCAACAAGCGCATCGTCTATGGCTCTATTTCCGGCTTCGGCGAGGACGGACCCTATCGCGAGCGTCCGGGTTTCGACCAAATCGCCCAGGGTATGGGCGGGTTGATGTCGATCACGGGCCTTCCGGGTCAAGGCCCGGTACGTGTCGGCATCCCTGTCGCGGATCTCGGCGCCGGCATTTTCTGCGCGATGGGAATTCTGGTCGCGCTGCTGGAACGCGAGGTTTCCGGCGAGGGTCAGTGGGTGCAGTCGTCGCTGCTCGGCGCACAAATCTCGCTGCTGGATTTCCAGGCGGCGCGCTGGCTGATCGCAAAGGACGTGCCGGGCCAGGCCGGCAACGACCATCCGACCAGCATCCCGACCGGCGTGTTTCCCACCCGCGATGGCCACATCAATATCGCAGCCGCAGGCAAGCAGATCTTCGCGCGCTTTTGCCAGAGCCTCGATCTGGCTTATCTGCTCGAAGATCCGCTTTTTGCCGACGAAGCGTCGCGCTCCAAAAACCGGATCGCCATCAATCAGATCATCTCCGACGTCACCAGGCAACGGTCGAGCAGTGAGTTGATTGCGAAGCTGAATAAAGCCGGCGTGCCCTGCGGCCCGATCAATCGGATGGACGAGGTTTTTGCCGACCCGCAAGTCCAGCACCTCGGCATGGCCGCGCCTGTGCGGCATGGATCTCTGGGTGAGATCGAGGTCGTCAATCAACCCGTCAAGCTTAGCCGCACCCCGAGCGGAATTGCGCATCCGACGCCGGAGAAGGGCGAGCATACCGAGGAGATCCTGAAAGAGTACGGTTATGACGACAAATCGATCGCCGAGTTTCGCGCCCGAAAGATTGTCTAGATCAGGCGCGTTTCGATCATTACGATGGCGAGCAACAACACAGGCAGGAGAACCCGATGAAGACCACTACCGAGCGGATGATCGCAAAAAAGGATGGACCGATCGGCTGGATGCAGTTCAACAATCCCGCACGACACAATGCCGTGTCCGTCGATATGTGGAAGTCGGTCCCGGAAATCATGGCCGAATTTGAAAAGGATGATGAAATCCGGGTGGTGGTCCTGAGCGGTGCCGGCGGCAAGGCGTTCATTTCCGGCGCCGACATTTCGGAATTCGCCGAGAAGCGTTCGTCACGCGAAAACGTGCTGGAATACAACAGGATTTCGGCACAGGCGAACGCCGCCATCATCGACTTTCCCAAGCCGACCATCGCGATGATCCAGGGCTATTGCATCGGCGGCGGCCTGAGCGTGGCGCTATGCTGCGATCTTCGTCTGGCTGCGGAAAATGCCAGCTTCGCGGTGCCAGCCGCCAAACTTGGTCTCGGTTATGGCTATGACGGCATCAAGCGTCTCGTCGACGTCGTTGGCCCATCATTCGCCAAGGAGATCTTTTACACCGCACGACAGTTCGACTCGACGGAAGCTTTGCAAATGGGGCTGGTCAATCGCGTGGTCCCGACCCCAAGTATCGAAACCTATGTCCGCGACTATGCGGGCAGGATCGGCGGCAATGCGCCCATGACGATCAATTCGGTCAAGCTCTGCGTCAATGAAGCCACCAAGGACCCCGACAAACGTAATCTTGCCGCGGCGCAAGTCGCGGTCGATGCGTGTTTCGCCTCAGCCGACTACGTTGAAGGACGAACCGCGTTCATCGAGAAACGCAAACCGGCTTTTCGCGGGCGGTAGTACTCAAGGCAAAGAGGCTGCGTCATGCATTTGCGATTTCCAATAGAAAAGCCGCCAGCAATGTGCCGGACCGCGGGTTAGCGTGGCTCGTGGTACGAGTTACTTTAGGGACCAAAATGACCGGCGACCAATCCAGGCAACTCAAACTCGGCGACCGCGTTTGCTGGAACGCCGACAAGAGCGATCAGGGCACGATCACTGAAAAGAATTGGGCGGGCGTAACCGTCAAATGGGATAATCGTGGCGAACAGTCCATTCTTCACAACGATATGGCGCAAGTCGAGCTTTGCCGGTGAAGGGTTGACGAACTGTTTATTTGTGCAAATCGCCATCGATAGTATTCGGCCCCATCGCCATTGGACCGGCGTGCATCGGGTTTTTTTGAAAGCGAGACGCAATTTCACGGTGGGCAAGATCGCTCCAGCGATCCGCTTCGTCCAGCCACTTCCAACTGTGCGCGCGGTCTGATATGGCCCGTTGTCGGCACAACAATTCTATTTCGCGAAATCCTGCTAAGTTACTCATGCCAAACAAACTCCCTGGAGCTGTTTCATCATCGCCTTGCAGGTTATTGTTTCTGTGTGACCCTTTCGCGTCAGTGGTGCGTTTTATCGAAGAAGCGACAGTCGACCTGACGTGTTGCGAAGGTTCCGGCTTGTATCATCCCTCGATGCGAAAGCAGCAATGGTGTGACGCGAGTTTCGCCAATGAAGCACCCGGGGATCCCGACAGACGTGATTTCGCCGCGGCGCAAGTCGCGGTCGATGCCTGTTTCGCGTCAGCCGAGTACGTTGAAGGACGAACCGCGCTTATCGAGAAACGAAAACCCACCTTTCGCGGCCGGTGACACTTGACGTAACGAGATCGCATGATCGCCGGGCGGCCGACGGACGCCTTGGGATCAATCCTTGACAGTGCCTCGCGCCGGTGCCCGAATCAGGAATAGACCTGTCATGATCGTTGGCCCCTGCGTGAGCGCAACTGCGCTTATCGCGGAGCCTCCCCTTGGGATCCATCAACCCGGGGATCGGCCTCGAAGGCTGGCCCTCGCAAGCTCTTGTTCGGACGACCGAATCCGCATGTCTGTTCCCGCCGGCCCAGCCATCAACGGTAAGTCCGACGTTGCAGCTAACGCTCTTTCCGTCCTGAATCACGTGTTCGGCCTGCCCGGCTTTCGGGGCGCGCAGCAAGAGATCGTCAGGCATGTCACGGACGGCGGCAATTGCCTGGTGCTGATGCCGACCGGCGGCGGCAAGTCGCTGTGCTATCAATTGCCAGCACTGTTGCGAAAAGGCTGCGGCATCGTGGTGTCGCCGCTGATCGCGCTGATGCGCGACCAGGTCGCGGGCCTGATCGAGGCCGGCGTCAAGGCGGCGGTGCTGAATTCCACATTGTCGTTTGACGAAGCCTCCGCAGTCGAGGCGCGGCTGCTCGCGGGCGATCTCGATCTGCTCTACGTCGCGCCGGAGCGGCTGTTGACCCCGCGCTGCCTCGCCATCCTCGACCGCGCCGACATCGCCTTGTTTGCGATCGACGAGGCCCACTGCGTGTCGCAATGGGGGCACGACTTTCGCCCGGAATATATCGGCCTGTCCGTCATATCAGAGCGCTTTCCGGAGGTGCCGCGCATCGCGCTGACCGCCACCGCCGATGACCTCACCCGCCGAGAGATCATCGACCGGCTCGGGCTTGCTGGCGCCCCACAATTTGTTGCGAGTTTCGATCGGCCGAATATCAGATATGAAATCGTCGACAAGCAAAATGCGCCGGCGCAGCTGAAAACCTTCATCGCCGAGCGCCATGCCGGCGACGCCGGGATCGTCTACTGCCTGTCGCGCGCCAAGGTCGAAGACACCGCGGCGGCGCTGAGCAAGGCCGGCGTCGACGCGCTGCCCTATCACGCAGGGCTCGACGCCGCCATGCGCGCCCGCAACCAGGATCGCTTTATCAACGAGGACGGCGTGGTGATCGTCGCCACGATCGCGTTCGGCATGGGCATCGACAAATCCGACGTGCGTTTCGTGGCGCATCTCGATTTGCCGAAAAGCATCGAGGCCTATTATCAGGAGACCGGGCGGGCCGGGCGCGACGGCAAGTCGTCCAGCGCCTGGATGGCGTATGGCCTGTCCGATATCGTGCAGCAGCGCCGCATGATCGAGGAATCCTCTGGCGCGGAAGCGTTCAAGCGGGTGTCGATCGGCAAGCTGGAGGCGCTTGTCGCTCTGGCCGAAACCGCCAACTGCCGGCGCAGCCGCCTGCTCGGATATTTCGGTGAGACGCTTGCCGCCGCGAAATGCGGCAATTGCGACAACTGCCTGTCGCCGCCGCAGCTGCGCGATGGCAAGGTGATCGCGCAAAAACTGTTGTCCTGCGCCTATCGCACCGGCCAGCGTTTTGGGGCGATGCACCTGATCGATGTGCTGGTCGGCCGCATGACCGAACGCGTCAAGCAATTCGGTCATGACAGGGTATCAGTGTTCGGCATCGGCCGCGAACTCAATGAAAGGCAGTGGCGCGCCGCCCTGCGCCAGCTGGTGGCGATGGGCCACCTTGCGCCCGACAGCGAGGCGTTTGGCGCGTTGAAGCTGACGGGCACCGCGCGCGGCGTATTGAAAGGCGAGACCGAGGTGATGCTGCGCGAGGAGGCCGCCGGCTCCCGCATCCGCGCCAGCCGAACCCGATCGCGGCGCGGCGATATTGCGCCCCGACCTATTGAACAGGGTGAAACCGGCAATCCTGCGCTGGTCGCCGCGCTCAGGGCGTGGCGTTTGGAAGTGGCGCGCAAGCGCGGCGTGCCGGCGTATGTCGTGCTGCACGACACCACGATCGACGGCATCGCGACCTCGCGCCCGACCACATCGGAGCAACTCCGCGGCATTCCCGGCATCGGCGACAAGAAGCTCGAACACTATGGCGACGAGTTGATCGCGCTGGTGCAGGCCAGCCGCGCCGAAGCGTGAGCGGCGGCGGGCGGCGGAGGGGTGAGCGGGCTCACTACGCCGGGGCGCAAGCAGGCGGACGGGGGAAGAGGAACTGGGTTGAACCTTCTCCGCGAAATTCGCAAAAAAAAGCGTTGGTCTGCTTGCCCAGCGGGCGGGCGAAACACGCCACCAACCCTCTCGCGCCAGGCAGGCTAGCTAGGCGTCAATTGGACGGGCGCGACCGGCCCAGAACGGACACTCAGGACAGGCCTCGCCTTCCGGATAGTCGATTCCCTCTTCGTGCGGGCACCCCATCATTTCCTTGGTCATAGCAACCGTGTGCACCTCATGGCCTCGAAGGAACAAGGCTATTTCCTCGAATATTGCCGCATCGTTCCGGACATCGCCGCTCTCGGCGAACCACCTCTGCAACGCCGCCGGTTCGGTATCCGGCGCCACGATGACGGCGACAGCCACCTTGCTGGCACGCTGATCGTCCGGTCCATAGAAGGCGATGGTGCCGACCGGATAACCGCGAAAGCCCAGTTTGCTCTTTTTGTCTAGCCACTTCCGTGGCTGCCAGCCCAGCTTCATCGAGATCCCTCACCCGGTGTCAACAGTTTCATGAAATTGCGCTTCGCCTTGTGACGATTTCTCAGATCATCGAGATAGGCGGCGTGTTGCGCGGTCTCGCCAAGGCCTTCCCGCAGGACTCGCATGCGTCCCACAATTTGGCAGGCGCGTTCATAATTGACTGGGCCGCCAACACGGACCCTTCGTTCAACACCATCGGCATAGACTTTCAACGCTTCGGCGGGATGGCTCTGTTCACTCGCTTCGGCAAGCTGCTCGAGCAGGTATTCGTTGCAGCCACGATCGTTGACAACCATCCACGCCTCCGTCAGCAGTCCTTCCGCCATCGCCATTTGAACGAAAAGTTCGGCCGGCGACGACCATCGCATAGCCGATTGCCCCGTTGGTTTTTCGACCTGGGCCCGCAACCAGGCGAGTGCCCTGTCGCGAACGGCATCCGCCAACATCCGATCGGCGCCCGCCGCGGATTTGAGCCGTTCGTAAGGCTGGATGCTCGGACGCCGCTCGAACGCCTGCCACAGCAGTTTGTCGGCATCTTCCCCGCGCCCGATCCGCCTGTAAAGATCGCTCGCAAAGAAGATCAGGCGCTCGTCGGGGGTGTCCTCGAATTGCCACAGCCCCTCCTCAGCCCATTTCAGCGCCTCTGGCTCCCGCCCGTGGTCGAGGCATAGCTGTGCAATGCCGAGATAGTCATACGCGGTCGATAAGTCCCTGGCCCGGATGGCGATGGCGCCATCAATGTTTCCCTCCCGTTCGGCAAAGCGTTCAAGGATGGCTGCGAGCGCATAGCGTGCACCGAACTGATCGTCCTGCCCTTGCCGCCCGGTCGCCCGCCGCGGCTTTATTTTCTGCCAAGCTTCGCTCGCAAGCCTGCGATATTCGGCAAGTCCGACGTCCCCCAGGATATCCTCGTAGGCCTCGCTCGCCCCATGAAAAAACTCCCAGTCCGAATCTACCTCGCGCGCGAACAAGGCCCGCGCAAGCGCGACGGGATCGGGCTTTGCCTGGCGGCAAGCCGCGCGATGGATTTCGCAGGCTTTGACGTACACTTCTCCGCCTCCACCGTCAGAGTCGTCTACATTGGCAAGCGCTTCGTCCATCCGCGCGAAGAAATGATCGAGCAGTTGCAGGACCACTGCCGCTCGACCATTGTCCACCAGACTGCTGATCCGGTCGAGCACGCTCTCGATCCCCTGCACCCAGTCACGCGTCTTGCGGTATTCGACATAGCCATGGGTGCGGGTGGCCTCGGTGATAGCCTTCTTGAATTGCGCAAGCAGCGTCTTGTCGTCGGCAGCGGCCGCAACTGCAGAGAGCTCCAACTCCTTCAGCAATGAGGGATCGCGCTCGGCAAGGCCGACAACCATTTCGACGAGCCCCTCGATGCCCTTGGCGCGGAGATGCTCGCGAATTTTGGCGAAGCGACTCGAAGCTTGTTCCAGCGCCCCTGGCCCGAGGCTGTTTGCGGCGAGCGCGGTTGCCACCAGGTGCTTGCAAAAACCCCAATCGGAAAACGCTGGGCAGGAGCACCCTCCGGAGAATTTCTTTCCCGCCCCGAGCAGTTCGCAACGGTACACCTCCGAGCCGATGACTCTCGCCAGAACGCGAATCTTCTCAAACGTAATGATCTCGACTTGCCCGTCTTCATGATAGGCGACACCGCGCGCGAAGACTTTTTCGCCGGCAACCTCGCGCAATGCGGCAACGTCAAACCTTTCGGAACATGCGGCTGACTCGGTCGTGTTTGCGGAGCGCTTCGGATTTCTCGTCATCGGCGTAGACTTTGACAACTCAAGACATGTCATTCAAGGAGGGTGAAGGTGCCCATCCCGTTCGGAGAAGGGACGACTGCGCGCGAACCCAACTCGGCGCCCACACCGATTTCTTCTTGCGCATACTGTTGGTCAACACATCGTCGTCCGATAAGCCGCCTAGGGGATTTTCTGTCCGGCGCTGACGGCGGCACGCAACTGCTTCGCCAGCGCCTGCAGGAGCTTCCATCCGATGGTTCCGTTCCTTTCGACAAGCGGGCGGAATTCCCAGAACGTGAGCCCATAGCAGATCAGGTCGGTTGTCGCGGTCACGGTGGCCGAGCGGGGACCGCCGTCGATCAGGGCGACCTCGCCGAAGTAGTCGCCCGGGCCGAGGGTGGCGAGTTCGACGCCTTTGCTCGAGACCATGGCCTGCCCGGATTCGATGATGAAAAAGGCGGCGCCGCCGGAGCCCTCCATGATGACGGTTTCGCCCTTCGCGAAGCGGCGTTCCTTGAGCAGGCGACGGATCTGTTCGGCCTGCCTGCGGTCCATGCCGGCGAAGAGCTCGACGCGCTGGAGGGCGGCAACGGGGTCGCGCGGGACGCCGGGTGGTGCCCCGCTGTGCGCCTTGCCGGTCGTGATCGCGCGGCACTGCAGGAGGTAGAGTATCCCATCCTGGAACGCCCATTCGATATCTCGGCGCGGGCCGTAGACCTTCTCGCACCGCAGAGCGAGCTCGCCCAGGGCGGCGAGCTGGACGTCGTCGAGCGAGAGCTGATTGACCTGCGCCGGTGGCACTTGCTGTTCGAAGGTGCCCCCGTTTGGGAGCGAGCGAATGGCGATGCGCTTGCGTCCGGCCTTGCGCCCCAGCACCTCACCGGAGCGATCGACGCGGAATTGGTCGGGGACGACGAGGCCGGCGACCACGGCCTCACCGAGGCCCCAGCTTGCTTCGATCAAGCGCTCATCGGCGCCGGTGACCGGGTGCTCGGTGAACATGACACCGGCGACGGCGGGGTTTAGCAGCGTCTGGATGATGACGCCAACGCTCGGCCGGGTGAACAGGCCGACACGCTGACGATAGGTGATCGCCGAGTCGGAGTTCGCAGACCACCACACTTCGCGGACGGCGCCGGGGACATCGACCGCCGAATGGACGTTGAGCACGGTGAGGTGCTGCCCGGCGAAGCTGGCCGCCGCGCCGTCTTCGTCGACGGCGGACGATCGGACGGCAAACGGAGCCGACAAGGAAGCGATGGCTTTCGCGACCTTTTCAATCGCCTTGTCATCCTCCGAGGCGACGGCCTCGACCAGATCGCCCGAGAGCGCCACGCCGGGCGGGACCGGAAGGCCCTGGCGCGCGGCATCGCCGAGCCCTACCGCCTTCGACCCATAAAGCGATGTCTCGCGCGCCTTGGTGAAGGGGACGACCTTCTTCACCCGAGCACCGTGACCTCGCCGGCATCTCCATCGACGCGGACAAGAACTCCATTGGCGATGCGCCCGGTCGCCTCGCGGGTGCCAACGACTCCCGGGATGCCGTATTCGCGCGAGACGATTGCGGCGTGCGAAAGCAGGCCTCCGTTGTCGGTGACGATCCCGCCAAGCAGCGGCAGGAGGATGTTGAAGGCCTCTGTCGTCGACTCCGTGACCAGCACGTCACCCTTGGCGATCTGGCCGAACTCGGAGGGCCCGGAGACGCGGCGGGCGGGCCCTTCATAGACGCCCTTACTCGCTGCAATGCCATAGAGGACCTTTTCCTCATTCTGGGCCTGGGAGCTGCCGAACAGGTGACCCAGGGCAATGAAGATCGCGCGCATGACGCGGCCGACCGATGGGGGCAAGCCCGCAAGGTCAGGCGGGGGCGGCGCCGGCGGGCCGAGTGAGGGTGGGACGTCTTTGGTAGTGTAGGTCGCGCGGTATTTGGCGCGGCTGGCAAGCTCATCCGCTGACGGGCCACCGGTGCCGGCAACGAGCGCGCACATCTCATCCAGGCTGGCGTCCAGCATCTGATAGGGGGTGGCGAGGCGGCCACGACCCGCGATGCGCCGGCCAGCCGCAAGGGCCGCGCGCCGCATCAGACCCGCCGCCCAGATGTCGCTGTAGACCCCACGCTCGTCGCGAAGGCGGTAGGTGAGGCGGGCCTCGCCGAGCAATTCGTCAAACTCGTCCCGGTGCGCCGCGGGAATCAAGGCGCGAACTTCGGCAATGCGGGCATCGATGTCCGAGGCGACCTGAGCTTCTCCGGAGACGGATATGCGGATGGCCCTGAGGAGCGCGTCCGGCAATTCGAGCGCCGAGGGCTCGGCGATGTCGAAGCCGTCTATCAGGCGATTGCCGACCAGATCGAGGTAGCCGGAGATGGCCGCGCCCGATTCGCCACCCTGCGAACGCAGGCTCGCGAGCACCTGCGCGGGGTCGCCGTCAGTTTCGAGCAGTTTCCGGGCGGAGGGGTCCTCGGCGAACGCCTTCTTCAGTCGCTCCATCTCGTCGGACCCACCCGCTGACACCACGGCCGAACCGCGCATCAGTCCCAACAGCTCGGACGGGGGCAGGCCCGTCCAGTCCCCAACGTGCGCGAGGAAGTCCCCGGTCGGCAGCACAGCACCGGCGGTAAAGCGCATGTGCTGGGCTATCATGGCCGAATGGTGGTCGCGGCAGCGCCTCAGATAGGCGACCAGTTCGGTGTCGGAGAGGTCGTCCGGGTCGATGGTCTGCAGCTCCCGGTGCATGGCAATGGCGGATGGTTTGCAGTTTTCGTCCCAGTCGCGAAGCTGCTCCCGCCACAGCTTCTGCGCGAAGACTTGTTCAGCGCGCTGAATGCGCTGGGGGATTTCCGCTTCAGGAGCCGGCAGCACCTGATTGTAGCCGAAGCCTTGCACGTAACTTATCTGGAGACCGTCGATGAGCATCCCATAGAAGCGCGCGAAGTCGTTGGTGCCCCTTTTGAAAGATGCGGGATGGGTCTCCTGGAAGTAGCGCGTCATCGGGCGCGGGAAATGCACGGGGTCCTGCTCCCACGGTCCTGGCCCTGGCGGGTCAAGATGGAGCCTGGTCGAGTTGTCGGATGCAGTCATGGCGATTCCTGTCTGGGACGGCCCGCAAGATCATCACGAGTCGCCGCTAGCGATTACTCCGGCTTCGAAGAAAACTAATCCGACACTCCCCGGACGAACTCTCGAAACGGCGCGAAGGCTAGCATTATGGCGGTTTCCCGTGAAGCTCGCGCAGCCTGCGATCCTTCCAGCTTTGCGCCTGTCGGCAACTGGCATGGAACCTCTACATAGGCCGAGTTTGTTCATTCATGGCAAGATCCGGAATCTGTTCCATCTTTTCAAAGCCGTCTGCTTTCTTGGCATGGACTGGCGGTTGTGCCACCCTGAGGCATACCGCAACGAAGAAGCTTGCCCCAGGGAGAGACCGCCTTGTACCGCCACATCGTTTTTCTATGTTCGATCGTGATCGCCGTACTGAGCGCAACGTCGGCTCGCGCGGCAAACTCCGAACGGTGCCAGGAGTTGGCTCGCCGGCTTGAAATTACCAAATCGCAAATCACTGCCATCGAAGTGTCGCTGACACTGTTTTCGGCTGTTGACGGCAATTGCATCGCTTTGGCGACCGAACTGCTCGACCATGGCGCATCGGTCGACGCGCGCGACCGGTTTGGCGCCCGGCCACTCAGCCATGCCGCAAGATTCGGCCATCTCGCGATGGTTTATCTCCTGCTGGCGCGCGGTGCGCCGCTCAATGCCCGGAACCTTGCCGGCGCCACCGCGCTATTTTTTGCCGTTGAGGGCAACCATACCCCTGTCGCGCAGCGGCTTATCGAACGTGGCGCCGATGTGAATCTCGCCGGGCGAAGTGACGTTACTCCAGTTGCCGCCGCCGCCTACAGGGGCAACAACGTCATTGTCGAAGATCTGCTCGCCCACGGCGCTGACGATCGAGTGCCCGATCGGACTGGCAAGCCGCCGATCGTCTATGCGGCGGCGGGCGCACGGTTTGACATCGTGAAGCAGTTGCTGGCGCGAAATCTCGATATCAATTCTCGCTACCCCAATGAACTCACCCTGCTGATGTGGGCGTCGGGTCCGGATGAAAAGGCCTCAGAAACCGAGGCGATCAAGGTTGTTTCATATCTGCTGGACGCAGGCGCGCATATCGATGATCGGGATGCCCGCGGCCGCACGGCTCTTATGATTGCGGCCGAAGGCGGCCGTGCGGAGATCGCCAGTTTATTGCTTGCACGAGGCGCCGATCCATCTCTCAAGGATAAGGCCGGGAAAAGTGCCGCAGACCTTACGGTGCTATCTTCGTTGCGCGAACGGCTGACGCTACCCTAAGACGGCTCAGAGACCGGACAGATATTCCGCCAGCGCCGCAAGGTCTTGGGGATCGGTTGCCAGCATCAAGTCGGACATGCCAGGATTATTGCCACGCGCGCGCGAACGAAAATCATCCATTGTTTTCGTCAGATATTCCCTACTCATGCCCGCTAAACGCGGCACAGTTCCGTCGCCCTGAAATTGATCCAGATGGCAGCCGGTACAGCCGACCGAGCTATTGGCGCGCAGGGCCCGACCTGCAATTTCCTTTGGCGCACGGGGTTGACCAAGATCAGGCCATGGCTTTTTCGAGAAATATTCCGCGATCGCCAGCATGTCCTCACGTTCCATCGATGACGCGATCGGCTGCATGATATCATTCTTGCGGTCGCCGCGCTTGAAATCGCGCAGTTGTATGTAGACATAGCCCAGTTGTTGTCCCCAGATGGCAGGAATGGTCTTGTCGATCGGCTTGCCGTCCTCGCCATGGCAGCCGGCGCAGGCCTGAGCCTTTTCTTCAATATTTTGCGCGTTCGCGGGTACGGCGCAGACGCCGAAAGCGATGGCGAGCGCAACAGCGCCAGAAATGCACCAATTCAGTTTGCCGCACATCAATCCATTCCAATGAGACTACTAATAAAAGCGGGACCGCAACGGGTCCCGCCTCACTGTTCGATGATCGCTTACGCGTTCAATTGAGCGAGAAAGCGATGATATTGTTGCCGCGGCGGAAGTCGATTTGAGTGTTACCTCCCGCGCCTACCACGACATATTGCTTTCCGTCGACCATGTAGGTGGAGGGCGGCGCATTGACGCCGGCTCCGGCGCGGAAGCTCCACAATTCCTTGCCGTTGGACGAATTGTAAGCGGCGAACTTGCCGTTGCCCTCGCCCGTGAAAACAAGGCCGCCTGCGGTGGCCAGAATGCCGCCGATCATCGGTTCTGGCGTCTTGACCTGCCATTTTATCTTGCCGGTATTGTAGTCGACGGCGGTAATATTGCCTGCCTGCGCTTCGCCCGGAATGACCTTGAAGGCGCCGCCGAGCCACAACTTGCCATTCGGATAGGGTGTATTCTCGACATGGTAGGTCATGGGCTGATGCAGGTTGATCGCGTAAGCGAGTCCCTGCGATGGGTCAGTGGCGATCGGTGACCATTCGACGCCGCCGTTTGCGCCGGGCAGCATTCGTGCACCTTCTTTCGTCGGTAGCACCCACATATTCTCCTGCGCCACCATGGCCTCGGAGAAACGGATCAGGCTGCAATCCTTGCGGTCGTGAACGTAGATGTGACCGGTTTTGCCGGCGTGGATTACGCCCGGGATGACCTTGCCGCCTTTGTCCTTTACGTCCAACAGAACTGGCGGGCTTGCGGCATCCAGGTCCCACACGTCATGGGCAATATACTGAAAGTGACATAGGTATTTGCCCGTGTCGAGATCAAGAGAAACCAACGAGTTTGTATAGAGGTTGTCGCCGGGGCGATTCGATCCATCGAGATCTGGCGATGGATTGCCAACGACAAAATAGATTCGGTTCGTCGCTAGATCGATCGCGGGATTTTGCCACACACCGCCGCCCAGCCTCTGGTAGGGGTCGCCGGTTTTGGCGAGTTGATCCTTTTCGGCCTGGATATCGCGGTGCATGTCTCGGCCGGTGGCGTCTTTCGTCGCCCAGACGCCGACCGAATTCTCCGGTATTGTATTGAACGTCCAAAGCAACTTGCCGGTCTTGGCATCGTAGGCCTTCACAAAGCCCCGGACGCCATATTCGCCGCCGTTCGTCCCGATCAGAACCTTATCCTTAATCACCGTTGGAGCCATCGTCTCGCTATATCCGAGCTCCGGATCCGCGATGTCGCTTTGCCAGACGACATCGCCGGTTTTTGCATTCAGTGCCACAAGTTTGGAATCAAGCGTGGCGAGGTAAACCAGGTCGCCGAGAACCTGGACACCGCGATTATTGGGACCACAGCAGTAAGTCGTCACCGGACCCATCTTGTGGTTGTAGTGCCAAATTTCTGCGCCGGTCTTGGGGTCGAGGGCGTAAACATGACTGAACGACGTCGTGACATACATGACGCCGTCCAGGACAATGGGCGAAGTCTCAAGCGATTCCTTGACGTCGGTCTGGAAAATCCACGCGACGTGGAGGTTCTTCACATTGTCGCGCCCGATTTGCCGGGCCGGATGAAAGCGCGTCTGCTCATAATTAACGTTGGTCAGCAGAAAATTTTTGGAGTTCTTGGCTGCCGCATTAAGCTGATCCTGAGTTACCGGAGAAACCCTCGCCTGGCTGGGTGTCTTCTTGGCGTCTTGCTTGGTCTCCTGCGCGAACGCTGGTCCGATCAAAAAACTGGCAACCCCAGCCAAAGCGGCGGCAAAAATGGCACGTTTACCCATTTATTCCTCCCCGATTTTTATGTTTGATCTCAGCCGACATTCCCGAATGCAAAGCCGGACCAGCCCAATTTGACCGGAGGGAACAAATTTGACAAGGCGAAAACGCCAGGCATGGTCGTGACGTATCGTCACCGCTTGCGGTCGCCTCGGGCCTGCATCGCGCCGCGCTGTGAACCAATCAGAGAAGGGCGGAGCGGGATACCCGCCTTGGACCATCGCGACCGGTGCATCGCAGCAAACAGCAATGCGACCTCAGGCCCTGTCGACGCCCAGAGGACTTTGCGGGGCTGTTACCGCGACAAGCATGGGATTGACCTCGCCACCAAAACACCTCGACAAGGAGAGGCCTCATTTCAGGTTGAATAGATTTCTCACTAGCCGCCCGGAAATTATATCTGCGAAGGATAACCGGGTTAGCGGAACGGTTGTTGCCGAGTTGCCACTCGCGACCGCAGGGGTACTCGCCAATGGCGGTTGATAAGCCGCAACCCTGGCCTGCTGCCGTTTAGTGATCTTCCGCTTCTCTTGATCAACGTGGGCTACCGTCGCGGGCGAGACCGCTGAGGCGTACGACTGCAGTGGTGGTGGCGACGGCTCGCTTTGAGCTGCGTCCCCGACCAGCGTCGGTGGCGGGACTATCGTCGGCTGGCTGGTATCGATGATAACACGTTCGGGAGGCTGCTGAACTGAAGCTATACGAATTACCGGCCTGTTGATTCCGTTACCGGCTGTTTCCGGCAAAGGTTTGGGCAGGCACCAATCTGCTGCAAACAGCAGGACAAGAAGTGACGCACCAACCCAGGCTATGTATCGACCGATAGGCATCGCCATCTCTCGCAGCAATACTAACCTGACGAGAGCAAACGCCGTAATTCCTGACACTTCGTAACCGAACGTGGTTACTGCCAGAATTCCGGTTGGGAGTTTCCGTCACTCGCAGCTTGTGGGCGGCTCCGAATATTAACCGCTTTTTCCCCAGTAAATGTCGTAAGCCCGATCAAAGGCGACGATCATCAAACACGTGGACCTGCCTTGGCAGGTGAACTGATGCGGCGTGTGGCCCCCCATCATGGCAAGCCCGCCTGGCCCGAGCCATGTGGGCTGATGGCCGGTCATCTCGGCCAGGACGGTGCCGCTAATGATGATGATTAGCTGCTCCTCGGCCGTATGGAAATGCCAAGGAACCACGCATCCGCGGGACGCCTTCAAGATAAAGGTCGAGCGACCGGTCGTCGGATCACCGGTTTCGAGTGCTGACAACAGACATTCCACGTCTTTATCTCGCGAAAATTTCACGGATAAGAGGGGCTTGATGATGCCTGTTGCCGCCTGTGGTGAAGCGCTTTTCTCAGATCGGCGAAGCCCGCGATGAAGCGATTGTCGAAGCTGCAGAGCGAGGCGCCGATGATTGCGCGCATTGCCGGAGACCACCATTCCTCGGTGATGATCATCGCGGCACCACCGCGCGCACGCTCGGCGTAGCAGATCTTGTCGCGCTCGGTCGAGAAACCGTCGGTGGGGCCGAAGTTTGTCCCCATCCCGGCTGTTGCAAAAAAATTGACGGCTTGCTCTCGCGTGCAAGCATCAGCCGGACTTCGCGCGTTCCGCCGCCTGCTTCACGCGCTCCGGATCGGCCGCTATTTTAACGCCTGCGCGCTCCTGCTCGAGCAGCATCACCGAACGCGAGTCGCGTCCTTCCCAGCCGCGGTTGCACGCTTCCCTCATCTCGGCGTAGGCGAGATTGCACATGCGCATCGGCACGCCGAGTTCACGTCCCAGTTCGGTCGCGAGCTTGACGTCCTTGGTGGCGAGCTTGAGCGCAAAATTCGGCGGATCGTATTTGCCGGGCAGAAACTGATCGAGCAGGCCATCGAACGTCAAGCGGCGGCCGCCGACGCCCTGGCGCACGGCTTCCCATAGTGCCACCGGGTCCATGCCGGCTTTCACGCCCATGGTGAAGGTCTCGGCGAGCGCACAGGTAATCGCATAGCCCGACATGTTGTGCACGAGCTTGGCGACCGTCGCGGTGCCGATCGGCCCGATATAGGCCGGGCGATCGCCCATCGCGTCGAGGACGGCCTTGTGCCTGTCATATGCGGCCTTATCGCCGCCAACCCAGATCGCCATCTTGCGCGAAGCCGCGCCGGACGGCCCCCCGCTCACCGGCGCATCGAGCATGTGCGCGCCCTTGGCGGCAAAAGCCCCGTGAATTTTTTTCACGACGCTTTGAGAGTTTGTCGACAGATCGAAGTAGGCCGCGCCCTTTTTCACACCTTCGATCAAGCCATCGGGCCCCAGCGAGACGCGCTCGACATCCGTCGGCTCGGGCAGCGAGGTGAAGATCACGTCAGACCTCTCGGCCAGCGCGCGCGGCGTATCCGCCCATTCGGCGCCCGCCTGCAAATGATGGCCCGCCGTTTGTCGGTGCAGGTCGTGCACTACGACCTTGTATCCGGCCTTGAGAATGTTGGTGGCCATCTTGCCACCCATGGTGCCGAGCCCGATGAAGCCGACGACAACGTCATTGGCCATCGTCATTCCCCCCTGTTGCCTTCGACCAGCACCGTGTAGGCAACCTGCGCGGCCGACATCGCGGCAGGCCAGCCTGCATAGAACGCCATGTGGGTGATGACTTCGGTGATCTCTTCCTGTGTGACACCATTGGCGATCGCGCGCGACAGATGCGACACGAGTTGCTCCGGCCGGTAGGTCGCGACCAGCGCCGCCACCGTGATGAGACTGCGGTCGCGTTTCGAGAGCGCCTTGCGCTCCCACAGGTCGCCGTAAATAACGTCGTTGGTGTAATCGACCAGGGCTGGCGTAAACGCCTTGATGCGGTCGCGTTTGGCGGAAGGCGGTGCCTTGGCCATGCGTCTCTCCCTTGTTTCTTTAAATGCCGCTGCGTCGTGGCGCGGCCTTTTTGTTGTCGCTGAAGCGAAGACCAAAGTTTCATTAGCATCGCCGAAGGGAGGTGTCGACCAGCGCAAATCGCCGAGCTTGGCACGCGTGGATTGCCTCGCTAGTCCAGCGACGACGCCGAAGCAACCCGATTAAAATGATGGTTCGGCACGCCTTTGCGGACCACCGAGCCTGGGCTATGGTACCCTTGCAGACGTCCGGCAGACGTCAACAAGCCTTGGGAGTGAATCAAGAAAATCAAGATACATTTAGGGAGGAAATAAGAATGGCAATAACTCGTCGTCAAGCGCTGGCATCCGTAGGCGCCGCAGCCCTTGCAAGCGGCTTGGCCAAGCCCGCGATCGCAGCAAAAGACCCGATCCTGATCGGCTATCTTCCGGCCCTCACCGGTCCGTCGTCGTCCACCGGGGTCGGCATCAACCGTGGAATCCAGTTGGCGGTGCAGGAGATCAACGCGGCCGGCGGCGTTGACGGGCGGCAGCTCGAACTGATCACCCGCGACACCCAAAGCGATCCGACCAAGGCCGTGAACGGAGCGGCCGAGCTCACGCACGGGCAGAAGGTGAGCGCCGTCTTTGGCCCGGTCAATTCCGGCGAGTCGCTCGCGGTCGTGCCGCTGCTCGCGCGCGCGAACACGCCGCAAATCCATCCCTGCTGGGTCGATACCCTGACCGACTCAAAGAAATATCCGATGTGCTTCCGCAACGCACCCACCAACCAGCAGATCGGCGGCGCCGCGAACCACTATGTGGTGGACGTGCTCAAGCGCAAGAAGGTTGCGGTGGTCAGCGATACCACCGGCTATGGTACCGCATCGGTCAACACCTATGTCCCGATGCTCAAGGCCAAAGGCGCCGACGTCGTCTATCAGGGCAACGTCGACGCCGCCAATCCGGACCTCAAGCCTGAGCTGTTGCGCATGCAGTCGGCGGGAGCCGAAGCGATCATGCCCTGGAGCGTGAATGCCGGCTTCCTATCGCGCATCATCAATACCCGCGGGCAGATGGGATGGGACGTACCGATCGTCGGCCAGACCACGCTCGGCTCCGGGCAGACCCAGGCCTTGCTGGAAAAGCCCGAATACTGGGCGAAGGTGTACCCTAACAATTTCCGGCCGGTTTGCTACGCCGCGGGCGGCAAGCTTTCCGATCGCACCAACGCCTTCCTCGACCGTTTGAAGAGCGCCAAGATCGACATGGGCGACACGCTCTTGTGGTGGATCGCGCTCGGCTATGACAGTCCAAGGATGATCGCCGAGGCGATGAAGAACGTCGGCACCGAGCCAGAACAGATCGTCGGCTATCTCAACAAACTCAAGGAATTTCCGGGCGTCTATGGCGACATCGCCTTTACAGCCGATAAGCACGACGGCTACCCGGACAACGAGGTGGTGATGGTCGAGGCCAATTCGCTCAAGGACGGCGCGTTCAATCTGGCTCCCGGCTACGGCGCTTGAGCCGATGGTCGAATCGATCGTCTCGACGGGACTGGCGATCGGTTGCATCTACGCACTGATCGCCATCACCTACAATGTGATGTTCTCCGCCTCGCGCGTGTTCAGCTTCACCGCTGGCACGCTCGGGATGCTCGGCGGCGTGTTGGGTTCGCTGTTCATCGCCCGCATGGGCATGCCGGTGGCCGCCGGCTTTCTCCTTGCATTGGCCGGCGGCGCGGTGCTCGGCATCGTCACCGAGATCGTTGCCGTGCGGCCAGTGCTCAAGAGCCTGGACCAGCATCTCTACGTGCTCTCCACGTTGGCGCTGGCGCTGATGATCCAGCAGTTCACCGCGATCGAATGGAGCACAGAGCCGCAGCCGTTTCCGCGGCTCTTCGACATCGCCCGCGGCGGATTCGATCAGCAGATCTGGCTACCGATGCTCGCCTGCGCGGTGGTGATCGTCGGCCTCGAGCTGCTCTATCGCCACACCCTGATCGGCCACGCTATTCTGGCGATCGCCGAGGACAATTTTGCTGCGCGCGCACTCGGGCTGCCGGAACGCTCTTTGCGCGTGGCGAGCTTTGCGCTCGCCGGCGTGATCGGCGCGCTCGCGGGTTTTGCCGGCGGCGAAATGCTGCTGGCCTTCTTTGCCAATGCGCCGATGCTGACCTTCTATGGTTTTGTCCCGGTCGCGCTGGGCGGTATGGGCAACAACCGCGGCGCCGTGGTCGCCGGACTCCTGCTCGGATTGTTTCAGCAAACCGCCAACTTCCTGGTGGGCGGCATCTTCGCCTCGGTGGCAGTCTTCACGGTGTTCATCATCGTCCTGCTGGTGCGCCCCGAGGGCCTCGCCGGCGTAACTTTCCAACGACGCGTTTAATGGATACGCAAGCAACACAATTGCGCCCGAGCCGCCCGAATGTGCTCGGCTCTGTGAGCACATTCAGCGTGACGCTGCCTTTCCTGGCGCTGCTGCTTGTCGGCATCTCGCTCCCACTGTTCGGCGGCGGCTATTGGGGCGTGATCGCGACCCGCGCCTGCGTTTACTGGGTGCTGGTGTCCGGCCTCAATCTGGTCGTCGGGTTCGGCGGCCAGATCGCGATCGGCTGGGTGGCACTGCTCACGCTTGGGGCCTACACCACCAGCGTTCTCGTGGCCGGCACCGTCACGCCGGCATTGCCGCCCTATCTGGCGCTGGCGATTGCGGCCGTGGTCGGCGCCATCTTCGGCTTGATCATCGGCCTGCCGGCGCTGCGGCTGCGCACCTTCTATTTTGCCATCACGACGCTTGGCTTCGCCACCATCGTGACCCAGGTGGCGTTGGCCTGGCAGAGCGTGACCGGGGGCGGAGTCGGCGTTGCCGGACCGATCTTCCCGGAACCGTTCGCCTCCCAGTGGGGCTTCTATTATTTCTGCTTCGGCTTCGCCGCGATCTGCACGTGGATGACGGCGAATATCGCGGCAAGCCGCTTCGGCCGCGCGCTCACCGCGATCCGCGATGCGGAGGTCGCGGCAGAAGCTAGCGGCATCTCAAAATCCGCCCTGCTGGGGACGGTGTTCCTGTTCAGCGGCGCCGTCGCCGCAGTTGCCGGCGGGCTATTCGCCGCGTTGCAATCCTACATCACGCCGGACGCGTTCACGCTGGACCTGTCGATCCTGTTCTTCATCGCCATCCTGATCGGCGGGCGTGGCTCCATTCTCGGACCGCTCCTCGGCACGATTCTTTTAACCGTGCTGCCGGAATTTGCTGCGCCCCTGGTGGCGTGGTCGACATTTCTCTATGCGGTGTTGCTGCTCGTCATCGTGCTCGCGATCCCCGGCGGAATTGCCGAGATCCTGGATTTCAAGAACCGCCGCCCGCTCGAGAGCGACCGCGCAATCATCCCGCGACCGGAGTTGCTCGAACCGCTGCTCGGCGCGCCGCCCGATGCCGGCGCATTGACGCTGGATGAGGTGGCGCTGAGTTTCGGCGGGGTGCGTGCGATCGACGGTCTCGACCTCGAGATCCGGCCCGGTCAAGTGCACGGACTGATTGGCCCCAACGGCAGCGGCAAGACTACGACACTGAACGTCATCTCGGGTTACTACGCGCCGCAGCGGGGCGCGGTCAGGCTGAACGGCGCCGCGCTGCCGGTGTTCGCGCGCCACCGGCGCGCGCACATGCGGATTGCGCGAACATTCCAGACCCCCCGCATCGTCGGCTCCGCGTCGGTGCTGCAGAACGTCATGATCGGCGGCACGATCGACGGCGAGGGCACATTCGTCGAATCATTGCTATCGCTGCCGCGCCATCGACGCGACGAAGCCACGTTGCGCGACACCGCCATCCTGGCTTTGGCGGCGGTCGGGCTGGAGCGGCTCGCCCCTGTGCGCGCCGACCGGCTGCAGCACAGCGAGTTGCGCTTCACGGAGATCGCTCGCGCGTTGATGCTGCGCCCGGCTTTCCTTTTGCTCGACGAGCCGGCGGCCGGACTTTCGGCCGAGGAGATCGAGCGGCTTGGCGCGCTCATCCTGGCGATCGCCCGGGCCGGTACCGGCGTGCTTGTGGTGGAACACCACCCCGATCTGATCTTCGACATCTGCCATCACGTCACCGTGCTCAATCTTGGCAAGATACTGGCGGCCGGGACTCCGGCCGGAATCCGCGCGCATCGGGAGGTGGTCAATGCTTATCTCGGCGCCTGATCCGCTCCTGGATATCGCCGGCCTCTCGACCGGCTACGGCAAGATCGGCGTGCTGCGCGGCGTCGACCTTAAGGTGGGCGCGGGCGAAGTGGTGGCCCTGCTCGGTCCAAACGGCGCCGGCAAGACCACACTGTTGCGCGCAGTGTCAGGACTGCTGCCCTGGTCTGGACGCGTGCATTTCGGCGGTCGCGATCTCGCCGGCGCCAGTCCGCGCGATACCGTCAAGGCGGGGATCTCCCATGTCATCGAGGGACATCGGGTGTTTACTCAGCTTAGCGTGCTCAACAATCTGCTGCTGGCGGTCTACGACCTGCCGCGCCACGAGCGCGTTTCGCGCGTCGAGGAGGCGCTCGCGCTCTTCCCCGAAATCGCAGCCAAGCGCCACGAACGCGCCGCAGCGCTGTCCGGTGGTCAGCAGCAGATCCTGGCTGTGGCGCAGGGCCTGGTGCGACGGCCGCGCCTGCTCATGCTCGACGAGCCTTCCGCCGGCCTGTCGCCGGTCTTGGTCGATCGCGTGCTGGTGGTGGTACAGCGGCTGCGCGAGGGCGGGACCGCGGTATTGCTGGTCGAGCAGTTGATCGAGAAAGCGCTGGCGCTCGCCGATCGCGTCTATGCGCTCGCGCGCGGATCGATCGTGCTGGAAGCCGAAACCGGCGAGGCTGATCTGCCTGACCGGCTGGAGCATGCCTATCTGGCGACCAGCAGCCGCTAGAGCATGATCCGGAAAAGTGGGTGCTGGTTTTCCGACAAGACCATGCTCGATCAAAAATCTGGAGTGCGGTAGCGGTTCGATCTAATCTCATAGCGCTCTGGATTGACACGCAGACGGAGGCCCATCTTGCCCACTGGAATCGAAATCGGCAGCGCCACGATCCACCGCATCGTCGAGCAAGAGGGTCCATTCTTCGAGGCGATGCAATTTTTCCCGACCATGACGAGGGAGCTTCTCGACGAGAACCGAGGGTGGCTGCAGCCCAGATTCCTCGATGCCAGGGATAGACTGATGCTCTGCATCCAGAGCTACATCGTGCAGACACCTCACCACACGATCATGATCGATACCTGCGTGGGCAACCATAAGCCGCGACCGACGCGGAGCTTCTGGCACATGATGAAGTCCGATCACTACGAGAAGAACCTCGCGGGAAGCGGATTTGGCGTGAACGATATCGATTTTGTCATGTGCACGCATTTGCACACCGACCACGTCGGGTGGAACACGCGGCTCGAGAACGGCCAGTGGGTGCCGACCTTCCCGAAGGCGCGCTACGTATTCGCCGACCGCGAACTTGCTTACTGGACCAGGCGCCAGAAGGACGACCCGGCAGCGTGTCCATGGGTTACCGATTCCGTGCTCCCGATCGTGGCCGCCAATCGCGTCGATATCGTCAAGAGCGCGCACGCGTTCAGTGATCTCGTTACGCTGATCCCGACGCCCGGCCACACCATCGACCACTATTCGGTGCAGGTCGGCAAGCCTGGCGCCGATGCCGTCATTACTGGCGACATGATCCACTCGCCACTGCAAGCCCGATATCCCGAACTGGGCATGATGTCGGATTACGACTCCAGACAGGCGGCAGAGTCGAGACGGGAATTGTTCGGCCGTTTCTGCGATACGTCTACGCTCATGTGCACGGCGCACCTTCCGTCGCCGTCCACCGCTCGCGTGGTGCGCTGGCGGGATGCGTTCGACTTCATTGACGCGTAGATCAGCTTGAGCTTATCGGGAGCATGCTTATCGGGTTCTCGAACAATGAAATCAGACGGGGGGGGGAAACCAGGAACGCAGAATGGATTTCATTGAACTGGACGGCGTCGGGCTACGCTACGAACTGAGCGGCAAGGGTGACCGCACGTTGGTGCTCGTGCACGAAATGGGCGGCT
>Ga0105240_10003130_pt1 | contig 26057 bp, 12 predicted proteins | sample KBSC54metaG_FD_80426 | JGI IMG/M metagenome (GOLD analysis project Ga0105240, IMG submission 80426) | Corn rhizosphere microbial communities from Kellogg Biological Station, Michigan, USA - KBS C5-4 metaG | ecosystem: Host-associated > Plants > Roots > Rhizosphere > Soil | place: Michigan, USA...
GCGCGATCGAGCCTGTCCGTGCCGTTCGCCAAGAGATCGGCCACGTCCACGAGCAGTGGGACGTAATCGGGAGCTATCGCCAAACCACGCTCATCGGCTGCAATGGCCTGGACGGCATTTCCCCGCGACCGCCACTCGCGTGCTATCAGTTCGCATACCGGCAAACGCAAGGCCGACGAGGGAAAGTCCCGTTCAAAGGCGGCGCCTTTTTCGACAACCGGCCCATTGATCACGTCCAGATAAGCGTCGTACTCCCCGGGAGTCTTGGCCTGCAGATCCGGCAGAAATTGGGAGTACGATGGGAGACTTACGGCTGTGAAAACTACCGTTAGCCAGACTTGCCGCATAACGCTCATTGTAGTGTCAGGCGCGGTTTGTTTCGGTCAGACGTTCGACATTGCCCCGCTGTTGCCCGCTCCGGCTTCCGCGACTCAGACGGTCCGGGAGGCAGTGATGGCCGGCGATGTTGCCCGTGCTGCTCAGCTTGTCGAATCGCTTGATCCAGCGAGTCGCGAGCTGTGGAAGGCAATTCTTGCAATCGTTCGCAATGACTCGACCACCGCTATTCGCACGCTTCGTCATGCCGGACAGCCCAAGGCGCTGGCTGTGGCATATTATCTGGCGCGGCAGTATCTTCTGTTTCGCGATCAGATGGCGGAGGCGATCCGGAGAGACCCGGACGACTTTGCACCCTATTATTATCTCGGCCGGTATTACGATTCCGATCTCGACGATGCCGAGCAAGCTGCCCGATGGTTTCGGGAGGCTCTGAGCAGGAACCCGGATTACGAGCGCGCGCGGTCTCATCTTGGGAATTGTCTGGAACGGCAGGGCCGCATGGAGGAGGCTGAAGCGGCGTATAGGGCGTCGGCCAGCGTACCGCTGTCGCAGCTCGGACTTGCCCGCCTGATGCTCGCGGGCGGCGACAACGCTTCCGCATTGTCGTTCGTCGAGAGGGCTGCGGCCGGTGATCCAAGGGATTCGGCTGCGCCTAAACTGGCGGCCCGAATTTATACGGCGCTCGGCCGGCCTCGCGATGCGGTCCGTGCGCTGGAAAGGGCTGCCGCGCTCGCCCCGCGCGAGGCTTCGACGCATTACCAGCTTTATCGCGCGTGGCAATCGCTTGGTGATACTGCGAAGGCGGGTATGGCTTTGCGCGAGTTTGAGCGGCTTCGGGATGTTTATGGCGTGCAGCCGCGGTAGCCATCGATTCAAGCGCTTTCGGCTTGGGAAGTCCAAGGCTCTCGCTTGAGTACATCGTTTCCCCGAAGAGCGCTCACTCTTTCCCAACTGGCGCGGCGTTATTCAGCGTTTCTGGAATCCTAGCAACTTCTGTTTTCACGGGTAGGCTAATCTCGACCGTGTGTTCGCGGCGATCATCAACCAAAGTAATGGTGTTGCCGGGCTGCTGGACGCCATCGACCATCATCGACGGTGGTTTTTCGGGCGTAGTCTGCGATATCGCGAGGTGGTAGACCGTCTCTCGATATCTATAATGCACCGTTAGATTATTCCATTCCGTGGGCAGGCACGGTTGAATAATCAACTTATCTGTCTCCAGCCGGAGGCCGAGGATCGACTCGGTGATGAGCCGGTACATCCAGCCGGCGGAACCGGTGTACCAGGTCCAACCTCCGCGGCCGACATGTGGCGAGAGCGCATAGACGTCGGCGGCCGCCACATAAGGTTCCACTTTGTAAACCGACGCGGCCTCAGGCGAACTCGAATGGTTCACCGGATTGATCATCGAGAATAGCTCCCAGGCGCGGCGCCTGTCGCCCAGCGCGGCAAACGCCATTACGGTCCAGATGGCCGCGTGCGTATATTGACCGCCGTTCTCTCTCACACCCGGAACATATCCTTTGATGTATCCGGGATTTAGAGCTGATTTGTCGAACGGCGGATCAAGCAGTTGAATGAGCTGGCCGTCGCGGCGAACCAGCCGTTTATACACTGCCTCCATGGCCATCCGGGAACGGCCGGGATCGCCGGCTTCGGATAACACGGACCAACTCTGCGGAATCGAATCAATCTGGCACTCCTCGTTAGCCGTAGATCCAAGAGGCGTACCGTCGTCGAAATACGCGCGCCGATACCATTCGCCGTCCCAGCCCTGCTCCTCGATACTGACCCGCATCTGGTCCGCCTCCGTTTTGCAGCGTTCGACAAATGCGAGATCTCCACGAAGACGCGCGACTTCAGAGAACTGCGCGAGCACTTCGCAAATGAAAAAGCCCAGCCAAACGCTTTCTCCCTTGCCGCGCTCGCCCACCAGGTTCATGCCGTCGTTCCAGTCGCCGGAGCCCATCAACGGCAGACCATGTTCTCCTTTCCTCAGGCCTCTCAAAATTGCCCGGACGCAGTGTTCATACAGCGTGGCAGTCTCGTCCGACCGGCCTGGCAGATCGTAATACGAATCTTCCTCCGCGCCCACCATGCGACCTTCGAGAAAGGGGGTGACCTCCTCCAATACTCCCGTATCGCTGGTGCTTACGACGTAGCGGGCGACCGCCAGCGGAAGCCAAAGGAAATCGTCGGAACAGTGCGTGCGTACCCCTCTGCCCGAGGGAGGATGCCACCAATGCTGAACGTCTCCTTCGCGGAACTGGCGGGACGCGCAAAGCAGTAAATGATTCCGCAGGAGCCTGGGCTCGGAATGAAGGAGCGCCATGGCGTCCTGCAATTGATCGCGGAATCCAAATGCTCCGCCGGACTGGTAGTATCCGCTCCTCGCCCAGAAACGGCAAGCCAGCGTCTGATAAAGCAACCAACCGTTGGTAAGAACGTTCAGAGATTTGTCGGGCGATTGAACGTTGACCACGCCGAGGGTATGTTTCCAATATTGCCAAACCGCTTCGAGCGCATCGTGCGCCGCAGCGGAGCCACGGAATCGACGCGCAAGGTTGCTGGCGTCCTCTGCGTCGCGCCCGGCACCCAGCGTGAAGACGAATTCAACCTCTTCTCCGATGCCCAGCTCGAACGGGATTTGCACGGCGGCGCAGGGGTCCAAACTGGCTCCAATCTTTCCGTAGAGCCGTGACACAGCCATTGCGGCGGGATTTGAGAGAGTCCCATTGCGGCCCAGAAACGCAGTGCGATCGCCGCTCACTATTCGTCTTGGATCGCTGGCGCTGAAGAAAGCAACGCGGCTGGCGAACTCTGTGCTGTAACGATTTCTGGCGAACAGCGCACCGCTGGCCGTATCGATCTCAGTGATCACGTGCATGTTCGTTTTCGGGCGGAGATCGCCGAGTACCCATTCCACGTATCCGGTGGCGGAGAGGCGGCGGACTCTGCCTGAGTCGTTGCGTATCTTTAGAACCGAAAACTTCACCGGCGCGTCCAACGCCACGTAGACCGAAAGCTCCGAGGCGACGCCGCTCTCAATGTGTTCAAAGACGGTGTAGCCGAATCCGTGCCGGCTGCGGTATGGTCCAACGCCGCGGCAGGGTAGGGGCGCGGGAGACCAGAAATAACCGGTCTCTTCGTCGCGAAGATAGAAGGCTTCTCCGCTTGGATCGCTCACGGGATCGTTCGCCCAGGGAGTGAGGCGGAACTCGTGGGCATTCTCGCTCCATGTATAAGCCGATCCGCTTTCGGAAATGACGGTTCCAAAATTCGCGTTGGCCAGGACATTCACCCACGGCGAGGGCGTCAATTGCTCCCGCTTTGTAATGATGACGTATTCACGGCCATCGGGTGTGAATCCCCCCAGGCCATTGAAGAAAATCAGGTCGCCGTGAGGCGCTTCAGCCGCGGAGGCAGGATTGTCAAGGCGAACGGTGCGGGATGCAACCAGGCGGGGCGGTATGGTGTCGTTCGTAATACGGCCATTGATCTGGTCAGTAAGTGCTCCGGCGTTGTCGGTGATCACCACCCGGCTGACGGTTAGAAGCAGAATGCGGTCCTCGATGGACATTTGATCCGCCGGCCTGACAAAAATTCCGCCTGGCCGGTCGGTGACATTTGCTTCAATGCCGCCGGCGATCAGTCCCATGATTTGTTCCTGGAGCGCCTGCCGGTAGCCCGCGTGATCCTCGTTCCAGATCACCAGATCGACCACCAGACCTTTGAGACGCCAGTATGCATGAGCCTGCACCAGTTGACGCACGAGGTCGATATTCTCGCGATCGGCGATTTGCAGCAGCACGATCGGCAAATCTCCCGAGATGGCGTGACCCCACAGCCCGGATTGACCGCGGCGGTTCTTGACAAGAACGCTGGGGTCGGCACGCAGCGATGGGTTGGCGTAGATAACGGAACTGGCCAGGCGGCTGTAGAGTTGTGCATCGGCCTCGGTTGCGTTGAGTTGCCGCAGGACGACTTGGCCGTGCGTCCATGCGAGATCGAATACACGGTCGGCCAGACGCGCGTCTTGATACTTCTCGACGAGGCCCAGGCACAAATCTCTCGAGTCGGTCATGCCCGTGACGATATTGATGGTGACCGATTCGCCTGGATCGAGCGTGATCCGGCAGCGGATAGCCACAATGGGATCCAGCACGGAGCCTTGACTGCCCGACAGGGGTCCCCTCATTTGTTCCGGCTTGATTACAGTGTTGCCCCGGCCGATGAACTGCATGCGATCCGTTTCGTAGGAGATCTCGCCGGCTTCCCCGCCATGGGCGACCAACATGTGGAACATCCACGGCGAAGGCTCATGAATGGAACGAGGGCGGCGATTGCAGAGAATCGCGCCGCGTCCGGAAATGATCTCGGTCTGAACGAACAGGTTGCTGAATGCGGGATGCAAGGCATCGGCGGGCGGGGAAGCAAGCACGACTTCGGCATAGCTGGTGACCTCAATCGTTCTGCGTATTCGCGTCCGGTTGCAGATCTTGTTTCGGCGCAGTTCGATATCGTCCTCAGGAGAGACGGCTATTTCGGTATGGGTTTCATAATCGAAATCGCGCCGGCGGAATTCCACCTTCGCGTCGGAGAAGATCGCTTCGTAGTTCTCGGAGCGTTCGAGCGTCGGCTGGTAAGCGGTCGACCAGAACATCCCGCTGGTCACATCGCGGATGTAACAGAATGTGCCCCAATTGTCGCGTGTGGTGTCTTCGCGCCAGCGCGTGACGGCGAGATCCTTCCAGCGGCTGTACCCTCCGCCGGCAGCCGTGAGCATCACCTGGTATCTTCCGTTTGACAACAGCTGCACTTCAGGCACGGCTGAATTCGGGTCCGTGACAATGCGAATTTGTGTCTCAGGAGCCGATGCGCCGGCGCGCAAATCGGAGAGTTCCGGCGGCGGCGGATGGAATGCGGTGGATTTGGGAATTCTCTCCTGCAGCAATAACGTGGTTGCCTGAAACGCGGGGTCGGCCTCAAAGCGTTTCTGCATGGGGCGATCGAGGAGGAAGTATGCCAGGGAAAGTAAACTCATCCCCCGGTGATGGGCCATGAAGGACCGGATCACGGCGCTTGATCTGCCTCGCGGCAGGCGCGATGATGTGTAGTCAATTGCCTCGTACAGGCCATATTTTCCCGCCAAGCCGTCGCCGGCGAGCCGCTGCAGATTTTCGGTCGCCGCCTCGGGCGCGATCATCAACGCCATAACCGAGGCATAGGGCGCAATTACCAGATCGTCGGCGAGACCGCGTTTGAGACCCAATCCGGGCACGCCAAACGCGCGGTACTGATAGTTGAGCCGGCCGTCGGTCTGGTTGTAACCGGATTCCGAAATACCCCAGGGAACGCCGCGCTTTTTGCCATAGGCAATCTGTGTTTTCACGACGGCCTTACAGGTCTGATCAAGCAGCGTGTTGTCGAAGGTGGGCATGATCAGGAGCGGCATGAGGTACTCGAACATCGAGCCGCTCCAGGAAAGAAGGATAGGTTCCCCGTCTACGCTGGCCAGCAGGCGTCCCAAGGCAAACCAGCTTTCCTGTGGAAGCTGCCCCTGCGCGATTGCAACGAAGTCGCACAGCCGGGCTTCCGAGGCTAGCAGATCGTAATAGCTGGCGTCCCTCCGCACATCGTCGACGTTGTATCCGATTGCTAAAAGATGACGCGTTCTGTCGTAGAGGAAGTCGTACTCCACCTGGGCCATGGCGCCGCACGCATCAGCAAGGTGTTCAATAGCCGAAAGTCTTTCCATTGCGGCTTGGGACCCGCCTGCCGCGAGTTCACGCAGTGTAGGCACTTCCTCGGCGCCGGCTGGAAGCAGTAGATTCAGCTCAGCCAGGGCGCTGTCGGATTGGCGGACGAGCGCGGCCGCCCACTCGTTTGCGCTGCCAAGAGAACTTGCGCGGAGCACCACATCCTGTAAGCACTGCCTCATGGCGGTAACCGTTGTTGGCCGGCTCTCCAGGCATTTTTTAAGCCGAACGATTTCGTCTGATGCGTTTTCCCCGGCGGTTTCCAGCAGGATTTGGTGCGCGTCGTTGAGCCCGTCAAAGAAACGCGGTCCCAGCACGTTTTGGTCGATCAGCGCCAGCAGTCCCGCCCGCAGGATGAGCAGATGGCCCGTCAGATTGCCGCTGTCCACGGTTGACACGTAGCGAGGCGGTAGCGGTCTGAGCGACTGCGTGTCGTACCAGTTGAAAAAGTGGCCGCGGTGACGTTCCAGCGTTTGCATCGTGGCGATGGACTTGGCGGTCCGGTCGACCAGTTCGCCGGCGTGAAGATAACCGAAATCGTAGGCGGCTAAGTTCGCCAACAGCGCCAGTCCGATGTTTGTGGGCGACGTGCGATGCGCAATCACGGCCACTGGTTGCTCCTGGAAATTGTCGGGAGGCAGCCAGTGATCTTCGGGTCCGACAAAGGCCTCAAAGAAAGCCCAGGTCCTTCGTGCGAGAAGGCGGAGAAACACCGTTTGGTCGGCCGTTACGGCGGGTTCACGGCGGACAAGCGGCCGGCTCATCCACCAGGCAATCATGGGTGAGATCAACCAAAGAGCCAGCAGCGGCCAGGCGACCGCCAGCACGCGGGGCCTTGCGGCGACGAGGTAGGACGCGGTTGAGATCGCTATTGCCGGGGCGATCCACATGGATCGAAACGAGGCGCCGAGGTCCGTGCGGCGGTTTCGAATCGCTTCACTCGAAGGTGTCCACTCGAGCAGGTGCCTGTGCGAAACCTCTATGCGCCACAATGTTCTGATAATCGCGTCGAGACTAAAGTAGGCTTCATAAGGAAGCGTGACGAGACCGAATGCCGCTTGGCTGAGACGCCGCTGTCCGGAGCGGAGGATGGCAACCACGTGGTGTATCGCGGACACATCCGTTGGTTTCCGGACAATTTCGAGCACCGTTACGAGTACCGGAAGAGTGAAGAGGATTGCCAGGCCGGTGAGGGTCCAGAACGACGCTAGCGGCAATATAGTCCAACCCAGCAGGAACAGCAGGATCATCGCCGGTGGAACTAAACTGCGGCGAAGATTGTCGAAGATTTTCCACCGGGAGAGCGCGGAGAGCGGATTGTCGAGGCGTTGGCCGTCCGGGCCCGGTACGGCCGGGAACAACCACCTGGCGATCTGCCAATCCCCGCGAATCCAGCGGCGTCTGCGGCTGACATCGGCGCTGTAGAGAACCGGATCAGCCTCGTAAAACTGAACGTCGCTGTCGAGGCCGGCACGCGCGTAGCAGCCCTCCAGAAGATCGTGACTGAGAATCCGGTTTTCCGGGAAGCGGTTCTTGAGCGCCCTTTCGAACGCGTCCACTTCGTAGATCCCTTTGCCGATGAAGGAGCCTTCTCCGAATACATCCTGGTAAACATCGGAGACGGCTCGCGTATAGGGATCGATGCCCGGCTCGCTGCCGCACCACAGTGCATACCTCGATTGATGGGGTCCGGGAAAGCTGGCTGCCACGCGCGGCTGCAGAATGTCATGACCTTCGGTTACCCGCTGTTTTTTCTCGTCATATAGCGGACGGTTTAGCGGATGCGCCATGGCTCCCACGCACTGCCAGGCCGCGTCGCGCGGGAGTTGCGTATCGGTGTCGAGAGTAATTACATATCTGACGTCATTTTTTAAGACAGACGTATCGCCGGCGATCAAAGCGAAATGATCCGCTCCGCTGCCCCGGAGAAGCGCATTCAGATCCGCGAGCTTCCCTCGTTTGCGCTCGTAGCCCATCCAGATCTGGTCTTGAGGATTCCAACGCCGCGGCCGATGAAACAGGAAGAAATGGTTGCCGCCCGGATCGTTGTATTTTTCATTCAGGTCGTCAATTCCCTTTTTCGCCTCGGCCAATAGCGCCGCGTCCTCCGGCTCCGTCTTCTCATTGGCGTCCGGAAAATCGGTCAATAGGCCAAAGAATAGGTTTTCGCCCCGGTTCGCTAAGAAACGAACTTCCAAGGCTTCGAGCAGCCGTTCGACGCCATCCCTGTCCGTCAGCATGGTCGGAATTGTGACCAGCGTTTTAAATTCGGACGGAATGCCGCGCGAGAAGTCCATTCTGGGGAATGAATACGGCGGGGCGAGTAACGTCGCCACCCAGTTGACCAGAGAGACTGCCAGTTGACTGGTGCAGAGGATCGATAGAACAGCGATAAGCGCAAGCGACCAGTCCGGCAGCTGGAGAGAATTTACCCGTGCAACGAGGGCCCCCGTGAACACCGCTGTCAGCAGGACGATAGCGCCCAAATAGAATAACAACGGTTTGCGGCGGACGAACCGGGCGATCTTTTCGAGGATTGTGTGGCGCCTCTCCGCCGCTTGTTCGAGTTGCGGCAATCCTTTATCGATCAGATAGAAACCAACGTGCGCCGTTCGATCGCCCGCTCCATTGCGAGCCGCGCTCTCCTGCGCAAGTTCGATTGCTTTCAGCGCCACCTCGCTCTCTGAGAGCGGGCTGGACTTCGCTACCTTTTCCGCGACGTGCCGGTAGCAGTCGCGCGTGGCGAAATCCATCCTCGGGTAGATGCCGCCGGCGTCCTGACGGAAGATTTGTTCGACGACACTCAATGTCTCGACGAACTCGCGCCAGTCCATCGCTCCCAGCAACCGGAGGCTTCCAATACTATTGCTGATGGAGACCTGGTCTGCCGCCTGCTGTTGATTCTCCGACTGAATGAGCTGCTCGATGGTGAGGTTCTGCTCCGAGAGCTGCTGCTCGATCCAGGTGAGCGGCAAAGCAAGCGCCGCACTTTGCCCCTGCAGACGGCGCGCAAATTCCGCCACGAATGAACTCACAATTGGAACGTCGGACCGCGCCATGTCGGCGATCAGCAGGATAAGGTTCTTCGGATCTGTCTTGGCGACCTCCGTCATCTGGTCCGCCCAATAGTCCGCGCGGTTTCGATACGTCCTATCGGCGGCAATACGGAGGCTGACGCGCCGAAGATTCTCGATCAAGGCGAGGCGCAACATGATGGGAACGGCCCAGAGTTCGCCCAGCCTGAGGGGGGTTACGGTTTGGTATGCCCGGAGAAAGCGGCGAAGCCCTTCCGGATCCAAACGTCCGTCTCCATGCGAAATCGTCTCCAGCGCGATGTCATAAACGCGCGGGAGCCCGGCCGATGCGCCCTTTGACAAACAGGGCAGTTCCCGGCTGTAGCCTTTGGGGAAGTGCTTTTTGGCCGTGCGGACCTGCTCTTCGATCAGATAGAAGTTATCCAGCAGCCATTCGCCGGCGGGCGTGATCCGTCTGTCGGCCGTAATCGCTTCGCCGAGCAGATCGCGCGTATCGATGAGGATGGATTCGTTCTCCGCAAGCCTGGTGAGAAGCTGGCTGGAGGCACGAGCGGTGCTGACCGTGTGCGATTTGGCCAGCGTCTTCCCGTGCTGCTCCATCTGGTCGACGCTGAACAGTTCCGACCGCAGCGGTTGCTCGTTGCTGGCGATTGTCTTCGCAAAGCCGTTGCGATGCGCACCGATCTTTAATATCTCGCGAATAGTGTTAGTGCCGCTCATCTTCAATCTTCAGGTCCCTGGAATGCGGCTATAACGGTGTGTGCCGTGGAGAGACTCACTAGCGCGGATCGACGGTGTTCCGCTTTCACAATTTTTTCCGCTCAAACGCTTATTTTACGCTGCCGGTCATTGTTGAAGGTATGCCAACTAAGAAGCTGCCAAATATAAGAGACATATTGACGCTCCTCCGTTTCTATCGATTTAAGGTGCGCCCGTCCGGCCCCGATTTTTGATATGATTTGGGCAACAAGGAGTAGGTCAACGGCCGTGTCGCTACGTAGCCTCATCCTGCTGCTCACTGCGCAGGTTTCATTCGCCGCCGGGCCGATTTCCTTCTCGAAGGACATCCAGCCCATCTTTGAAACGAGCTGTTGGAAGTGTCACGGCGCGTCTCTACAGATGTCGAAGCTGGATCTCCGTACGCGCGATTCGGCGATCGCAGGCGGAGAGCATGGAACCGCGCTGGTCCCCGGCAAATCGTCGGAGAGCCGCCTTTTCCGGCACGTCGCCGGCCAGCTAAAACCGCTCATGCCGATGGACGGCAAGCTCACCGTCGATCAAATCGCCGCTATAAAGCAATGGATTGACGAAGGGGCGAAATGGGACGCCACGGCACCAACAACGACTAAGGTTTCCGGACCTTCGGAAGACATGCAGCTTCCGCCTGACGCTCGAAAAATGTGGGCGTATCAGAAGCCGGTCCGGCATGTTGTTCCGAAGAATGGGGAAGCGCATCCCATCGATGCTTTTCTGGCTGAAACTCGCAATGCAGCCGGCCTGAAGGCCGCGCCGCAGGCCGATAAGCTCACCCTTGTGCGGCGCGCGTATCTTGATTTGATCGGTCTTCCACCGACGCCGGAAGAGACCACGCGGTTTCTGAGCGACAAGTCTCCGCAGGCTTGGGAGAACCTGATCGATCGTTTGCTTGCATCCGAGCGTTACGGCGAGCGTTGGGGCCGGCATTGGCTGGATGTTGCCCGCTATGCGGATTCCAATGGCTACGAACACGATTTCGATCGTCCGAATTCCTGGCGTTATCGCGACTATGTGATCCATGCGTTCAACACGGACAAACCGTACAACGTTTTTCTTAAGGAGCAATTGGCCGGCGATGAACTTGAGTGGGTGAATTACGAAACCCTTACCGCTACCGGTTTTTTGCGTCAACATGCGAAGGTCGGTTTCCGGGAAAAAGACAATCCGGAATTCCGTTATGAATACCTCGATGACATGATTGCCACGGTGAGCCGCGGCATTCTCGGCCTCACTGTGCAATGCGCACGCTGTCACAATCACAAGTTTGATCCGATTGCGCAGAAGGATTATTACAAACTTCAGGCCACGCTCTGGGGCGCGGTTGAAGTAGATCATCCGCTGGTACCGCGCGATCAGGCGGAAGCTTTCCAAAAGGCGAACGCGGCCATCGACGCAAAAATCAAAGCGGTCAAATTGGAACTGGCCAATCTGGAGCAGCCGTACAAGGACAAACTTCTTCCGGCGAAATATGCGGTGTTCCCGAAGAACATACAGGAAGCGATTGCGACGCCGGAGGACAAACGTACTCCAGGACAGGCGCTGCTTGCTTCTCAGGTGATTCGAACCGTAACCGTGCCCTCGGAAGAAATTCAGAAAATCGCCACTCCGGAAGATAACGCCGCCCGCAAGAAACTCAACGCGCAGATTCGTGAGTTGGAGAAACAACGGCCCGCGCCGATACCGGTCGCTGAAGGGATCACCGATGGGGATTACCGGTTCACGCCGGACGGTCCGGGTGACGAGCCGGCTCCGGGCAAAGGGGTCAAACGCGCGGCTATTGAGGGCAGCTATCTTTTTCAGGGTTCGGGTTGTTATCAGGCCCCCCCTTCCTACTTTCTGATTCGCGGCGACGTGAACAGCCACGGTTCGGAAATGCAGCCCGGCTTCGTTAGCGTGGTGACTTACGGGAATCCTCCCACCGCGCTTCCTCCTCCGGATTGCCACACGTCGGGCCGCCGTCTCGCACTTGCCGAGTGGTTGATCTCACCGGATAATCCGCTTACTGCGCGGGTGTTCGTCAACCGGGTCTGGCAGAACCATTTTGGACGCGGGATTGTCGCTACGGTGGATAATTTCGGCAAGATGGGCGAAAAGCCGACGCATCCGGAACTTCTCGATTGGCTTGCGTTGGAATTCCAGAATCGCGGTTGGAGTGTGAAGCAGCTTCACCGCCTCATCATGACGTCGAAGGCTTATCAGATGTCGTCGCAGTTCGCCGACGCGAACGCGCTGGCGAAGGATCCGAACGATCTGAACCTCTGGCGCTTCCGGATTCAACGGCTCGATGCCGAAGCGATCCGCGACAACATTTTATCCGTGAGCGGCGCTTTAAATCTGGAAATGGGCGGCGAACCGGTGTTTCCAAAACTGCCTGAGGAAGTGCTGGGATCGATGAAGTACGGCATTTGGAACGACCAGGAAGATGGTCCGCAGACGTGGCGCCGAAGCGTGTACGTCTATCGCAAGCGCGGCCTGCCGTTCCCGATGTTTGAAGTGTTCGACCTTCCGGACCAGAACATTTCCTGCGGCGTGCGGAACATCTCGACCGTTCCAACCCAGGCGCTGACGCTGATGAACGACGCCTTTGTCATCAAGCAGGCGAAGATTTTTGCGGATCGTGTTCGCAGCGCCGCCGATCCCATTGACGCTGCGTACCGGTTGGCACTGGCGCGTCCACCGACGAGCGAAGAACATCAAGTAGCGGAAACGTTTTTGAAATCGAATGCGCTCGATGCGCTTACTCACGTAATTCTGAACCTGAACGAGTTTCTCTATGTCCGCTGACTCTCGCAACTTCAAATCCCGCCGGCAATTCATGTTCGAATCCTGCGGCGGCATCGGCGGCCTTGGCCTGCTCTCCCTTCTTCAGCAGGAGGGATTGCTGGCAGATTCGTGCTCGGCCAACTCGAACGCGTCTTCGCCCTACTCACCGAAGAAGCCGCATTTCCCGCCACGCGCCAAGCGAGTGATCTCGCTGTTCATGAGCGGCGGCGTGAGCCATGTGGATACGTTCGATCCAAAACCTGCGTTGAGTAAATACGCCGGACAGCCACTGACAGGGAAGGGCGAAATCGTCGTGCGGCAAGGCAATCCGGGCCCGCTGATGCCGGCCATTTTCAGTTTCAAAAAGTACGGTCAGTGCGGCATGGATGTCTCGGAGATCTTTCCGAAGATTGCCGAGCACGTGGACGATTTTGCTCTGCTACGCTCCGTCACCAGTCTTTCGAACGATCACGTGCAGGCGCATTACGGGCTCTCCTCCGGCGTGATTCGGATGGGTTATCCAAGTCTCGGCTCGTGGGTCACGTACGGCTTGGGCGCTGAATCGCAGAACCTGCCGGCGTTCGTCGTCATCTACGATATGCACGGCGGACCGTTTGGTGGTCCGGCGGATTGGTCGGCCGGCTTCATGCCCGCCGCATATCAGGCTACGGTGTTTCGCGCCGCCGGCGATCCGATTATCGATCTGCATCCGCCCAAGGAAGTCGGTGCCAGCGGTCAACGGGCGCGCCTCGATCTGTTAGGAAAGCTCAACGAAATGGATGCGGCGAATTATCCCGGCAATTCCGAATTGTCGGCGCGCATTTCGTCCTACGAGCTCGCTTACCGCATGCAGGGCTGCGCACCGGAAGCGGTAGATGTGAGCCGCGAATCAGAGCCTACCAAAAAACTCTATGGTTTGGATAATCCCACCACCGAACCGTTTGCGCGGCAGTGCCTGATGGCCCGGCGACTGGTGGAGCGCGGTGTTCGCTTCGTCCAGCTTTATCATGGTGGACTTGGCGTTCAGAATGTGGATACCTGGGATGCCCATGCCGACGTGCGCGAAAATCATGGCCGTCACGCGGCGGAAGTCGACAAGCCTATCGCGGGTCTGCTGACGGATTTGAAAGCGCGCGGCATGCTCGACGACACGCTTGTCATCTGGCATGGCGAATTTGGACGGATGCCCATCTCGCAGCGCGGAGTCGGACGCGATCACAATCCTGGAACCATGAGTATGTGGATGGCTGGCGCGAAAATCAAAGGCGGACAGATCATCGGTTCGAGCGATGAGTTTGGCTACAAAGCGGAAGAGCAGCCCATCTCCGTGCACGATCTGCACGCAACGATATTGAACCTGCTTGGCCTCGACCATACCAAGCTGACTTATTATTTCAATGGCCGCAACATGCGCCTGACCGACGTTTATGGCGAGCTGATTCCGCAAATCGCCACAGTGTGATATTGTTCCGGCTATGATTGATCGCCGGTTGTTCCTGTCTTCTCTCGCCGCTGCTCCGTTCGCGCGCGGCGCGGCAACCCGTGAACTGAAAGTGGAACTGCTCTGGCGCTCGCCGGACGGCCATCCTAACGGGCTCGAGTCAACACCGGAAGGGCTTTGGGTGGGCGAACAGACTACCGATCGCGCCTATCTTCTCGACTGGAAAACGGGTAAGGTTCTGAAGAAGGTCGATACGGATTCTTCGAACACCAGCGGCATCGCGTATGGCGGCGGCTTTCTCTGGATGTCGGCCAATGGTCCGGCTGTGGGGCGCAATGCGAAACCCACCGACGCGAAATCGGGTGAGATCATCAAGGTCAATCCAGCGACGGGTAAGACCGTGGCGCGCTATCCGAATCCGGATGGCGGCGGCTTGCACGGCATGCTCTACCACGATGGTTCGCTCTGGATGACCTGCTTCAAATGGAAAGCGATCGCGCAGGTGGACGCGAAAACGTTTAAGGTGATTCACAAGATCCCCGTTGCCTACGATCGGTCGCACGGACTTGGGTGGGATCCTCCTGGACTCTGGGTCGTTTTCTCGAATGACTATGTGATCCAGAAACTGGACGCGCAATCCGGAAAAGTCCTCGATGAAATCAAACTCACCAAGGGCAAAGATCCCGACCCGCATGGCATGGACATTCACAACGGTTACATGTATTATTGCGACGCAGGGATCGCGCCCGGCGGCAAGAGCAACGGCAGTGCAACTGGTGGATATATCTGCCGCTTCAAGATATAACCGCAACTCGCCCCGGGCCGGTCACCAAAAACGGGTGGGGGTGATTCGTTGTCAAATATTCACGTATGCGAAATCTTCGCGAAGCAGAGGCCTGTTAATTTCAGGGATATGCTTCGCTATCTGGTGTTTGCTTTACTCATTTGTACATCTGCGTTTGCGCAGTTTGACGCAACGGTTCTCGGCACAGTGAACGACTCGTCCGGATCCGCGTTAAGCAACAGCAAAGTCACGCTCTTCAACCTCGCAAACGGTACGCAGCAGACCACGACGACTAACACCGCGGGAGAATTCCAGTTCCTTAATGTTCGTCTTGGGGAATACACGCTGAAGGCGGAGGCGCCCGGTTTTAGAACTGGTTCGGCGGAACGCTTCACTGTAACCGTCAATGCCCATCAGCGCGTCGACCTGGTTCTTCAGGTAGGCGAGGTTTCCGAACAGGTTTTGGTGAGCGGCGCGGCAGCGCTGCTGGAAACCGATTCGAGCGAGCGCAGCCAGGTGATCACGAGCCGCGAGATCCTGAACCTGCCTCTGAACGGACGTTCTTATGCGGATCTGACGCTACTTGTTCCGGGCGTTCGCAAATCTGTTTTGGAGAATCAGTCCGACAGCAGCCGCGAAGCCTCATATAACATCAACGGCCAGCGCGCGGAGTCGAACAACTTCATCCTGGACGGCATCGATAACAACGCACAGGGAACGAGCAATCAGGGATTTTCGAACCAAGTGGTGCAGATCACGCCGGATGCCGTGCAAGAGTATCGTGTGGAGACGAGCAACTACACGGCGGAATATGGGCGCGCTTCCGGTGGCGTAATCAATGCGACGACACGCAGCGGCACCAATGAAGTGCACGGCACGTTGTGGGAATACCTGCGCAACACGGATCTGAACGCCGTCGGTTTCTTCCAGCCCACAGGTGGAGTGAAACCCAATTATCAGCAGAACCAGTTCGGGGCTGCGGCGGGCGGCCCGATCATTCGCAACAAGCTGTTCCTGTTTGGCGATTACGAGGGTCTGCGGCGCGTCACTAGTGTTCTCACGTTTGCGACGGTGCCTACGGCAGCCCAGAAATCAGGCAACGTCGGCACGCCGGTGGTGAACCCGTACACGGGAGAGGTATACACAAACGGAATCATTCCGCAATCGCAGATTATCGCCCCCGCCGCGAGCGTGCTGGCGGCGGTTCCGCTTCCGAATCTGCCGGTGGTGAGCAACAATTACGAATCGTTGCCGCGAGGAACGATCAACGACAACAAGGGCGATTTCCGGATGGACTTCTACGCTAACCAGAAGCTGACTGCGTTTACTCGCTATAGCCATCGTGTGGACGACATCTTCAGTCCGCCCAACATTCCTGGGCCTGCGGGCGGCAATGCGAACGGTAATGTGCACATTTTCAATCAGCAACTGGACCCTGGCGTAACGTATTCGTTCAACCCGACTTCGGTGATAGACGCACGTCTGGGATTCACCTGGACGGAAGGTGGGAAGACGCCGATCGGATTGGGTTTGCCGAGTCTTTTGGTGGGAGTTCCTAATCTTCCGACCGATCCGCTGGTTGCAGGTTCGCTCATGTCCCAGAGCGTCTCCGGCTTCTCGCAATTTGGACGGCAGACCAGCAATCCGCAATTTCAAAACCCATTCGTGATCAATCCCAAAATTAATTACTCAAAGTTTCTTGGACATCACACGTTGAAATTCGGCTACGAATACCTATGGGTGGATACGGCCATCGACGATTTCAATCCGGCCTATGGCCTGGAGAACTATACAGGCCTGTTCAGCAAACCTACGACCGTTGCGCCTAATCCGGCACTCTCTGCCGGTGCGTTGACGGAAGCGTATGGAATCACGGATTATCTTCTGGGGGCGCGCAGTCACTACGAGCTCAACAATATTGCCGTCGTGGACTACAAGCAGTTCATGCACTTCCTATACGCGCAAGACGACTGGAAGGCCACCGACAGGCTAACATTGAATATCGGTCTACGATACGAATTCGCTTCGCCACAGTGGGTGGCGGACAATCATCTCGCAAATTTTGATCCGGCGACGAAGTCTCTGATCCAGGCCAAATCCGGAGACCTATACGACCGGTCACTGCAAAACCCGAAATATAACAACTTCGCGCCGCGATTCGGCTTGGCTTGGCGTCCTCTCGCGAAGACAGTGTTCCGCGGAGGCTACGGCATCAGCTATCAGCAATTCAACAGGCTCGGCGGCGAGAACCTGCTGGCATATAACGGCCCGAACATTATTGATGCGGCCATCGATCAGACGCCCAGCCAGGGAATCTGCGGGGCCAACAGCGCTCCGATCACCTGCTTCCGTCCCACGCAGCAAGGCTTTCCGACGAATTTTGCCGTGCCAGCGAACTTCAACACGCTCACCGCGCAGGCCCGCTATATCCCGAACAACAATCCGACCGGCTACGTTCAAAGTTGGCACCTGAGCATCCAGCGGGAGCTATCGAAGGATCTGGTTCTGGATGTCGCCTACGTAGGCAGTCACGGCACACACCTGATGATTCTGGCCGATGCGAACCAGGCGGTTCCGAATCAGCCGGGCCAAAATCTCTCGCTGCAAGCGAGGCGTCCGATCTCAAATTTCAACTTTATTGAAATTGCTTATGGCGCGGGTTTCTCCAGTTACAACGCGTTTCAATTCAAGTTGGAAAAGCGGTACTCGGGCGGACTCTATCTGCTCAATTCTTTCACCTGGTCGAAGACGATCGACAACGCTTCGGGGCATCTCGAGACTGCGAACGGAGACAATTCACGAGTGAATTTCGCCAACGTGGCAAATGACAAGGGCCTCTCCAGCTACGACCAGCCGTTTAATAACACAACGTCGCTGGTGTGGGATTTGCCTTACGGCAAAGGACGCCACTTTGGTACAGATGCTCCCGGCCTGGTCCAGGGCGCGCTGGGCGGATGGCAGTTCACTGCCATTAACACCGCGACAAGCGGGTTGCCGATCAACCTGACTTACTCGCCGACGCAGCAGTTTTCAGTGAGCAGCGCACCGAATTACCGGCCGAATATCAGCGGCGATCCGGTGACGCCAGAAGGCCAGCGCACGACAGTGAATTACTTGAATCGGGCGACCGTTTCGGTGCCGACCGATCCTAGCCACCCCTGGGGCAATGCGGGCCGCAATATCGCGCGCGGGTACCCGATGTATCAATTGGATATCGGCTTACACAAGGAGTTCCGGTTGTGGTCGGAAAGCAGTAAGCTCCAAGTCCGGGCCGAAGCGTTCAATCTTTTGAACCAAACCAATTTCATGGCGCCCGACAGCAATATCAGTAATTCCACATTTGGCAGCATTACTACCACGTTCCCGGCTCGTCAACTACAATTCGCTATGAAGGTGATTTTCTGATGATGAATCGCAGACACTTTGGACAGCTACTCGGTGGTGCGGCCTTTGGGGCGGCTCCTCTTTTGGCAGCACCGGCACCCGGAAAATTCTACTTCGCGGTGATTGCCGATACGCACATCATCGACGATTACTACAAGGGGCCGGAGAGTAATGCGCTCGATACCGAGAGCATCTTCAAGGCGACCGACCGCCTGACCGCGGCGCGCGATTTCATCAACAAGCTGAACCCGCCAATGGAGAAAGTGTTTCTTGTCGGAGACTATTTCCATAACTACCCTTCCGCCGACTGGGATTTCTACTTCAAGAACAAGACCCGCGTGGACCGCGCAAAAATGATCACTGATGAATTCAAGATGCCCGTTCATGTGTGCTTCGGGAATCACGATTACGACGTGCCGCGCATTTCACGCCAGTTCAGCCACGATCTGTTCCGCGACAAGTATGGTGTGAAGCCGTACTATTCGGTGGATTACAAAGGCTACAAGTTCATCCACCTGAATAATTTCACCGGCGACACTTGGAACCCCGCGAGCAACCTGTATAACAAACAGGCTGGATCGCTGGGTGAAGAGCAGTTGAACTGGGCTGAGGCCGAGTTGGCGCAGCGCAAGCCTACCTTTGTGTTCATTCACTATCCGCTGATGATTGTGAACGATGTAGAGGTGAAGGATTACGGTCTGCACCCGATGATTCGCAAATACCAGGATTCAATTCAGCGCGTGATTTCCGGCCACTGGCACAAGTGGATCGACTTCGCGCGTACGTTTGGGCCCCTGCATAACGTGATGGGCGCGACGCGGTATGACGAAGACGCGTATATGCTGATCGAGGTGGATACGGTTAAAACTTCACACCGTGTTTTGAATCTTGCGCAGGTGGATTGGTCCACGCACTATAGCCGGCCCTATCCGGGGTAGTGCTCGACGCATGCGCTTAAAGTAACCCGGTACTCGCAACGGTTAAACTTGTTGTTGTGACGCGGGAATCGCGCCCGAGGAGCGTCATGCAAAACCTTTCCTACCCTGCGACACTGAGCTCCGAAAAAAAACGGAGCGTTCACCGTCACATTTGCGGGCCTTCCCGAAGCGATCACCAGCGGCGTGAATCTGCAGGACGCGCTCGTACAGGCGGCAGACTGCTTGCAAGAGGCAATTGCCGGCCGCATCGTACGCAAGGAAGATATCCCTCTTCCGGTTAAGCCACGGTGTGGGCAGCACGGCATCGAAGTCGCTCTCTATCTCGCTCCCAAGCTTGCGCTTTATCTGGCGATGCGCGGCCGAGGGATGAGCAACAGCGAACTAGCGCGGCGCCTGAAGACAAGCGAGACCGTTGTCCGCCGGATGCTTGATCCGCATCATGACACCAAACCGGAAAAGCTTCAGACTGCACTGGAGGCGCTTGGAAAACGTATTCTGATCGCTGTTGATGATGCGGCGTAGCATCTAATGTATGCCCAGCGGCATTTCAAAATAAAACAGATCTTTCCCGCTGCCGGCTTGCTTCAATCCGGTCAGATACAATTTCGCGCCGCTGCGGTGGCCGGTCTGGAAATAGAAAAACCCATAAGCCGATTCTCCGGGGGGCAACATTCGCGCGGCGAACGCACGGGCTTCGATTTCCGGACTTGCCAGCGGGTTCTTGTGCCGGCCGCCCATTCCGGGTAGAGGAGTGCCATTCAGATTCGGCCGCTTCACCGGATTCAAGTATTGAACATCCCGCGCGGTAGTTGGCCCGATCCTTTCGCGGTCCGTTGTTTCGTACTCCACCTTCATTTTTTCCAGGCTGATGGTCTCTTTCGAATCGTTCTGAATCACTACGAGCACCGGTAGAACGCCGTGCGCATAAGGGTTCAATTTACCGAACGCAGTCTTCGCCATATCCTCGGTTTCGTAGGCCTCGGCGCCGATTGTCACGCCGTCGTTCGTCTGTTTCGATGCGAAGGAACTGGCTGGACCGGGCGCAAACTTGGCCTTATCCTTGTCGACAGCCATCACGACCGATATACTCGCCACTAGGATCACCACGGACGAGCGAAGGAGAAGCAGCAGGTTTTTGCGACGCATATTCATATTTTTTTTCTACCGCGCTCTTCTGATTGCGGCTTTTCCTTTCATCCTAATTTACCTGTTGATTCGCGTGATCCGAGATCCGCGCTATCTCAAGGGGCTCGGCGAACGCTTTGGATTTCTTACACCCCTCTTCGACCGGACGATTCCTGGCGGCATTTGGTTGCATGCCGTTTCGGTCGGCGAGGTGGTTTCTTCGCTGGAACTTGTGCGCCGACTTCGCGCCGCTTATCCGCAGAGCTCGATCTTGATCTCGTGCGGGACCCTGGCGGGTAAGGAAGTCGCGCGCGAGAAATTCGCCCAACTCGCGGACGGCGTTTTTTTTGCTCCGCTCGATTATTGCTTCGCTGTGCGCCGCGTTCTTCGTATCATCCGCCCGAATATGATGATCGTGCTCGAGACGGAGATCTGGCCCAACCTCTATCGCGAAGCGAAACGCGCCGGCTGTGGACTCGTGATCGTCAACGGGCGGATTTCCCCAAAAGCGTTCCCGTCCTACAAACGTTGGCGGTGGTTTTTCGCAGAAGTGCTCGCTGTACCCGATCGGATACTCGTGCAGAGCGACGAAGACCGCCAACACTACTTGGATCTCGGTGCGCCCGCGGGCAGCGTGTCCATTACGGGAAACCTGAAATACGATTTCAATCCCCAGTCCGGTGTTATTTCTCCGGCGGTCGAGGAATTCCTTAAGCGGCCTAGCCCACCGCGAATCTGGATTGCGGCCAGCACCACGGCCGCGACCAACGATTCCATCGATGAAGACGACGCAGTGATCGCGGCCTTCGACCAGCTTGCAGATACGCATCAAGATCTTATGCTGATCGTCGCCCCCCGAAAACCGGAGCGTTTCGACGCCGTCGCGCAGAAGATCGCCGAGGCGGGGCTAGCCGTCGCGCGCCGGTCGGAACTCCCTTCGAATCTGCCCGCACGCGTTCTGCTACTCGATTCCATCGGTGAACTTGGCGCGCTTTTCGCGGTTGCGGAGGTCGTCTTGATGGGGGGCACGCTCACGCAGCGCGGCGGACATAACATCCTCGAGCCCGCGATCTTTGGCAAGCCGGTGATCATCGGCCCGCACATGGAGAATTTCCCGGAGATCGCGGCCCGGTTTCGAGCCGGAAATGCTGTGCTGGCCATTGAAGGACCAGACGAGATCGCGACTGCCGTCGACCGGTTGTTGCGCGATAGCCGGTTCGCCGAAGATCTCGGCCGGCGCGCCAAAGAACTTGCGGAAGCACAACGCGGCGCAACGGGCCGCGCACTCGCGGTGATTGCCGACGTTCGTTCCGGCGTGTTTCCGAAGTCCCTTCCTTACGGTCCACTTCGTCCGGTGCTGCGGCTGCTGTCGCAATTCTGGAAGATCGGGGGTGATTGGAAAAGAGCCCGATCGCTCGCCCATCAGCAACGGCTGGCCAAGCCGGTAATCAGCATTGGCGGGATCGCGATGGGCGGAACCGGAAAGACGCCGATGGTTCGCTGGCTGGCAGGCCAACTCCACAGCCATCATCAGGTGCCGGCAATCCTTACGCGTGGTTACCGCCGCCAGTCGCGGGAGGGTTGTACCGTTCTTTCCGTGGGAGACAAAGCTCCGGTATCAATTACCGGCGATGAGGCGCAACAATATTTGCGCGACAGGGTAGCTCATCTGGGAATCAGCGCGGACCGTGCTGCCGCAGGCCGGCTGATGGAACGTAAGTTCAATCCGGATGTCTTCCTCCTCGACGATGGTTTTCAGCATGCCCGGCTCCATCGCGACCTCGATATCGTGCTACTCGATGCTATGGACCCGTTTGCCGGTGGCGCGCTGTTTCCGCTGGGGCGACTTCGCGAGCCGCTTGATGCGTTGAAGCGTGCTTCCGCTTTTGTGATCACCCGTTGCGTCCCTGGCGACAACTACAAAGGACTTCGCTCGAAATTGGCTGAAATCAATCCGGACGCGCCGGTGTTCCTATCGCGGGTCGCTCCGGAGTGCTGGGTAGACGCGGCCACCGGAGACCGTCGTCCGTTGGAGGCTCTTCGCGATGAGCCGGTGGCCGCATTCTGTGGCTTGGGTAATCCGGCTTCCTTTTGGAGCACGCTCGCAGCTCTCGGGTATAGGCCGGTGCTAAAGCGTGCATTTTCTGACCACCACCCCTACAGTGCCGCGGATCTGCTGGACCTTTCATCCCGATCGAAGGTGCTCCTGACAACTGAGAAGGACGCAATGAATCTGCCTGAGGGTGCATTCCCGGCATCTATCTTCTGGCTAAGAATCGGGATTGAAATGGATGATGCCGAGCGGTTCAACAATCTTGTTCAGGCGGCCATCAAACGGCCGGTACAAAGGCAGTACTAGATCTCCAGTAGAAGTTCTGGGAACCTCGTTACATCTAGATGAATCTACATGGAGTACGAAATGGTTTGCCGCTGTTCAATAATAGTAGAGAGCCCGGTGGCCAATTATGAGTTCCGGATGCTGCGAACCTATGCCAACATGTTGCTATAATGTGAGTTTCCTATGTCTGAAATGGTAACCGGGCTCAATATGGGCGTACGGAAAAAGATCATCCTGCTCAGTCCCCGCGGTTTTTGCGCCGGCGTGGTTCGAGCGATTGACGCTGTCAAGATCGCTCTTGATCTCTATGGCGCTCCCATTTTTGTCCGCAAAGAGATTGTCCATAACCGCCACGTGGTGGACGAGCTACGAGCGGCCGGCGCTGTTTTCGTGGAAGAACTGAGCGAAGTTCCTTCAGGCGCGCGCGTGATTTTCAGCGCGCACGGCGTTTCCCCTGCGGTCCGCCTCGATGCGAAGGAGCGAAAGGTCCACGTGATTGACGCCACCTGCCCGCTGGTGACCAAAGTCCACCTGGAAGCGGTCAAGTTCGCGCGGCAGGGATACACCATTATCCTGATCGGGCATAAGGACCATGACGAGGTGATCGGCACACTGGGAGAGGCTCCCGAATCGACGATTCTGGTTTCGACCGTCGCGGATGTGGCAAAGCTGAACGTTGCGAATCCTGAGAAGGTCTGCTATCTGACGCAAACAACGCTTAGTCTGGATGAAACCACCGACGTGGTGGAGGCACTGAAGGTTAAGTATCCGGGGATCAAGGGCCCCCCGGGGCAGGACATTTGCTACGCCACGGAGAATCGCCAGCTAGGTGTCAAAGCCGTCGCACCACTTTGCGATCTGTTGCTGGTGGTCGGTTCTCAGAACAGTTCGAATTCACTGCGTCTGGTGGAAGTCTGCCAGCAGGCGGATATCCCCGCGTATCTTGTTGACGACGAAAGCGAAGTGAAACCGGAATGGTTGAAGGGTGTCAACACTGTAGCAGTGACAGCCGGGGCATCTGCGCCGGAAGTGTTGGTGCAGGCTTTGGTGCGCTCCCTGGCCCGCTATGAGTTTCATGAAATGGAGGAGATGGAACTAAAGGACGAAGACGTCCGCTTCTCACTTCCGGGTGAGCTTGCGGCCGCCTCCGCGCGTCTTACCACCATCAACACAGCCAGACTATGAGCCTAGGCCTTCAAGTAGCAGAAGAGTTGATTGCCGGCACTTCGCAGGCAGCTCGACGCGCCGCCGACTCATTGCTTTCCAGGCAGCACTCGCAGGGTTTTTGGTGGGGCGATCTGACTGCCGATACCACGCTCGAAGCCGATTATATTCTCCTGCAGTTGTGGCTGCATCCGCCGGTGAATGGCCAGTGGAATCCTCCGAATCGGGCGCAGATCGATCGTGCGGTCCGCTCCATTCTTTCACGCCAGTTGCCCGACGGCGGTTTCAATATTTACCCGAAGGGACCCTCCGAACTCAACGCCACCATCAAAGCATACTGTGCGCTGAAGTTGTCGGGGGTTGCTTACGACGAGTCTTGTCTGGTCGCCGCCCGCGAACGCATTCTGGCGTTGGGCGGACTTCACGCGGCAAACAGCTACGTGAAGATCAATCTCAGTCTGTTCAACTTGTATCCACGCGACCTCTGCCCTTCTATTCCTCCGGAGATGTTTCTACTTCCGGGGAATTTCATGTACCAGATGTCATCGTGGACGCGTGCGATTGTCACTCCGCTTTGCATCGTGCATTCGGCGAATCCGAGCCGTCCCGTACCCGCCGGTTTTGACCTGCATGAATTGATTCTCCCCGGTACCGGAGGATGGCAGCGCGATGGCAAGTTGTTCACGTGGAAGAACGCATTTCTGGCCATCGACAAGTTCTGTAAACTTTGGGAAAAATACGGTTCGAAGAGTATTCGAAAGAAAGCCATCATGCGCGCCGAGCAGTGGATGCTGGAGCGCACGAAATATACCGACGGTCTTGGCGCGATCTATCCGCCGATGATGTACGTCGTGATGGCGCTCGATGTACTCGGCTACTCACCCGATCATCCGGATTGCGTTGAGGCCGCGCGCCAGTTCAATGCGCTGATGGTGGACGGCAAAGATAATTTCTTCTTTCAGCCCTGCTTCTCAGTAGTGTGGGATACAGCGATCGCGGCGTTTGCGCTGGGCGAATCGGGTCTGGCTCCGAAGGCGGCTTTGGAGCGATGCGCCAATTGGCTGCTGACCAAGGAAGTTCGGCGCAAGGGCGATTGGTCGGTGAAGCGCCCGAATACTGAGCCCTCCGGCTGGTATTTTGAATTTGCCAACGAATTCTATCCCGATATTGATGACACTGCGATGGTGCTCCTGGCGCTGGCGGATGCCAAGGCGACAGACCGCGCCGCGCACGACGCGTGTGTGAAGCGGGCCGTGAAGTGGTTGCTCGATATGCAATCGAAAGATGGCGGCTGGGCGGCGTTCGATGTCGATAACAACTGGGAGCCTTTGAGCTACGTTCCCTTCGCTGACCACAACGCGATGCTCGATCCGACGTGTCCGGACATTACCGGGCGCGTGATCGAAGGTTTATGCCGTTCCGGAGTTCCGAAAGATCATCCGGCCATCCAGCGCGGCGTTGAATATCTGATTCGGACGCAGGAAGCAGACGGCAGTTGGTACGGCCGTTGGGGCGTCGATTATATTTACGGCACATTTCTCGCTTTACGCGGTTTGAAGGCAGCCGGAGTCAGCGATCGGGAAGCCTATGTCCTGCGCGCCGGCGAGTGGCTGCGCGCCGTTCAGAATGCCGATGGCGGATGGGGCGAGAGCTGTGAGAGCTATAACAACAATACGTTCACCGCGGCGCAGAGCACACCGTCGCAAACGGCGTGGGCGATTTTAGGATTACTCGCCGGCGGTGATGAAACCAGTGGCAGCATTCACAAAGGCGTCGAGTATCTGATGGAGACGCAGCGCGCCGACGGTACGTGGGACGAGCGGCTGGCCACGGGCACGGGTTTCCCCAAAGTCTTTTATTTGTCCTATACCGATTACCGCAACACGTTCCCTCTGCTTGCGCTCGCTACCTTCGTGAAGGCGAAGACGTCGAGCGAGGATCTGTGATGGGCCGGGCCCGGCGCAATCGTCGAACAGATTTGTGAAACCCACGCTCGTGACCGGCGCAAGCGGTTTTCTGGGGTGGCATGTGGCTCGTTTGCTAGTGGAGCGAGGCCATCGGGTCCGGGCTTTGTGCCGGCCCGCGAGTCAGTTGCGTGAGTTGGATGTCGAGCGCGTCTCCGGCGACCTACGTGACTGGGATTCGCTTCAAAATGCGGTGCAAGGATGCGGACTGGTGTTCCATGTGGCGGCCGATTACCGGCTTTGGTCGAAACATCCCGATGATCTCTA
>Ga0105240_10003131_pt1 | contig 26049 bp, 23 predicted proteins | sample KBSC54metaG_FD_80426 | JGI IMG/M metagenome (GOLD analysis project Ga0105240, IMG submission 80426) | Corn rhizosphere microbial communities from Kellogg Biological Station, Michigan, USA - KBS C5-4 metaG | ecosystem: Host-associated > Plants > Roots > Rhizosphere > Soil | place: Michigan, USA...
ATGGCGCCATAGTTGAAGGCGTCATGCGCCTTGGCGTCGAAGAAAGGCCGCTCCAGGATCGCGGCGGGAAAATTCAGCGCATTCTGCAGCGGCAGATTGACCGCATTGACGGTCTGGGGCGTCATCGACCATTCGTGACGGTCGACCGGCTTGCCGATGCGGTCGATGCTGTAATGATAGTCGAACAGATCGGAGCGCGCCTGGTTGCCCAGGGCATCGCCCTTCACCACCGATAGTCCGGAATAGTCCCGCCATTTCTCCGGATAGCCGATGCCGACATAAAGCCCGAACAGTTTTTCCTTGGCCTGCGCCTTGGTGGTGGGCGCCATCCAGGTCAATGCGTCGATCCTCCTGCCCCAAGCGGCGATGATGTTCTTGACCATTTCCTGCGCCTTGGCTTTCGAGGCGGCGGGGAAATATTTTTCCGCATAGAGCTTGCCCACCGCATCGCCCAAAGCGTCATTGGTCAGATTGACGGCACGTTTCCAGCGATCCTGCTGCTTGGGCGTTCCCGACAGGGCCTTGCCGTAAAAATCGAACCGCGCATCGACAAAAGCCTTGGGCAGTTCGGGCGAGAAGTGATTGACGCGATGGAAAGTCAACCAGGCCTTCCAAGTATCCAGCGGCGTGTCGGCGACGAGCTTGGAAAGCCCGGCAAAGGCGCTGGGCTGCCAGACGATGAAGCTTTTGCCCCGTGTGAGGTCGGCACCCTGGAAGAATTGATCCCAATCCAATCCGGGTGCCTTGCGGGCAAAGTCGGCGCGTGCCCAGGCGTTGTTGGCTTTCACCACATCCTGGCTGTCGACGATGCTGGCCTGGGCTTTGGCGATTTTCGTTTCCAGATCGAAGATCGCGGCAGCTTTCTTTTCGCCATCGGCGATGCCAGCCAGCTTAAGGGTGGTCGCGACATAGGTTTTGTACGCGGCCTGCACCGCTTTCATCTTGGCATTGTCGCCCAGATAGTAATCGCGGCTGGGAATGCCCAACCCGCCCTGCAGAAGATAAGGCGTGTAGTGGTCGCTGTCGGTGAAGCCGGGCGCGACCCAGATGCCGAACAGATTTTCGGTCTGGAAATTGGTGTTGTTCAAGGGATCGACATCGGCCCTCAGCGCCTCGCCCAAAGCGCGGGCCAGCGCTTTCTTGTCACCGATCGCGGCGATAGCGCTCAGTTGATCCTTCAGGGGCGCAATCCCTTTCGCTTCGATGCCCGCCTCGTCCATGAAGCTGGCATAGAAATCAGCAACCTTGCGGGCTTCGCTGCCCGAGGCGCTGCTCTTGATGGCATTTTCGATCAGGCCGCGGGTGCGGGTCTGGGCTTCCAGATTGAGGATGTTGAAGGATCCCCAGCGCGACTGGTCCGCCGGTATCTCGGTGCGCTTGATCCAGTTGCCGTTGGCATAGCTGTAAAAGTCATCTCCCGGCACCACGCTCTTGTCGATCGCGGTCATGTCCACGCCGGCCGCATGCGCAGTTACGGTCAAAGCCGCTATCGCCGCGGCCGAAATCAGAAGACGCAGTTTCATGGGAGGACTTGCCTTGGAAACGCGGCCCCAGACTAAAGCGGTTCTAGGAAAAGTGTGTAGCGGTTTTCCGTCCGGAACCGCGAAAAAATAAAAGTGGCGGCGCGCGGGTAAAAAAAGAACCGCCCATTCCTGCTGGAATGGACGGTTCTTTCAGGCAAAAATCCGAACGGCCGGCTTAGTTCTTGCCGTCATAGGTGATGTGCCAAAGGCGCCCTTTGACCGTATCGACCACATACATCGAACCGTCGGGCGCTACCGCGACGCCGCTGGGACGGAACGCCGCCTTGCCGGTGTTGCGGTCGGACGGATTGGGTCCTGCGAAATTGTTGGCGAAGATTTCCGGCGTGCCCGGCTTGCCCGACTTATCGAAGGGCACGAAGGTCACGTTATAGCCGCCGCGTCCATTAGGCAGCATTTCCTGACCCGAGCCGCCCTGGAAGACTACGAAAGCACCGCCGCGATATTTCTGCGGGAACTGCTTGCCGTCATAGAATTGCAGATCGACCGGAGACTGATGCGATCCGAACGCCACCACCGGCGTGGCGAAATTGCCTTCAGTCGCCGGCATCTTGCCGTCACCGCCATATTCGGGCGCCAGCACGCGCGCATGCAATGCCGTGTCGTAATAGCTATAGGGCCAGCCCATATCGGTGCCCTTGTCCAGGCGATGCATCTCTTCGGAAACCGTGTCTTCCTCGGGCATACCGGGTACCAGCTTGGCGGTGCCGTTGCGGCCCTGCATCACGCCATACATGCCGTTCATGTCTTTGGACCAGGCCATCGCCATCATGTCGCGCATGCCGGTCACGGTCTGCTCGCCATCGGCGGGAAATTTCTGGCCGGCCTTTTCGGCATTGAAGCGCCACACGCCGCCGCCGTTATTGAGCAGCGGGCAAGGCTTGAGCCCCACCGGCTTCTGGTCTTTGGGCGCCTTGGGATCGACGCAGATATTGCCTGCGGCCCTGACTGTCACATAGAGGCCGCCCTTATCGTCAAAAGCGAGGCCCATATTGCCTTTGGGCAAATCGCCAACCACGACTTCCGGGGCGGCCGACGGCACCAGTGCGCTGCCCTGAAACTTAAAGCGATAGACCGCATCGCTGCCGGCGACATAGAGCGCGTTATTGTGGATCGCCATGCCGGTGCCGCCTTCGACTTCACTGAAATGCGTCGTCTCGACGGCCTTCTGGTCCTTGCCGACCTTCACCGCGATCACACCGGCGGATTTGGGCTCGTCCCGTCCCTTGCGTGTGGAAACATAGATATCGCCATTGGCGCGCACCGCGACATGACGGGTACCGGCGCCCAATCCATCCGCCACCACCGTGGCATGGAAGCCGGGCGGCAACATCAGGCCGGCGGATTCACCCGCCATTGCGGGCGTAACGGCAATCGACAGAAGCAAAGCGGCAACAAGCGTTTTCATAGTTTTCCTTCCCCGAGTTCCGGCATTCCAAGCCGCCGGCATGCTAGGATTAGCCAGAACCCTGCGCACGGGCAATGTCCCTGATCCGACTGTAAAATTATTGTAAAGACTGGCTGGTGGCCACGCCGGTTCCGGTTTGCAGCGCCTTATTCGTGATGCTGCAGGCCCCGGTTTATCAGCTGGAAAAAGACCGGCACGAAAAAGATCGCCAGAACCGTGGCCGTCAGCATGCCGCCGATCACACCGGTGCCGATATCGTTCTGGCTGTGCGCCCCCGCGCCGCTGGCGATGGCAAGCGGCGAAACGCCGGCGATGAAGGCGATGGATGTCATCAGGATGGGACGCAAGCGCAGGCGCGCCGCTTCCAGGGCAGCATCGCGCGCCTTGAGGCCGCGCTTTTCCGCATCCACCGCAAACTCCACAATCAAAATCGCGTTCTTTGCGGACAGACCAATGGTGGCGAGCAACCCAACCTGGAAATAGATGTCGTTGAAAAGGCCCCGCGCGCTGGCCGCCGCCACCGCGCCGATCACGCCCAGAGGAATGACCAGCATCACCGACATGGGAATTGCCCAGCTTTCGTAGAGCGCGGCCAGGCAAAGATAGATGATCAGGATCGACAAGGCGTAAAGCGCGGGCGCCTGGGCGCCCGATTGCTGCTCCTGGAAGGACAGGCCGGTGAGCTCATAGCCGATGCCGGCCGGCAGTTGCTTGATCAGCTTGTCCATCTCGGTCAGCGCGGTGCCCGAGCTGATGCCGGGCACGCCCTGTCCCTGGATTTCGATGGAGGGATATCCGTTGTAGCGCGTGAGCGAGGCAGGCCCCAAAACCCAGCTGGCACGCGAGAAGGAGGAAAAGGACGTCATGGTTCCCGACTTGCCGCGCACATACCAGCGGCCCAGATCGTCCGGCGACATGCGATAGGGCGCATCGCCTTGGATATAGACGCGCTTGACGCGGGCACGGTCGATGAAATTGTTGACGAAGTTGCCGCCCCAAGCCGCTGACAGCGTAGAATTGATGTCAGCGGTGGCGATGCCAAAGGAATTGGCCTTCTGCTGATCGACATCGATGTGAAGCTGTTGGGTATCGTCCAGGCTGGCGGGACGCACCGATTGAAGCTTGGGATTGCGCGCCGCCAGGGCCAAGAGCTGGTTACGGATCTGAATCATTTTCTGATGACCGAGGTTGCCGCGATCCTCGAGTTGCAGATCGAAGCCGGTGGACACGCCCAGTTCGCGCACCGCAGGCGGCACCAGGGGAAAGACCTGCGCTTCATTGATGGTGCGGCGAAAGGCGAGCATCGCCCGGCGGGCCATCGCAGGAGAGGTATTCTTTTCGCCGGGACGCTTGTCCCAATCGCTGAGCTTCACAAAGGCGATGCCGGTATTCTGGCCCACCCCCAGGAAACTGAACCCGGCGATGGCGAAAGCAAAGTCGACATTCTTGCTCTCATTCTTGAGATAATGGTCGGCGACTTTCTGGGCCACGGTCAGCGTGCTCGCCTGGGTCGAGCCGGACGGAAGCGCGATCAGGTTGACCAGAACGCCCTGATCTTCGTCCGGCAGAAAGCCGGTGGGAAGATAGACAAACAACGCGCCCATCACCGCCACGATCGCCAGATAGGCCAGCATCACGGTCTTGGTGCGGTCCAGCACCTTTTCCAGGCTGCGCCGGTACCATTCGCGCGTCGCCTCGAAGCTGTCATTGAACCAATCGAAGAAGCGGCCCAGAAGGCCGCCCGCATGCTGGTGATTTCCGCCTTCGATGGGCTGGAGCAAGGTAGCGCAAAGGGCCGGCGTCAGGATCAGGGCGCACATGATCGAGAGCAGCATCGCCGACACGATGGTGACGGAGAATTGCCGGTAGATCACGCCGGTCGATCCGCCGAAAAAGGCCATGGGCAGGAACACCGCTGTCAGCACCAGGCCGATGCCGATCAACGCGCCGGTGATTTCCTGCATGGAGCGCAAGGTGGCGTCGCGTGGGCTCAATCCCTCCTCACGCATGATGCGCTCGACATTCTCCACCACCACGATGGCGTCATCGACCAGAAGCCCGATCACCAGCACCAGGGCAAATAATGTCAGCGTGTTGATCGAGAATCCCACCAGGGACAAGATTCCGAACGTCCCCAGCAGCACCACCGGCACCGCCACCGCGGGCACCAAGGTGGTGCGCCAATTCTGCAGGAAGATGAACATCACCAGGATCACCAGCAGAATGGCTTCGGCCAGGGTCTTGACCACGTCCTTGATGGAAAGACGGATGAAATCGGTGTTGTCGACTGGAAAGACCAGTTTGTAACCGGGCGGGAAAGACGGTTCGAGCGACCGGGCGCGCGCCTTGATCGCATCCACCAAGGTCAAGGCATTGGTGCCGGGCGCGGGCGTGATAGCGATGCCGGCGCCGGGGTGGCCGTTCATCCGCCCCACAATACCGTAATTGTCCGTACCCAGTTCGACACGGGCGACATCCGACAGATGCACCACCGCGCCGTCGGATGTGCTCTTCAGGATGATCTTGCGGAATTCCTCCGGCGTCTGGAGCTGCGACTGAGCCGTGACGGTGGCGCTGAGCGCCTGATCGGGCAGAGCCGGCAGGGCGCCGATCGATCCGGCCGAAACCTGTACATTCTGCGCCTGGATCGCGGCGCGGACATCGGACGGTTGCAGGCTGTAGTTACGCAGCTTGTAAGGATCGAGCCACACCCGCATTGCATAAGGCGATCCGAATACGATGGCGGTGCCCACGCCGGGCACGCGCAGCAACGTGTCTTGCATCTTGGAAATGATGAAGTCGGCGACGTCGCGGCCGGTGGTGTGATCGGACTCGTCATACATCGCCACCAGCAAAAGGAAGTTGGCCTGTGCCTTGGCCACCGTGACGCCCAGCTGCTGCACCTGGGTTGGCAGTTGCGCCACCGCCTGTTGCACCTTGTTCTGGACCTGCACCTGGGCAATGTCCGGATCGGTGCCCGGCGCGAAGGTGGCGGTGATCGCCACGGTGCCGTCGGCATTGGAGGTCGATGAGAAATAAAGAAGGTTGTCCAACCCGGTGAGCTGCTGCTCGATCACCTGGGTGACCGAATTTTGCATGGTGGTGGCGTCGGCGCCGGGATAGTTGGCGTTCACCTGCACCGCGGGCGGGGCGATGGTGGGATATTGCGCCACCGGCAGGCGGAAGACGGAAATTGCCCCCGCCAACATGATGACGATGGCGATGACCCAGGCAAAAACCGGCCGATCGATGAAGAAACGCGACAGCGACATGGGCACGTTGCTTAGGTCATGACGGAACCGTCAGCAACGGGGCTGACAAATTCTCCGATCTTTATTTTCATCCCCACAAGCCCGTGTCGGACATTGCCGGTTCCCGCCAAATGCGGGATGCGCTGCGCATTCCCGCCTAACGGGTTGATGACGGCGGATTCTTTTTCTCGCACAGCGCCTTGGTCGCCGTCAGATAGCTGGGATTGCCCTTAGCGAAGAAATCATAGAGCTGGTCATACTCCGCACCCGCGCCGTAGCCGGTATGCGAGATGGTGAAGCGGGTCAGGCCTTTTTCCCGCGGCTCGATCGAGATCACCTGGACCACATTGCGATAAAGCTCGGCATGGGGCGGCCCGGGCGGCGTCGCTTCGTTACGCAGCACCAGCAACCGTTCGGGCAAATAGGCGATGATGCGGTGGCGGATGGTTTCGTTCCCGCCCAGCTTGGCGGTGGGCGAAAAACCTTCTTCGATCACCCCACCATTCTTCATCTCTACATGCGCCAGGGGCAGGCCGGATGCCTTGATCCCCGCTTCCTCGGCCAGCGCGTGCCAGATACAGGACGGCGCCCCCGCGATGTCGATGGATTGCTGCAGCACCCGGTCGCCATTCGGTTCGGTGAAAGATGTGTCCTTGACGCCTGCCGGAAGCTGACTTGGGCCCGACATCGCCATCATGCCCACCACTGCCGCTGTCATCAGATTATGCATGCTCGCCCCCTATGGTTTGCTGGTTGATGTTGTGTCCGCTTGAAGCCGGTTCAGATAATCGCGCAGCCCCGCCACCGAGGCATCGAAAGCATCCAAGGTGCGATGGGTGCGCGACTGCATCACGCCGCCCTCCATCACCGTCAGGATGAATTGCCCCAGCGCACGCGTGTCGGTGCCGGGCGGCAGACGGTCCGCGGCCGCGTCGAGGCACCCCTTCACGGCGTCGACCCAGCCGTCGAAATTGACGGCCAGCAATTCGCGAACCGGCGGATCGGGTTCGTGCAGCTCCAAGGCCAGGCTGCCGATAGGACAGCCATAGGTGCAGTCGGTCATTTCCAGCGCCCGGCGATAGGCGCCGAGCAGCGCGAAGATGCGTTCGATGGGATCGTCCACACCATCCCAGGCGGGTGCGAGCAGCATCGGCCCGATGCCCTGGCGGTACATATCCAGCACGGCCAGGAGCACGTCCTGCTTGGTGGGAAAGGCGTGATAGAGGCTGCCGGCATTGGCTTTGGCCTCGCGCAGAATGTCTTGCACGCTGGTCGAGCCGTAGCCCTTCTCCAGGAACAGCTTCATGGCCGCGAAAATCAGCCGGTCGGCGGTGGAAGGCGTACTGTCCATGACGTCGCGCATCCCTCACATCCTATCAGCATGATCTCACTTGGTTGAACAGTCAACCAAGAACAATATGCATGTGTTCGGCGGTTTTTTCTGACACGGGACCCTGGCTGTCCCATCATGGCGACCTCAAACGCCGGAGGAATGATGGCCTGGCCTGACCGCAGAATTCTTGACCTGTTTGGCATCGCACTGCCGATCGTCCAGGCCCCAATGGCGAATTTCAGCACCCCGGAAATGGCGATCGGGGCTTTGTCGGCCGGTGGCCTGGGCTCCCTGCCTTGCGCATCGCTGAATGCCGACCAGATCCGCGCCGCCACCGCAGACATCCGCGCCGCCGCGCTCGGCCCCCTCAATCTCAATTTTTTCTGCCACACCCCGCCGGCCGAGGATGCCGCGCGCGAAGCAGCCTGGCGCAAGAGACTTGAACCTTATTATCGCGAAGCGGGTTTGGATCCAGCCGCCACCGTGCCCAGCGTTTCGCGCCTGCCCTTCGACGATGCGGCCTGCGCCTTGGTCGAGGAATTGCGGCCCGAGGTGGTGAGCTTTCACTTCGGCCTGCCCAATCCCCGGCTGGTCGCGCGTGTGAAAGCGGCGGGCGCCAAAGTGATTGGATCCGCCACCACGGTCGCCGAAGCACGCTGGCTGGAGGCGCATGGCTGCGACGCGGTCATCGCCATGGGCGTGGAAGCGGGCGGACATCGCGGCAACTTCCTCGATCACGACATGGCCCGGCAGGTGGGCACCTTCGCGCTGGTGCCGCAGATCGCCGACGCGGTGACCGTACCGGTGATCGCGGCGGGCGGCATCGCCGACGGGCGCGGCATCGCCGCCGCACTGGCGCTTGGCGCCAGTGCCGTGCAGATCGGCACCGCCTATCTTTTCTCGCCCGAAGCCAAGGTCAGCGCCATCCATGCCCGCGCGCTGGCCGCGATCACCGACGACGGTACCGAAGTCACCAATGTCTTCACCGGCCGCCCCGCGCGCGGCATCGTCACCCGCCTGATGCGGGACTTGGGCCCCTTGTCGCCGGATGCGCCGGCGTTTCCCAACGCCTCGCGCGCATTGGCGCCGATCAAGGCGAAGGCCGAAGCCAATGGCGCGGGCGATTTCAGCAATCTGTGGGCCGGCCAAGCGGCAAGACTGACGGCGATGCGGGCGAAGCATCTGCCGGCCAAAGACCTGACTTTGGCCCTGGCCGAAGATGCCCTCGCCCGCATCGCCGCATTGTCCGGCTAAACGCCTTGCGTCAGGCGGCCTTCAGCGCCGTGGCGGCGTGCAACGCTTGCCGCATCGCTTTTTCGCGCTGCTCCGGTCCCATCTGCAGACCTTCCGCCACGATGATTTCGGGGGCGGTGACGCCGATGAAGGCGAAGACGCCCCGCAGATAGGTTTCCAAATGCTCCATCGCGGCCGCCGCCGCGCCCGGCCCGTAAAGACCGCCGCGGGAAATCGCCAGGATGACCTTCTTGCCGCCCGCCAGCCCTTCCACTCCGCTGGCTCCATAACGGAAGGTCTTTCCCGCCACCAGGATGCGGTCGATCCAGGCCTTGAGCTGACTGGGAATGGTGAAATTGTACATCGGCGCACCGATCACCACCGTGTCCGCATCCAGGAACTCCTGCAGCACGCTGTCGCTATCGGCGATCTCTTTTTGCACGGCGGGCGATTCCGGCACCGCGCCCTGCCGCGCCGCCAGATGTTCGCCCGACAAATGCGCCAAAGGCTGCGCGGCGAGATCGCGATAGACCAGCTTGGCGCCGGGTTCGGCTTTGCGCAGACGCTCCACCACCGCAGCCGATAGCTGCCGGCTGGCGGAATTGGCGCCCAGAATACTGGCGTCGATATGCAGTACGGTCATGTTCCCATCCTAAGTATAATATTGTTACCTGGACTATATGGGTGACCACTGCTAAACCTCGCAAGAAGGCACAATTTTGACACCGGAGCACAGCGAAGTGACCGCCAAGAAGGAGGTGGCCGCCCCCAAGATCGATCACCGGTCCACCGATTGCCGCGCCGTCAGCGGCGTGCTGGCGCGCGTTGGCGACAAATGGAGCGTGTTGATCATCGTGATGCTGGGCGACGGGCCCAGGCGCTTCAACGAGATCAAGCGCGCGGTGGGCGGCATCTCGCAGCGCATGCTCACCCTCACCTTGCGCGGGCTGGAGCGTGACGGCCTGGTCACCCGCACCATCTTTCCCACCATCCCGCCGCGCGTGGATTATGAACTGACCAAGCTGGGCCGTTCCTTATGGACCGCGGTCGAGCCTTTGGGCCTGTGGGCCCAGGGTCATGTGAAGGACATTCACAAAGCGCAGGAAAAATTCGATCAGAAGAAATCCTGATCGGACGACCGTTCGAACGCCCGGTCAGACAATGGTCGACGAGGCTCCCGGTCCCCGCTGCAGCAGGTCGGCGAGAATTTCCAGACCGTGCGTGAGATCGCCTCGCGTGTGCGGCGCGCCCAGGCCGATGCGCACCGCTTCCGGTGCCTTGGCTGTCGCGAACACATCCGCCGTCACCAATCCGATGCCGTGAAGCCGCGCCCGGCTGGCGAGCGCGCCCGCTGTCCAGCCATCCGGCAGCGGCAGCCAGGCATGAAAACATTCCGGATCGCTTTTCGCCGCCGGCAGTAGCCCGGCCGCGATCGCCTGACGCGCCGAAGTCTCCTCGCGGATCGCCGCCAACACGGCATCGGCAACGCCCTCTTCCATCCAGCGCGTGACGATGGCAGCGCTGAGCGGCGACGCCATGCCGGCAAAGGCGCGGATCGCGTCCGCCACGCGCGCCTGGATGCGCGCATCGGGCAGGACCAGATAGGCGATGCGCAAAGCAGGCGAGAGGCATTTGGAAAGTCCCGCGATATGATACACGCAGTCCGGCGCCAACGCCGCCAGCGGCGGCACCGGCACGCGCGGCAGCGCGCCATAGGCATCATCCTCGATGATCGGGACGCCATGCCGGCGGGCGATTTCGGTCAACGCGCGCCGGCGCGCCAAGGGCATGGTTGCGATGGTGGGATTGTGGAAGGTCGGCGTGCAATAGAGCGCCTGCGGACGATGGCCCATGCAGGCGGTCTCAAAACTCTCCGGCAGGAGTCCGTTCTGGTCCATCGCCACCGGCTGAACGCGAATACCCTGGTGCGCCGCCAGCGCCAGGAAACCAGGATAGGCCAAGGCTTCCACGCAGACGGTATCGCCGGGCCGCGTCAGAAGTTTCAGCGACGCGACCAGCGCGCCCTGGGTGCCGGGACAGATGGCGATCCGATCCGCCGTGACACCGGGCAGACGTGATTGAAGCCAATGCGCGCCCGCCGCCCGATCCCCATCCGCGCCGCCCGGATCCTGATAGGCCAGCAGCAGGTCAGCGCTCTCACCTGCCGCCGCCTGGATTCCCGCCAGCATGCGCGCGCTCAGCGCCGCATCCTCGAACCGGGGCGGCAGGTTCATGCTGATATCGACGGCCCGGCCCGCGGCGGGCGCGGACCGGCTTTGCCGCAAACGGACATAAGTGCCATGACCGACCCGGCCTTCGACCAGACCCCGCTTGCCTGCTTCGGCATAGGCCCGGGTCACGGTGGTGAAGTCGATCCCCAGCGCATCCGCCAGCGTGCGCTGCGGCGGCAGCCTTGTGCCGGGCTTCAGGCGTCCTTCCGCAATATCGGCAGCGATCGCGCCCGCGATGGCCAAATAGAGCGGCCCGTCTTCGCGCTCCAAGACGGGCATCCAGGATGTCGCATGGGATGTTTTGGGCATTGCCGGGAGCCGCGCTTCCATATATACGTATATTGTATGTTCTAATGTATGGAGGCTGGCGTGGAAAGCGAAATTTTGGCGGTCCCCCTGCAAACCGCGATGAAAACAGAAATTCCCTTGGGTCTTGCAGCCAGACGCGGCCTGATGGGCCTGTGCCCCAACTGCGGCAAGACAAAATTGTTCGCCAGTTATCTGAAGCAGGTCGAGGCCTGCTCCAATTGCGGGGCGCATTTTGGACGCATCCGCGCCGACGACGCCGCGCCCTGGGGCACCATCATCGTGGTGGGCCATATCTTCATGCCACTGATGTTCTTCGTCAGCCTGGATGCCTTCATGCCCTTCTGGGCCGGAGTCACGGTCTGGGCCGCCCTGTTCGCAGGCCTGTCTATGGCGCTTCTGCCCCGTTCCAAGGGCCTCTTCATCGCCCTGCTCTGGGCGACACGCGCGCCGGGCTTCGACAGAGGATAGACGCCTTCTTCCGCAGTCCGGCCCCAGCATCGCGTGAAGCGCGCGCCTGATCAGGGACGGCCGTTACCCGTTCAGCGAAAACTCGATCGACACCACAGCGTTCAGGATGCGGGTGGGAAAATCGGTGGGCAAAGCCGGCAGCGGTTGCGCCCGCTGGATCATCGCCAGCGCTTCATTGTCCAGCACGGGCCGGCCGGAGCTTTTCTGAATGTCGGCCAGCGTTACGTGACCGTTCGCGTCCATCACGAAATGCAGCATCACCACGCCTTCGATATGCGCCTTGCGCGCCGAAGACGGATATTGCTTGAAGCGGTTGATATGGGCGAGGACGCGGCTCTCGAAACTCGGCTGTCCATCGCCTGTGCCGCTCTGCGCGACAGGCGCGTGCAAGGCGGGCGGCGCGGGCTCGGCCACGGGGGGTGCCGCGACGATGGCGCCGGGCTGGGTCTGGATCACCAGATCGGGCGGTGGCGCTGTAACCACCGTCGGCCGGATCAACGCGGGCGGCGGCGTCTTCAGATCGAGCTTGTCGGTCTTGGGCTTTTCCAACTGGATCATCAAAGCGGGCGGCGCCTTGATCGCGGGCGCGACCTTCACCGCCAGGACGAAGGTCAGCACCACCCCCACATGAATCAGCACCGTGACCAGAAACGCACCGGCACGGCCCCGTCCTTCATCCGTCGCGCGCGGTAGCACGCGCAGCGGATGGGCCGTCCGCTCGTCGAAGGCGCCACTGGTCAGATGCATCGTCATCCCACGGCCTCCTCGGCAAGGGTTGCCGTCATCGGCAGGCGCCGCTGACGCTTCTTGAGCCACATGATCACGCCGGTGATCACGAACAGCGCGGGGACGAGCCCACTGAAGAACACAAGCGCCTTCCAGATCGCGCCCAGGCCCGAGCCCTGATGCAGCGGCCGCTGCCAGGCCAGGAAGTTTTGAGATGGATCGCGCTTGGCCACCACCTGGGCACGCCAGGGATCGATATAGACGGTCGCTCCCACCGCACCATGGGCCAGCATGTTAACCATGATGGTGCGGTCGGGTCGCACGGGCAGAGAAAGGCTGGTGGGCTCCGCATCCGGCATGGTTTTGCGGGCCAACGCCAGAGCTTCATCGGCGCCGATCGCGGTGGCACCGGCAACGGGCGCGATCTCGGGGCCTTCACGCAGATTGAAGGTCACGCCGCCGCCCGCCTGCCCGCCGCCCGCCAAACCGAATGTGTTCGGAAAGGCGATCACGACGCCCGAGAAGCTCACGATCATAAAGACCACGAAAATCCAGATGCCCGTGGCCGCATGCAGTTCGCGATGAAAGCGAAGCCCCTTGGCCGTGCGCCGCACGAAGAAGGCATATTTCCATTGGCCGCGCTTGGGCCACCAAAGCACCAGGCCCGTCACGCCCAAGGCCAGCATCGCCACGCCCAACCAGCCCACAAATTGGCGCCCGTCCCGGCCCATCAGGAAATTGCCGTGCAGTTGGTGGGAGAAGGCCAGGATTGGCGGAAGCTGCGCCTTGCGCGAACCCAGAACCGTTCCCGAAACAGGATCGATAAAGATTTGCGTCGCGGCTTGCGGTCCCGGGGGTCCGCCTTGCGCGCCCGTCCTTTGCCCTTCCATCGGGCGGCGCTCCCCGCGGCCTTCGCCTCGCTTGGCGCCGGTGCCTTCACCCGCACGCGGCTGCGTTATCCGGATCGAAACCGGGTCGCCCGGCTCGCGCGCCAGTGCGATCTGCATCGCGCCTTGCCCGCCAACACCGCGCGCTGCTTCGACGACCTTGTCCAGCGGAAGCTCTGCACCCTGGGTGGACGCATGCGGCACGGGCGCCAGAAGCCTGGCGATGGCATCGTCATACACCAGGATGCTGCCCGACAATCCCAGCAGCGCCAGCAAAAGGCCCAGGATCAGTCCAACCCACATATGGATCTGGAACATCACGCGGCGAAACGCAGGAAAGCTCATGACACCCTCAGGCATCCGCCCAGCGGCGGATCAAATTGTGATAAAGTCCCGTCAGGCTGACGACTTCGTCATTGTCGCCGACCTTTTTGCGCAATCCCTGAATGGCCTTGTCCATCTCGAACAGGGTCAGGCGCGCGCTCTCGTCACGCACCATGCTTTGGATCCAAAAGAAGGAAGACCAGCGGCTGCCCCGCGTCACCGGCGTTACGTGATGGCGGCTGGTGGCGGAATATAAAATCATGTCGCCCGCCGGCAGCTTGACGCGATGCTCGCCGTAAGTGTCTTCGATCACCAGTTCGCCGCCGTCATAATGAGCCGGGTCGGTGAGAAACAATGTCGCCGACATATCGGTCCTGACCCGGATCGCAGCGCCACTTCCGATCGACGGCTTCACGAAACGGATCGCATTGTCGATATGACTGCCGAAATTCATCCCGCCGTCATAGCGGTTGAACAAAGGCGGGAAGACCCGAAGCGGTAACGCGGCCGAGGTAAACAACTCGTTGCGCCCCAGCGCCGTAAGAATGACGTCCCCCAGGGCGCGCGCTTCCAGCGAATTTTCCGGGATCTGGAGATTGTGCTTGGCCTGCCCCGATTGCGCGCCCGCCGTCACCCGTCCGTCCACCCACTCGGCCTTCGCCATCAGGTCGCGCATTTGCGCGACCTGATCGGCGGAAAGCAGAGCGGGTATCCGGACCATCATCAGAGATTGGCCCCCACCGAGAAGACGAAGGTGCGCCCCGGCGCCGGCGTGCCGCGATTGCCGAAGGATTGCGAGTAGTAGAGCCGGTCGGTGAGATTGTTGATGTTGAGCTGGAAATGCAGTTTGTCGATGTCGTAGGCGACAACCGCATCCAGCTCCACCGTCTCCGGAATCTGGACGATGCGGCCCAACGGATAAGTCGAAGCATTGGGCGCGGTATAGCCGTTATAGAGATGGCTCTGATAGACCAGCCCGCCGCCGAACGACAGGCCGGGCAACAGGTCGCGCGCGTTATAATCGCCCCAGATCGAAGCCGCATTTTTGGGCACGAAGGTGATCTGCTTGCCGGTGTTGTACGGCGTGGTCGGGTCCGCAGCGATCACCGGATTGAGATAGGTATAGGACGCCGTGAGGCTGAGATGCTCGATCACCTCGCCACTGGCCGAAGCTTCGAAGCCCTGAACCCGCTGCTTCTGGCTGGACTGAAGCAGAACCGCGCCGCTCACCGGATCGGTCTGCAAGGCATTCGATTTGGTCACCTGAAACAGCGACCCGGTCAATCCCACCTTGCCGTCGAACACGCTGAGCTTGGCGCCGGCTTCGATGGTTTCGCTCTTGTCGGGTTTCAGGGCCGCAGACGCCGCCGAGGAAATCGGCGTCGGCGCGCCCACCACCGAGGTTCCGATCGGCGTCGCAGCTTTGCCCCAGGACAGATAATAGGTCTGGGTCTGGTCCGGTTCGAACACCAGGCTGGCACGCGGATCGAACAGGAAGGACGGCGCCTTGAATTGCGTGAAGGTGCCCGCGACAGTCAGCGTCTTGTAATCGGCATCGTATTTGTCGATGCGCAGTCCTGCGATCACCGAAAGCTCCTCGGTGAACCAGAACCGGTCGGTGGCGAACGCCGCCAGATCGGTCGCATCGCCGGTCGAGGTGACAACCGTCGTGCCGGTGGCGCTGGTTTTGCCCGCATTCGCACCGGTGCTGTTGGCGGCGGTGGGCAGAATCACGTCATAGCCAGGAATGGGCTGGTTGGTCGGGTTGTACAAAGACCAGCCGATATTGGCGCGCGAGGCGGTGTGATCGCCCAACGGATAAAGAGCCGCCGAAGGTCCCGGCGGCAAGGTATAGGCATAGATGGTGCGGTCGGCCCGCTGATAGCTGACATCAATGCCCGCGATCAGCATGTTGCGGAACTGCCCGATCGAAAAATTCGTGCTGGCCGATGCGATATCCTGCACACCCCAGCTGTTCTGCCTGTAGGGACCGCCGCCGCCGGTGCGCGCCAGGGTCTGGGTGAGATCGAAAGAACCCGCCGCCGCGCCAGGCTGAGCGATGCCGAAGAGACGCAGATTGCAATAGTTGGTGCCGATGGTGTTGTCGCAAGCGTCCGAAGACGTGTAGCGGAAAGCGCGCGAATAGGACGCCACCCGCGTATCGTTCTGCAGCGTGAGCCAGTCGGTCACATTATGCGTAAGCTTGGCGGTGACCAGATCGGCAGTATTCTTGTCGTAATCCGCCTTCAGTCCCATGTAATTGTCGCGCGGAACGCCGAATTCCGAAGCGGGCTTGGCATAGACCGAGTTCGGCGGAGACGCGACCACGATGCCATAGTCCGGGCGCCCGGCGGTCTGCTGGTGAATATAGCTGAGGGTGAAGCTGGTGTCGGTGCCCAGGCCCAACGCGATCGAGGGCGCGATACCCCAACGCGTGGAATGGACCAGATTGCGCCCGACCACACCGGTGTCGGTGAGCATCAGATTGAGGCGAACGGCCGAACTGTCGCCCAACTGGTAATTGAGATCGGCGGTGCCGCGAACATGGTCGCCATTGCCGCCTTCCAGACCCAGCGAATAACGCTCGCCCAGGAACGGGGTCTTGGAAACCGAATTGATAGCGCCCCCGCCGGTGCCGCGACCGAACATCAGGCCCGAAGGACCTTTAAGGACCTGCACTTCTTCATAGTTGAAGCTGTCGCGTGTATAGGCCGCGAAATCGCGCAGACTATCCAGATAGACATCGTCCTTGGCGTCGAAGCCGCGGAGCTTGAACTGATCGCCTGCCAGAGTGCCGCCCTCGCCGATGGCGATGGTGATGCCTGGTACATTGCGCAAGGCATCGCTCAACGTGGTGGTGGCCTGCTGTTTCATGGTCTCGCCCGTGACCACGGTGACCGCTTGCGGCGTGTCCTGGATCGTGGCGCTGGGCATGGTCGAGATCGGCGGCGCGTGATTGAGCGCGTTCTTGTCGGTGTCGCTTTGCACGGTGACCGGGCCTAGCGAGACCGGGGCAGAATTGTCTTGCGCCTGCGCCGGCACGATCATCAGCGCCAGCACGCCCAGCGAGGCGCCGGTCAGCGCCCCGGTCTTGGTGACATTCAAATGGCCAAACATGAAATCCCCTTCAGAGTCAGCATTGGTTTCGGTTGAACCTGGCTGGCTTCCGTCCGCCGGAAGGCGGCGGGGCTGGCTTGGCACTTTCAGCACCCGATCCCTCATTTGGTGAGGATCAGCTTGCCGTTGCTGGTGAGCCGAAGCCGGTACTCGATGCCGTCATGCACCAGGACCGCTTCGCGGCCGCCGCCCATCAGGTCCGTGACCGGAACCCGTGGAAGCAGGCTGGAGTTGGATGGGGTCGCCCTGCGAACGTCCATTTCGCCCTGCGCCGCCATACCAACCCTCTCATTTGCGGGTGGACCGTATAAATCGGCGGGTCTGGTTGCAAGTGCTTTTCAGAGTCATTCGCAAATAATGGGCGAAATGACGCGATTTTATATAAGCTATTGATCCAGAATGATATTTTCGAGACAGGCTTTAGAGCCGCGAGGAATGGGCGGCCGCAGCGGCCGGCACCGCCGCCAGCTCCAGCAGGATGGGGTGATGGTCGGAGGGGCCTCTGTCCAAAACCTCCCCGCTCAGGCAGCGCACATCGCGCGTGATGCAGCGGTCCAGGCGCAGCGAGACGATGTTGCTGGCCTTATGGGTGCGCTGGCGCGGCCCCACATCGCGGAACTCCGGCACGCGGATGGGACCGACGGCATTGAAATCGCCCATGATCACGGCGGGACCTTCCAGCGCATAGGCGATGTGGTGCAGCTGGAAGCGGTTGAGAAACTGGCCATGCGACAGATGCACATTGGCAAAACAGATGCCCTGAAACCTCACAATCTGCGCGATCCGGGGTGGCACGCGGCCGGGCAGCACCGACGCGGGCAGCCGCAATGCCGATGTGCTGGGAAATGGATGCGGACTCCAAGCCGCCAGTCCATAGATTCGCTTCTGCATGGGATGGCGGAAGAAATGCCCGCCCACCAGGGACGGAAGCGCGGCAATTTCTTCCGTCGCTTCCTGCAGCAGCAGCAGATCCGGCTGATACGCGCGAACCAGCTTCGCCACATCTTCGGCTTCGGCACCTATGCGCCGCAGCAAATTCCAACTCGCGACACGGAAGCTGCCGGAAATTTCGCGAGGCCCGTTACCGTCCGTCATGGCTGCCGCCATTTGGAAAGATCCGGTTCTTAATTGATGACGAAGGTGATTTTTTCAAGGCAAACTCCGGGCCGGCGGCGCATTGGCCCATCTAAGATAACGGGACGGAGTTGATATGTTTCCCATCGCCGCAACCTGGTCGATCCAATTGATAGAGACGGGGCTGGCCATTGTCTATCCGCTCTCGGCGGTCCTGGTAACGGTCGACGTCCTTCTCAAGAAAAGCGATGTGCGCGCCGCCCTGGGATGGATCGCCGCCGCCTGGCTTTCCCCCATTTTCGGCGCGCTGCTTTACTATTTGTTCGGCATCAACCGGGTGACGCGCCGGGCCCTGAAGCTCAGGCGGTTCGAAGATTCTCAGGGCCGACGCAGGCCAGACAGCGTCAAGCCGGCAGACAGCCCGAATGTCGCAACCCTGGCCGAAGTCGGCCGGCGGGTCACCGAAAGCGAACTGGTCCCGGGCAATGGGATTATCGTGCTTCAAGGCGGCGACGCCGCCTATAGCGCAATGCTGGCGGCCATCGGCGAGGCCCGGCACTGTGTCGCCATGTCGTCCTATATCTGGCGCGATGATGAAGCGGGGCGCGCCTTCTCGGATGCTTTGATCGCCGCACATCGTCGCGGCGTCGAAGTCCGGGTGCTTCTGGACAGCGTAGGCATCGGATATTTTTTTCCCGCCGCTCTGCATCGGCTGAAAAAGACCGGGATCTATGCGTGCCGCTTCCTGCATACCTGGGTGCCGTGGCGCATGCCGTTTCTCAACATGCGCAATCATCGCAAGCTATTGATCGTGGACGGCACACGCGCCTTTACCGGAGGCATGAATATCGCGGCCGAACATTCGCGCCGTCTCAACCGGGGTGGCTATATCGACGACATTCATTTCCAGATCGATGGACCGGTGGCGCGTTCGCTGATGGATGCGTTCGCGCGCGATTGGACCTTCACCACCGAAGAGACGCTGGATCAGGATTATTGGTGGCCGCCAATTCCGGACGGCGGGAAGGTTCAGGCGCGCGGATTGCGGTCCGGTCCGGACGCGGACATCTATAAAATCGAAATGCTGGCGGGGGCGGCGCTGACGCTTGCCAAAAAGCGCGTGCGCATCGTCACACCTTATTTTCTTCCCGATCAGCGTCTGCAATTCGCTATCGCCCAGGCCTGCCTCCGCGGCGTTCAGGTCGACATCGTTCTGCCACGCGTCAGCGACCACATTTACATGGAGTGGGCGATGCTGGGCAATCTGCGCTTCTTCAAGCACATTCCAGCCAACATCCATCTGAGCGACCCACCCTTCGATCATTCCAAGCTAATGACGATGGACGGCGAATGGTCGCTGATCGGCAGTTCGAATTGGGACACGCGCAGCTTCCGGCTGAATTTCGAATATGACCTGGAATGTTATGACTCCGCCTTGACCGCGTCGCTCGACGCCATCATCGACGCAAAAATCGGCAACGCCCCGAAACTCGATTGCGTCAGACTGGCGGCTAAGCCCGTGCTCTATCGTTTGCGTGATGCCGCCGCCCGGCTGCTGATGCCGTATCTCTGATGGACGCCTGGCCAGCGGGACAACAAAAAAGGCCGCCCGAAGGCGGCCTTTTTCCGAGAAGTCACTGTTGCCGAATTTAGGCGGCGATCGTGAGACCGCGAGCCTGGCGGCGGCGCATCATCAGGCCGATGGCGCCGAAGCCCAGGAACAACATCGCCCAGGTGCTCGGCTCCGGAACGGCCGAAGCAAAGCTGAGATTGTCGAGCGCGAAATCGTTGCCGCTGGCGACCTGGATGTCGTTGATCGCGCGCAGGCTGATCGTTCCGGTGGCACCCGCCGTGTAGAGAGCGCTCAGCGACGTCAACACACCCGCGTCACCCGGAGGCGTGGTGGTGTGGCTGACCAGATCGGTCCAGACCACGCCATCCGTGCTGACCTGGAAGATGATCGATGAGGGTGAGTTCGAACCATGGAAGTCCGTGTTGCAGCAGACATTCATCACGTCCGCTCCGAAATTATACTTGCTGCCCGCGATCACATTGATCGCACTTTCCTGCCAGATGGTCAGGTTGCCCGCGGTCGCACCGTTGGCGATCAACATCGGATTGGTGCCCGGTACATTGACCCAGAAGCCATGTACGCTGAACGGGTTGGCCGCGATGGTGATGTTGCCTTCCGGGAACATGACGTTCGGCGCGGGGGCGACCACATTGTAGTCCGTGGTGAACCCGGAGAAACCGGCGCTGAAATCACCATTGGTGATGAGGTTGGTCGCCGCTGAGGCGATCGACGGCACCATCGCGAAGGCCGCGACGACGGCGGACAGGATGATTTTACGGGAAAGCATCGGCGGTATCCCTCTTAGTAGTTCCGACTCGGTTCTATCGGATCGATTTGGTCCAAGCTAGTGGCGAAACCTTTGTTAACCATGAAATTTTCACGACTTCCGTTTGAAAAGCAAGCACTTACGGGGTTTCCGAGTTCCAACTTTGGGCTATCCGTATGAATATTCAATAAAAACCCGGAAACTTCAGTTGCTCATTTTTCGCAAATTGGAGGCCGGAAAGACAGATTCCGCCTAGCGTTAGATGAACTCGCTGCCCCGCCGGAAAGATCCCCCAAATTTTGTGAAATTTCGGCATCGGCTCTGCCAGCCATCACCGTTCCGGCAGGACACCGGCCGGATCGCCCCGCTTTCCGATGCCGCGCCTCGACCGCTTTTCGGACAGCCGCTGGCGCAAAATGGAGGCCCTTCCATGCTATGTTGAATTTTTGGATATCTGCGAGGGGGCAAGATTGGCGCTGACGTTCGATTCGATCGCGGTTTTCGATCCGGCGTCGCAGGGCATCAAGTTCGCGGGCCGGCACGTCGATCCCACAGGAGCGGAACGTTTTGTCATCTGCCTGGTTTCCAGCGAGGCGCTGCGGGCGCGATTTCAACTCGAGGATCCCTCGCCAGAACAGCTTCTCGCCGCTTATAGCGAGATCAAAAACGACATTCATCGCGCGGCGGCAAAACAGTTCGCGGCCGGCGAAAAACGCCCCTCCATATCCGCGCAGGACTTGCTTTAGACTCACATCGAATTCTCGCGGACATTTTTTCGACCAAAACCGCCATGAAGCTGACGGCACAGCGGATTGCGAAAGAATGTCCCGCTCACTAAAACTTTGAACGTCCAAATAGCGGAGCGCCGATGCGCATATTGATTACCGGCGGTGCAGGCTTTATCGGATCCTGCGTGATCCGCCATTGCCTGCGCCATACCGCGCACCAGATCGTCAATCTCGACAAGCTGACATACGCCTCCGACCTTCGCAGCCTGAACGAGGTCTTGCCCAGCGACCGTTATGTATTCGAACAGGCCGACGTCGCGGACCGCGCCCGGCTCGATCGTATTTTTGCGGAGCATCGGCCCGACGCCGTCATGCATCTGGCGGCTGAATCCCATGTCGACCGTTCGATCGACGGGCCAGCTGACTTCATCCATACCAATATCGTGGGGACATACACACTGCTGGAAGCGGCACGGACCTATTACAACGGGCTCACGCCCGACCGCAAAGCACGGTTCCGCTTCCATCACGTTTCCACCGACGAAGTGTTCGGATCGCTCGACGACGCCGGCCTGTTCACGGAAGCATCGCCCTACGCGCCCAACTCGCCCTATTCCGCCAGCAAGGCTTCGTCCGACATGCTGGTTCGGGCCTGGCACCACACCTATGGCCTTCCCGTCATCACCAGCAACTGCTCGAACAATTACGGACCCTATCAGTTTCCGGAAAAGCTCATCCCCGTGGTTATCCTGGCAGCGCTGGGTGGACATCCCATTCCGGTTTATGGAACAGGGGCCAATGTCCGCGACTGGCTGTTCGTCGAAGATCATGCCCGCGCACTAGTGCGAATCCTGGAGGCGGGCCAAGTGGGCGAGACTTATAACGTCGGCGGTCGCAACGAACTGCGCAATATCGACCTGGTCCGCCTTTTGTGCGGGGCGCTGGACGAACTTCTGCCGGACAGCCCGCATTGCCGGCACGAAAAGTTGATCACTTTCGTCACCGACCGGCCCGGCCACGATCTGCGCTATGCGATCGACGCCTCCAAGATCGAGCGCGAATTGGGCTGGACACCCGAAACCACCGCAGAACAAGGCATCCGCAGCACGGTTGCCTGGTATCTTGAGAACCGTTGGTGGTGGCAGCCGATACGGGAAAAAGGCACCTCCGGCGACCGGCTGGGCCTGGGCGCCAAAGCGGCCGCTTCCGCGGATGCGGGTTGATCATGGTCGGTGTCGAGCCTTTTCCCATTTCTGGCCCCCTGCTCGTCCAGACGCGACGCTTTGAAGACGCCCGTGGCTTCTTCAGCGAGACCTACAACGCCCGCGCCTTTGCAGAAGCCGGAATTCCTTCGGTCTTCGTCCAGGACAATCATTCCCTGTCGCGGGACAAGGGCACCGTGCGAGGGCTGCATTTCCAGGGCCCGCCCCATGCACAGGAAAAGCTCATCCGCGTCGCCAAGGGCCGCATCCTGGATGTGGCGGTGGACATCCGCAAAGGATCGCTCACCTATGGCAGCCATGTTGCCGTGGAGTTGAATGATGCCGATGGACGCCAGCTTTATGTCCCGGCGGGCTTCGCGCATGGCTTCTGCACTTTGGTGCCCAACACCGAAGTGATCTACAAAGTCACGGATTTCTGGTCGCCGGAGTGCGAGGGTGGCGTCCTGTGGAACGATCCGGCGCTGGCGATCGCTTGGCCGGATTTCGCCGGCGCGCTGCTTGCCGCCAAGGACGCCGCGCTGACGCCGCTCGGCGCGCTCGACAGCCCCTTCACGCTGGGCCGCGAATGACGGGCGCCTTGAATGTCCTTCAGTTCGGACGCAGCGGTCAGCTGGGGACCGAGTTGATCGCGGTCTTGTCCAAGGATCCCGGTATCCGCACCACCGTTCTGGGTCGCGCAGAGGCGGATCTCACCAATCCACCCAATATCGAGGCCGCCATTCTTAAAGCGGGCGCGCTTGATGTCGTGGTCAACGCCGCGGCTTATACTGCGGTGGATCAGGCCGAACAGGAGGAAGCGCTCGCCTATCGCGTGAATGCCGAGGCGGTGGACGCGATGGCACGGGCCTGCGCAGTGCGCGGCGTGCCCTTTATTCATGTATCGACGGACTATGTCTATGACGGTGCCAAGTCCGCTCCCTATGTGGAAACCGATCCCACCGGTCCCCTTAATGCCTATGGCCGCACCAAGCTGGCCGGTGAGACTCTGATCCGGGACCGCCTGCCCGCGCATGTGATCCTGCGGGCCTCCTGGGTCTATAGCGCATGGGGCCGCAACTTCCTGACCACCATGCTGCGGCTGGGACGGGAGCGCGAGGAAATTCGCGTGGTCGACGACCAGCATGGCGCGCCCACCTCCGCCCGGGATCTGGCAGAGGCCATTGCCGCAATCGCGCGGCGGATCACGGGCCCGGCGGCGCAATTCGGGACCTATCATTATGCCGATGCCGGCGAAGCAAGCTGGTACGATTTCGCAGCGGAAATATTCCGGCAAGCCGGGCTGAGAGCCCGCGCCGTTCCCATCCCTGCCGCCGAATATCCCACCCCGGCCAGGCGCCCGGCCAATTCCCGGCTGGACGCCGCGAAGATTTCCCGGATATTCGGCATTCATCCGCCGGCATGGCAGACGTCTTTGGCCAAGGTGCTCGCCGGCATGAAGGAGACGCGCGCATGAAAGGCATCATACTGGCCGGCGGCTCGGGAACGCGGCTCCATCCCGTCACGTTTTCCACTTCCAAACAGCTTCTGCCGATCTATGACAAGCCGATGATCTATTATCCGCTGTCGACGCTGATGCTGGCGGGGATTCGCGAAATTCTGATCATCACCACGCCGGAAGATCTTTCCGCCTTTCAGCGTCTGCTCGGCGACGGCACCAAATGGGGCCTGGCTCTGTCTTATACGGTTCAGCCCAAACCGGAAGGCCTGGCGCAGGCCTATATCATCGGCGAAGAGTTTGTCGGCGGCGAGCCGAGCGCGCTGATCCTGGGCGACAATCTTTACTTCGGTCACGGCTTGCCCGAACAGCTCACCCGCGCCGCGAAGCGGCCCAAGGGTGCAACGGTGTTCGGCTACCGGGTCAAGGATCCCGAACGCTATGGCGTAGTGGAGTTCGGCGATGACGGACGCGCCATCTCCATCGAGGAAAAACCAGAGCACCCCAAATCGAATTATGCGGTAACCGGTCTTTATTTTTATGACGGCCGCGCTCCCGCTTTCGCGAAATCCCTCAAACCTTCCGCACGCGGCGAGTTGGAAATCACCGCCCTCAACAATCTCTATCTGGAGCGTGACGAGCTGGTGGTCGAAATCCTCGGCCGCGGGCATGCCTGGCTCGATACGGGAACTCACGATTCCCTTCTGCAGGCCGGCGAATTCGTCCGCACCGTGGAGGCCCGCCAGGGACTGAAAGTGGGATGTCCCGAAGAGGTGGCTTACCAGATGGGCTTCATAGACCGGGAGGCCGTCCGGGCCCTGGGCGCGGCATTGGAGAAAACCGGCTATGGCCAGTACCTTCTCGATATCGCCGCCGTCGGCCGGACGGGCTCGCAATAGGTTGGGCCGCTGTCCCGCGCCACGGAAGTGCCGTATTTCTCCAAATACTCACTCCGAAGTTGCCTGAACGGGAATTTGAATAGGTCAGGAGAACCAATTTCCGGATAGCGCGTTGTGTCGAGGCTGCGCTGTTAGTGCGCGGATCTTAGTACTGCGGATCTTAATACTTATGAATATCCGCCTTTCACGAAACGATCATGGTCGGCTTGATGGTTAACTATACAACCCCCTGTCCTTTTCCGGCCCGCAGAACCACTATATGGTCCAGCGCCAAGAAAGCCTTTGTTGCGAACTCTCCGACGTGCCCAGCCCGGCTGATCGGCCGAATGCCGAACATCTAGTATCTCGTTTTTGGGGTTTGAATGCCGGACGTGATTCAACAAATCAACTGGGCAGGCCAGAGTCCGGCCGAAGAGCTTAATGGGGTCAGCATTTCCTCTGCACCGGCATCGTTCTATGAAGGCGCGCTTCGCATCCGCCAGTCCGCCGCCAAGCGTACCGTGGACTTTATCGGGGCCGCGATCGGCTCCTGCGTCCTTCTTCCCTTCCTGGCACTGATCGCGCTGGCTATCGCCATCGAGAGCCGCGGGCCGATCCTGTTCCGCCAACGGCGCTCCGGCCGCGACGGCAAGATCTTCATCATCTACAAATTCCGCACCATGCATGTCCTGGAAGACGGCAACGACATCGTGCAGGCCACGCGCAATGACGGCCGTACCACCAAGGTCGGCCGCTTCCTGCGCCGCTCCAGCATCGACGAGCTTCCGCAATTGTTGAACGTGCTCAAGGGCGAGATGTCGCTGGTGGGGCCGCGGCCGCACGCGGTGGCGCATGACCAATATTATTCCCAAACCGTTCCCACCTATGACCTGCGCTTTTTCAGCAAGCCAGGCATCACGGGACTGGCGCAGGTCCGCGGCTTCCGCGGTGAAGTGCGCGACATCCATCACATGGAGGAGCGGATTTCCTGCGACCTCGAATATATCGAGACCTGGTCGCTGGGCATGGATCTGCGCATCCTGTTTCTGACCGCGGTCAGCGCACCGTTCCACCGCACCGCTTATTAAAGCGATTATCGACCGCGGCCTCTAAAGCCGGCGGCGCATCCTTCTCGCGAAATTGAAACGATCCTAGCTACGAACCGTCTGCTCGACGGGAAGGCTTTCCGGCAGATCGGGATCGGACGCGGCATCCAGGGTCTTGCCGTCGCCGATATGGGTGCTGAGCAGCCACAGGTAAGGTGCGATGCTGTCTTCCACGAAACGGTAGATTACCGAATCCTCGGACGGCATCTCGATCAGAAGATCGCTGGCGACCAGCTGCGCGATCAATTCTTCGCAGCGGCGGATGGTGTCGGAATTGGCCATCGCGGTGCGGATATCTTCCTTGCGGAAGCTGCCGCCGCCCAGAAGAGCTGTCCCCGCCAGGGCGCCCAACGCCCTTGTCTGGCCTTCGCGCACGGTCTTCCAGAGCAGGCCCTGGCAGCGGTTGGAAAGCCGGGCCTTGAACTCGCGTACCGCCAT